>Ga0302233_10001465_pt1 | contig 16286 bp, 9 predicted proteins | sample II_Palsa_N3_1_FD_193516 | JGI IMG/M metagenome (GOLD analysis project Ga0302233, IMG submission 193516) | Peat permafrost microbial communities from Stordalen Mire near Abisko, Sweden - II_Palsa_N3_1 | ecosystem: Environmental > Terrestrial > Soil > Palsa > Peat permafrost | place: Sweden... | reverse complement strand
CGTTCGAGACGCCGATGCTGTTCGCGATCGCGTTCGTCATCCTGTTCACCATCGGCGGTTTCTCCGGCCTGATGCTGGCGCTGGTACCGGCCGACTTCCAGTACCACGACACCTACTTCGTGGTGGCACATTTCCACTACGTGCTGGTCACCGGCGCGATCTTCGCCATCATCTCGGCCACCTACTACTGGCTGCCGAAGTGGACCGGCAATATGTACAGCGAGTTCTGGGGCAAGATGCATTTCTGGAACAGCGTGATCTGGGTGAACGTGCTGTTCTTCCCGCAGCATTTTCTGGGCCTGGCCGGTATGCCGCGCCGCATCCCCGATTACAACGTGGCCTTCGCCAGCTTCAACATGGTCAGCTCGATCGGCGGCTTCCTGTTCGGTGCCTCGCAGCTGATCTTCCTGGGCGTGATCATCCACGCCGCGTTCTTCTCCAAGAACAAGGCGACTGACCGCGTGTGGGAAGGTGCCAAGGGCCTGGAGTGGACCGTGCCGTCGCCGGCGCCGTATCACACCTTTGACGTGCCGCCAGTGATTCACGACGATGAACTGGCGCACGGCAACGTCAACGCTTGACCATTCACCGAATCGCTCCGGCCGTGCGCGGCCGGTGCGCTTCAAGTAGCCCATCGATATGACGCAGCAGACGACAGATCACGAAATCGGAAATCGCGGCAAGGGCGTGCGGCTCACCGTGACGATACTTGCCTCGCTCGCAGTGGCATTCTTTCTGCTGTCGTTTCTGCAGATAGTGATGATGAAATAGCCGTACCAGTCGTCACACGTTCTTGCTTCAACCGGCGAAGTCTGGCCGGCCAATATGCAGTTCCCCGCGCGACATGACGGGGCAAAAGTCATCAAGAGTAATCCACGGGGTTTCACCATGGGTCAGCAGCACGACGCTTACTTTATTCCGACCAAGAGCTACTGGCCGATCGTGGCCGCAGCGGTCATGTTCACCACCGTGTTCGGTGCCGCGCACTGGCTGAATGCGGAGCCCGGTGACAGCGGCTTCGGCAAGACCGTGCTGACCATCGGCGTGGTCGGCGTGCTGGGGATGTTCTTCGGCTGGTTCCGCTCGGTGATCAACGAGTCGCTGGCCGGCGATTACAACAACCAGGTGGATGTGTCATTCCGCATGGGAATGATGTGGTTCATCTTCTCCGAAGTGATGTTCTTCGGCGCGTTCTTTGGCGCGTTGTTCTATATCCGCATGTTCTCGGTGCCGTGGCTTGGTGGCGAAGGGCATGGCGCGTTGACCCACGAATTCCTGTGGAGCAATTACGCCTCGTCGTGGAGCGCCAATGGCGGCAACGGCCCGGAGCATGTCGGCGGGGCGTTCTCCACTGTGGCAGCGTGGGGCCTGCCCCTGCTGAACACGCTGATCCTGCTCAGCTCCAGCGTGACCGTGACCATCGCGCACCACGCGCTGCGCGCCGGGCATCGTGGCAAGATCCTGGTGTTTCTGGGCATCACCGTGCTGCTGGGTGCGCTGTTCCTGAACTTCCAGGCACACGAATATATCGAGGCGTACAAAGAGCTCAACCTGACCCTGCACAGCGGCGTCTACGGTTCGACGTTCTTCCTGCTTACCGGGTTTCACGGTCTGCATGTGACGCTGGGCACGATCATGCTGGCCGTCATCTGGCTGCGCGTGCTCAAGGGTCACTTCAACAAGGAGCACCACTTCGCCTTCGAGGCGGTGGCCTGGTACTGGCATTTCGTCGACGTGGTCTGGCTTGGCTTGTTCATGTTCGTCTACATTCTTTGAGTCGACATCGTTGACTTGATGAAGCAAAGAGCCCGCCATCTGGTGGGCTCTTTGGCTTTTGGGGACCCATCACAGCGCGCCGGTCAGCCGCCGACCGCGAGATGCTGGTTGGGATGGCCTCCGCCAGCCGCGGAGTGAGCATCGGTGTCGATTCCCGGGCGGCCCGCGAGGTGACTTAGCAGTAGCCATTCGGTCAATCGTGGTCGCTCAAGCGGAGCCAGCTACACGTTCGGGCCACAGCGCAGATGGGTGGCGAACGCAGTAGGCGCAGCGTTTACCGACAACGTCAAAATTTGGCGCTCCGCGTCAGCCGCCAGCGCCGGAGCATCAACGCGCGCTGCAGGTCCGCGCAAAGCTTTCAGCATCGGTCTGGCCGATGGTCACGCGGGACTGCAGGTCGTAACGGTTGGGGTCGTGGCGCCGCTCAAGTGGCGCTGCGCTTGGCGTTTGAGCCGTATTTGCTGGCTCGGAGCACGATTCACCAAAGTGAAAGTGCAAAAATGTGATGTGTACGTCTTGTGATTTTAATGTATTTGGTGTAGACATATCGACCTCCAACACAAGGACATCACGATACAAGGGGTTTGCTGGTGTACCTCTTGCATGAGGAACGGAAACATCGGCAATGGATGGGGGGAAGGGGCATGCTTCGCTTTCTTCATCGGCAGACCATGCGTTGGCTTCTGCTGCTAGGGCTGGGTGAATTGCTGCTGTTGGCGGCTTCGCTGAACACGGCAATGTACCTGCGTTATTTCCGCCAACCTGCCGAGTTGGAGATGTTTTCGCGGCACATGCCTGAGCGTTCGCTGGCGTTCGCGGTAGTTATTCTTCTGGGCATGGTGGCGCTCGGCCAGTATCAGTCGCATATCCGCACGAGCTGGTTTGGCCAGCTGGTGCGCCAGATAGTGGGATTCGTACTCGGCGGCTTCGGCCTGTTCGTGATGTATTACGTACTGCCGCAGGCGTATGTCGGTCGCGGCGTGCTGTTTATCGGGCTGGTACTGGGCTTCGTTGCTGTAGCGGTGTTCCGCACACTGTTTTTGCGTCTGGTGGATGCCAAGGCATTCCAGCGGCGTGTGCTGATACTTGGCGCCGGCCAGCGTGCCGAACAGATTCACAGCCGCATGCGTCGACAGTCCGATCGGCGCGGCTTCAACGTGTTGGGTTTCGTGTCTCGGCAGGGCGAAACGCGCGCTGTGCCAACAGAGCGTCTGCTGACTCTTGATGCGCCGCTGCATATCTGGGTGCAGCGTGAACAGGTCGATGAGATCGTGGTGGGCCTGGATGACCGCCGCGGCGGCTTGCCGATGGAAGACCTGCTCGAGTGCCGTCAGCTTGGTATTGCCGTCACCGATTTGACCACGTTTTTTGAACGGGAGTCCGGTCGCGTGCAGCTGTCCCTGACTGATCCGTCGTGGCTGGTTTTCTCGGGCGGTTTCGACGCCACGCCGCTGCGTCAGCTGAGCAAGCGTTGTTTCGATCTTGCCATCTCTACGCTGGTGCTGCTGCTCACCTGGCCACTGATGCTGTTGGTAGCGCTGGCTATATGCCTTGAGTCGGGTCCCGGTCAGCCCATTCTGTATCGTCAGGAACGGGTCGGCGTACGCGGCAAAACCTTCGATCTGATCAAATTCCGCAGCATGCGTACCGATGCCGAGTTGGACGGTGTGGCGCGTTGGGCCAGCAAGGATGACGCTCGCGTTACCCACGTGGGTCGCATCACCCGCAAAGTGCGGCTCGACGAACTGCCGCAGTTGTGGAACGTGTTCAAGGGCGAGATGAGTTTCATCGGGCCACGCCCGGAACGCCCGCAGTTTGTCGCCGATCTTGGCCGGAAGATTCGTTATTACAGCCTGCGTCACTGCCTGAAGCCGGGTCTCGCTGGCTGGGCGCAACTAAGGTATCCGTATGGTGCGTCCGAAGCCGACGCCGTCGAGAAACTGAAGTACGACTTGTACTACGTCAAGAATCACAATCTGCTGTTTGACTTGTTGATCCTCATCCAGACGGTGGAAGTCGTGCTGTTCGGGCGTGGCGCACGCTGAAAGTCCGTGGCCGCTCGGCTAATGCGGATACGGCGTCTCCCTTGATTATTCTGTCTGCGTCGCATCAGTCGCGCGTGGGCGAAGTTTGCGCGCTGCTCGTTTTCAGCGGATGCAGCGGTGAGCTGTACCAGTCCACCACCTTGCCGTTCTCGAAGTGGATCCAGGACGGTCCGTATTCCCAGTGATCGCTGGCGCCCGGCAGAGGATCGCCTTCGATGCTGCGCACGGTATCGGCATCCATGCCCAGCTCGATCGTCGGTGGGTGTGCTGGCCGGGGTTGGTCGAGGCTGGCGCTGTCCGGCCGGGTTGATTGCGACGAAGCGGTAGCGGGCTCGGACTCGGTGCTCCCTGGCAATGATCCGTAATCCCACAGCACCCAAGCGCCGCAAGCGAGCGCTGCTGTCATGAGCAGCACCCATCGCATGCGCCGCCGCCGCGGCGCGGTGGTTGGAGGATGCAGTGTCGGGGTTTGAGTGGCTTCGGCTGGCGGCGGTCGCACCGGCGGGGCGCCCGGAAGGCGCCCGTGACGACGTTCGAATTCCATCGCCGCGCCGTACAGTGCCGTGAGTTGTTGCAATCGCTCAGCGGCGATGATGCTTACCTGATCCCCGGTTCGGCGGTCCGGATGCAGGACGGCTACGCGGCGACGATAGGCTTGCTTGAATTCGGTCAGTCCGCAGCCGGGATTCAATCCCAGGATCTTGTACAGATCGAGAAAATCGGTCTCGCGCGCCAAGTTTTTCCCCTATGAGCCTGTTCATGATCTCCCCGTAGCCCGCGCCGGGATCTGTTTGCGCGCAGGCCAAGGAGCGATGAGGCAGTGTACGTCCGTACACGATCGAATGCCCCGGATCTTGCGGATCAGTATCCGGTCAGGTGGCGCGGATCCTGGCCAGGTGCTGGCCGCCGATCAGCCACACCAGGCTCTTGACCGGCTTGTAGGCGTGCCGCAGCGACCGCGTCAGATACGCGCGTCCGAAACGTTCATGGTGTCGTTCGAGCAAGCGGTGCCCCAGGCAATAGTCAGCGGCCGCCTGCGCGCGTCGGAGCAGGCGCTGTGATGCATCGCTTCCGGCGCGGCCGGTGGCACGCACATTCGCCAGGATATGTTGATGCATTACCGCCCTGAGCCACAGATTTCCCGCATTGCTCAGTTGATCGGGGCGCCCGGTTTCGCGATGAAATCCGACGCGATCGAGATATCCACCCAGGCCCGTCAGGCACAGGCGCGTCGTGAAATCCCAATCCTCGAGGTTACGGTAACGCGTATCGAAGGGTCCCGCGGCGAGTGCGGCATGCCGCCGGATCACCAGGCCTGAAAGCCAGAATAGATCGCCGAACAGGACTGCCGGGAAGAAGTCGCCGAATTCAACGGTTAGCGACGGAGCATCGACATCGTCCGGAGAGTCGACGGTGCGACGCTGCAGGCGATGGGCATTGAAGCCCTCGCTGCGCCAGCCTGGATTCACGTCCCTGACGATCCGCTGCCTGGAGCTGCGTCCGTCGATCGAGGTCGCGTCGCCTTCAAAGGTCAAAAACTGCATTTCCGGGACCAGCTCAAACGCCGCCCGGGCAAGTTCGAGTGCGTCTGGCAGCAACACGTCATCGGAATCGAGAAATACGACGAAGTCTCCCATCGCTGCGGCAAGCCCGCGATTGCGTGCTGCCGATGGCCCCTCGTTGTGCTCCGAGCGCAACAGGCTCACGCGGGTGTCGTGGCCGTACTTTTCGCCCAATACCTGCACCGTGGCGTCAGTCGAGGCGTCGTCGACGACAATCATCTGTACGTCGCTGCCCAAGGTGCCGGCCAGTACGCTGTCGATCGCACGCTCAACCAGTGCACAACGGTTGTGCGTCGGGATGATCACGCTGAAAGCGGGTGGCCGGAGCGACATGGCAGGCCATGCGAGGGCAGGGCCGATATTTGGCGCGCCTTGTGATGCGCGTGTCAAGGTTGGCAAAAACGCATCCTGGTTTGGCGAAGGTATGAGCCCGAGTCCCGGCGGTCCGCGGTCACTGGTCCGATCACTGTTCAGGTCGCAGTTGCCAATGACTGAGATCGCGTTCAATCAACGCGGACAGACGTGCCACATCGGGTGCGCAGCGTTCCCGCAGCTGATCGTCACGTGGATCCGGCGCCACCTTGGCGAGGTCCTTGCGACGAATAAGGGACAGGAATTTACGTCTGGCCGAATACGGAATAAAAAGCTGCACCAGATATTTCACCCCCAGTCGCTTGTAAACGAAAGTGACAAATCGTTCGAGATGACCATGTCCTGGCGTCTCGTTATGGATGCGGAATTCAGGGCGAAACGAACTTTCAACACCGAGAAACTGCAGTATCTCCCTGAAGGTTTCCTCGGGTGACGCGACCATGTCCTCAAGCAGCACCACTTTCACGGCATCCCGGCCAAACACGCGGTAATAGCGTTCCAGCTGAGGGGCAAAGTTACTCATGGCGAAATAATCGAGACACTTTGGAACGCTGGTGTGTTGCGGGATGCGCAGCCCATTGCGGCGGTCTTCGCTGGCGTCGATCGCTTCGTGGAAGTCGACGATGTCCTCATGATGATGGCGCAGCAATTCGCTGTGATAGGAGCGCATCCAGTCAACGGGCGGGCGCAGCATCACCAGGATGCGTGCGTCCGGGCGAAAATCCTTGATCCTCTCGGCAGCCAACTCGGAAAACAGGTGATTCGTCGAGGCGTCTCCGCGCCAGAGTGCTGCCTCACTGCCTCGATAAAGGCTGAGGTATTCACCCAGGTCGGTTATCGCGTCCTTGTCGAGTATCTCCAGTTCCGGGCAGAAATGGTTTGGCTCCTTGATGCGCGAGTAGCCCTCGTCGTCGAAAGGAAAAAATATCTGCGGATGCTGGCGCAGATATTCGTACAAGGATGTCGTCCCGCATTTCGGTGCGCCAACGATGAACAGATTGGGGGTCGGGCCTGGAGATACTTCGGTTCTCACGGAGCGCCTCGGCAGTTGCGTAAAGGGATTCCATCGTCGAACGAATCAGTAGCCCAAACTCTACCAGCCCGGTTTTGGGGAGCCTCGAAAAGCCACCTCGCTGCCTGTCATCCCAGCGGGTCTGAACGGCCGCAGGGATGACTCGCTGGGTAACCGGTCAATGGAGGCACCCTCTGCTGACCACCCGATCAGATCGGCAGGGCCGATGGGATTCCCCTCTACCCAGTCTCGATACCACTCCCGCCCGGGGCTGGCCCGTACTGCCGAAGCCCAAACTTGCCGCTTTTGCCAGGATCGCAGGCGCCGCGACAGGCTGGCAACGAGCCGCTTTTCGTAAGCACTAGCTGGTAGACAGCATTTTGTCAATTTTCTGTACTAGAATGAGAGCCCGATCACAGACATGAATATGTCAATCGGGTAGCCAGTTGATCAGTGAGTTTCTTGATCCGGCATGTTTGCCGCTGGGGGGATGAAATGACAGACGTTAGCGCCGCTTTCGCAGTGGCAGATGTCGCGCCGGATACATCAGTGCAAGTTGATCGTGTCAGCGGCATCAGCGTGGATGAGTTTGTCAGCCGCTACCGCAAGCCGCGGCGTCCGGTGATCTTGACGGATGCCATGCAGGACTGGGCGGCTCGCGATCGATACACGCCCGAGTTTTTTTGTCGCGAATACGGCGACTTGCCGATCCGCTGCGGCGATCGCGAGTACCTGCTCGGCGAGGCCATCAGGCTTCAGCAGAACGCCAGCAAGGATCAGCCGGGGCCATACCCCTGCGCCATCAACGACTGCCGGCCGTTTGTGCGCGACATCATGCCCCGCTTCGGCTACGCCTTGCCCAATCGCCATACCCATCCGCTGGTGCCGGAACTGATCTTCAACTCGATAAGTCACCTGGATATCTTCTTTGGCGGCCCGGGCAACAACTTCCCGTTTCCGCACTACGACTACCTGCACATGCACGGTTGGGTCGCGCAGGTTTACGGCGACAAGGAAATGACCTTGTATGAGCCCGGCCAAGAGCATTTGTTGTACGTGGATCCGCAAAAGCCATGGCGCTCGAGCATGGAATATTCCAAGGATCCCGACTACGAGCGCTATCCGTTGTTTCGCGAGGCGCGCAGCCAGAAGGTGATCGTGCATGCCGGCGAAGCGCTGTTCATTCCCTGTGGCACCTGGCATACGGCGCGCTGTCTCAACGCCGGTATCAGCGTGCTGTTCGACCAGCTTGAGCCCAGTAACTGGAACGAATTCGTCAACGAAGTCGTCGGACTGCGTCAACGCGCGGGCCAGGGTACGAAGGCGCTACTGATTGGGGCTTATCTGCGGATGCTTGGGCCCGTCCTGAGCGTGGCCGAATTTTTCGGCGCCAATCGCCGCGATGATTGGGGGCTGCATTAGAGCGCCTGAACAAGTTGCCCTGGACGCAGCGGCTGTCGAGATATCTGCGTAGCGAGTCTAGCCGTGTCGGGGCACGCAGAAGGGGGGTAAGACCGTGGCAAGCGTTGCTCGATTTGATGTGAAGAACGGCCCGGGCGCAGCGCCGGCAGAGCTGGGCATGACGGTGGATCGACGCAGCGGAATCGGCGTGGCCGAATTCATCGCCGAATATCGAAATCCGCGGCGACCGGTCATCCTCACCGATGCAGCACGCGAGTGGGGACTCTACGGCCGCGGCACGCCGGACTATTTTCGCGGCGACTACGGCAGCCGCGTGGTTCGCGTTCGTGAACGCGACTACCCACTGCGTGAGCTCATCGACTTGCTGGAGGCGTCGACGGTCGATCGACCGGGCCCCTATCCGTGCAAGTTCGAGGTAGCCAGGGATTTTCCCGAATTGCTCGCCGAGCTCACGCCGCGATTCCGCTATAGCCTGCCGGATCGCCAGGCAAGCCCGCTGCTGCCGCAACAGCTGTTCAAGCACGTCAACAATCTCGAGATTTTTTTCGGCGGCCCTGGCGGCGAATTTCCCTACCTGCACTATGACGTCATGCGCCTGCATGCGTGGATCACCCAACTGCATGGCGACAAGGAATTCACTGTCTACGCGCCTGGTCAGGAGCGCTTTCTGTACGTCAATCCGGATATTCCCTGGCAGTCGACCATCCAGGATCACCACCATCCGGACTACGAACGTTACCCGTTGCTGCGCCAGGCGAAATCGCAAAAGATCGTGATTCGAGCCGGAGAGACCCTGTTCCTTCCGTGTGGCTGGTGGCATACGGCACGCAGCATCAACATGACCATTTCGATCGCCTTCGACCAGCTGGGCGCGGACAACTGGCCGGCATTCATCGACGATGTCGTTGATGACCGTCGTCGGCTGGGACATCCTGTGAAGGCGGTGCTGCTGGGTTCGTATCTGCGCCTGATCGGCCCGTTGCTGGGCGCGACTGAACTGTTTGGCGTCAACCATTCAAGCGGTTGGGGAAGCCGGTGATGCTTGCCGCGGTCGCCACGCCAATGTCGGCGGCTACTGCGGTAGCAGGGCAAGCCATGCTTGCGTCGATCCGCACGCATGCGCATGCACGACCAGGCGCACCGGCCGTACGCGCGGAGGGCAAATCGCTGGATTACGCGAGCCTGCTCGATGCGGCCGAACGGATGGCAGCGGCGCTGCATGAGCAGGGCATGCGACCTGACGATGTGGTCGCGTTGATCGCCGAGCGAGATCCGCCGACGCTGGTGCTGATGCTGGCGATCCTGCTCGGCGGCGGTGCCTGCCTGCCACTGGACACGAGCTATCCGGCTGCAAGGCTGGGCATGATGCTGGAGGATGCGCGACCGCGGTTACTGGTTGCCGAACCTGACGTGCGTGCGCACTTGCCGCAGATCACCGGCACGACCTGCTGCGGCCACCTCGAACTTGAGTTGCGATCCGCGGGCATGACGGCCCTGGCGCCGGCTCCGGCACCGGGTGATCTGGCCTATGTGCTGTTTACCTCAGGTTCGAGTGGGCGGCCAAAAGGGGTGGCCATGCGCAGTGCAGCGCTGGCCAATCTCATCGCCTGGCACGTGACCCATCCGCGCCTTGGCAAGGCGGCTCGTACGTTGCAGTTTGCGCCGCTGAGCTTCGACGTTTCATTCCAGGAAATGCTTTCGACCTTGGCCACCGGCGGCACACTGGTGCTGCCCACACAGGACGAGCGTCGCGATCCGTATGCGCTACTGGCACTACTGGTGCGCGAACGCGTCGAGCGGATGTTCTTGCCGTATGTCGCGCTGCAGGCGATTGCCGAGGCCGTGGCTGCTGGCGGCGAGATGCCGTCTGCGTTGCGCGATGTCGTCACCGCGGGCGAACAGTTGCGCGTCACACCGGCCATTCGCGCGTTGCTGAGCGCGCTTCCGGACTCCGTCCTGCACAACCACTACGGTCCGACCGAAACCCACGTGGTCACCGCGCATGAACTGTCAGGTGACCCGGCGCGCTGGCCCGAACTTCCACCCATTGGACGTCCCTTGCCGCACGTACAAGTGCGCCTCGTCGACGCCTCGTTGAATGCAGTTGCAGCGGGTGCCGAGGGTGAATTGCTACTCGGCGGCGACTGTCTGGCTGCAGGCTATATCCACCGTCCCGAGCTGACCGCTGAGCGCTTCATCGAACTCGATGGCGCACGTTGGTATCGCACCGGCGATGGGGCGCGCGATGACGGCGACGGCGTGCTCACCTATCTCGGCCGTCTGGACGAGCAGATCAAACTCGATGGCTACCGCATCGAACCAGCTGAGATTGAAGCGGTGCTATGCAGGCACCCTGCGGTTGCCGAAGCCGCGGTCGTCGTAGTGGGCGATGGGCAGGCCAGGCGACTGGTGGCGAACGTGGTGCCGCGGGATGCACAAATCGACGATGGCGCACTGACTGCGCAGCTGCGCGCTCATTGCGAAACGCAGCTTGCGACATACCTGGTGCCGCAGGCGTTCATCGTGCTGCCGGCGCTGCCACTGACGGCCAGCGGCAAGATCGATCGCCGCACGCTGGCACGCGGTGGCGATAGCGCGCCCCTGGTGTGGCCCGAGACGGCCACGCTGGAGCAGCAGCTGACATCACTGTGGCAGCAACTGCTCGGGGTCACCGGGTTCGATGCGCATGACAACCTGTTCGACCTCGGCGCTCGTTCGCTCACTGTCGTGCAGGCGCTGACCGAGCTGCGTCGCCACGGGTTTCGAACGCTGAGTGCGGTGCAGATCTATGAACATCCCAGCGTGGCAAAACTGACGGCACTGTTGTCGGCAGCAACTGCGCCAGCGAGCGCTCCTCAAGATGCCGGCGATGCGCATTCACGCGGCGATCGTGAGCGTGCGGCGCTGGCCCGCTTCGGCCCGCGGCCGGGAGGCGTGCGGTGAGCGGCGCGCCAGAAGGCATCGCCATCGTCGGCATGGCTGGCAGGTTTCCTGCTGCGAACTCGATCGATGAGCTGTGGGCAAACCTGCTGGCGGGACGCGAGGGCATTACCCGTTTCAGGCCGGATCAGCTATCGCCGCTGGTACCGCCAGAGCTCGCACGCCACCCGCGATATGTGGCAGCGCGCGGCGTGATGGCCGATGCCGATCGCTTCGATGCGGCGTTCTTCGGCATTCCACCGCGTGAGGCGCTGCTGATGGATCCGCAACAGCGCGTGTTCCTCGAGCTGTGCTGGAATGCGCTTGAACATGCCGGCGTGGATCCCGGCCAGTTTCCCGGCAGCATCGGTGTCTACGCGGGTACCTCAAACAATAATTATCGCAAGCTCGTCGAGTCGCGCGCGGATCTGGTGCAGGCCGCCGGCGAATTCGCCACCATGCTGGCCAACGAAAAAGACTATGTGGCGACGCGCGTCGCCCATCGGCTCAATCTGACCGGTCCGGCGTTGAGCATCCATACCGCGTGTTCGACCTCGCTGGTCGCGATCGCCCAGGCCTGGTATGCGCTGATGAGCTGGCAGTGCGATCTCGCGCTTGCCGGCGGTATCAATATCGCGGTGCCTCAGGAATCGGGTTATCTGCCGGTCGAGGGCGCGATGGAATCGGAAGACGGCCATTGCCGGCCATTCGACGCCGCAGCCAATGGCACCTTGTTCTCATCCGGTGGCGCGGTGGTGGTGCTGAAACGGGTGGCCGAAGCCATCGCCGATCGCGACACCATCTACGCGGTGATCCGTGGCGTCGGCGTCAACAACGATGGTGGCGACAAGGCCAGCTTCAGTGCACCGAGTGTGCGCGGTCAAGCTGCCGTGATCCGTCAGGCACTGGGGAGTGCCGGAGTCGACGCCGCGTCGATCGGCTACGTCGAGGCGCACGGGACCGCCACTGCATTGGGCGATCCCATCGAGGTAACCGCGCTGACCCGCGCGTTCCGGCAGGACACGACGGCTAATCAGGTGTGCTGGCTTGGTTCGGTGAAAGGCAACCTGGGTCATCTCATTGCAGCCGGCGGCGTGGCCGGATTGCTGAAGGCCGCGCTGGCGTTGCATCACGAAAAAATTCCAGCGACGCTGCACTACCGCGCGCCGAATCCGGAGATCGATTTCGCGGCGAGCCCATTCAAAGTGGCAGACCGGATGATCGAGTGGCCGCGTGGCGAGCAGCCACGTCGCGCCGGTGTCAGCTCGTTCGGCGTGGGCGGCACCAATGCCCATGTCATTCTCGAGGAAGCTCCGTTGCCCACGACGGTGGCGTCGGGGCGGCGGGTAAGTTTGTTGCTGCTTTCGGCGCGCGACGAGCAGGCGCTGCAGCGCCGAGCCGCTGACCTGGCGGTGGCACTGGCCGAGCGCGGCACGGCCGATTTGGCGGATATCGGCTACACGCTGGCGCTCGGTCGCAAACCGTTGCCGGTGCGTGGATTCGTGGTTGCCGGCGACAGCACCGATGCCAGCGCGCGGCTGGCAAGCATGCCCGCACGGACTACGGAAACAACGCCGCCGCGCATCGTCTTCCTGTTCCCCGGACAGGGCTCGCAACATGCCAACATGGCCGCTGCGCTGGCCGACAGTGAGCCGGTATTTCGCGATGCCTTCGAGCGTTGCTGCGCCCTGGCATCGGCGCATCTGGGGCGCGACCTGCGGGTACTGATTCTGCCAGGCGCAGGTACGGAAAAGGAGGCCGACGCCACCCTGGCGGAAACTCGCTATGCGCAACCGGCGCTGTTTGCCGTCGAATACGCGTTGGCTGAGCTATGGGAGTCGTGGGGCTGTGTGCCAGTGGCGATGATCGGGCATAGCATCGGCGAATACGTGGCGGCCTGCCGCGCCGGTGTTTTCAGCCTTGAGGATGCCGTTGCGCTGGTCGTTGCGCGCGGTGCCGCGATGTTCGCGCAGCCAGCCGGCGCCATGTTGGCCGTGCGCATGGGTGCGGATGAGTTGGCGCCGAGACTGTTGTCCGGCATTGAAATCGCCGGGCGCAATACACCGGCGTTGACCGTTGTCAGTGGTACCGTCGTGGCGATCGATATGCTCGCCGAGATGCTCGCCAAAGACGACCTCGCATCGACCCGGCTGCACATCAGCCATGCGTTCCATTCGGCATCGATGGATGCGGCGCTGCCGATTTTTCGCCGTGCCTTCGAGGGCGTGCACCTGCATGCCCCGCAACAGGTGTTCTACTCCTGCGTCAGTGGCGCGCCGATCACCCCTGATGAGGCAACGTCGACCGACTACTGGTGTCGTCAGTTACGTCAGCCGGTGCGTTTCGCCGACGCCGTGCAGCATGCGCTGGCGTCGGGGCGAACGCTGTTTCTTGAAGTCGGTCCATCACAGGCGCTGACCGGTCTGGTGCGGGCCATGCTCGATGGTCAGGGGCGTGCGGTGGCCTCGCTGGGCGCCGCTGCACAACCGGGCGACGCGGCCGAGCAGGTGCAGCGGGCACTGGGTGATTGCTGGTGCTCAGGCGCGCAGCCGAACTGGTCGGCCTTCTACGCAGGTCAGGCACGCCGACGCGTGCCGTTGCCAGGTTATCCATTCCGCGGCGAGCGCTATTGGGTGGAACCCACCATCGCCAGCGCATCGACGACGCCGCACATCGTGCAGGAGAAGGCGATCATGCCCGAAGGACTGATGTCATCCGCGATCTCACCATCGACCGTCTCTGCGCCGCCGCGCGCGGCGCGATTAGCGGGTGAATTACGCGAGTTGTTCGAGAACCTGAGCGGCGAACCCATCGCGCCTCAACATGACACCGAGAGTTTCCTCAGTCTGGGCCTCGATTCGCTGGCGTTGACCCAGGCTACGCTGGAGATCGAACGACGCTACGGAATGAAGCTCAAGTTTCGTCGCCTGATGGAGGACCTCGACAGCGTCTCCCGGCTGGTGGCACTGCTCGACGAGACGCTTCCGGCAGAAGTCGCTCCGGCCGCGGTGGCCGCGCCGGTGTTGGTGCCGGCGACGATGGCCCCACCAGCGCCCGTGGCGATGAGCGCGGGAGCTGATCAGTCGGCATTGACGCAGCTGATCCAGAGTCAGATGGCCTTGATGAGCCAGCAGACCGAGTTGCTGCGCGCGCTGGCTGGCCAGGCGCCCTTGTCGGCTGCCGTTCCGCCGCAGGTTGCTGCGCCCGCGCCGGTTGCCGTGCGCACCCCCGCAGCGGCAGAAGGCACTGGTGATGATGCGGCACCCGCCGACCTCAAGGAGCGTCCGTTCGGCGCCTCTGCCCGCATCGTGAGTCGCCGCCTTGTCGAACTGACCACTGCGCAACGCAACTGGGTGGATGATTTCAGTCGTGCCTATGGCGTGCGCACCGCAAAATCAAAAGCCTTCAGCCAACAGCATCGAGCCTTGATGGCCGATCCGCGCGTAGTGACTGGCTTCAATCCGCTATGGAAGGAGCTGACTTATCCAATCGTCGTCGAGCGCTCCAGCGGGGCGCGACTGTGGGATCTGGACGGCCACGAATACATTGATGTGCTGAATGGCTTCGGCGTGAATTTCCTCGGCTACCAGCCGGACTACGTCACAGCGGCGCTACACGAACAAATCGATGCCGGCATCGAGATCGGTCCGCAGCATCCGCTGACCGCCGAGGTGGCGCAGCTGATCAGCGACATGACCGGCATGCCCCGAGTGGCTTTCTGCAATACCGGCTCCGAAGCGGTCATGGGCGCCATGCGGATCGCCCGCACCGTGACCGGCCGCAAGACGATCGTCATCTTCAAAGACTCCTACCATGGCATCTTCGACGAAGTGATCGTGCGTGGCACGCGCACCTTGCGATCGATCGCCGCCGCACCAGGCATTCTCGCCAACGCGGTGGAAAACGTATTGGTGCTCGACTATGGCAGCGACGAAGCACTGCGCATCATCCGCGAACGCGCGCATGAGCTTGCCGCGGTGATGATCGAGCCGGTGCAAAGTCGCCACCCGACGCCGCAACCACGCGCATTCGTGCAGGAGCTGCGGACGCTGTGCGATGCCGGCGGTTGCGCGCTGATCTTCGACGAGGTGATCACCGGTTTCCGCATGGCGCCGGGCGGCGCGCAGGAGTACTACGGCGTGCGCGCCGACATCGCCACTTACGGCAAGATCATCGGCGGCGGCCTGCCGTTCGCCGCGATTGCCGGTGGCGCGCACTGGATGGATGCGCTCGATGGCGGCCACTGGCAATTCGGTGACGACAGCTATCCCGAGGCTGGCGTCACTTATTTCGCAGGCACGTTTGTGCGTCATCCGCTGGCGCTCGCCGCGGCGCGCGCGGCGCTGGCTTACATCAAACAGCAGGGTCCTGCGCTGCAAGCCGGGCTCAACGCCAGCACCGCGGGCCTGATCGAGCAGTTGAACGCGTTGTTCAAGGCGCGTTGCGCACCGCTCATCGCGCTCGGTTACAGCTCGCTGTGGCGCATCCGGGTCGACGAAGATCAGCCTTGCGCGGGCCTGTTCTGGTACCGGCTGCGTTTCGAGGGCCTGCATGTTTACGAGCAGTTCAACTGCTTCCTTTCGGTGGCGCATGGCGAGGCGGAAGTAGCTCGTATCGTCGCGGCCGTCACGGCGGCCGTCGATGCCTTGATGGACGCTGGCGTGCTCACGCCGCGTGATGCGGCGGACAATTCAAGCGCAGCTGCCGCGCCTATGGAAGTTACGTCGGCGAAGACGTTGGATGCGCCCGAACTTTCCACCCTTGATGCGGATTTGCCCGCCACGGTGCCGCTGTCCGAGGCTCAGCTGGAGAAGTGGCTGGGGACCCATTACAGCGATGAGGCTGCAGCAGCTTTCAACGAGTCGACCAGTCTGGAGTTTCGCGGAGCGTTCGATGTAGGCGCGCTGCAGCGCGCCGTCGATGCGGTCGTCCAGCGGCACGACGTGCTGTCCATGCGCTTTACCGAAGACGGCAGCGGGCAGGCGTGGGAGCCGCCGTGCCGGGTGCATCTGCAGATTGCGGATCTGTCCACCACATCCGATCCGGATGCCGCGTATGCCGATTTCGCCGCACAGGAGGCATCCCGCGCCTTCGATCTGGCTGCACCGCCGTTCATGCGCATCCATTTGCTGAAGCTTGCCGCGGATCGCCATGCTTTGCTGATCACTGCGCATCACA
>Ga0302233_10001460_pt1 | contig 16337 bp, 9 predicted proteins | sample II_Palsa_N3_1_FD_193516 | JGI IMG/M metagenome (GOLD analysis project Ga0302233, IMG submission 193516) | Peat permafrost microbial communities from Stordalen Mire near Abisko, Sweden - II_Palsa_N3_1 | ecosystem: Environmental > Terrestrial > Soil > Palsa > Peat permafrost | place: Sweden... | reverse complement strand
TTTGTAAGTCTACTTCTAGGCCGATAAAGGTCATGTAGTATACCCCACCCTTAAATCTACTAAGTGCCATTTATGGTTAACCCTCCATTAACCCTCTAAAGCTGAGGAAATTGGAGCGAAGACAAATAAAGCGAGGAGAACCATCCTTAACCCGTATAAATTACATAAAACTAAAAGAGAAACTAATGCCCAAGTGTGAGATCACTGCCTGCTAACTATAAAAACTACTTTAATCCAACCGGACCAGTATAAACGGTATTGCATGATAATAAAAGACAATAAGGCACATGTCTTGTACTACAGGCTTGATTTTATTTATCGCGCGCGTTAACGCGCTATATGAGGGAAATGTCAAATAAACCCGCATTTAATACTAAAAAAGTCCGTGTATAAATGGCTGAAAGGCTCGAAGGAATAACGTAAATCATAAATTATGTTATTACCAAATTAATCTCATAATTCCTCTATAATTTTCTATCTTTCGGGTTAAATTAGTTTTAATAAATAGATAGTGTAACCATAAGCCCTCTCATTACCTTATTTTTAGAAGAAATATAGATATAAGAGAAAAAAAGGATAAGCCCTCTGATTTCCTTATTAATTAAATTAGACACAAATTTTAGCCATTAGAAATTAATGGCGATGGCTTAAATAACAGACTTACAAATCTATATTTACTTAACTTATATACGATTAAATAATATACAAGAGTTGGACTAAAGCATTAAACCTTTAAGCGGCAATAATTTCTAGAATCTCAAATAAGCGACACTGATTGTACGACTACCTTTAAACCTCTGATAAGCTTTCGCGCTTCGCCAATTTATTAACCCCCCTATATTAATATCTAGCGGGGCTTTCCATATAATCAACTTAAATGAATACTCGGTTACTTACTATACACCTATTATACAAAATTGTTTATTATTTAAAATAACCATAAAATGAACCGAGAATTTATCTACTAAAAAAAACATTATCGCCGGTGACACAGAGGGTACCCCCTCCCCATATCCCTCCCTATAGAATAGTTTATTATTTAATACCTAAATAATGTAAGAGGTTAAGAATTAATAGATGGGTAGCCAGAAGGATGTAAAGGGTAGTATAAGAAGGTCTAGTTATGAATGGTTAAGGATAAGTTAAGTAGTATAGGTAAAGTAATGAATGGGTATGATAATATGAAGGTAGTATAGGATAAGTTATGAATGGTATTATATAATTAGAGGTATATGGTATGATAGAGGTAGAGGTAGAGGTATAGGGTATGATAGATGGATAGGGGTATGATAGAGGGATAGGGTAAGTAATAAGCGAAGCGCGATTAAGTAAGTAATAGGTAAATAGATGAATGGGGTGTATACGATGAAAGAGTAATAGGTAAAGAGATGAATGGGTAGTATAAATATAAGGAGTAATAGGTAAAATAATGGATGGGGTGTATAAAGTAAAACTGTAGAGGGGGAGTAAAGCGAAGCGCGATTAAGGAAGGCGGGATAAGCTAAGCTGAAGAAGGGAAGATAGATGACAGGAAGCGGATAAGGAAAAAGCGTAGCGCGGTAAAGGGAAGTAGATGGCCAACGATGAATAGCAAACCTAAGGCTGGTTGTGGAAGAAGGCGATTAAGCCGAGTTAGAAGGATAAGGAAGACCTAAGATAAGGTGTGGGGGGTTAAGCAAGCAAACTAGAGAGGGATAAAGCTCAGCGCGACCTAAGATAAAGCTCAGCGCTGGTAAAGGAGATGGATAAAGCTCTTGCGCGAGAAGGATAGATGGCGGCGTAGCCGCTAAGCAGAAGGATAGATGGCGGCGTAGCCGCTAAGCAGAAGGTAGATTGCGGATAAGGAAGAAAGGAAGGCAGCCTCGCCTCAGTTAGAATACCCTAAGACCAACAACAGCCTAAGTAAGAATACCCCCACAGAAGTAAAGCAGAGACCAAAGCCAACCAGCCAACCCCAACCCAAGTGCTAAATAATGGGCCTGTGAAGTACCCCGCTAAGGTTATAAAGACCGTTAAGCACCCTAAGCCGATAAAGCCAAGTATAAATAGATACCCTATTAAGGTGCCAAGTATACTATCGATACCCGTATAAAGACAGCCAAGTATACTATCGATACCCGTATAAAGACAGCCAAGTAGACTATTGAGACCTTAATTATAAGGGTATTGCATATGTCATCTAAATTTGGTTATAAGGTGTCATCTAAAATTAGGTTATAAGGTGTATTGGTATGCTCCCTAAATTTAGGTTATAAGGTGTATTGGTATGCTCCCTAAAATTAGGCTATAAGGTGTATAGGGAGACGGCCCTAAAATGAGGTTATAAGGGTATAGGGGATGTAACCAAAATGAGGTTATAAGTGTAGGTGGGGGCTAAAGGTTGTAGTGTATTGGACTATAGCCGACGTAGTCGGCTAAAGGGTGTAGTATATTGTCCTATAATTGGTTAAGAGGTGTTGTTTATTATTTAGACTCCAATAAGGTAAACTCCCCTATATAAGCCTGCGATTAGAGAAAAGAAGTAGCGCGATAGGAACTTATAGGTATTTATTAGTACTGTATTCTTAATAATTCTGGTGTCCCTTTGTATGGCTGCCATTTTTATAGACCTATATAGTACCAGAATGGCAGCTTGTACAGCCCAGTTAAGCACCTTGTACAGCCCTTCACTATTATGAATAATGATAAGATAAGATCAACCCTAGCTAATAAAAGCCTAGCCTAATAAAGATAAGACCAACCTGCCAGACAAGGCAAGACTCAATAAAGCCGGAAGGCGAAGACATGAATAGGCGCGCTTTAAAGCGCGCCCTTACAAAGATATATGTACTTTTTCGCGCTACGCTTCTTAATTCTTCTAAACTACACGCGCTTAGCCTGCCCCTTTAATCAGCTTTAATTAGCTATAGTCCTTTAGCTTTATTTCTGAGCCGGAGTATGTAAGCCCTAAAAGCACATGTATTGGTTCACAGCCTTCAATTTTAGTGCCGACCTTTTTTTAGCTCTTTAATTGGCATGTTTTCTATATCCCCCTTTATATATCTATAAGATTATGACCTTACAAATGCGAGTTAACTTGTGTGCCTCTTGAACTCCCCCTTAAATTATAAATGGTTTAATAAGACTTGACTTACTAACTAATACACAGGTATGGTACTCTCTTATTTCACTCTTTAGCCGGCTTAAGCCGGCTAACCCTGCTCTGAGTTACAAGTATGATACGACAGCCTTAAATTTTTATTCCCCTTGAAAGGTTTTCTAAACTGCAATAAGACTTATATTGTTCTACAGCTTAACCTCTTTAAACCCTTTACTTCGCGATTATTTAATTTCCCTGAAAGTATTATACTCTTCCCTTATTCTTTATATAATATAATTTATTTAATTAATATATAATGGGGATACTTTATCCCCTTGTATTAAAATATATTAAACTTAAATTACAGAAATACTAACTTAAGGTATATTTGTCGTGCTACAGTCTTAAATCTTTATATTTTTATTATGCTCTAATATTTATTAAGCTGCAGGTCTAGTCCCTCAACCTTCTCCTTTGATAACCGATATCTCGGACCATATTTTATAATACACAAGTATTGCCTCGCTACCCTCCATTTATATATTTATTCGTATTTACTTAATCATTTTTAATGGTAAATTATTATTGGTAAGCCTTCACTTGATATAATTTACGAAACTCGCAAATACTCGCTAATGGGTAGGTATTAAACCCTGGCATTATAGCTCTATAATATACTTTAAATTATATAACACACAATAATGTAAATGTACTAAATCCCGGCAATACTAATATATAAGTCTGAAATATTAGTAGCAAAAATAAGGCACATGTATTGGTACACATACTTAACCTATTTTTCCCGGCTTTCATTTCGCAAAGGTCTTCTAATACACAATGGCAGCTTCGCTGCCATTCATTGCTTACTTTTATTCTTTCTTAATACTATTTAATTTACAAGGCTTGGACTCCTTAAACCCTTTTACTTCTTTTTTCATACTTCCATGGGCGGCTAAGCTTCTTTTCCTTAAAGGTCGATCATATCTATTACGCTTTAATCGCATTTACTCTTTTAAACCGGGCTATTCTTATATATTATACATTAATAGGATTTAATTTAAAGACGGGAAATAATCAGAAATATCATGAAATTAGGAATTATTTTATTTATGTTGGGTTTATTAGGTATAGTTTTGAATCGTAAAAATCTGATAGTTATATTAATGTCTATTGAGATCTTATTATTATCTATTAATTATAGCTTATTAGAAATTTCTCTTTTTAGAGATGATCTTATGGGACAAATTTTTGCTTTATATATTTTAACTGTAGCTGCCGCTGAGTCCGCTATTGGTTTAGCTATTTTAGTCATATTTTATCGTGTTAAAGGAACAATTAGTGTAAAATTTGTTAATCTCTTAAAAGGTTAATTTCGTTCCTCGCTTACCTTTTCTTTTTCCCCCACTATTTGGCGGGCATTAAAGGTTGGATACACGATGGATTAAAAATTTATTTAATAATTTACTATGTATTTATTAATATTATTATTACCTTTACTTGGTTTTATTTTTACTATTGGCTTTGGCCGATATATCGGATTAGGTTCATTTATTATATCCACTTCTTCTATAGGTCTTACTCTTTTATTAACTATTTTCGCCTTTTATGAAGTTGTATATAATTATTCAGTCGTTTACGTAGATCTTGGTTATTGGTTAAATTTAACTCATATTCAAATAGGATGGTCTTTTATTTTTGATTCTATTACAGTTTCTATGCTGTTTATTATCACTCTTATTTCTTTTTTAGTTCATTTTTATTCTATTTACTATATGTACTCTGATAAACATTTTCCACGTTTTATGGCTTATTTATCTTTATTTACCTTCTTCATGATCCTTTTAGTTACATCCAATAATCTTTTACTTATGTTTTTTGGTTGTCTCCCAGCCCAAACCCTTATTAATGTTTTGCAAATTACTATATGCTGAAATCTTCTTATAAGGTTATTTTACATGATCAAATCAGCAGGTTAGTCTTTAGACCTACCTCAGAGACTAAACGTAATTCGTTTCAATCTATGAAATTAAGTTATAGTCCAAATTAACTATTGCAAATTTGGCAATCGTTAGGCAGCTTATTGCCTGTATCTAATAATATTTATCGTTTACCTTTAATCTGTCATGTTCAATTAGATTAAAACGAGTAAATCAATGGATTCTATACATATATAATGTTGATCTACCTAAATTTAATTTATTTTTCTCACAACATATGCATCCATCAATGTTCTATCTATTAGGTATTTTATTTGTGGGAGGGTATCCTTTATTGCCCTACATGGGATATTAATAATTACATATATTATTTTAATCTTATACCTATTTTAACTTTAGATAAATTTAAATCTCACCAACGAATTGGACCTCACGATATTAATATTCTTTCTTTCATGCTTGGCTCTTTATTGGGTGATAGTCATTTAGAAAAAAGAATTAATCTTATTGGTTCAAGACTTAAGGTTGTGCTATGTCATGATAATGTTGAATATTTAATGTGGTTTCATAAATTTTATTCGGAAAGAGGCTATTGTTCACCTATCAAACCTAAACTTTATAGAAAAATAAAAAAAAAAGGAAAAGTATTTTTTTGTTATAAGTTTAATACTTATACATATTCTAGTTTTAATTGGATTCATGATTTTTTATATAAATGGGATTCTGATAATCATCAATATCTTAAAATTATCTCTAATATTTTATATTTATTTACACCTATGGCTTGGGCTATATGGTTTATGAATAATAGTGTGAAACCAGGAAATACGGCTAGAATTGCTACAAATGGTTTAACTTTAGAGGAAGTCAATATATTATGTATTACATTAAAAAATAAATTCAATATTAATACGACTCTTAATAAATCAAGTCAAAATCAAGGATATATTATTTATATAAATAAAGATAGTATGACAAATTTTGCAAATTTAATTAAACCTCATATGATAAAATCTTTATATTATAAATTAGGTAATTATTAATATATTATAGTAAAGAAATTTATCTATACTTAATCATATTGGAGAATATAGATAAATATTGGAATGAATTAATTCTATAATATTTAAATTTTCTTTGCGACATTTTTGAAAACGATTAAAGGAATTAGCTTAATTCCAAGATCGTCGGTGACAATTTACATCGCTATCGACTGGATCAAAAATGGGTATCTGAAATGATGCTTAATGTACAGTCATAATCACCATTTAAAAGATGGCCAAGTCATTTAGTAATATTCCTTATTGGTATAAATGGACAGGGAATAATGAGTAAGTAAAATTGAATTATATTAGTTCGATTTATCATTATTTTAAAGATTAGGTAGGATTAGTTTCTTATTTTCTAATTAATTTTTGGTATACAAGAATTTTAGCTAATAAGGCAGCTTTAAAAGCCTTTCTAATTAATAAATTTGGAGATATCTTTTTATTAATTGGTGTATTGGCTTTAACTATAAATTTTGGATCCGTAGATATAGAAATTATATTTAGTTTATTAAATCCAAATGATACAAATTTAGATATATTAACTCTTATCACTCTTTCTATTTTTGTAGGTGTTATGTCTAAATCCGCTCAATTGGGACTTCATACCTGGTTGCCTGATGCTATGGAGGGTGAGTTGGGCTCTTTAATCTATTCACTAGTTGCCGGTGTTTACCGGGAAATAAAAGATTAACTAAGTTGAATGGTTATATCACTATGTGCGAAAATTTTCAATTATATCATATTACTTATAGACATTTACCTTTCCTTTAGCCTTTCGCGCTATATTTTTGCGGCTCTTATTTTATACAACTTATAATACAGAATATCCTCATTATCCATTAAATCACTTTCTTATTTTAAAGGGTTATAATACATAATCTCCTCACACACCAATTGGGCCTCTTTTAGTTTTCATATCTCCTTACATAATTCCCTGAGCCCGAGCATGCTCGGGCATTTAGGTTTACTCGTTTAAATGTGTAATCAGCTTCGTAGCCTTAAGTTTATTTTTTCTTTTTTCAATTATCAATACATTATGTCTTGATCCCTTATATGCGCTTATATTTTATTTTACAAGTTTAATAGCAGAATCCGCTTATTCACCATTAAAATAGAGTTGTAAAATAGCTCGGCTCAAGACTTAAGATCCTCATCCACCCTTACCCCTTTATTTATAATTTAATGCATGATCATACAAAAGATCCTTCTTTATCCTGTTACAATTTAGTATTTAAAGCCCTTTTCACTAAAATATCCTTCATACCTAATTAATTATGCTAAAATGGAAATGGAAAGGAAAGGTAAAGTACCTAAATATCCCATAGTAAGATGAAAAAATTCGCAAGTATCAATATTTTGGTTATCTATGTTTTAAGGGAAATTCCTTTATGGTAATGATTGCCTTAAGATCTTATATAATTTTTAATATCTGATACTTCAGAGACTATATGTGATACAGTTTTTTTTAATTGAAGATATAGTCCAAAAGTATATCTCTTATCCCTTTGTGTCTGTTTTTTATTCCTCTCTTATCACCAAGGCGATTTTACGCTACAAACCCCGGAACGGAATCCTAAAATGGTCCGCATTCCTATGTATCAATCCCCGGAACGGTAACCTAAAATGGTCCGCATTCCTATGTATCAAAGATGGTTGTTTTCAACAAATCATAAAGACATTGGAACATTGTATCTTATTTTTGCATTATTTGCAGCTATGGTAGGAACTTCTTTTTCTGTATTAATTAGATTAGAATTAACTGCACCAGGTGTACAATTTTTAGGTGGAGATCACCAATTATATAACGTTATTATCACTGCCCATGCTTTTATTATGATTTTCTTTTTTGTTATGCCGGCCATGATAGGGGGTTTTGGTATTCTGAATAATTTAATATTATTTTTTAATTAAATTTAATATTAAATTGCCTCTTTAAGTCTAATTGCCAATCGATTAATTAATCGATATTATTTCACTATATGCTGAGAAATTTATCATTATGTCCAGATTCTGAACAAAGATATCAGCAAGAAAAAGTTTAAATATCTTTATTCTTCAGAGACTACAAGTGAATTAGATATTATTTAATAAAGTCTAAAGATATAGTCCATTTTAACTTTATTATGTTAAAAGAATTGGATGGTTCCTTTATTAATAGGTGCTCCAGATATGGCAAATGAAATAAAATTTACTAAATTGTAGGGTAGTTCCCATTAATCACTCTTATCGTTATTTTTATTCTCTTTCCCATAAATTCATATTTAGCTGGTTTATTTGAAGGTGATTGACATATTTGGTTATCTAAAGATACTTTATCTAAAACCCAGAATCCTAGATTTTGTATTAAAGATTTACCATTAACTGAAAATTTATTTGCTATTATTGGATTTGGGTTTATTCGTATTAAACTAAAGGAGAATGCTTGTGTTTTAACTGTTTCACCTGTTGATGGTTTAATTAAAGTCGTTAATTAAATAAATGGGCAAATGCGTACTCCTAAAATTTATAAATTAAATTAATTAATTAATTGGCTTAATTCTCACCATGGATCTAATATCAATTGTTTACCTATTATTTCTACACCCTTAAAAGATAATGCTGGGTTAGCCGGATTTACAGATGCAGATGGGAATTTAAATATTATGAATGAAATTGCGGATTTATTTAAAACTAAAGTTAATCTAATTCAACGTAATAACTCCTATTTTCAGATTACTGCGTCTTCTCGTGTTTATTTAGAATTAGTAATAAATTATTTTAATATGTATCCTTTAAAGAGTTCTATATTAATTGGCAAGAATCTGTAAATATATTATTAACTAATAAACATTAGACTTTAGAAGGAATTGATATTATTTAGAATTAAAAAAAACTATGAATAACTCTAGAACTGAATATAATTGGGATCATTTAGAGTCTCTTTCAATTTAGTAAATTTAATTATGGAATGCCGTGCAAAGTATTAACTTTGTATTATTACTTTTTTATATGCGTGAACTCTTTAATGGGATCCTAAAATCCCGGCATTACTCATAAAGATATACGCAGCAACCTATACACTAGTCTGCTCAGAGATTTTATAAAAAGTGATCAAATGTAATTAATCTGAGATCTGGCAGATGTCGTAGATTATACGTATTTTGATTGAAGAGAAAATCCAATAATTATAGCCTTTGGGCAGTTTATGGATTCCCACGATTAAATAACATAAGTTTTTGGTTATTAATACCTTCAATCATATTATTATTATTGTCAGCTTTTGTAGAAGGAGGGGTTGGTAATCTTGTGCCCGATTCATGCTAAACAGCGTTTCGTATACACCTCCCGGGTAGTACCCATAAAAATAATCACTATATGCTGAGACTATTTTACATTCTAGGCGGGACCTACTATATAGACCCTTCCGGGAAAGAACTAAGAAATATATCAGCAAGTAAATAAAAAATATTGACTTCAGAGACTAAATGTGATTGAGGTTTAGCCTTTAAGTTATAGTCCGCTCATATTTAACAAATTCTCTTAATCCCTAGTCAAACCCCGTACCCTCCAAAACATTAATTTAGAAGTTAGCGGAGAAATAAGGGTAGGCTACATTAAGAGACCTAAAATAGAAAAGAAAATAACAAAGTAATAAGGCAAATAAATGGCAATTGCCAGTTGTAAGTGGAATTCGCGAGTAAGGAAAATTCTAAGTTTAATGGGCAAATATGGAAGACCTGAACTAAAAGCTTAATCGAGCGGAGCTAGAAGGAAAGAGATATGGGAAATTAATAAATGGCACCTATATATAGATTAGAGAAATAGAAGAATTATAAATTAACTAATAGTTGGTTATCTGAGTTTTATAATCGCCGACTAATATTTAATTCTTCATAATAATTGATATTAGATACAGATTAACTTAATGAGGTCTATTAATTATAAATTAATAAACTTTAATGTTCGGGATTAGATAGGCGGAACTTAATATTACCATTTAAATCTATATTAATTAATTAATGATGAATAGTAGTAAGTAAGGGGTGATAAATATCCTGCGCACTTAGTTAAGAAAAATCGCGGCTTAACGGGAAATTAAAGGATTCGCGGGCTTAGTTAATTAAAGATGAAGAAAGAAAGGAGTTAATGGGCAATAAAGATCCCGCACGTTTAGTTAATGATTAGAGAGAAACCTATTGCGCGGCTTAAGCCGCGCAAGTAATTAGTATACCGCTAAATAAGGAATTAAACTCACAAGAAATTTATTGTGTGCTTATTAAGTCTGATTATTAAGGTCTACTATATTCTTTATTTTTCATTTTTTTCCGTATTTTCATTTTATCGTATGAGTCTTATCTACCCCCCTTACTTCTTTTATTTTATCATCTATAATTAGCGGAATTTCTCGGATAAGTCTTGTACTCTTTCCTTCATTACTTTAGTTAGTCCGCGCAGCTAAATTTAAGAGTTTAATGGTTGGGGTCTTGTGCCTTTCATTACTTGCTTTATTTATAGATATAGAATATGAGGAGTTAATGGTATGATTCTTGTTTTCCCCCCTTTATCTTCTTTATTGACCTTCGCATAAAATAATAGACTTAAAGGTAAAATCAAGATACTTTACACTTAGTTGAATACCTTAAAATAATAAACTTAAAGGTAAAATCAAGATACTTTACACTTAGTTGATTACCTTAAAAATAGTCGCGCATGTAATAGGATGAGTCTTGTATACTATCATTATAAAAGAATAAGGCTTAAATAAATAGATAAGGGTTATGAATGGATATCGAGCCTTGTTAGGGAAATAAGGCAAAAAAGTCCGCCTTTAAGGGAGTCTTGTGAGTTGTCATTATCTGATTTTTAATCTGGAATAAAGTTGTCCGCATAAAGGTAAAATCAAGATACCACACACTTAATTTAGATTATAAAAATATCCGCGCATGGTAATGGGATGAGTCTTGTACACTCTCATAAGACCTTCGTAATAATAAAATAACTAGATAGGGTGATCAATGGATATCGAGCCTTGTTAATAAAATAGAAAAAAAGTGCGCATTTACAGGCGTCTTAGTGAGTTGTCATTATCTGATTTTTATCCTTAATTTAATGGTTCGCTTAAAGGTAAATTAATATACCACAGGCTTTGTTTATTTAGTCGTTATTATTATATCTTTCGTCTTTAAGGGAATTTATTGATCCCGCGCGCTTAGTTAATTAATCTTACTAGATTTGTAATTTAAGGGCTATGCGCGTGTCATTTATTTATTTTTAGGAGTTTTCGGAGGTTTCTTGGCTCTTTCATTACTTTTCGCTATTTGTTATCGGTTTAATTTGCTCCTTTTTTCGTCTAAGTCTGGTTATCTTTCATTACTTTTCGCTATTCTTTGCCGTGTTCATTAGCGTAATTTATCGTTTAAGTTTGGTTGTCTTTCATTACTTTCGCGCTTATCTTTTTTTTATTTTTCTTATTTAGCGTCTCAGTCTTGTGCTCTTTCCTTATTTCCGCTTTTTCTTATTCGGATTTATGTTCTAAGTTTAATGGTAAATTATTATCCCACCCGCTTAGTTGATTTTATTTAATATATCCGCGCATGTCTTGGTTATCTTCTTGCCCTTCCCCTTACTTATTTATTTGAGGCTCGCCTTGACTTTATAGCTGAGCTTATTTTGACTCTTATTTAATTGGTTTAATTGACATCTATTCGCCTTCTCCCTTTCTTTTCTATTTGTTATATTTAGACAGGATGGACTGTATATCCTCCTTTATCTAGCTTTCAAGCCCATTCTGGTGGTGCAGTAGATTTAGGAATATTTTCATTACATTTAGCTGGGGTTTCTTCCCTTTTAGGTGCAATTAACTTTATTACTACTATTTTTAATATGAGAATTATCTCTTTTCATCAATTACCTCTGTTTGTTTGGAGTGTTCTAATTACTGCTATTTTATTATTATTATCATTACCTGTATTAGCGGGTATTTTTTTTGTGCTCGCTCTAAATCCGGCTGTTTTCTGGAATAACCAATTCTTTTTTGAGCTTGGTCAATCAGCAGGAAACCTATATCCAGACGTTATTGGGATCCTCAGAGACTATACGCCGGAACCCATGTACTTAATTGGTTCTTCTTTATTTGGTAAATCCTCTAATAATTCAAGGTTTACCCGCTTTTATCATAACTCTATACAAGATAATTTTTCATCTTATTTAGCTGGATTAATTGAAGGCAATGGTTGTATTATTACCCCTACAGAATTAAGGGATGTTAAGGGGAGAAAAAAATATCCTGCAATTCAAATATCATTTAATAGTAAAGACTTTCCATTAGCTTTAATGTTACAAAAACACATTAAATTTGGTTCTCTTTCTAAAAAAAAGGGAGTTAATGCTTATGTCTATAGTATTAACAATTTGGAGGGATGGGTTTTAATTATTAATTTAATTAATGGTCAAATGCGTACTCCTAAAATCTATGCATTATCTAAATTAATCGATTTTTTAAATTCCCATTATGATTGTAATCTTCTTAAACTTCCCCTTAATTTTCAACCTCTAGAATCTTCTGCTTGGCTTTCTGGGTTTATTGATGCTGATGGTCATTTTTCTATTCGTACTACAAACTTAGGTAAATACCCGGCCAGAATTGAATGTAAATTTGAATTAGTGCAAAGACAAGTAGATTTAAATTCAGGTACTTTATTGCCTATTATGTCAAGAATAGCTATTTTCCTTGGTTCCACTGTTAAAGAAATTAAAATTTTGACTAATAACCCTAAATATCGAGTACGAACTGTTAGTTTAGCCTCTAATTTTTTTTTAATTCAATATCTTGCTGTCTTTCCATTATTTAGTTCCAAACATATGGACTATTTAGTATGGTTAGAGGTTATATATATGTTTAAATTAGGTGAACATAAAAGTGAAAAAGGTAAAGAAAAAATAAGAACATTAAAATTGACTATCAATGACTCTAGAACTGTTTTTATTTGGGACCATTTACAAAAATTTTATAGTTTACATGAGTAAGATATAGTCCCAACTAATCGCGTAAGCGGTTGAGTATCTACCTTAAGTTTAGTTTTAAATTCTTCAGTGGAGCTTGTTCTTCAAGATACATATTTTTCCCTTGAATTCGCGCTACGCTTATCTTCTATTTCTTTCTATGTGTAACGTTTGATAGGTATCACCCTTTACATTTTTCTACTTCTTTACTGTTAGTTTAATTCTCTATCTTTTGAGGAATTTTTTTCCATGCCATAATCGGCGTAGGTCAAGACATTTGGCAATAACCATTTTAATACATACTGATTATTTTTTTAAGACTCAACTCAATAGGCTTATCTCCATTTTTCCTCTAAGATCTATATTTTCTTATCATCATTCAGTTGATCCGGAATTTGGGCATTATTTCGCGGGTTTAATCGAAGGTCATGGGGCTTTAATTTTGAAACATACCAATGGAATTTATAAGGCTTGTTCCCTTCAAATAGTTTTTCATATTAATGATTTAGAATTTGTTAAAGTATTGCATCAGAGGATTGGACATGGTCATATCTCTCTTTTTCGAAAAACACAAACTGTTAAACTTCATATTCAAGAGCTTACTGGTCTCTTATTCATTATTCATTTAATTAATGGTAAAATGCGCACGCCACATATCCATGCCTTGTATTACATTATTGATTGGTTAAATTCCCATAAATTAGATAAACCTATTGATAAATTACCTTTAAATACTAGTCCTTTCTCCGACAATAGTTGGTTATCAGGATTTATTGACACAAATGGTCGTTTTACTATAAATGGATTTACTAATAATCCTAAATTATATCCAGGATTTAGATTTAATGTATGCCAAAGAGACATGCCTATTAGTGACGCAAATTATAAACCTATTTTAAATCGAATTGCGGATTGGTTAAAAGTATCTTTATGTCCAAGAAATAAGAATTTTCAATGGAATATTACTACAAGTAATAATATAAGTCATGATATTCTTATTACTTATTTAACATCATTTCCTTTATTCACAAGTAAATATTTAAATTTTATGGATTGGTTACATGTTTATAATTTAGTTAAAGATAATAAACATAAGAATCCTAAAATCTATAAAATTATAAGAATTATAAAATCTAATATGAATCAAAATCGTCAGATTTTTCTATGGGAACATTTAAACAAGTTCTATTAAGGGTTTTCTAATTTAATACTTTAGTTAGTTACCGGTAGTTTAATCCATATTGGCGGGCATTGCCCGCCCTTGTGTTCATCCATATTGTGGTGTTGAAGACTCGGTTTCTCCTTATGATTCGCGGACTTTCTTTTTATTTGCATGGACTACTTGTGTTTTCAATATGGTTCGCGGACTTTCTTTTTATTGGTATTGGTATTTGCAAACGCTGTAGTTTTCTCCATCCCTTTTATTTATCCATCCCTTTGTTTTAATCCATATTGGAGGGCAATGCCCGCCCTTGTGTTCATCCATATCGCTGTGTTTTATCCTCTGGTTTCCCTTATGATTCGCGGACTTATTATTATGGTTTAATGGGTGGCCTCTTGAGTTAATCTATATATTTAATAATCTTTGAGTTATAATAACTCTCTTTGAGTCACTATACACTCTTTTTGAGTCACTATACACTCTCTTTGAGTCTTTATACACTCTTTCAGTTTTTATTGTGGTAAATGTTAAGGTGAATTCGCAAGGATTATTAATACATCCCTCTACATAGTAAATTAGTGTGGTAGTTTATTTATACCCGGCCTATTATAATAACTTTGTAAAGTAAATAATTCTTAATCTGCTAATCTCCGGTTCTTTCCCCTCTTCTCGTTTATGGGCGAATTAAGCTCGATTGCTTATTGATTTAACTAGCGGATTTCCTTATGGTCATCGCCTTCGGGGGATTTCCTGCCGCCTTCGGTTAGCCGCGCATTAATGCGCGGCTTCTGTTTAGGTCATCCCGTTTTCGCGCTACACTTATGGTCGCTTATTCCTTTTTTCGCGGTTGCCTTTTTATCGCGCTGAGCTTCTTAGTAAGCTCTTGATTTCCTTCTTTTTCACTTATTTTTTCAATGCGAGGGTTGGCGCGCTTTAAAGCGCGCCATCCATCTTCGGCCTTTAATTATCTTTTTATTTTTCTTGCCGATTATTATTTAGCTACCGTATTTTCTTATTCCTCATACTTTGATGGCCGCTAGTTTTATGGTTAACTAATTTATCGATGTAAGTGAAAACGGTCAACGGCTATCTTGTCAAGACCGTCGGTGGTTACAAACATCGCTACAGACTGGATCACTTATGGGTGTCTGCAATGATGCTTAATGTACAGTCGAAACTCTTATTTTTACTATAATGTTTAGTAATTGAGCTTGGCTATTAACTGATCGTAACTTCAACACATCATTTTTTGATGCTGTAGGTGGAGGTGATCCTATCTTATATCAACATCTTTTCTATCAGTATACAAACATTATTAAAATAATATCTTTAATGATTATTAATCTTTTAAAGAACATATATATTCTACATTAAATGATTCATTAAAAGTTTTAGCTAGTAAAGTTAATAATGTTTGGCATTAATCCCATTTTGGAAAATAGGATAAAGTGCATCCGCAAGGATGTGAATAAATATAAAGCAGATGTGTTGGATATATATATCCAATAAATTAGAGAATACTCACCAAGACTTTATATTAAAATTCTTTATTCTAGTCCTTATATTTAGATCTTTTTGTAACTTTTGGAAGAAAAAAAAGATTATATAAGTCCGTCATGACAATGACGGAATGAATCTATGATGCTTTTGCTATATACATATTATTCATGGCAATGCTAATGTAAACGGTCAATATTAGCCTATATAAAGACCGTCGGTTATCTAAATAATCGCTACAGACTGGGTCATTAGTGGGTGTCTGAAATGATGCTTAATGTACAGTCGGTTATTCCAGTTTAGAAAACTCACAAGGTTATTTATTAAATTATTAGACACGTGCCCTCTATTATTTTACCGGGGTTAGTTACTATCATTTGTCTATTATAAATAATACATGAATATAAACAGGCACACATTTATCTATGTTTTAATTTATATTTGGAATAATGGGTTCTTTGGTCATCCTGAAGTTTATATCTTAATTATTCCAGGATTTGGAATTATTTCTCACGTTATTTCACACTTTGCCAACAAACCTATATTTGGATATTTAGGTATGGTCGTAGGCCCATTATATAAAAATAAATGAATATCTACTAAATGCGGGAATATTAAAAGAACATATATAC
>Ga0302233_10001456_pt1 | contig 16366 bp, 22 predicted proteins | sample II_Palsa_N3_1_FD_193516 | JGI IMG/M metagenome (GOLD analysis project Ga0302233, IMG submission 193516) | Peat permafrost microbial communities from Stordalen Mire near Abisko, Sweden - II_Palsa_N3_1 | ecosystem: Environmental > Terrestrial > Soil > Palsa > Peat permafrost | place: Sweden... | reverse complement strand
GCCGAGGAAGTGAGAAAGGCACATAATCGAAGGGGGACACAAAAAAAGAGGCGTACGACGAATAGAGGGTGACGGCAAACTGGAAGACGACGTTGAACGACGCCTCCTTCAAATCATCGACATACTGAGTAACGGTATAAATTGTGCCTGATAAAAATTCTCGTGTTGGCATTGTAGCACAGATAGGAAAGCACGTACGCTCCACATTGATGAGGGTGCGTGGGGCATTGGACGGGCCCAGAGGGGCCATAGTGAAATACTGCTGCTGCTGCTGCTGCTGCTGCACAATCGGCTTTGGCGACGGCGGGTTGACGGTCAATGGTGCAGGGGCAGGGAGCGTGGGCACGACAATGTTCAAATTGGGGTGAGAGGGCTTGGGCTGCTGGGGCACCAGAGGCTTGTTACTTGAATTTACTGAACCGGTATCAAGGAGCTCAACTATGAAGGGGGAAAAAAAAAATACTGTCAGTTGAGATTAGCAGAAAGAAAAAGACATTACGGTATGTGGAGGACAGTTCAGAAACCATCAGTTCATAATTTCTTATATCGGCTTTGGTTTCCGCTTTCGGCATCGCCAACGCTTTCAATGTCGACTCGCAAAAGTCCGCAGGGGCTAATGGAAAGTCGCGTAAGGAAATAAGCAGCCAAAAACTAGCGCGTGACGTCGTACCTTTTGTGGTGTTAATTATGAACTCCATGAGCCTCTGACGTTTATCATCTGGGAATTTTGGTGAGAAAAGAAATCAGCCAAAAAAAAAGCAAGTCAAGAACGAGCACATACTCGGCAAGCCATCAAGTATATCCGTGGCGTCCTCCAAGGCAGATTTGAAGGCCTTGCGAGACTGGTAGCCTTGGGCGTCCTGTGGCAGCTGAGCCTCTCGTATTGTTCCCAATTGGGTGTGGGTAACCCCACCACCACCGGAAGCTACGTCAACAGACATTGGGACTTGCCTGCTCGCTGGGGTTTTGCAGTGCTGGTCTGGAAGTCCCCTCTATTGACAGGTTGGAGAAGGAAGGACAAAAATTGAGTGACAGCGCAACCTGGTCAGAAGTGTGACGAAAGCAAAAAAAAGAAAAAAATTTCCCGACTTCGTCCGAAAAACAACCGGATTTGAGACAAAAGACCTCGGTGACAACACACACACACGGGGGCCAACCAACACGAGATCGAGCCTTGGTCAGCGCCACGGACGGCATGCTGGGCTTGTTTTTCCATATTTCTAGCGAGGCCAAAAATGGACTATCTTCGAAAAAGGTGTGATCCGACGTCGACCTTGCGGTGGGCGCCTTTTCACAAAAACCGTCCACAGCAGCAGCAGCAGTTGCAGCCCAGCCGCACCGGTGCACACAGGGGCACACACAGCAGTGGCGCACGCAAGTCGCAACGTCGAAAATAGCAAAGACCGCGAAAAATTACATTATGCTGTGTAATTTTAAACCAGCCTATGTGGCCAAGCACATGTTGGCCAACCCGATGCAAGGGGCGACGAAGATGTCATCAAACCCGGTGAAAACGTGTGTCGTTGAACGACAGGCCTGACAACGTCCTAAACTGTCCTTTGTGACAAAATAAGGAGCAACCAAGCGGGCCCGAGAGCCAGGAGGTACAGCAGCTTGGGCGCAAAGACGGACCAGATGAACAGGTGCTGCTGCATCAGCAGCATCACGACGAGGTAGATGGCGATGGCGCTGGTGCGAGCGACCGTGATCCAGCCAAGCTGCTGCTGTCGACGTGGCTCCGTGTCACGGTTGGCAGGATTGTCGACAAGCAGGCCCAGTCCCGATTGGGCAAGAAGGGGCCCGCTGAATGTGACAGCAAACAAAAGGGCACCAGTGACACCGACGGAGAAGTTGGTCTGGCCAGCGTACGCGCCCGCGAGGTCGATCGTGGCGATGCCGTTGGTGTTGCCCAGGGAGAAGAAAAAGTGCTGGCCGAGCGAGTAGAAGACGGCTGCGTTGAGCCATGCAGGGGCCCCGATCGTGCGGAGCCAGCGCGGTGCGACAACGAGGGCAGCGTTAAAGCACAGGTAGATCGCGAGCGTGTTGTGCGGCCTGTGGACCGTCAGGAGCACGAGCGCAAAGGCCTCGACGGCGGCGATGGCTGTGCGCTTGGACGCGACGTGGAGACCGCAGCCGGCAAAGACAACACGCTCGAGCCAGACTTGGGGCACGCCCAGAAAGAGCACGGCCGCATGCACCGGGACAGGAAACTGGTCAGGGTAGCTGAGGATCTGCCGAGCCAGGGCCACGGCCACCAGGGCCACGCCCAGCGTCCACTTGCCACCGCGGATTGCCAGCGCAAACAGGCCAAAGGCAGCAAATGTCGCGAGCCCAGCATTGGTCCACCCCACGCCGCCAAACACTGACCACGACGATGGCGCGCCAAGCAACACACGCAGCGATGGGAGGTGGCTCCACTTGACGCCCGCCGGATTCCAGGCCCGCAGCAGGCGCAGCACCACCAGCAGCATGATGGCATCCCGCCAGCCCTTCTGCTTGAGCGGCGAGCCCTGGGCGAGTTGCACGAGCACGACCATGGTAGCCGTCGCAAACGCCCACAGCTCCTGCTCCTCCTCGACAAAGCTGGACGAGATCAAGAGCAGCGGCTGGACGATCCACTGCCAGGCGGCGATCGTGCCTGCGAGACCTCGCTGCTCTTCCGGCAACAGGACGATGATCGTCTGCACCCCGCGGGCAATCGACCAGGCGGCCATGGCGAGGGCAATTGCGACGCACGCTAGGAGCAGCCGCACAGGGTATGTCGCAGCCGAGTCGTTCTTAAGCTGTTGCGAGAGTTGATCGAGGTCGTGCCCCCACTCGCAGTGCCCGGCTGCCTGCCCACGCCGAAGCTGCCAGAGGGAGCAGAGCTGCAGTGCGTTGGCCCGGAGCATCGCCTGCTGCTTGGCCTCGTCGGGCTCGATCCACTCGAGCACCGGACCAATCACCCTGCCGACGTTGTTGAGCGGCGGCCGTCCCAGTCCCAGCAGGAGAGCGATAGTGGGAGCAACGTCGACCTGGTCTGCACGTGCAATCACGTTTGCTGTCGAGCCGGTTTCTGGCGGTGGCAACATAGCAAAAAGAGCCATGGCGCTTGTCTCTGCGTCCGACGAGCCTCCGTGGTTCCCCATCTAATTGCGCCAGTATGAGTAAAAAAGTATCTTGATTAAAACAAACCAACCTCGGTCATGCCGTGGTCAGAGCACAGGACAAAGAGGGTTCGCTTGCTGCCGGCTGGCTTGAGCGTCTCCCACACGAGGCCCACGACGGCGTCCATTTCGACGAGCTTCCTGTCCATCAGCTCGCTAGCCGGGCCGACGAGGTGGCCAATGTGGTCGAGGCCCAGGTAGTGGAACACTAAAATGTCCCAGTCGGGCTGGGTGAGCTCGTGCAGGACGTGTCGTGTGACGTTCTGGTCGACCTCGACAGTGTCGTGCACGTAGAACGACGTTGTGCCGTCGGTGCGCGCAAACTGCGTCGGAAACAGCCGCAGCCACGTGTCGTCGCCGAAAAAGTGCATCGTCTTGTGCCGGGCCGCGAGCTGGTCCAGCCAGCTCTCGCCGATGGCCTCGGCACCACCCAGCCCAAAGTTGAGCACGATGTCGGCGAACCCGGGCACGGTGCCCGTCGTCAGCGCCTTGACCCGCGGCAGCGTCACCGTGGGCGAGTTTGCCTTGGTGTGCACGAGCGCGGCCTGCCCCTTGTCGACCAACCTTGTTTGCTTGTTCAGTCAGAAAAAAAAAAGCAAACACGGACATACGACTGCGTGAACGGCATCCCACGCCCCATCAGGTCATATCGCAGTGCGTCCACCAGGACAAACACGAGCCTCACGTCGCGGTCAGCGCGATCTTCTCGCTCTGCCTCTCGCTGCCTTGCCGCCTCAGCCGCGGCCCGGTCAAAGCTATTGCCCCCGCATTCTTCATTCAGAAGGATTAAAACACCCCCCTTTTTAGCTTACCTGGGCGAGTACGGGAAGAACGCGACCGCAAACAGCACGCCCACGGCCAGCACGACCGCGAAACGCACCGCGAAACCTGATGATGTCATGTCGCACCGGCCATTAATATGCAAGTGCGCCACCCATGCTGTCCCTTTTTCTGTTTCTTTTTTCTGACGTCGACTTTCTCTTCTCAAGCCCGATTTTGCGTGTTGCTCTCCCTCTTCCCCTTTGATTTTTGTTTTTCAGATAGGACCACGTACACATGCCTTACATTTTGTCGTTATTGCTGACGCTTTGCGCGCCCCCCCCAAACCCCACCGCCCAAATGCCCAGACTGTTCCCGTTTGCGCTGCTGTCGTCGATGCCGTGGGTCGCCCAACACGCCCCTTCGCTCGTGGCCGCTGCCAAGCGCCACCCCAAGCCTGCCGATCGCACGCTGCCGTTCGAGTACGGCACGGCCGGGTTCCGGATGAAGGCGGCCGAGCTCGATTCGGTCATGTTCCGCGTGGGCGTGCTGGCGGCGTTGCGTTCGCTTGCCCAGGGCGGGCGCACCGTTGGCGTCATGATCACGGCGTCGCACAACCCCATCGAGGACAACGGCGTCAAGGTCGTCGATCCCAACGGCGAGATGCTCGTGCCCGAGTGGGAGGCGCTGGCCGTCCGGCTGGCCAACGCAGACTATGACACGCTGGAGGAGGTGGTCGAGGCCATCGTCGTCGCGCAAAAGCTCAACGTCAACGGCGCCACCAGCGCATCCGTGTGCGTGGGCTATGACACCAGACCCAGCAGCATCCCGCTCAGCGTGTCGGTGTTTGAGGGCATCAAGGCGGCGTACGACGACGTCACCACGACCGACCACGGCGAGGTCACCACGCCCGAGCTGCACTACCTCGTCCTCCAGGCCAACGACCCAGCCCAGCAGCAGGCCCAGCAGCAAAAAATAAAGTACGTCGACCAGCTCGCCGGCGCGTTCCGCAAGCTCATCGGCGACCGCAAGCAGACCACCGAGGTCATCGTCGACGCGGCCAACGGTGTCGGTGCGCCCAAGGCGGCCACCCTGGCCGAGAAGCTGGCCGATGTGCTGCCCATCCGCGTGATCAACGACGGCAGGAGCGACGATGACGTGCTCAACAAGGACTGTGGCGCCGACTACGTCAAGGTGCAGCAGGCGCCCAGCAAGCGGGCCCTGGCCCAGCCCCGCGTCCGCTTCGCTGCCCTCGACGGTGATGCCGACCGCCTCATCTACTTTTCCTTCAAGGACGACGGCGCGTTCTACATGCTCGATGGCGACTTTATCGCTGTCCTCTACGCGGATTTCATCATCAAGCTCGCCAAGAAGGCCAACCTGCCATCCATCCAGGTCGGTGTCGTCCAGACGGCTTACGCAAACGGCGGCTCAACGGCCTACCTTGAGAAGACCTTGGTACCACATTTCTTTTAGTGATGAAAATTTATTTTAAAGTTTATTTCAGGCGGTCCCAGTCAAATGCGCCAAGACAGGCGTCAAGAACCTGCACCATGACGCCAAAGAGTTTGACATCGGCGTGTACTTTGAGGCGAACGGCCACGGCACCGTCCTCTTTTCCGAGCGCGCGACCAAGCTCATTGCCGAGGCGGCGGCCACGGGCGACAACGTTGCCGCCTCCCAGCTGCTCTCGGTCTCGCAGCTCATCAACCAGGTCGTCGGCGACGCACTGGGCGATATGCTCCTGGTCGAGGCGATTTTGCTCTGCAGCGATCTCAACGTATCGTAATCAAACCATAATATAACAGAAATAATAAAAATATAAAATAGATTGAGGAATGGAGCGAGCTCTACAAGGACCTGCCCAACCGCCTGGCCAAGGTCGTTGTCAGGGACCGTCGCATCTTCGAGACCACCGACGCCGAGCGCAAACTGACGTCGCCTGCGGGGCTCCAGGGCAAGATCGACGACCTTGTCAAGACATACCCTTTGGCACGCTCGTTTGTGCGGTAACTCGGATCTCATTTCACAAAGCGTCTTTAACATAATTTGGTGGTGGGGGGACATGAAGCCCATCGGGCACCGAGGATGTCGTGCGAGTCTACGCAGAGGCCGCGACCCAGCAGGCAACAGACGACCTGTCCAAGGCCGTCTGCCGCTTGGTCTATGACGAAGCTGGCGGCGTTGGCTCTCGTCCTTAACGCCAGTAAGTTTGAACAGCATTTGGCACTATTTTCCGCCGTTTTTTGTACATTGCACACACGTGATTTTTTTAATTATTTGCAAAAAAGAAGACGAAAAAAAAAAGACTATGAAATGCCTTGGAGATTGCGCAGGACGCCTTGTAGTGACTTTTGCAACATGATGTCTTCGTAGGTCTGCCGTCCTTCAGACTGCTCTGGCCCGAAAAAGTCGTCCTTGGCGAGCTTTCGCAGTTTCCGCTTCTTGCCGTTCTTGCCAGCGGGCGCACTGCCGTTGCTTGCGGCGCCTTCGACGAGCGAGTCGCCAGACGATGCGCTCAGCGAGACCTCGTTTTCCCGGAGGTAGTCGCGCAGGGGTGCCATTGCGGCATTGCGGCAGAGCTCCTTCAGATCGCTTCCAGAGTATCCATCCGTGCGCCTTGCAATCTCGGCTAGGTCGATATTGTCGTCGAGTTCCTGCCCCGCCAGTGTCTAGTATTTTTCAATTATTTTTTTTAAAAAAAAGGAGACACTCAAAAAGTACCAGCGTGAGAATACTCAGTCGCTGATCGAGCGTGGGCAGGCCAATCTGGAAGACTTTGGGCATTCGTCGGAGGATGGCCTTGTCGATTTCAGCTGCCCGGTTGGTAGCACCTAGGATGAGGATCCTGTTGTCGCCCGACTTGAGCCCGTCCCAGAGACTAAACATGTTTTTTTTATTATTATTTAGTTTCATAAGGGATTGTTTCCCCCCCACACACACCTCATGAACTCGGCCTTCATCATGCCAATGGTCTCGTGGTCCGAGGAGGAGCGCTCACGGAGGAACGAGTCGATCTCGTCGATAAACACAATCGCCGGCTGCAGTTTGTGCGCGAGCGTGAACACGGCCTTGACGAGCTTCTGGGACTCGCCAAACCACTTCTCCGTCAGGGTCGACACGCGCAGGTTGATAAACGTCGCGTCACACTCCTTGGCAATGGCCTGCGCGAGCATCGTCTTGCCGCAGCCGGGCGGGCCGTACAACAAGACGCCCTTGGGCGGCCGCAACAGCTCGTTACCAAACAGGTCTGGGTGCTTGAGCGGGAACAGGATGCTCTCCTTGACGTGCGCTATAATGTGGTCGAGCCCTCCGATATCTAGCGTTCCATTAGTGCACAACAAGCGAGAGACGCGGCCAACCGTACTGGAAAACTTGATCTTTATGTCGTCTGGCATGACGACCTCGTTCATGATCGTTCGCTCGTGCTCGTTCAGCTTGAGCGGCCCTCTCTGCTTGCGGTATTTAGCCCCGCTGCAGCACATGACAGCACCGTACCTTCATGCGTATCAGCGTCTCCTTGCTCTTCTTGTCCACCTCGGCGCGTGACTCAGCCGTGGGGTCGAGCGACTGGGCAATACGGTAGAGGACGTACATTGCTATTTTTCAATAATTTAAACTAAAACAGCGTGCACGAGGCGGCGGGGCTTACCGACAATGCCAGGGAAGAGCACGAGTGACGAGCGCACAAACAGGCCGCGATTGAGCATGAGAAAGTCCACGAGCTTGCCACCGCTCGGGGCCACTGCTGGCGCGGACGACGACACAACAACGGCCGTGGTCGCGCTCGCGGCTGCGGCCACGGCTGCGCCCAGCACCGGCTCCTCGAGCGTCATTTTGCCGGGGGCACGTGTCCGCGATGGCAAAATGGCCATGATTAGCACAGTGGTCCACCCATTTTAGAAAAGATCAGCAAATGCTACGCTTAGTGCTCGTCGTGGCGCAGTCGGGCATCGTGCTGTACAAGAAGGAGTTTCAGCGGCTGGTGGCGCAGGTACCCCTGTTCCTCCTTGCTTTAATTTTTTTTGATGGTGAAAATGCCATAGCCTGGGTTGACGGGGTCACTGTTGGCGGCGATGCTGGACCTGTGCATGAAGTGCGTGCACCTGCCGCTGTCGTACATCGAGATGACGACCGTGGCCGTGTCGCTGGCGGTGGACACGCGCAGGAGCGGGATGGTGTGTGCGATTTTCACGGACGTGGCCGATGGGGCCGACTTTGGGACGATGCTGGCGACGGAGACGTTGGCCAGTTTCCTGGAGAGCTACCCAGACCTGGCCGATGGGGGCAAGCAGCAGGCCATCGTGGACACGTCGCTGTACAGCAGCTTTCATGCAAAGATGCCAGAGTGCTTGCGGGGGACGGCCAAGAGGATACTCTCGGACCGTATATAATTTTTTTTTTTCAGCATTTTATTTATATTCTTCTGATCGCATGTTTGTCCTGCTAGTCGCGGGGATCAAGGGCGTTGCCAACTGCATCCTCGTCCACAATAACTCGGTCCTGCACGCGTCCTCACCGGCTGACGAGCTGGGACTGGTGGCCAACCTGAACGCGATGCTGAGCACGACCAGGGACATAAGTAAACATTTGAAGGTATCAACTTTCTGACTAGCACAATGTGCAGTGGCTCTACCAGAGGACTCTCCAAGGACGGTTACGATCCAGGGGCGCAAGTCCAATATGATTGTGTGCCCGCTGGTCAGTGGCAACCTCGTCGTCGTGTTGAAGAAATCGGCCAATGCGATGGTGGCCCTGCAAGACATCCAGCGGTCACGGGAAATGGTCGACAGGGCGTTTGCGTACTTGGCGTCATTACAAGGCAGCTCGTAAATGTGTACAGTAGACCAAGGGGGGAAAAAAAAAAATCGTACATCAAAAATTCGTGTCGAAGAGAAAACAGAGGAAAGAAATCAATGCTGAGAAGGAACGTTTTACACACACTTACTTGGGAAATGAAAAGGAGGACAAATAAGTTGATTTGTGAGAAAAGAAACAGAACAACAACAACAACAAAAAAAAAACCGAGCAGAGATTTTTTTTTTTCATGTAAAAAGAGTGCGTTAGCAGCAGCCCTTCTTGCCGCCGGCATTGTCTGCGGTTGTGGGGACGACAGTGACAAGGTCCTGTCGGGGGCGAGGAGCCTCGGTCTTTGGAAGCTTTTGCGCTGGTTTTTTGAAAAGGGCGAATATTTAGGCCGCTTGCAATGATGTTTCTCCTGCTTACCGATCGCGGTAAAGATCTCTGTCACATTCACGCCCGTCTTGGCCGACGTCTCCATAAACAGCAGGTTGTTCTCATCTGCGTACGCCTGTGCGTCCTCTGCGGGGACGGCACGCTTGGACGCGAGATCGAGCTTGTTTCCGACTAGTGCAATGACAATGTTGGGGTTGGCCTGGCGCTGCAGCTCCTTGACCCATGTCTTGGCGCGAGCAAACGTTTCCTACCCAGCAGAGAAAGGGGGGGGGGGGAAAAAGTGTAAACAAGAGGCACTCAAGGAACGACGTCATACAGGGAAGGTGATGTCGTACACGACAATCGCAGCCGGTGCACCACGGTAGTACATCGGTGCTAGACTGTGGTACCGCTCCTGACCTGCTGTATCCCAAATCTCAAACTTTACGGTCGTGTCGTCGACCACAACCGTTTGTGTGAGGAAGGCGGCTGTTTTTTTTTTTTTTTTTTGGTAAGGGTCAGTACGACCCCGCTGACAGACCGTACCGCCAATGGTGCTCTCCTGGTACTCGTGGAACTGGCCCTTGACGAACCGCAGCACCAAGCTGGATTTCCCCACGGCCGAGTCACCTGCAGGGCTTATCGTCAGTACAAAGCCAACAGAAAAGGACGCAAAGGCCCGCGATTGGACAGAAAAAATAAAACGGTACCCAGCAGTACGAGCTTGAACTGGAACATGTTGCTTCCACCGGTCGAAGCAGCACCTCCGGGGCGTGGTGCCTTGGCTGTAGCTGCGCTGGCCATAGCTCTTTCGTGTGTAGTAGTATGCTGTGTTTGAAGAGTGTGTGTGAACAAGGGATGGCCAGTCGGCCGACCACACAGACACTTGACAAAAAAGAAATAAGAGAAGAGACACGCAAACACTAGAACAGCGAGGCGAAACGTGAGCACGCAAGCACACACCGCAGACGGCCCCATGGCCAGAGACAGGAGTCGCCACGTATGAAAAAAAGGACAAACTCGGTGTGCTTGTGTACGTTTGTTGGTTTTAGATTCCGGGTGGGACGATCCCCAACTACAAGAAGAAAAGGGAAAGAAAAAAACGGCGGTCCTCTGAACGGATGGTGCTCTCGACCGCTTCCGGCACCACCAGCACAGCCCCACCCCCCACCCCTCCTTTTGGACGAACGGCGTCGTCGTTGCCGGCGCTCGCGTGAAACTGCTGGTCGCTGGCCAGCCTAATGCTTGGCCACTTGTTTTGTTCAGAAGATGCCGGTTGTGCACAACGATGCCGTGGTCGTGTCCGATGTCGAGCTGAGCGGCAGCGTAAAGATTGGTACGCGCGTGTCGCTCCCTCTCCCTTGGCCCACACCGATGAAAAAAAAAAAAAAATAGGTGCAAGGACAGTCGTCCATCCAAGGGCCAAGTTGATCGCACAGGGCGGGCCAATCGAGATTGGCGAGGACAACATCATCGAGGAGCTGGTGACGATCGTCAACAAGAGGTCGGAGCCGCTCAGGATCGGACAGGGCAACCGGATCGCGTGTGCGGTCACGCTCGACTCGGTGGCGGCGATCGGAAACTACAACACGATCGAGGCCAAGGTCAGCCTGGGACCAAACGTGACAGTGGGCAACGACTCGATCCTGTCGACCGGTTTGAGCCTCGACGATGGCGCGCAAGTGGCCAGCCAGGTCGTCCTCTACGGCAAAGGCCAAGTGCGAGCACTCGACGACGCGGCTGCCAAAGTAATAAAATAACCCAAGCCTTTTTTTATTTATCTCCTTAAAATGACAATGCAGGCGAACCGCACGTTCCATGCATCCCATCTAGCAAGTGTTACCGATCTCCTGCCTCGTTTCCACCACCGCCTTGGTTCCGACAAGGCATAGTTTATTATCGATGAGATGAACAGGGTTGTGCGCATTTTTGAATTTTCTTGCCACACAGTACAATCTAGTGTCAGTGTTACTGGCTGTTGACGTTCAGAAGAAGGCTCTGGTTCGAGTTGGAGGGCAGGTAGGTAACGTTGCGGACTTGCGACAGTGTCGAGGCAATGTCCTTGGCGGTCTCGATACGGCGGAGCTCGATGAGGCCCTGTCCAGACTGGAGGAGGGCGTCCGAGATGACCTTGGCGGCGAGGGACTCACCCTCGGCGCGGATGACAGCTGCCTGCTTTTCTTGCTCGGCCTAGACATAAAAAACAAAATCACGATTCTTGCTCCGAAAATTATTTTTTTTTTTTTTACCTTTTCGACGACATAGCGTGCTCGCTCGGCCTCCTGCTGGGCAACCTGCTTCTGCTCGACGGCGTTGGTAAAGTCGCGGCCAAAGGTCAGGTCGACGATGGAGATGTCCTCGAGGACAATGTTGAACTGGCTGCCACGGTGGACCATGAGGTCGCGAATCTTGTCCGAGACCTAGAAACACAGTTTAAAACCATGAATGGGGCGGACGACCTTTTTTTTTTTTCTTCTCCAGTACGAGTTCTCGCTGGGTGATCAGCTCGCCTGCGTCAAACATGGCAACGACCGACTTGAGGATTTCGTTGCCGATCGAGGGCAGGATGCGGTCGTCGTAGTCGACACCGTACTGCTGGAAGATGACGGGGAGGTTGGCGATATCGGGGCGGTGGAGGACTCGGAGGGTGATGTGGACGTTTTGCATGTCTTTTCGCAGTCACGGTGAGGTCAAGAAAAAAAGAGCACAGGAGCGAAAAAAAAAGAGCACACACCCTTGCTGCCAGTGACGGTCTCGATGCGTCGTGGGCGGGTGCGGACGTCAAAGAGGATGAAGCGTTGGAACCACGGCACGAGGAAGTGGGTGCCCTCGCCAATCACGTCCGAGCTGACACCAGAGATTCGGTTGAAGATGACTGCACGGTGTCCACCCTCGACGTTGTACATGCTGCACGAGAGAAAGGCAACAACAACACACACACACACACACACACACAATGAGAACACTCACGCAAGAGCCACGCCAGCGTACCTGTAGTTGATGCCGGTCTACATGCGCGCGTTGCGGGGGACGGCCGAGGAAGGGCAAAAGGGAAAAACCACATGGTCCGTGGAAAATTTTGGAGGTGCCAAAGGAAAGGGTGGATAGGAAAAACAAATGTGCAAAATTAGCTCAAGAGCCAACGGGGCGGGGTGGGTGGGATACGTACACCCAAGAGACCGAGGCCCAGGGACAGGCGCGCGACGCGGTTGAGGAGGTTGGAGGCCATTTGAGATGACGTATGCAAGGAAAAATCAGCGGCCACTTTACGTGTATGTTGCGCCCGTTTCTGTTCGTCTCTTTTGGCGGCCGAGCGCCTTCCTTTTCAAACGTCCTTTCTCTCCAGGCGCTTGTGTCTGTGCTGCCACCTGTGCTCCTTGTCCTCTCTCTGTCGCCCACCTGGGCGCCCTCGCGTTCGCCTTGCCTTGATGCTTTTTTTGGCGCGAGCAAGGACGACACGTTCTTTTTGTGCGCACACCGATCCGTCTTTTTTCTTTTTTCCCTCGTTTAAACCCCTTTCGATGCCCCACAGTTCCACACCCGCAACCATGGACCAGCTCATTGCCGTGCTGCGCAACGCCAGCTCGAGCTCTGTCGGTACGTGCTTTTTATGCGCAAGGAGCTAACGAAAATATACGGCACCAAAAAAAAAAAAGACCCAAATGTGCGCCAGCAGGCCTACAACCAGCTGCCCGAGATGGCCAACCAGAACCTGGGCTACTTCATGAGCCTCTGCGCCAACTGCCTGGCCCGTAGCGACCTGGAGAACGACCTGCGCCAAATTGCTGCGCTCACGGCAAAGAACCAGCTGACGTCGAATGTAACCCAGGTTCGCGTTTTTACTTTTTCTCAACGCTGCTATGCCCTTCAGGACTATGAGGAGCTCCTGGTCAAGCATTCCAAGTGGAAGGCCCTGGACGAGCAGACCAAGGCTTCGATCCGTGCCCTGGTATGATGTCGTTTACGTTGCCCTCAGGGTCTAATGGGATGTGGCGCACAGTCGCTGCAAGGCCTTGCTGCTGAGGATGTCCGCATCGGGTCTGCTGCCGCGCAGGTACGAGCCTGTTCTTTGTCAATCTTTTTTTTTTGGTGGTGGGGTACTGATTCTGGGTCCTGTCTAGCTCGTCTCGGCCATTGCGTCGGTCGATCTCCCCGATGGCAAGTGGACCGAGGTCATCCAGCACCTCTTCAGCAACATCAAGAACTCGAACGTGCCCTTCCTCACGCGCGCCTCGCTCGAGGCCCTCGGTTTCATCTGCGAGGAGGCTGGCGATGCGGTAAGAAAGGAATAAGTAGGGATAAACCGAATTCTAAAACGTAATGTGCTTGCGCAGACATCGGACACTCTGTCGGCCTCATCCGGCGACATCCTCCACGCCGTCGTTATTGGCTGCGAGGATCGTCAACCCGAGTACTGTTTTTCATATTACAGAGCGTGTTTTTTAATAAAATAATCGTGTTTTATTTATTTAAATAGCGAGGTCAAGATTGCCGCCATCCGCGCTCTCCACAACTCGCTCGAGTTTGTCAAGACCAACTTTTCAAAGGATGTACGTTTTTAATTTGTGTGCTTGTTGCCGACAACTTTCTGTGGCAGGTCGACCGCAACTACATCATGCAAGTCGTGTGCACGGCAACCATGAAGCCAAACAAGACGGTGCGTGTGCTCGCCTTCCAAAGCTTGGTCAGGATCATGTCGCTCTACTATGAGTATATGAAGCCTTACATGGACTCGGCCCTCTACGGCGTATATTGGCACCCCTTCCTGGAAAAAAATCAAACTAAATAACGGGTAATTCAGCTCACGGTGAATGCGATGGGCCCGAACGAGCCTGAAGAAGTCGTGCTCCAGGCCATCGAGTTCTGGTCGACTGTGTGCGACGTCGAGACCGAGATCCGATTTAGCTATGAGGAGCAGGACACCAGTGTCCCCCCGCTTCCCTTTGCCAAGACCGCACTCCCTCACATTGTCCCTCAGCTCTTGCGCATGCTTAAGAAAAAAGTGCGCAGTCAATCGACTACGAGAAGAATCCTCCGACTAAATTTGTGTTTATTCTTTTTCCAGGAAGAGGAAATCGACGATGACGAGTGGAACGTGGCCAAGGCGTCGTCCACCTGCCTCTACCTCCTCGCCAAGACTGTTGGCTCTGACATTGTCGGCCTTGTCTTGCCTTTCGTGGAGCAAAACATCCGGAACCCCGAGTGGCAAATGCGCGAGGCCGCCCTCATGGCGTTTGGTAACTATCGGCTTTTTTTTTTTTTTTTCAGTTTTGTACTCATTGTGCTATCTTCGTAGGCAACATCCTCGAGGGACCCGAGCTATCAAAGATCGCTTCTCTCGTGAGCCAGGCCCTGCCTCTGATCATCCAGTCAATCTCCGACCCATGCGTCGCTGTGCAAGACACGGCCGCGTGGACCGTCGGTGTCATTTGCGAAATTGTCGTCATTGCGATCGACGCAAACAACATTGTGCCTCTCCTGAAGCAACTTAACGCAGGCCTTAGCCTCCACCCCCGCGTTGCTGCCAGCTGTGCCTGGGTAAGTTGTCATTGACCGTACGGCGACTAAAAGATGCGACTTGTTTTTTAGGCCATTAATAACCTTGCTGAGAACGTCGGCAACAGTGTCGAGGGAAGCTATCCCCTGGCACCGTTCTTCTCGGACCTGGTCACGTCTCTGCTCAGCACTGTCGGACGCGCCGACGGTGGCGAGGCCAACCTGCGCATCACCGCCTACTCGGCTCTGACCACGCTCGTCGAGACCGCTTCCAGCGTAAGGAGAGCCGGGGGGGAAAAACGTGTACATCTGACTTTTTTTTTTTTTTTTTGACATCAACCAGGACGGCTTCACTGTTCTCCTCCAACTTGCCGGCATTCTTATCGAGAAGCTCGACAAGGGCATTGCCACCCCCGTACGTGATTTCCGTCGGAGCAAGTGCATCTAATAAAACTCCCACAGTATGTCGACTCGAACGAGCGACGCGAGCAAATCGAGGAGCAGACTCAGATCTGCGGCACCCTCACTTCCATTGTCCGAAAACTCGAGTACAATGTCGCCTCTATTGGCGACAACCTCATGGCGGTCTTCCTAAAGATCTTTGCCTCGCCCGCCTCTCGCACTCCCGAGATCCTCGAGGACTGCATCATTGCCATCGGGTCTGTTGCCGACGGTATGTTTTCTTTTTCTCTTTTGTTGGTGTTGTTGTTGACTCCTTTTTATTTTCCAATAGCCCTTGCAGCCGACTTTGGTCGCTACATGGACGCCTTCCATCCGTTCCTCGTCAACTGCCTGACCAACTTTGAGGAGCACACTGTCTGCTTGCACGCAGTCGGCCTCGTTGGCGATATCTGCCGTGCTCTGGGCCCCAACATCCTCAAGTACTCGGAGACCTACCTCTTGATCCTCCTCAGCAACGCCCAGAACAACCGAGTTCACCGCGACGTCAAGCCGCACATCCTTGCGTGCTTTGGCGATATTGCCCAGGCGATCAACGAGAACATTGCGACCCAGTTCCTCGCCATCATGCAGATCCTCTGCGGCGCGGCCGAGGTCCAGCTGAACACGGTACCCAAAAAAATAATAAAATTTATCACAAAATTTTGGCGCTGAATATATCTCTTCTTTAAAAATAAAAAATGAAAACAGAACAACCCAGACGATCTCGACTATCTCAACACTCTCCATCTGTCGGTTGTTGAGGGCTTCACTGGCATTATTCAGGTCTTCAGCGGGCCAGGTGAGAGAGGGCGCCGTCTCGTTTGCGTCTTCTTGTCTAACTATTGCTCTCTCTCTTTCTCTCCCTAGAAAAATCCGCGCCCCTCCACCAGTTTGTCTCGCCGATTCTCCACTTTATCGAGCGCATCTACCGTGACGAAAACAAGACCGAAGAGCTCGCCCGCGCCGCGGCTGGGCTGATTGGCGACCTGGCCAAGTCGTGCGGAAAGCCCATCAGCTCCATCTTCCAAAGTAACAGGGTCTGGTTGTCGCAGTTCTTTAGCGATTTCTCTCGCTCGACGAGCCAAGAGACCAAGCAGACCATCCAGTGGGCGCAATCGATGGTCCGAGGAGTCACCAGCCTGTAAAAAAAATCAAAATGCTGCTGCAAAAGGAAACGACAAGAGGTGCCGCGGATAACGGAAAGGAACGAACGAGGAAGAAAAAAAAAAAAAAGAGGAAAGAAACACGAAAAGCTGGATGGTGGTTGTGGGCGATTCGCGAGGTTTGAAAGGGTGGAAAAAAGGTTGGTGTTGCTTCTCTCTATCTCTCTCTAACTCTTCTTCTTCTCA
>Ga0302233_10001451_pt1 | contig 16407 bp, 25 predicted proteins | sample II_Palsa_N3_1_FD_193516 | JGI IMG/M metagenome (GOLD analysis project Ga0302233, IMG submission 193516) | Peat permafrost microbial communities from Stordalen Mire near Abisko, Sweden - II_Palsa_N3_1 | ecosystem: Environmental > Terrestrial > Soil > Palsa > Peat permafrost | place: Sweden... | reverse complement strand
CGAGCATCAATGAGTTGAAGACAATCCTGTCGGCATTCATTGGTTCGTCGCACAAACTAAAGGTCGTGCTGACTGGGGATCGATAAAAGAATTCAAGGCGACCGTCCTGTTGGTGCCGCAAGGGCTGTCTTATCTTCTTGCATGGAAGACGGACGGTGGCCTGTAATAAGTTTGGAGAGTTAGAATAAACCAGCTTGCTATTTGTGCGTCGGGTCGAAAGGGGACCGAGCCAGGGATCGAGCCAGTGGTGAGGCTGCATGTTCCTGAACAAAAGAAAGAAAAACAGGGGACGTCTCTCGAGGGCAACAAAGTAGAGAGTCTCCTGAGAAAGAAGACGTGGAAGAGACAAGGTAGTCGCTCTTGGCCGGAGAGGAAAACAACGAGAGGGAGAGAAAAGAGTAACGGCCGCATCAGAAAAGAGTAACGGCCGCGTCAAGAAAAACGAGCAACGGCGCTCGCTCACAAACACAGGCGACCGCAGTACGTGCGCGTGTACGTGTGTTTACTGGCACGAGCAACGAGGGCCGTCGAGGGTAGGAAAGCAAATGGGGAGGCGAGGAGCGGCCGCACCAGCGCTCGCACCGAAAGCAAAAGTTTGAAAATAGGCTCGCATGCGCTGTTCAATGATTGGACGACACGGTTTTTTTTACCGAGAGTATTTTTTCATAAAGCAACCTATGCCCAAAGCTTACAAGGCGATGGATCTGAGCATGCTGCACCTCTGTGCGAAGGGCCGGCTCAATTCGCCCAATTTTCAAAGGAGAAGCAAGGGTCGACCGAAAAAAAAAAAACGCGCGAAAAGACAAATTTCAAAAATCACAAAAAGTAGAAGAAATCCATGGTACGTCGACCCTGGTTTTGGGAAAGTTACTGCTTTGTAAGCACCCTGCTCTCCTTACGTTTCCTTAACGAGGTACTGAGTAATGATGTCTAGAGCACATCCGCATTGCTTGCGTTTGTGCAGCGTGCTTACAATCTTGCCCTGTGCGCCAACTTTGATAGGATTGATTAATTCGATATTTTATTTCGTTTCCGCACGCCTGTCCACGATGCAGCTGTGCACATCGTTGTTCCCCAATCGCCTGCGCTACCCCAGGATGCACTGGCTGTGACCCTGCCCAAGACCTGACCCAAGACACCCACAACGGGCCCGTGAGTGGAGGCGATCAGCCTGAGGGACAGGCAGAGGGACAGGATCAGGGAGGCGATCAGTGCAACGCGGACAGCGCCAGGGCGACGTCCGTAACCGTGCCCCCCTGCCGTGCTCTAATCGGCCCAATGGGTGGTGCTGTACTGCTACCGATTTCCATCTGCAGTGATGATGATTCTGCAGCCATGATCATGGTGCATGTCATGGTGATCGGGCTCGACTTTCCTCCTTGCCATACAAATTTACATGTCCTGCAAGTACTCAGCTGCTGAGTGGTCTACGTACGTATTGTAATCAATGTTAGAAAAAAAAAAGCTCTACGTAAATATACGGTGAGGATTAATCAAGTGTTTGGCGAACGCTTGTTGCTGGGCCGAGTGTGCCTTCGGTTTCTTGAATCCAAGGATCTAAAGACGGAAGGTAACAATTTAATTTGAAGCAATGTTTCTTGTGATGGTTCGTTTTATTCAGTTTGTACCTGGATGTGGTCCTCCAACCGCACGCGTGTCAGGGCAACATACAGTTGCCCGGGCGCGAAAAAACGATCGCAGTGGACAATCGCTGCCATCAATGTAAGCCCCTGGACGCGATGAACCGTGAGTGCCCAGGCGGGCAATAGTGGGATCTGCTCTCGACTGGCTACGTTGTATATATTGCATTGAAAATAAATGCGTCTCTCCACGCCCCCCAAAAAAGAAAAAGTATACCAACCACCGCCAGGTCGGTGTTGAGCACGTCGAAACACTTTTTTTTGACGTGCACATCGCCCTTGGGAAATCGCACAATGGGATCCTAATAGAAAAATATGTTTGGTCCATAAAAACATCCAAAACAAAGTAGTACGTACGTCGTCACCACCGCCGCGGCAGTAACCAATGATGTGGCCAAGTGAGCCGGTTGGGACACCAAGGATCCCTCCAAGGGAGATTACGGGCATGCCCACCTTGGTGTGCAAAAGGTCTGGTGCAAACTTGCACACCATGGCCTTGACAACGTCTACAAATAAAAAATAAAATAAAAATGATTAGAGGTGTCTCGTACCACGTCTCTCCGGACGGACAAGCGAGTCGATCACGCGATCCACCGCCTCGAAGGAGACGGCGTGACCGTCCAACTCCGTGAATTTCCTGTGATGGATATTAATAAAATAATTTGGGGCAAATAACGCACTGCAAGTTGATGTCTGCAGCCTCGCTGCGAGTGGCGACGAGGTGAACTACTTTCAAATCTGCAGGCAGCTCCCTTGCCAGAGCGCTTGCGGTTTGCATGTCGATCTCATCCACGTCATTGCTGCCGACGTGAGCAAGAAGACGTGCAAAGCTGGCGGATGCGTCTTGTTGGCGATGTTGGGTGGTGAGACGGACTGTTTGCAAATTGAGGCTTTTCCAAACATCTGTCTCAAAGGCAAAAAGTGGCATTGAGCTCGCCAGAGAATCTTGAGTGAGACCAGCAATGTCGAAGTTGACGACGCCAGCCTCCTCGACATCCATACTGGTGCCATCTGCCACCAGTCGAGCAGATGGGATTGGTGGAAGCTGCTTCCAATCACCAACCATGACCATGGTGATGCCACCCATCGGTCGGTTGCTACTAGTACCTCGAGCAAAGCAACATACCCGGTGCACAAGCTCAATGAGGGCCCCAGTCATCATCGACGCCTCATCGATGACCAGGACACTGGTGGAGCGGACCCGAGCCAGAACGTCACCAGTCGAGCACGCTCGTTGGACGATGTCCTTTAAGGCGGACTTGTTGGCGCACACATCATGAGGGCGCAATCCTGCCCAGTGGTGAAGCGTTGTTCCGCCGGGATACAAGGAGGCGACTTCACCGGTGAGGGCAGTGACGGAAACGCATCCGAGCCTTGTCGACTGGACACGGATGAGCTCCTCCACGATGTAGCTTTTGCCACTGCCAGCATCTCCAGTAAGCAGAACGTTCTGTGTTACGTAGGCGCGCACGCTCAGTTCAGAACCCCGTCATCCTTACCTAGATGTACATGACATTAGGACCCTATACCAATTGCCGAAGGAGGTACGCCAAGACAGCGGTTTTGCCTTGAGATGTCATGGTGCGTTGCCGTGCGTACGATTCGCTTCGTACCAACGAATCTTGTAGCGTCTGGTTCGTTGTACGGGTCGTCTGGGACGGAATCGAGGACTCCTATTGCACGTACTTGCAAAAATGGATGCCAGTCTCACGACGGCAGGCCGTCTGAGTCGTTCAGGTGCGAAAGAGCGACGTGACACGGCCAACCGATTGCGACTTGCCATACAGGACAAGTACGTGACGTTCTCATGAGAAGGGCAGGGAAGTTCAGTTGGTAATGACTAACTTGAATCGGCTGTCAGACACCCGAATTGCATAGTTCCAGTCCTCCATGCCGTCGACTCCCGTTCCACAGCGGCAATGAAGTTTGAGTTGTACAAGCTTGACGAAGACGACATCGATCTCAAGCTGGAGGAACGGACTGTGGGTTGTCTCTACTGCGTCACCTACACAGACAGACGAAAGTCGGTTGTTGAAAGACACGCGAAAACCTGTCGAGCGCATCCAGATCAAGTCGATTCGATGCTGGAGGCCGTAGCTCCGGGAGAAGACAAGGACACCGAAGAGGACAAGCGGAACCAGTTAACGCGAGGTACGTAGAAAGTGACCCTGTCGTTCTTTCAGTTGTTTTTTCCCACCTACAAATAAACCTTCTTTAAACTTGAATGACTGTACCGACGTACAGAGCGCTTCCTCACCACCAACTGGTTGCTGCTCCATGACCTTGCTGCCGATATCGTCCTCCTTGGCAAGAATAAGGAGCTACGCGATTTGGTGGACAAGATCGAAGAAGGCCTTCTTCAATTGGCCTCACGCGCTGATGGAAAGTTGTCACCGTTGGTAAAATGTGCGTTCCCTGCATTATGCCCTGTTCTCAGGCTGACCTTGTAATATATTTGCTTACAGCCATCGCGTATATTTGGAGGCCAAACCCCCCACTGGGCTTTGCCCGATGTCTCATTTTTAATGCCAATCCAGATGCCAATCATGATGACAACCCAGGCCAGGCTGTTGCGGTGTTCTCCCCAGCCGACATCGAGCGCCACAGGAGTATTTATGTCAAAGTACGTAGTCTTTTTAAAAGAGAAACATATAACTGATTGCATGTTGTTTCCTTTAAACAGCAAAAGAGCGCAGGAAGCAAAACCAACATTGACTCCATCGTCCAACAGTACCAGTAAGTTTTCGAAGATTTCTATTAATTATTTCTAAGCAAATTTTTACAATTAGTATTAATCAAGCGTACAAGCTTCCAGGATCGCACCTGGTTATCACTACTGCTGAAGGCAGAGTCATCAAGTTTGGGTCGATTGATCAAACAACGAGCCAACCACCCGGCCAACCACCCGGCCGCCAACTCAGCTTACCACAGAGCACCAAGATCAGTCTGATTAGCAATGATCATTGGTTGAACGGCAAGGCGGAGCGCATCGCTCGTCGTTATCTTGGTATTTTTTTTTTGTTTTATTCTGTCAATTTAGGACAACTTTCTCCATTCACTCGCTAGGGTGCGATAATCCGAAAGGGTTGTCCCCTCGCCTCCAAGTTGCCTGGTACGTACGTAGCTTTGGCCGCTTGCCGACGAAGGGTCAGATCAAGGCGATCGCCAAAGCTGTCTGTTTTTAGTAAACATGCACAAAGTATGTGGCAGAAATACTTTTGTGGACACCTCTCAGACTTTGTGTTATCTTTTTTAAGGAACGAAAGAAGTTTCTTAGACATACTTGTACTAATTAGGAACCTATGATGAATATCAAAGCAACGTGAAGTTTATGTTGAATATAAATGATTTATTTTGAACATAAAATATTTTTCTTTATTCCTTTTTATGGACATCCATATGAATAACGGGATCATAACAACAAAACGACATACATAGGCACATTCAGCATGACATGGCTTCGTCATGGTCTTCGCCGTCGTCTTCGTCTTCGTCACCGTCGTCGTCTTCGTCGTCGTCTTGGCCGTCATCTTCGCTAGCAGATATGCACTCGAATTCACCATCAGAATCCGACGCGTCCCTTTCGACTTCACTCCCATTGATGAGTTTGATGTAAATTTGGCTGCACGGTAGCACGTTCCATTAGAACCAGCAATCGAATAATCTAATTGTTCATAAAGTTACGCATAGTTTTCGATGGCCTGGTTTTCAGAGGGCAGCGACTTGAAGTTGTCCTGTACGTTCTCTGAGTTGTTCTTGATGATGGCGTCTGGAAAAAAGTGAAATATTAGGAGTCTTATTTATGGCATGATTTGCTCAGTTTACCTCTCGCCTGGACCACACGTCTCTTGACCGTCTCCAGTCCCTTTTGAACTCGGTCGAGTTCCTTTTTCTTCTTTTGCAGCTCTTCCTGGTATCGCTGTTGGCGAGCGAACTCGTAGGCTGCCGAACGTTGAGCTTCTGTAAAAAAACTTGCATTTAGATAGGAATAACTGGGCTCAGCTTGCTACGTGAAAGAAACTTGTCAGTAGACGATTCGGAGGTGGCCGCTGCCAGTTGAGACGACGGTGACGGTGAGAGCTACGTAAGAGTATCAACGATTGAGTAATAAAATACGAAAACGGAAGAGGAGCGTCTTTCGCGTACAAACTTGCGCCACTCCTCGTTTTCGAGAGCGAGAGAACAAATCTTTGACGAGTTCTTCTGTAGTCTCTTATTAGACTTACCGATGGCCTTCGACGTCAGCGTGCCACTGCTGACAGCGGCTTTATCGCGCTCCATCTCGCGTTCCAGTTTCCGTACAGACATGGTGATTTTGGCGAACTCGCGCCCCGCGAGCTCGGCTCGTGCGACCACGAATGCCTTGTCGTCATCGCATGATTTGGTCCAGCTACGTATGTCGAGATGTGTATTTTATTAATTTTTTTGTAAGGAAACTTAATCGGCGTACTTCACAGCGAGCTTTGTTCGCAACTCAGCGATTGCTTGGGCATCGTTCTCGTCGTCCCGAAGAAGAAGTTGGACCAGCCTGACTGAATCCTTGATGCGACCGATCTTTGGAGTGAGGACTTTATTTTTTGAAAATTAATTCAAGGTACTGGAGCCTCAGTTCGACGAACGTACGTTTCACCTCCTGAATCATCCTCTCACGAATAAGGCTATACTGAGTTTTGTCAAGCGAGGTCGCTGTCTGCATCTTTTGAAGGTCTTTTCCCCTCTTGACTAGGGTTTTTGAGAGCTTGAGTTGCTATTACCCAAAAAAAAAATAGGTTGATGAAACGGCAAGTTCTTGTACTATGCGCAAGTTGTTGGCGAGCTCCGCATCATTCAATCTGTCCCGACGACGCTGCACGCTCATCGACATGGTTGATGCTCCATGCTATTGAAGAATTACTTTGTCAACAGCAACAACAACAAAATACTATTATTTTACTTGACCGATTCGGCGGTGCTGTATTTCGGACAGTTCCGAGACGGGGAAGCCCGCTCCCTCCAAATACACGCCGTCGAACAATGACTGGCACGCCTCTCCATGCATCTTCGCGTGCATCACTGGGAGCACCGCATGAATATTCTTGAGGATGTCCTCGTCAATTTTGTTGCAGTTGGCTTCGAGCTTTCTGTCGGCGACGTCGTACCAGACTCGTTTGATCTATTTTTTTTAGTATTAAAACATTGCAACTAATAATGATATTCCTTACAGCATTGGGATATTTGGACTTTAGGGCGAGAAGTGTGGCCCTAAAATAAGCGAACGATTCGCCATCTGTTGAAAAAAAAGTTTTCTTTTTTAATAAAATAATTACTATTGGAATTCATTTGGGTACTTTTGATGTCGCACATGCTCAATGCGAGCATGTGCTCGCAACGAGCAGAAAATAGTCCGGCAACTTGGTAGCCCTTTCGGGCCGCGGACGAGATTTCCTTGGATGCTTTCGCATCTGCATCGCACTAAATTATTTTTTTCTTAGCCTGAGTGCGTACTATAAGTAATTTGTAAGGCGAACCATCAGATCTGCATGATCTTCGTTGTTGGTGGACGCACTGGCAGAGCGATTCAACTCCTCTTGAACTTTCTCCTTGGAAAGGAATAGGTCGTCCTCCTCTTTAAGGAGCGGGGATCGCCCTAAGTCGTCCACGGCTTTCTGCCGGAGCTTCAACTTGAAGCAGCCATCAAACATGACGTCGGCTGGACCGAGCTCGGGACAGGCAATACACTTGTTCTAGAAAAACAAAAATTAAATCAAAATCGTGGTAAAGAGAAAACATTCTTACGCTGAGTGAGTCGAAGTTAAACGCTTTATTGAGTGCTAGGACTACTTTTCGTCGCACATCGACTGCGAGCCGAAATGTCTTCGCTTGTATGGTTGTTCCTATTTTTATTGTTTTATCATTTTGACATGGGATCCAGGGAAAATTTACGTACGCGTCATGGTTGACAGGGCGTCCACGAAGGCGTGTGCTGTTGTGCGGGGGTTGCCATGGCACAGTGCAGCAAAAAAGTCCAGGAGGTCGTTGGCAAACCATGTGACCTATGGCGAAACAATAAAACTAGGGAAGTAATCCCAAGCAGGTTGCAGACCTTGGAGCCAGGAGTGCTCAAGAAAAGTGCCGCCTGGATGTAGTGACCGCCATCGTGCACACATCCAGAGTCGCAAGCAAGGGCCGTCACCTTAATCTTCTGGGCGCCTGTGATGATATAGTTGTTCCAATGGAAACTTGGAAAGATCATATCACGTAGGACAGACGTACCTTTAAATGTCACAAGCGTCACGGCAGCCGCGGTGGAGTCGTGGTCATAGTCGTAGCACAGTGAATGGCCACACTTGAGGCAATTGCTGGCGTGTTCGACCTTGTTCAGTTTGAATAAGAGATGGAGAGGTAGCAGACGACCAGTTAATACAAGAGAAAAAGGAAGGGCATTCACCTTGAGCATTGGGAGACCACCTGTGCCAAGGATGGAGCCGCCACACAGCATCGATGCGGAGCAAAATCTGTCGAGGTTGGCATCCACCTCTTGGTAGTGGGCCTCTACCCTCTCGGCCCAATCAGATCGAGTCTTTGTCTCGTTTGGATCGCGATGGTGGTACTGGTAGACCTGGTACACAGACGGACTTGGCTCTGGACTTGACTCAGTCTCTGCGCGTGGCTGCGTGTCGAGAATGATGTCGCCGCCGTCTGGGTTGCCGCTGTCCCAATCGAGGTCCCATGCGGATTCCCACGTTGTTGTGTCCTGAGTGGACAAGCCAGACCCGGAACTTGAAGAGCTGCTGGACGCCGAGGTGGTCGAGGAGGAGGCCACCAGATTGGCCCCAGGATTGGCCCGGGACAATTGCGCAGGCTCTGGGGCCTGACGCGGAGGCTGGGCGCCCTTCCCTTGTCTGGTCCGAGTCGAAGGTGAGCGATGCCACGTTAACTTGCCGCTATTGTCAACGTAATGAACACGCGTCCTGTTCAGCTTTGGTTGGACCACGCGATAGGACTCGAACACCAGAGCAGTGTTCTTTTTAGCGGCCTTCTTGTTGCTCATGGGAGAGGCCGCTGTCGGTGACGGGAAGAGACAAAAAAAAAATTGCCAGGAAAACTATGCGAAGATGTAGAGTACACAAAGTGCCCAGGAGCAGCCCTATCAAAACAGACTCGATATCAATCGCCGTAAACATCAGTTATCCATGCTCCTCGAAATACACAAACTTCAAAAAGTTCTACCTTTTTAACCTTAATCGCTTCCAAGTTCTATAGGAAATGTTACATTATTTACCTTTTTTTCTTTTATGTCCAATATAAATAATTCAAATATTCCTCTATTTATATTCTTTATAAAGGCATTTTAATATTCAATATAAATTCCAAAATTTATATTCAATATAAACTATCGATTTATATTAAATATAAATAAATCACCGCCCCTTGGTTGAAAAAAATAGTTTTATTTTTTATGTCGGCACGCTGGGCTCAACCAGGACGATAAACCAGGCGTGGATGACGCCGGGCAGCCATCCCAACAGCGTCAAAATGATGTTCAGAAGGAGGGCAAGGCCACAGCCGCGGCGGATGCCCACGGCAAGCGCTGGTGTTTCGTGTTGGGTTTTTTTTTTTAGTCGAGAAATCGAGCAATGCGAAAAGACTGGAGGGCGCTTACGAGGCAAGAAGACCGCGAGGATGAGCAAGAGGATTGTGGCAAGCATGGCAAAGCAAGTGGCGTCGTGTGATTGTGCGTGTGTCTGTGTGTGTGTGTGTGTGCTTGCGTGCTCGAAAGTTATCGCTGCGTCAATACGCTCTCGTTTAAAAGGGGGGACTGATGTCTTTGCTCCCACTTTTGCGCTAACAAGTACCCTTTGTTTACAGTAACCAGAGCAATGCGGCTGGGCGCTGTCTTTGTCGCTATGGTTGTCGGTGGTACGCGCATTCCCTTCCCTCTGATCCCCTTGAGACGTTTTTTTTTTGTTGTTGTAGTGACATCCGGGATATACATCTACTTGCCCTTGTTTGAGAAGGCCAAAGCGGATCGCGATGCAGCACTGTTAGCGATGGCCCAGAGTACCGGTGAGCACCAACAAGAACAGGCCGCAGAAAATAAAAACATCGTAAAATGATGTATTCTCTTTGAATGCAAAACTGCGGTGGATACAAAACATTGAAGACAAGAGAGAGGGATAGAGGAAGGGACTCATGAGAAAAAAGGAAACCGATCGGGGCGTCCCCGAGCAGTCTGAAAAAAAAAATATGAAGGAAAAATGAAAATCTTAGTAAATTTTATTCGGCTCCAAAGCCCATCGTCTCCTCGATTGCGATTGTCAACTTCTGTGCCAATGTGTCGTAACTCGTGTACGGCTGGAGACAAAAAAAAAAAAGGAAAACGTCAGCACAAACTGGACTGGTGGGGAAAAAAAAAAAGTTTTCGTCACCGGAATATCGATGCGGTTAAAGCATGTGTGCGCCATGGGAAGTTTGCCTGCGTCGTTGGCCTTATCGATGCAAAACTTGCGAGGACCATCGCTACCTATTTTATTTTATGTTTTATTTATTTGATTTGTTCAGTTAAAAAAAAAACAATCGAATGCATAAAATTTGTACCGTGGAGTTCGCGGAAACCGTTGACGGGGACACGCGAGGTTCCTGTGGCGAACTGGAGCAGACGCGTCTTGTTCTCCGAGTCGAGCGTGCCGACAAACTGCCAGAACCACTTGATCACATCGTCGCTATCCTTGTAGTTGCGGTAGACTGTGTGCTTGCGCCAGTCGTCCACGTCAATATCGGAAATACCGCCGATGAGCAGCTCAAGCTCGCGCTCATCAAAGATCGACAGCAGTTGCTTGGGGATGATCTCGTACAGACCGGCCTTGAACGCCTCCAGCTGCAGGGAGATGCGCTGCTCGACACGGAAATTGCACACCAGTCGAGCATACTCCTTCTTGTTCTCCTCGGTCACAGCAACGTTGCGGCCGTCGGGAATCAGGTCATGCGTCGTCACTTTGCCAAACTCTTCCTCGTCGGCCGAGAAGGTCAGATCGAGGATGTCAGTAATGTCATTCTCCCTATTGTTATTGTTTTTTTGGTTCACAAAGAGTCGAAAGAATCATTGAACGAAAAAAAAAAAGCGTACAACATCCACTTGATGCTGCGGTGAAAGTCGGCGTCGACACTCTCGAGATCAGAGACCGTCACCGGTTTGTTCAGCAGGAGTTTGTACATGGGCCCAATGAAGAAGACTGAAAGGGGGGAGGGAAACGAAATGTGAACAAAAGGAATCGTCGAAATTTTGTCGCGTACCATCAAGGAACTTTTGGTTAAAGATGGCAAGGCCAACGACACGGCCGATAAAGTGGAAGTATTTGAGGTGGTCGGGATTGACGCTCGAGTGTGGGTTAATCTGGAGGGTGTAGTTGTCGTGCGCCGAGTACTCGAACAAACTGTCACAAGCAAAAAAAAAACAGAGACGAAAAACAAAAACATTAGTAACAAACGTTCATTTCGATACATACCAATAGACTGGATTAAACATCTCGTGCGACAGGAGGAAGAACCACTCACGCTGCACGCCACCATAGTCGAGACCGTCTTCTCCCGCAAACTTGATGTAGATGCGCTTCTTGAGATCCTCGACCTTTGTACACCTCATGATCTGCTGGAACGACTGCTCAAAGAGGTTTTGTCGCGTCAGATTGAGAACGAAAGGCTGGCCAGCCACAAGGCGCATGACTGATTGTTCGCGGAACTTGCGCAGCTTCTCCTGGAAATCGCGTTTGTATTGAGGTGCGTCCGGATCTCTGGAGAAAAAAACATCAAAACAGGTTAATCCACTTGGGAAAAAAAACGTACAGGTTGAGTGTGGGCAGACGAGGGTCCTCCCACTGGGTCAGGCGTGTGTTGTGGTCAACGTAGTAGACACGGCCGGCATTGTTGAACCGTTGCTCCCATCCGGATGGCATTGGACCGAGCTCGGGGCGATCGAGACTTGACCTGTAGAAGGAGACAAAACAAAAAAAAAAAAGAACATTAAAATAAACATGCACCTTCAAGGCATGCTTCGTACAGCGGCTGTGCAGGAGGACGCGACGCTTGCTGCTGTTGCTGTTGGCGAGGCGGTGCGCTGACAAAATGACCAGATGATGGCTGGGACGAGACAGGCGGAGGACCGACGACACGAGCGGGAGCCGAGACAACTGGCGCACCGCCAGTACCGGGGTGGTTCCATTGTGTGGTTCGCGTAGCGTGGTTCACATAGTAAGGTCGTCCGTCCTGCGTCACTCGTTGTTCTGTGTTTGTGGAGAGGGATGTTTTTAGCAAGCGAATACGATATTAGTTGATCATTAATCATACCCCATCCTGTGGGCAAGCCATTGTTGGTCGGGTTGAGCGGAGGGATGATTGTCGCAGTCGGTGGTTGTGCGGGCGCTTGCGCTGGTGGTGTCGCTGGCTGAGGAGAAGCGTTGTACAAATGACGTGTCTGATGCATTTGGCGTTCGCGCTCAAAGGTGGCTTGACGGTCCGCCTCGGAAACGGATCTAAAATAAAAAAAAAAAGAAGGGGGGGCTAAATTTTCAACGAGGGCGACATGGGGATACCCTGGACGAGTCCACTGTGTCGACCGTGTATTGTGATTGGCATAGTACACACGGCCCGAGCGATCACGTCGTTCTTCCCAACCCTCTGGGAGTGGAGGGGGCACATTCAGTTGCCCACTGCTACCGCTCTGCAGGGAAGTCGATAATGTCGTCGCGGCCGCAGGGGTTGAAAACGATCCTCGCGATCCGCCCGAGGGCACAACCATGGGAACGGAAGAACCACTGCCTGAGCCACCTCGAGCGGGCGCGGCGGCCGCTGCAGCGGCAGCAGGCACAGGTGTTACAGGCGAAGGATTGCTGGACGAGAATGATCCCGAGCGACCAACCGGGGGCACGATCGACATTTGGGCCACTTGCGTTCGCAGGCCGTTTGCACCTTGGGGGCCATTTGCCGTCGCGACACCGTTGCCTGCCGCTGCTGCTGCTCCTTCGCCTTCAAGAATCAAAATCACCGAAAGCGTGCCGGAAACGGCTTCGCGGGATGCCGACCCCGCCTGCAAATCGAGGTGCTTCTCCTCTGCAGCATCAACACAATAGAGGATTTAAGCAACACAGCAAACGGCGCAAACAGTACCTTTCCGGCCGGGTACCAGCGCCAACTCGCCGACAAAAAGGTTGACGACGCCGAGGAAACCCTGACCCTTCTTCTTGAACTTTTTCTGGTCAAACACCTGTATTGCGATCGTGCTGTTGGGCAGCACGGAGCTACAGAAGCCGAGGAGGAGGCGGTGCGGCAATTAGGTATACATGAACTGGCCAAATGGTCGTGCAAACATACACGTCAAACTCCTCGCCCCAGTACGGCGACAATGTCTTGCGGGCCGACTCGGTTGTCTTGGTCTGCTCGCCGTCCACCGTGAGGATAGCAAACGGGTCTGGCAGTGACATGAGGTCGCGCTTGTACAGGCCCTCTGCGCCGACAACTACGAGAGCGTGCGTGTGTGTTGTGCGTGGGTTTGCAAACAACAAATCCAAAAAAAACAACAACGTATTAAACCAAGGGAAAACAAACAGAAAACGAAACGTACCAGTCACGCGGAGCGTAGACGTGCCGCTGCTCGTGTTTTTTGCGGGGGGGGTGACGGTAATGGCAAGCAGACGCAACAGACAAAAAAAAAAGAGATTAAACAAGAAAACGAGCAAAATCGGACGCCCACCTCATTTGCGATGTATTTGGGTAGCACTCGACGTTGCGCAGGGAAGCTTCCTCTCAAATGACCGCTTTCCCCTCGGTCCCTGCTTCGCGTCTGTGCTGGAAGTAGGGTTGCGGTAGAATACCAAACGCCCCTTTCGAAGAAGCAACGGGGAGCGTGGCTCACGTGCACACACTCTATTAAATGGAGGGTGCACTGTGTTTTTCAGGCGGTGAACGCGCGTTGTCTAACCTCCCCCTCTCCCCCCCACCGTGTGGCAGGCGTAGTGCTACGTCCTACTGACAAAACTGTTGCATGGTACCCCTGGCCGAAATGCTGAAAAACGTTAGTCTGGCGCCGGCGTTTTCCGCGATGCGCGTGTGGACGCGCCTTATCCTGGTGGTGTGCGTGGTGCTGGAGCTGTTCATGCTGATCTGGCCGCAGACGCTGTGGTCCATGTGCATTGACCCGGGCTACATCATGGGCACGAGCTTTGGGGCAATCTACACTGTGTTCACCTCCCCCTTTGCGCACGTCTCGCTCCTCCACTTCCTGTTCAACATGCTGGCGTGGGTGCAGCTCGGCAACACGTTTGAGAACTCGGTCGGGACGGCACGGTTCGCTGTCCTGTTTTGGATCGCACTGACCCTCATTGGCTTTGTCATGATCATCCTGAGCCAGGTATTCAGTTTTTCATAAACCGTTGTAATTTTTTTTTTTTCAATTTCAATTATTTTTTTTTTAGTTTTGGGCCTTCACCTTTGGGCTCATCTTTGGAAACTCAGGGTCATGCCACGCTGGCCTCTCGGGCATCCTGTTTTGTTTGCTTGTTCTCGACACCAAGGCGTCGCCGCACATCAAGGAGCGCTCCGTCCTGGGCATCTTCAACGTGCCCTCGTCGCGCTACCCCGCCGTGCTCCTCGTCGTCCTGCAGCTCATCATTCCGTCCGTCTCCTTCATCGGCCATCTGAGCGGACTTATTGTACGTGTGCAAAGCAAGAATTTCTTCCCCTGCTTATTTTAAAGAAAATGTATTTTCGTAGGTCGGATATTGGCTCCTGTCGTACTATGACCGCGTGCAGTTGGGCCAACCCTATTTGGGCAAGCTGGACCGTCTGGGCGAGCAACAACTCGGCAAATTCAACTATTTGGCCGCGCCCTCGACGTCCTCTCTGCCCTCGTACAACGACACTGCTACCTCGACTGGCTCCGGCGACGAAAACATCTTTACCAAGTGCGTACCAGAGCATTGTTCGGTTTTATCGATTCTTATTGACTGTCTCTGCAGATGGGCCGAAATGACCAAGAACCTCGTCCAGCAGCAACAGCAGTCTCAATCGGGCGGTGGCAACAGCTCGATCGAGATGAACGACATCCCCGTGTCCACCAACGCCAACAAATTCCCCGGGTCAGGTCAGGTCCTCGGCGGCAACAGCAGTGACCAGCAATAATCCTCCAACCCCCTGTCTTGCGTTTTATATTTATTGCGTGTACTGTCGTGTCTTGCCTCGTTGAGCCCACGCGGGTCCGTCACGGTTTTGTGGAAATGAGCCCACGCGGGTCAGGCGATCCGCAGGAAGCTTTTTCACGCAGCCCACGTGGGGTCTCAGTGGCGCATTTTCGGAGCCGCGTTACAAACACCAGCACACGATGTTCCGCCCCACCGGTCTGCAGGCTGCCCTCCCCCCCAACGCGCCGCTCGCTGTCATGTCGCACCAGCAGGTACGTGGCTCCCCCTCCCCCCCCGCCTGCCAGAAAGCGAGTGAGCGAAAGAAAAGAAATCTGCTGATTAGTCAACACAAGGAACAACCGGCTGACTGAATGATTGGATAGCAGAAGGACACGGTGCTGACGGCACCCCAGCCCATTCCCGGTGTCAGCCCCGTCAAGTCGGTGCTCGCCGGTGCGTACCATTGTTATTTCTTTCTCCTCTTTTCCTTGTGCTCACCGCCGGCTTTTTGTTGTTTATCTTGTCTCTGCGACTCCCCACTCTCTCACGCCACAATGGGGCACCGAAATAACGACGACCAGGCGGCATCGCTGGTGGTACGGACTTGTGCACACACCGCTTGTACCCGCCACTAACGTACGGTTCGTCTTGCCCTCCCAGGTATCGAGATCTGCATCACCATGCCCACAGAGTACGTCAAGACGCAGCAGCAGCTTGATAAGCGGTTCAAGGGCCCGATGGACGTGGTCAGGGTCACGCTCAAGGATCACGGCTTCTTCGGTTTCTACCGCGGTCTGTCATCGCTCCTCATTGGCTCGATCCCCAAGGCCGGTGTCCGCTTCCTCGCGTTCGAGGAGTTCAAGAAGTTGCTCATGGACAAGGACACGGGCAAGATGACGCCCGGAAAGAACTTTTTGGCCGGACTTGGTATGCCGCGGTCTTTGTGTGTGTCGAAAATATGCTAAGGTGATCACCAGGCGCCGGTGTGACTGAGGCCATCTTTGTCGTGTGCCCGATGGAGACCGTCAAGGTCAAGCTCATCCACGACCAGTCGACCGCCAAGCGCTACAAGGGCTTTGTCCACGGTGTCTCGACCATCATCAAGGAGGAGGGTACGCTGTTGCAAACGCAATTCAGAAAATACAAGTACTAACAAGAAATGCGGTGCTAGGAATTGGCGGTGTCTACAAGGGCCTGACCGCGACCATCCTCAAGCAGGGCAGCAACCAGGGTATCCGTTTCCTCGTCTACAACCAGGTCAAGCTCCAGCTCCAAGGTGGCGACCACCAAAAAGTCCTTCCTTGGTACAGCAGTTTGTTTTGCGGTGCCATCGCCGGTGCCACGTCGGTCATCGGCAACAACCCGCTCGATGTCATCAAGTCGCGCATGCAGGGTCTTGAGGCCCACAAGTACAAGAATTCACTCGACTGTGGCATTAAGATCTTCCAGGAGAGCGGTCTTACCGGGTAAGAATATTTTTTTTTTTTTAAGGGGGGGAGGAAGTGATTCTAATCTCCTTTCGCTCGCAGTTTCTACAAGGGTGTGAGCCCACGCTTCGTCCGTGTCGTCTCGGACGTCGCCCTCGTCATGACCATGTATGAGCAGATCATCATTCA
>Ga0302233_10001450_pt1 | contig 16414 bp, 20 predicted proteins | sample II_Palsa_N3_1_FD_193516 | JGI IMG/M metagenome (GOLD analysis project Ga0302233, IMG submission 193516) | Peat permafrost microbial communities from Stordalen Mire near Abisko, Sweden - II_Palsa_N3_1 | ecosystem: Environmental > Terrestrial > Soil > Palsa > Peat permafrost | place: Sweden... | reverse complement strand
ATGCGAGTCGAATATGTTTTTTTTTTTTTCATTATTTGGCACAAAGGTCGTCTATAACCCATACATGCTAAACAGGGATTTTTTTTTTATAGATTTTGATTTTTTTGGTTGGGTTCTGCTATTGTGGCACGGATGTATTTACTCCTCGTCAGCAGCGGCAGCACCCTTGGAAGCGGCGAGGCGTGCGCGCTTGCGCTGGGTGCGGCCAGGGCGACCACCACCGTAGGGCGAGGTGAGCGCAAAGTCAATGTGCTTTTGGCTGTCGAGACGGACGACGAAAGAGGGGACGTCGACGATCTGCTTGCCAACGCGGATGTGGCGCTGCTTGATCAGGACACGGGCGTGGTGGACCGACTTGGCAAGACCGAGCTTGAAGACCTGGGTCTGGAGGCGGCGCTCGAGGAAATCCTGGGGCTGGAGGTTGAGCACGTAATCGAGCTGTTTTTTTGTTTTGTTTTTTATTTAAATAGAAATGAGATAAATGTAACGAATAAAATTTCGTTACCTTGTTCTTGCTCTCGTCGAGCACACCGATGCGGATGAGGCGGCGGATCAGAGCGTTACCCTCAAAGAGACGCTTGGGGTCCTTGTCGTCGAGGGTGAGGAGCTTACGGGCAGTCTTACGGATGCGGGCAAGGGTGTACTCGACACGGTAGACCTATCCAATAAATAGATTAATACAATAGAAAAATATAGCGAGTTCGTACCTCGTGCTTGTTGCGGAGACCGAACTCACCGCAGAGCTTGAGCTCGTGGTCGAGACGCTCCTTCTCGAAGGGGCGACGAGGAACCTTGTAGGTCTTCGAATAGACAGACATTTTCCCTGACGAAAAAATTGGGTTAGTCTCCAGCAGTCACGCACAATTCAAACAGCACGAGCTATCTCTCCCCTCAACCACCGGCCTGCCTAAAAGGAAAGAGGGAAAGCGAGGGCTTTCTTCTCTCGCTCCCAAAAAAAAAAAAAAAAGAGTCTGCATAATCTTGTCCTCGTTCAACCCCCAAACAGAAATACAAGTGCAGGCAGCACCAATGCATGGCGGGACAAGCGGCGCCGTCTTTCGCGTGCTCTATTTCGCTTTCCAATGCGCGCACAAAAAGGAAGGGAGGAAAAGAAAAAAAGAAAGATGGTACGCACTCTTTCCTCTTCCCGGTAAAAATCACCCATAAATAAAAAAACCCCTCCCCGTACGTCTTTCGTCCCTGGCCTCCCATAGTCGCCCCCCGCACACCCCCGTCCAGTCCTCTGTGCCTTCGTACCAGCAAAAACCGCTTCTCTTGAGGGAAAAAGAAAAAGAGACCGATCCCAACCAAAAAAATTCAATCTGGCATAGGCAGGGGGGCCATGCGTTCTGGCATCGTGATGTCATCACCCGGGTGACGGGTCTCTTTCCTTTTTCCTCGCACACAGGTATGGACTGCACAAACTGCTCGTGGGTTGCTCCCGCTGGCTGGCTGGCTGCAAGGGCGGAGGGCGAGGGGTGGGGAGCTTCAATGGACAAGGGCCTTTTATTATTTTATTTTATTGTGTGGATCATGCTTGCTTTTTTTCCTTTCTCCCTTCCTCTTTCCCTCGCGTCTCTTTCTTTCCTCTTGGTCGAGACAGCGAATAGGTGCGTCGTCAATGTTGGACTTGTGGCATTTCGCTGTTGGTGGGAGGTTATTCCCGTTAATTGTACAGCAGGACGTGGGTTTTTTGGTTTCCCAAAGGAAGGGATTGGGTTTGGTGCGAAAAAAGAGGGGTTGGGACAGCCATTCTGGACGCGCACGCTCGGCTGTTTTTTGAAAACGAAAGACGGAACGGCCCCGACCACCACAATTTGAACCGCTGTTGCTGCTGCGCTTTGTCTGCGTTTTTTTTTTCCTTATTTAAATACGGGAGATCTCTTTCTTTCCAAATCCCTCTTTCTTTCTTTTCTTTCTTCTTTCCCTTTTGTCCTGTCCGTTTATTTTAAATATCTGATATGCTCTGCAGAGTATAGAAGATGCCGCACTCGTTCGGTCTTCGCAGCAAGACGCGCCACCTTTTCGCGCGCAACTTCCGTGAGCATGGCCCGACCAAGCTTTCGACCTACCTCAAGACCTACAAGGTTGGCGACATTGTCGACATTGCTGCCAACGCGTCGATCCACAAGGGTATGCCCCACAAGTTCTACCAGGGGTACGTTTGTTTATTGCCGATTTTCTCTCGCGAGATATTAATTTTTTTTTTTAAACAACTTGCAGCAAGACTGGTGTCGTCTTCAACGTCACCCCCCACGCCGTCGGTGTCATTGTCAACAAGCGCGTCGGCAACCGCATCATCGCCAAGCGCATCAACCTCCGCATCGAGCACGTCAAGCACTCCAAGTGCCGCGATGACTTCCTGAGCCGCGTCAAGAAGAACGACGAGCTCAAGAAGAAGGCCAAGGCTGAGAACGTCAAGTTCAGCGTCAAGCGCTCGCCCCCGGGCCCCCGTGATGCCGTCATCGTCTCCACCAAGGACAACGCACCCATCACTGTCGCCCCCACTCCCTACGAGCGTACGTTTTATATTTTATTTTTATTTTTTTCGTTGTACTGATTTTGTCTTGCACCCTCTTTGTTCCCCCGCAAAATATGCAGTGCTCGTGTAAAAAGCCCCACTCCATTTACTCTATCTCCAACGAGGATGTATCTAGGCGAGGTGTTTTTTTCCAAAAAAAAAAAAGGGGGGGGGACCCAAAATGAAATTTAGAAAGCACAATGAGCTGAAGGACATTCTAGACAATCAATCGATCAGTAGGATCCCAACTGGGCAAAGCGATGGGGGGATGGGGGGAGAGACCTGAGAATTATTTGCTGACAAATGCTCTCGGGCACGATTTGCCGTCGATTTGTCAGCCAAACAACAGCAGCAGTCATGCAAGCAGTCCGCATCCACCAGACCGGCGGCCCCGAGGTTCTCACGCTGGAGTCCAACGTGCCGCTGCCCCAGCCGGGCGCGGGCGAGGTGCAGTTCAAGGTGGAGGCGACCGGCGTCAACTTTATCGAGACGTACCAGCGCACGGGCCTGTACAAGGTGCCGCTGCCGTTCATCCCGGGCAGCGAGGCGGCCGGCGTGGTCTCTGCCGTGGGCGAGGGCGTGACGTCGCTGTCGGTGGGCGACCGCATCGCCACGGCCAGCGGCAAGGGCGGCTACGCCCAGTACGCCACGGCCCCCGCCGGCAAGTGCTCGTTGGTGCCCGCATCCCTCAGCACGCACACGGCCGCGGCCGCCATGCTCCAGGGCATGACGGCACACTACCTCTCCCACTCGACCTTTGAGCTCAAGCCGGGCCACGTCGCGTTGGTGCACGCCGCGGCCGGTGGCACGGGCCAGCTGCTGGTCCAGATGGCCAAGCTGCTGGGCGCCACCGTCATCGGCACCGTCTCGAGCCAGGCCAAGGCGCAGGTGGCAAAGGAGGCGGGTGCAGACCATGTGATCCTGTACACGGTCACGCCCGACTTTGACGAGGAGGTCAAGAAGATCGTCCCTGGCGGCGTGCACGTCGTGTACGACTCGGTCGGCAAGACGACGTACGAGAAGAGCATCAAGAGCCTGCGTCCGCGTGGCCATCTCGTCACGTTTGGGCAGTCCAGCGGCGCCATCCCGCCGTTTGACCTGCTGGCCCTCTCGGCCGGGTCGTTCACCATCACCCGCCCGATCATGAACCATTACGTCGCCGACGAGGCAGAGTTCCAGTGGCGCTCAAAGGACGTCCTCGGTTGGATCGCAGAGGGAAAGCTCAAGGTCACCGTCTCAAAGGAGTTCCCGCTCGAGAAGGCAGGCGAGGCCCACGAGGCGATCCAGTCGCGCGACAATGCGGGCAAGATCCTCCTCATTCCTCCTCCCCTTTAATCGAGCAGTCCAGCCACCGAATTGAGTTTGAAATAAAATAATAATTACTGGTGCATCTATTCGGCTGTTTACTTGGACACGGCCTTCTTGCCCTTGCCCTTGCCGGCCACCGCCTTCCCTTTCAGAGCCTTCTTGGACCGCGATCCGCCCCCATCGGCAGCGTGGTTGACGTACACGATCCCCTGCTCATCCAGGAAGCCCATCAGGTCCTTCTTGGAGCACGCACAGGACTCGCGCAGCTGGCGGTAGATGTCCTCCAGCAGCAGCGGCTCATAGGCGAGGATCCGCTGGTACAGCTCGATGTTGGACTTGATGAACAGGCGCATGTCACGTTCCAACGCGGCTCTGTCGGCGGCGGCCTCGTCGGGGTCAACGGGCTCGCTGGCCTCGCCACCCTTTTTCTTTTTATTTGTCGATGATTTTTTGGTCTATTGGACGAGAAGGAGGAAGAAGAAGAAAAACTATTATTTCTTTCAACAAGGGCATTGTTCTCAATACCAGCTTGCGCTTCTTTGTCGGCGATGCCAGCCAGTCTTCGCCGGCCGTTCGATCGTGACGATCGCTGCCGCCGCCACCACCGTCCCATCGTAGCTCGGCACTCCTCGCCGTGTCGGGGTCCTCCTCATAGTCTTGGAACGCAAATGGATCGACCGGATCGCTCGAGAGTGGCGGCGCGTTTGGCTGCGATGAATACGACTGGCTAAAGCTGTGCGCGTCGTCACACTCGTCCTCCTCGTCCGGCTCCACGTCGTCGTCAGAGGCATAGTCGTCGGGATCTTGGGGGTCGCTCGTGTGAGACTTGCGCCAGATCTGCTCCAGCAGGTTGACCAGGACCGTCCGGTCCATGTCGTTGCGAAGGCCGTACGACTTGCACGCAATCTACAACAACAACAATAAACAGGGAAGAAAAAAAAATATCATCTCAGCACCTTGAGCTCGGTTTGACCCATGCGCAGGTAGTTTGGCGTGCTGTCGGTGACGGGGTTGTACTTGGCGGGCGTCTTGAACTCGCTGTGCAACACGGCCGTCTGAGACAACGGCAGCTGGGATCCATGGCGCGACAGCACAGGCGACGACGAGGGTCGGTCGGGCGAGGAGGAGATTCTCGGCTGGGCCTGCTTCAAGCCGAGGATCATCAGGTCCTCGTCGTCGACGTGCCCGGGCGGGTTGTAGACCAGCTCTGCTGAGACGTCCTCGTCGCCGTCTTCGATCTCGATGACCTCGATCTTTTTGGTGCCCATTTTCTTTGTGGACGACGACGAGACGGCCGGATGGTGGTCAGACTGAATCTGCAGCGGGACGGGTGTGTCCTGCAGATGGGTTGCCGATGGGGACACAGACCGGGTGGCTGCTTGAGTGGGCGTGGCAAACTCGTCGACACGAGCAGGCGTGCTTGGTCCGCTCGCAGCACTGGGCTCATCGTCGCCTGATTCGGCCTCCGATTGTTGGGTGAAGAAACCGGAGCGAGCGACCTCTTTAACAGGCGATGCTGGAGCAGCCTCCCTTTCCGCCTTTTCCTGCAGCTGGTACAGGTACGACGCACGCTCTTTCCACGCCACTTTTCGCCGTATCAGCTGGAAAAGCGATTGACATAAGAGAGAAAAAAAAAAAAAAAACCACCTTTTCTTCTAGAGACGCCTGAAGCTGGCGGATTTTGTACTGGATTGATGCACGATCGTTGTGGATCTTCTTTTCATAGTCTTCACGTTCGACCTCGATGAGCTTGCCGATTTCCTCTGCTGTCCACACGTTGCTCACTGCGACTGCATAAGTCGCAACAAAAATAAGAAAGCGACTTGTGCCGCATAAATTTACCATTCGTGTTCACCTCCATTGGCGAAGAGGGATCGGCGATAGGGTTGCTGTTGTACACGTCGTCGCCGGCCAGCTGTTTCTGAGCGCTCTCGAACGACTTGTCGAGGAACCCGAGTGCCTCTTTCTCCTGCCATTGCGTGCTCGTCGTGTCGTCCTCCTCCTGAGCCTTGTACGAATCGAGCAAGCGCCCGATCTCTGTACGCTTGATCGACTTGAGCACCTTGGCCCTAGCATTTTGCAGTGCGCGGACGACTTCCTCCGAATCTTATAAAATTTAAAAATAAAAATAAAAACATTGGGTTCTATTTTGAGATAGTTACTACCTTCTTTCACATTCAAAGCCGTGACTTTGATGGAGGACTCGCTGGAGAGTTTTGACCACGAGAATTTCTGCAAACAGAATACCAAAAAAAAGTTTGATTATGATTACATTTTTATTTTAATTTTAAATTACCTTGCGCGTTCCGTGCTCCTCTGCCACTTGGCTCATGGCAATGTCGGTCTCCTCTGGCCTGGCCTGCTCTTCATCCTCTCGTGGTTGGGAGGAAAAGGAGGGCTGTTGGGACATCTCCATAGTTGGCGGCCTTTGCAAACTCGACCGACGGGTGCGTGGCGTCTGCGGGGACGTCGTGGTCCCGTTGCCGTTTTTGACGGGCGATTGACTGCCATACATGACGTGGTAAGCTCGCTCCGATGCAAGCACGTCTATTCAGAAAAGAAAAGATTTTTTTTTTTTTTTTTTTTTTTTTTTTAAATCGTGAAGGAGAGGCGTTATTAATACCTTTGTCGACACTGTCAAGCTTCTTGGGCAGAGGTGGGGGCTCGAAAAATCGGATGCGTGCTTCCTGGAGACTCTCACCGCGCTTGCGATCCGGCGGCCGGGATAAGGACACGCGGGCACCGGGCGGCAAAGAGTCACCGTAAATCGCCAGTACTTTGGGATCTGCTGGCAACACAAGCTGCGGCGACGGTGCGGCCATGGAGGCGGACAAGGCCACAGCGAGCTGTAGCTGCGCTTGGTTGGAGGACACTGGTGCCTTGTGTTGCTGTTTAGGTTGTCGCTGTGGTTGGGACGATGGTTGCTTCTGGGTCAGGATCGGCTGGGGCGGAGGCAGCATAGGGGAGGACGGCTCGAGCACTCCGTCTTGGGCCCGCTTGATCTCCAGCAGTTTGTCGCTCGGGACGTTGTGGCCCTTGCCGCATTTCTTCAGGTGGGCCGTGAAGGCGTCGCTCAAAAGATCCTTGCCACAAATGGGACACGGCCGCTTCCCAGTCGCCGAGGCAGATGACGACGACGGCGCCGATGTCGTGGCCTGCGCGTCGAGGCATTCGTTGATGTGCTTTTCCCGGCCCCTGATCGTTCGAGCGGTCATGTCCTGACCGCATACCTCGCAAAGCACGCAGCTGGATGCATCTGTTTCTGCTGCTGTTCCTGGTTCGGTTACCGCATAGGGCTCGTGCAGGCTCTGTTGCAGTACCGCTTCGCGCTCGATACTGTCAATCTCGTCAAACGGGAACTCGTCCTCCTCCAGTTCGAGCGGCTGTTGCTCATCTGGTTCGGGCTCTTGTTGCGGCTGTGGATCGATCGGCGTGGCCTGCGACGGCTGGCTATTCTTCAAGATGTTGTGCACCGACGGCAGCTCTGTTTCGTCGTCGGTTTCCATGCTGTCCTTGTCCACGTTGACCACGCGGCGTCGATCGTCCTCGTCCGCCCCTCGTGCTGTTGACGCCGCTGTTGCTGCTGACCGTGACCTGCTGCTGGAGTACACGCGGCTGACGGTCTTCTTCGCTTCCCTTTTGGTGTCCAGCATGGCCTTCATCGACGGCAGGTCCGCGTCGTCGTCGTCGTCGTCCTTGTCATTGTCGCCGTTGTCGCTGCGGCCAGGTGGTGCAGCTGGCAATGGTGGCCGAGGATGGCCACTGTGTGATGAGCTCTTCTTGAAAAGCTTGAGAGACCTGTGATTGGCCTTGGATGGGCTGGCCTTGGATGGGCTGGCCAACACAGAAGAAGACATTTACGAAAAAGAGCGCCACAAGCAGTACGTGATACGTCCTCCTCTCTTTACGTAGTACGTACACTTTTTTTGTTTGATGCTCATCTGTCCATGGGCAGGCCTTTGCGCTCGCAGAGCTTGTTCTTCTTACACTGGGTGTGAGGGGGTAGCCTATCTCATCTTTGTCTATACATATACATGGCTTTTTTTTTTCTTTCTGTTATGAAAAGACGTCAAAGTTGACAAACATGAGTGCACCGCGGCGCTCACGGGCGTCCTGCTGCATCTCGATCCAGTGCAGGGCGCCGACGACGATAAATAGGAGGACGGCGGTGACAAAGAGCGTGAGGGCCACCCAGACCGAGTAGACCGACGGGAGGATGTAGAGCTCCATCTGCCAGTCGGTGTCGCTCGCAGACGGGCTGATGACGAGCTGCGAGTTGGGGATGATGCCGTTCCAGACGTGCACAGGAGAATCCTATTTGTTTCTTTTTTTTAATAAAAAGAAAAAAAAAACATGACAACAATTCATGCAGTACCGATTGAACGAGCAGCCCAACGGAGAAGTCATCAATGTACGAGTTGGTCCTTCCGAGGCCGTAGAATACGTATGGCGCATTTAGGGATCCATAGCAAAATTGCGGCAGCTGGGAGCCTGCAAAAATAATATAAAATAATATAAATATGTATAAAAGTAAACACTCGTTTTTTTCACCTTGAACAAGGCGACGGACTCCCTGCGTATCCGTCACCACAAACTTGACTGTGACGCCGGGCTCGTTGACGCCGACGGGGTTGACGGCGATGCCGCAGGTGCTGGTGCCGTAGCAGACGCCGTTGAGGATGAGCGTCTTCATGAAGAACGCGTCCGCATGGATGTTGTTGAAGAAGGGCACGATGAGCTCGCCGGCCGTTTGCATGGCAATCACACTCAGCCGGCCCCGCTCGTCAAAGTCAAAGAAGAAGGCCGAGAGGCCGTTCTCGAGGTTGGATATTGCTCCCGTTGCGGCGGCGTCGACGGCGAGGGATCGCTTGGCCCCTGCTGAACAGCCAGACGAGCAGGCTACGTTGGCCAGCAGCTGGACCGACGTAGTGCCCTTCTCCACGTCCACAAGGGTGACGAGGGCGTCGGGGAAGCCGTCAATGTTGTAGTCGCCCCAGCGGATCGGGACGGTGGCTGTTGAACCGGGCGCGAGATGGGTCGTGTGGATGAGGAAACGGCTGTTTGCTGAGGCAACGGACAGATCGTACACGACAAACCACGCGGTCGACAGGGAAAAGGTGGGGTCGACGGGGCACAGGACGCTGCTGTCCGTGAGGGGGTCCTGGTTGTTGAGGTGGGCGTGGATCGCGTTGCCGACGTCGCACGTGGTTGTTTCCGTTTGGTCGCTGCAGAGGACGTACACCAGGTCGCTGTCGCCGTCGGCGTCAATGTCGACAAAGGAGACAGGGCCGATGCGGCTGGGCACGTCCACGGTCAACTGCTTGGTGAACACGGGGGCGGCGGCGGCCGTCGGCTTGGATGCAAGCCATATTTCAAAGGACGATGTCCACGCCCCATCCTTGAACTGGGGCTTGCACGTGAGGACCATGTCGGCAAAGCAGTCGCCGTTGATGTCGATAAAGGCGTGCGAGTGCTCTGCGGCCAGCTCGCACGCGCCCTGGAACGGGCTCGCCTTGCGCTCGTACATGCCGGTGGTGGAATTGAACGTAATAAGGGCTGCACCATCGGCCACGGCGCCAAAGAGGTCGGGCCGCATCTGCCCGTTGACGCTGATGGCCGTCCACTGGCCCACGAGGTCGGCCTGCTGATCCACGGGCACGATCGGCTCGCACACGACCGCCTCCGTGCTGGCCCACACGAGTTTACCCCCTGGGACGATGCACAGCTTGTTAGATGACGTCGTCAGCACCACGTCCAGGGTGCCGTTATAGTCCATATCCGTCTATGTGGGGTTTTTTTTTGTTGAATTTATATTTAGGACGACCGATAAAGGTACCAAGATGACGTTGTCTATCCTGCTGCCCTCGGGGGCACACACGCTCAACGGCTGCAACGCAAAGGCATAGTCGTCGTGCTGCCACAGCGCAAACCCGATGCATCCACTGGCCACGTTCAGTACAGCCAGGTCCGTACTATAGCAGCGGCATTCATCGGCACTTGCACACGCAAAAAAAGCACGCTTACTATTTGTCGCTGTTGAAGTCGCCGAGGGACATCACCACACCGCCACTTGCCAGGCCCATCGTCCCGCTGTCCAGGCGCACAAACGCCTCTGGCTCATCGGCCGACATGACCGACGTCGGCGGCTGCTGCTGCGCCCGCGAAAGCCCCGCCAACGCAGCCAGCGACACGAGCAGGAAGAGCAGACGTGGTTTTGCTCGCCTTGATGTCGCCATTATGACGTTGTAAGTGACGCCCCTAGGGCAATTTCGCCTTTTGGAAAAATGTCGTCGAGCGAAACGATCAAAGCTGTTGCGGGGAATGCTGCTGCTGCTGCTGCGAATGAACAGCAGCCTCAGCAACAGCAAGGAGAGCATGTGCAAATGCCGCCTGCGCAACCGTCCAAGCTGGGCAGGCTCAGCTCCAAGGAGATTGCCGAGCAAAAGTTCACGCATCTGGACGTGGCCGCGGCGTACAAGGTGCACAAGGTGAGGCTGGACAGGGCGCTGATCAAGTTTGGCCACAACCATCCCACCGCCGATGGCGAGTTTGCAGACATGGACCAGGAGCTAGTGTTGGTACGTGGTCATAAAACGAGGCGCACCGTTCCTGATCAGTTCTTTTTGTTAGAATATACATCTCATTACGCCCGAGGAATTGCTGCAGCGCTACAATATCTCGATGGAAGGGGTATAATTATTACCTCCTTTCTAGTAAATTTATATTTAAAAAGAAACATTATTTTCGTGTAGGGATTGTCTGATCTGCAAGTTCAGAGGCTCAAGCAGGAGTTTGGGAGCAACAAGCCCTCGCTGCGCCACACGCCAGAGATCTTCAAGTACCTGAGCGAGTACGGTGGCCTGTTCCCGACGTTGATGTGGCTTGGTGCGATGATTGCGTTCATTGGATACAGCACAAACACGGCCAGCTTGACCAACGTAAGCTTGGCACAAACCCCTATTTTAATTAACAAACAACACACACACACACACACACACACACAGCTTTACGTCGGCGTGGTTCTTATTATCAACGTGTTTATGATGTCGACGTTCACGTACATGCAACATCGCCGAACGCGGGACATTCACGAGGGCGTGCGCATGCTCCTGCCGTACTCGTACCGCGTTCGTCGCGATGGCATTGTCCGTGTCATCCCCACGGTCGATCTCGTCGTGGGCGACATTGTCGAGATCGAAAAGGGCGATGTCATCCCTGCAGACATCCGTCTCATTTCTGTTTCGCGTCTAATGGTACCTTTTTTTTTATTAATCGATGAGAGAATGATTTTTTTTTTTTGAACAACACTGCAACAGATTGACAAATCGGCACTCACTGGAGAGACGGTCCCCGAAATGGCAACGGTCGAGGCCACGAGCGAGAACCCCCTCGAGACGCACAACATGGTATTTTGCGGTACATCGGCCCTCGAAGGAGCCGGTGTTGGCGTCGTGCTGTTCACTGGCGACGACACGCTTCTAGGCCGCATCACTCATGGCGACGAAAACCAAGCGGATGACGTTGCGCTGATCCTGAGCGACATCGACGAGTTTATCCAGATCACGGCCATCAGCGCCGTCTGCGTCGGTGTCGTCTACTTCGTGGCTGCCCTCATCATCAGCAACCCGGCAATCGACTCGCTTGTTTTTATGATTGGCATTATCGTTGCGCTCGTACCTGAGGCCATCACGTCCACCGTCACCGTACGCTATTGAGGCATTTTATTTTTTAATGCGTGTGACTGCAGGTTGCTCTTCGATTGGCGGTTCACCGACTTGGAATGCACCACATCCTCGTCAAACACGTTGCAATCATCGAGACCCTCGGCTCTGTCACGGTCATCTGCTCTGACAAGACCGGCACCCTGACGCAAAACAAGATGACCGTCTGTAAGCTGATATTTAATTTATTTTTTAAAACTAAATTATTTTTTTATTTTTATTTGAATTGCAGCCAAGATCTGGATGGATGGCTTCAATTATTCCCAGCACAATTCTGAAACAATGAGCGCGCGGTTACATGCGCCTCCAGCCGACCAACAGACCGCGACTTCCCTTGCAGAACAACAGCTGCAGCGCGCTCAAAACAACTTGGCCTCGGCCTCGGCCACGTTTCCCGCGTTCCATCGCGCTGGCATGCTCTGCAACCGTGCTGTTTTTGGTAGGCCATGTTTTTGTGTGTAATCAAACTGAATTACATGTTGTTTCTCTTTATTTAGAGAATGAACCCGGAGAGGAAAGAATAATCGCCGGACCAAGAAAAGCGATCGGCAGTGCGTCAGAGGTCGCCATCCTCAACTTTTCAGAGCAATTCACCCGGGTGGCCCCGTTCCGTGCAGCCCACACCAAGGTGGCAGAGATCGTTTTTGATTCGACCAACAAATGGCAGCTCTCCATCCACCGAATGGCGCCCTACGAAACCGACAAGAAGCACAACTGTAAGCAATAAGTTGAAAAATGTTTGTAAATTCAATTTATTTTAAATTTTTTTTGTTTGTAGACGTCCTCATTATGATGGGTGCTGCAGAAAAGGTGCTGGAGCGTTGCTCCTTTGTGATGATCGATGGCAAGGTATGAAAATAAACTGAACATTTTTTTAATAATTATTTCCATGCAGGAAATTGCGCTGACCAGTGACCTGATCAGCAAGGCGGTAACCCAGGCGATCGTATACGCCAAGGGCGGGCATCGTGTTCTCGCTGTAGCCCAAACGCTTTTGCCTGCCGATGCCTTCCCCGAAGACTACGAGTTTGACCTCGGGTTGATCAACTTTCCTTGCGTATCCTTTTTTTTAATTACTCTTGCTTTTTTTTTAATTTTAGAATTCTCCCCTTAGAATAACCTCACGTTCCTGGGGCTTTTCGCGCTCTGGGACCCTCCACGACCAGAGGTGGCCGACGCCGTCTACCAGTGCCGCGAGGCCAAGATCAAGGTCATCATGATCACGGGCGACCACCCGTCCACGGCCAAGGCCATCGCGAGGGAGACAGGGATCATCGAGCCCGGCAACGAGACTGTCGAGGACATGATTGAGCGGCTCAACGTGCACGTTTCAGAAATAAACAAGGACGAGGTACGCTTCTTTTTTTCTTTTAAGATTGCACGTGGGTCTCAACCGGATGAGCAGATCAAGGCAATCGTCATCGAGGGGTCTGTGCTGGACACGATGAAGGAAAAGGACTGGGACTTTGTGCTATCGCGTGACAACATTGTCTTTGCAAGGTAGTTTTGCGCTCATTGTTTTCGCTGATCTCTCGTTCTCTCTCTTTTTTTTTTTTAAGGATATCTCCCCTGCAAAAACTGCGGATCGTCGAGGAGAACCAAAAGCGAGGCGAGATCGTGGCCGTGACAGGAGACGGCGTGAACGACGTTGCCGCGATCCAGCAGGCCGACTTTGGCATTGCCATGGGCATCATGGGCTCCGAACTGGCCAAGGACGTGGCCGATCTCGTGTTATTGGACGACAACTTTGCCTCGATCATCAAGGGCATTGAGGAGGGCCGTCTGCTGTTTGACAACCTGCGCAAGTCGCTGGCCTACGTGCTCTCCTCCAACTTTCCCGAGGCCATTCCCTTCCTGGCGTATTTGGCGGTGGGCCTGCCGCTGCCCCTCTCGACCGTGCTCATCCTCCTGATCGACTCTGGCACCGATTTGTGGCCCGCGATCTCACTCGCCTACGAGCCCGCAGAGGAGGCCCTGCTCAAGCGCGCCCCAAAGAAGAACGAGCGATTGGTCACCCTCAACATGATTGCCTTTGCGTACTTTCAGATCGGCGTCATCCAATGTCTCGCCGGTTTCTTCGCGTATCTCGTCGTCATGGGCGACTATGGCTACCCGCCGTGGACCCTGTTCTTCATGGGCGACAGCTGGAATAACGAGAACGTGATTATTGGAGGAAAGGGGACCACGTTCCGTAATCAGGTGCTCGCGCAAGCCCAATCGGCCTACTTTGCAGCCATTATTATCGTCCAGTGGACAGATTTGCTCATCAGCAAGACGCGAACAGACAGCCTTTTCCGCCAGGGCATGAGGTACGGAAAAAATTAAAACGTCAAAAAACAAAAAAAATTTTAAATTTATTTTTCGATTTAGAAATCAATGGCTCAACATGGGCCTGCTCTTTGAGACGTTTATCGGCTGCATGGTCATCTACGTGCCTGCACTAAACCCGCTTTTTGGTACTGGCCCGCTCTCCTTTGTGCATCTGCTGCCATCGCTGCCCTTTGCCTTCTTCATCTTTTTGTACGACGAGGTCCGCAAGTGGCTCATACGGCATTTCCCAACAGGCTTTACCGCTAGAACGACGGCGTGGTAAAAAAGTAGGACGGCTGCCCACATTAGAAGTAAAGATACGCAATTTTTTTACGCCGCAATTTATTTTATCTAAAAAAAAACTATGAACGCGTCGAGCATTGTTTTTTGTGGGTTCACTTGCGAAAGTATGGTTGTGCTTTGTAAAAAAAAGAAAAGAGAATTTATGCGACTGCGACTAAAATACTGAATCGATGGCTATGCTGCTGCCATGGTTATGCTGCCATGGTTATGCTGCACCCGTCCGCTCGAAATAGTAGCCCGGATAGATGCCAAAGAGGTTGAGTCGCTGGGGGAAGCCATCGGCGGTGTAGTTGTCAAAGACGAAATTCTGCCCGAGCGTAGCCTGGAGGGCGAGGACAAGGCACGAGGACGGCAGATCATCGCCACCGCCGCCGTTGTCTGTGAGCGACTGGTCTGTGATGGCATAGACGCCCCTGGTGCCGGTGTAGTCGCAGATGGCGTTGCCGATGACGAGGACGCCGGCCTGGGTCGGGTGTTGGCGCACGGTGAGCGTGCCCAGCCCCTCGGGGCTGACATACTCGCCCAGGTAGTAGGTCGCGTTGGGCGATGGCACGCCGCCTGGCTGGATCGCGGCCAGGCCGTCGAGGAAGGGCTGGAGGAACACGGCCAGGACGCCGTCCACCGCGCCGACCATGTCGACCGATCCCGTGTACGTGAACGTCATGCCCAGCTGCAGCTCGGGGACAACGACGACGATGGACGAGTAGCCGTCGACGTTGCCGGCCTTGACGCGCACGAGGTAGCCGCCGCGGAAGAGCAGCTCAAAGGGCGTGCCAAAGCCGTCGGTGCCCGACGACGGGATCATGACCACGGGCAGCAGCATGCGGCGGATCGTGTCCCTGTGCTTGAACAGCTGTGGTGCGGGCAGGTCGTCGCCGGCACGCTCCTCGCCCTTGAGCAGCTCCACCACGAGCCGGACCAGGTCGCGCCCGCTCGAGTACATGTTGCCGGACGGGTTGGTGAAGCCAAACTCGTACAGCGGCGCCGCGATCCCCAGGGGCGCCGTGTAGCCCACGGCCAGCTGCGCCTCGATCGCCGGCGTGAGCGTGACCGACGTGCTCGTGAGTCCCAGGGCAGCCCCGACGACGTCATCGCAGGCGGCGTCAAAGCTGGCGGCGCCCATGACCGCCTCTGCGACGACGTGGCCGAGCAGCGAGCTGCCCAGGTTGGAATAGGAGGGCTTGGTGTCGGGCGGGTAAATAAGGTACATTGCGCGGAGCGTGTCGATGTAGCTGTCCAGCGTGATGTTGAGGCACGGGAAGCGGCACGGCGCCTCGCGCGGGACACCGGCCATGTGCGAGGCCAGCTGGCGGAACGTGAAGCTGCGGTGTTGGCCCTGGGCTGGGTCCAGCATCTGCAGCCCTGGGTAGTACAGGTCGACGCTCTCGTCCACGGACCGCAGCTGGCCCGTCTCGATGGCCGTCATGGCGAGCAGCACGGGCCACACCTTGCTGATGCTGCCGATGCGGAACGTGTTGTCGAGCGTGGGCGGCGTCGGGACGGCCTCCTGCTTGTCGCGCACGCCGGCACCGTGGGACCACACGACCTGGTCGCGGTACACGATCGTGCCAAAGTACGCCGGCACGGAGACCGTGTTGAGGCGTGCGTCCAGCACAGACTGGACGTCGGCAAAGGCGGCTGTCCAGGCAGCGGGCAGGTCGGCCAGGGAGACGGCAGGGGTCTTGAGCGTCCTTGGGCACGTGGTGTCGACATAGGCTCTATCGCGCGTGAATTGCGGCGGATCCGCGCAGCCAGGCGCATCGGGAAGCAGGAAGCACGTCGCGGGATGGAACGGAGCACCAGCACCAGCACCAGCCGCGGCCGCAGCATAAACCAGAGCAACTGAAACAACGAGACGGACAATCGACGCCATCCTCCGGGGCGTCAACTTGCTCAAAATGGAGGCCATCCGCCATATTTTACATCAGTGCACTCCCGTGCGAATGGAGAATCTGTGGCGTTTGTCGCCGTCGCAGCTGCGGACGCTCCGCGGCGGGGCAGTGGGGCGATCGCGCGCTCAGATTGTGTCGATCCACTCGTCGCGGCCGTCGGCGTCGTTAGAGGCCGTCAAGGCGGTGGAGGAGGCGCTGCTGACGGCGGACGAGGACGGGCTGCTCGTGCAGTTTTACGTGGACAAGTGCATGGAGGTGTGCAAGTTCCTGCAGCTGCCCGATCGTGTGCTGGTAAGGGTCGTGGTGGAGACGGTGGGGGGGGGGGGGGGGGGGGGGGGGGGGGGGGGGGGGGGGGGGGG
>Ga0302233_10001435_pt1 | contig 16507 bp, 27 predicted proteins | sample II_Palsa_N3_1_FD_193516 | JGI IMG/M metagenome (GOLD analysis project Ga0302233, IMG submission 193516) | Peat permafrost microbial communities from Stordalen Mire near Abisko, Sweden - II_Palsa_N3_1 | ecosystem: Environmental > Terrestrial > Soil > Palsa > Peat permafrost | place: Sweden... | reverse complement strand
TTTTTTGGCTTGCCGATTGACTTGTTGCTGTAGTCGAGGCGAATGGACCCCAACAGCCTGCCGATCGTGCTCAAGATGGTTCAGTTCAACTCGAATGAGTGGAAGCGCGTCCGGCGTATCGTGCACGAGCACTTTCCTCCGATCTTCGATTTTGTGAAGGACATGCGACGCCGCCTGCAAAATGCCCGCGTCCAGCAGCTCAGTCGTCGGCGCCTGCGGGCAAAGCGATCGTTCATGTCGGCGGAAAGCAAGTCGGATGACGAGGCCGGAGGCGACGAAGAGGGCGGCGATTCTGGCGGTGGTGGCTCTGAAGACGACGAGTACGAGGCCCAGCTGCAGACGTCGGCAAAGCAACCCCGCAGCGCTCGGCAGCGTGCGGCTGCAGTCCCACCGTCGCCAGCGGTCAATATGCCGCAAGCCCCAATGCCACTCGATTCTCTGCCTACGCAACCGCGCAGCGGGGCACCATCCATCAGCAAGCCCACGCCGATCCGCCCTCCCAGTCTCCCGTCACTGGACAAGGGTACAACTAGATAATGGCATTTCTTTTCTGAATTATTTCATTTTCCGTTTCAGTACGCAACTCGGACTCATTCTTGTTCTTTGTGAACGCATTGTCGCCACCGATCGTTGTTTCCCCCATGGCATCCACCACTCCCGACGACCTCATCTCGCGCGTGCTGTCTGGTTCTCCCTTGCGCAATAACTCGGATGACAGGTTTTCCAGCAAGCGCCTTCGTGCCTCTGCCTCACTCAACGGATCTCCGCTGCCCGACTTTATTCGAGCACTCGGTAAAATAAGTTTCTTTTATCTTTCCGGGTCGTTTTTCTCAAGCATTTTATTATTAGAATCCACCGAGTCGCTGCCCAACGTGGATGACATGCCGAGTTCCATCTTGCGCTCGTACGCGTACCAAACCGATCCGACCGAGACTGCATCCACTCTTGAGACGTTCAAGTCGACCATCGCAGCCATGAGCACGACAGACATCATCACACACAAGCTGCTTCAGCACGCGACTGCCCTCTCGCTTGCCGACGTCTTTGAGATAATCCTAGTACGATGCTCTCTTTTTGATAACTTTTTGAGGTGCAATTATTTTGTAGACTCGCCTCGAGATGCCGCTCTCCGAGGCGATGCAGCAAGAGCTCACGGTGGCAATGCTCTTGGCAGTGCACGTCGCCCAGCCCGCGATCCTCTCCGCGGCCCTCAAGGTGCGCGTGCCCACTGAGAGTGAATGGCAGGAGCTTGTTTCCAACGCGATCTTTCGAGGCAGCCTCTCTGTCGTCACTGTCCTCTTCCAACTCGGTGATGCGCAGGGCTACCGCTTGGTAAAGCAAAGAAAGTATTTCGTTTCGTTTCGTAACACAAAATGTGCAGCGTGTGCCAGAGTTGGGTGTTCTAGTCTACATGTGTGCCGTGGCCGCCAACGAAGGACTGCTTGCCGAGGTACTTCGCCATTGTCCTCAGCTGTCGATCGATGTGCTGGAGCCAAGCGTTCAGCTGGCTCTGCTGGTCAATAACGCGGGCTCGGTGCAGCAGCTCCTCTCCCACTCCAAATTTCCCAACGCACTGCCCCTCCCCACGGCGCAGGACATTTTTGATGCTGCGGTCGCCATGCAACCCTTTCGCCGTGCCAATCTCTTGCTTTGTGCCGTATGTCTTTTTAATTCGAAAAAAAAAAGTTTTTTATTTATTTATTTATTTATTTATTTATTTATTTATTTGATTTTGTGGATAGATATCGCGTGGCCAAACGGATCTCGTGTCCCTGTGTCTGAGCGCAGAGAGTGATTTGCACACTGAATTGGAAGCGCGTGTGATCCTTCGGGTGACATCGGCGTTCTGCAAGGATCCAAACCTCGTCCAGGTTCTACTCGCGTCAAATGTTGGGGCCAAGTATGAGCTCTCGACCGATCTCGTCGTGGCAGCTGCGCAAAACGGCCTTTCGGCTATCCTGCAACCTCTGCTCATGCGAAACGAAAAGGTAAGAAATGTCGTCCTCCCAAGTAATTTAAACTGTGTTTTTATTTTATTTTATATTAGACGTCAATCTACACACAGTTCCAAAAGGACTTGGCTCTGCAGGAGGCATCGTTCTATGGCCACACCCTGCTGGCGCAAGATCTCGTCGCAAGTGGTGCAGACTCTCGTCTTGTTGCCGTGGCCATGCAGCGCAAGGGCCAGTCGTCCCCAGTAAAACTGGATGACAAGGGCCGTCAAGCGCGCCGTACGGTTTTTTGAAAGGAAAAAAAAAAAGTTTTCTTCCTAATGCTTTCCATGATGTAGCGGGCATGATCCGCTCCAACTCGCTCGATGCTCTTGTCGCCGTGGCCGCCCAAATTGCCATGCCCGAGGATGCCGCCGCCCTACTGGAGGACTTGCCGTCCAACAAGAAGAACCCGCTGGATGCTTTTGCGGTAAATTAAATTAAGACTTTTTTTTTAAAGCGAAAAAAAAAATAAAAACGAAATAAATTTGCCAATTTACAGAAAGTGAGCCTGAGCGTGTTTGGCCTAAACCAATTTAGCATGGCAGCTGCTGTAGCTGTGCTTTCAGACAGCGATCGATCGCTGCGCCTCAAGCCCGAATTGGCCGCGCCGTTCAGCAAGCGTCTGAGAGTAAGCGGTCGCCGTAAAAAGTTACTGCTAACACGTTGGTAAAGATAGAGGAACTCCTCCGCAACGGCGATATCCTGACTCTGTCGCGCGACGGCAACGAGCTCAGTCGACATGTGCTGCAGTGGCAAGAGTCTGCCTATCGAAACGCGATCGACGAGCGCGGCAGGAGCAACGATCTCTACCTGACCTTTGAGAGCGCGTACACCAAGTACTGCGAATACTACCTCTCGATCCTGGGTACTGCCGTGCAGGCTTGGAACATGGGTACAGACGAGTCGCGTGCTCACGCCCAGACGATTGTGGAACAGAACCGCGACCATCTCAAGGCCATCTTCAAGCAGGTCAACCTCATACCTCCACCTATGACCGACATCGTCCGCTCTGCCCTCGAGACCCCTCTCCTGTCTAGAGTGCTCAAGGCGTCCTCGCAGTCCGAGCTTTTGAGGACCCTCTTTGGCATCATCCCGCCATCGGCACCCGCTGGAGCCTCGACCGGTGGTAGCAGCAGCAGCAGCAGCAGCAGATTGCGTGCACCGCCCTCACCCCAGACCGGCGGCTCGTCGTCAGACGAGTACCCTTCGTCGTACGTCGCGAGCGTGCGCAAACATCGTGCCTTTGTCGCATCGCCAAAGTTAAACGACTATGCTCCCAGTCCATTTGCGGCGTCTTCATCGCCCCAGTTTGGCCTGCTCCCGGACATGTAATCTTGTTTTTTGTTCTTTTTTTTTTTTTTTAAAAAAAAAAATTAATAATAATTCTACATTTTGTACCTCCTTGTACCTTTTATAATCTTATTTTTATAATTTTATTTGTACTCGTCAGAATCTTGACAAAGCAGCTTGGACAAAGCAGCTGAAACAGATTTGGCGACGTTTAGTCGCCGGCATTTATCAAGTTCAGTCCCGTAAGCATGAAGGCTGTGATTCTCATCGGCGGCCCGTCGCGAGGTGGGCACCAGTCAGCCTTTCTTGCGCGCATGCTAAACCGAGGGTACAAACTTGCACAGGCACACGCTTCCGTCCGCTCTCGTTCAAACTGCCCAAGCCGCTGTTCCCAGTTGCTGGTGAGCCGCTGATCTATCACCACATTGCAGCCTGTGCAAAGGTACCTTTGCTCTCAACCTGCCAGTGGGGCGGGGCGGGGTTTTGGTTTAACGGTACGCCACCTCCCTCGTAGGTGCCTGGGCTGACCGAGGTCGTGCTCATCGGCTTTTATGAACCCACTCTCTTCCAAGCGTTTTTGCAGGAGACCGAGGCCCGTCTGAAGATCAGTGTCAAGTAGTGTTTTTTTTTTTTGTTCGTTTTGTTTCCTTCCTATCGTGCTCATACTGCTCGTGCGTTAGATACGTCCGAGAGTACAAGGCCCTCGGAACCGGTGGCGGCCTGTACCATTTCCGTGACCTCATCGTCCAGGGCAACCCCGACTACTTTTTCGTGCTGCACGCTGATGTGGTGACAGACTTCCACCTGGCCAACCTCCTGGAGACGCACAAGGCCCACGGCAGTACGGCCCTCGCAACCATCTTGGGCAAGAAGGTGCCCAAGGAACGCACGCACGCGTTCGGCGTTGTCGTCATTGGCGAGGACAACAAGGTGGTCCACTATGCCGAGAAGCCAGAGACGTTTGTGAGCGATGTCATCAACTGCGGCGTGTACTGCTTCAGCTCGAGCATCTTTGACAAGCTCGGGGAGATTTACAAGGCCAACCACAGCAGCGCTGCCGACATTGAAGGACGCGACAAGGACGCGATCCGGTTAGAGCAGGTACGCTGCGCGCTACGAAAACGCGAGAGATTAATCCCCCTTTTTTTTTTCTTTCGTTCTTTCTTGCAGGACGTGCTTATCCCGCTCGGCGGTTCTGGCAAGCTGTTTGCTTTCGTGACCGAGAGCAACTGGGCCCAACTCAAATCTGCTGGTTCCGCACTTCCGGCCAACGCCCTCGCGCTCGGACTCACCGCCAAGAACGAGCCCAGCAAGCTGACGACGGCAGCATCGTTCACAGACAAGGGCCTCAAGGCGCCCCAGCTCACTGGCCCCTTGATTATCCACCCGTCTGCCAAAGTGGACCCTTCGGCCAAGCTCGGACCAAACGTCTCGATCGGCGCCAACGTTGTTATTGGAGCGGGTGTTCGCGTCAAGGACTCGATCATCCTCGACGATGTCACGATAAAGGTACGTGTGTGACTGCAGCGTTTTCTAACTCTCTCTCTCTTTTTTTCCGCGAAGGAACACGCATGCGTCCTCAATAGCATCATCGGATGGAACTCGGTCGTGGGCGAGTGGTCCCGCGTCGAGGGCGGCGACAAGCTGGCCAAAGACATTACGTTCCAGGTTAAGGGTGTGAGCAACGACATTGTCACGATCTTTGGTGAGGACGTCAAGGTTGCCAGTGAGGTTATCATCCGCAACTGCGTCGTCCTGCCGCACAAGGACCTTGCTTCCTCCTTCTGCAACCAGATTATCATGTAGTCTTCCAGCTTTTTTTTTCTTTTCTTTTTGCTTTTGTCTCATCGTTTATTAATTCTGAATTACACTTGCGTTTTTTTTTACATGCCACACTCGGATCTCGCGCCTGCCAGACTGCATGCTCACGTCCTCAAAGTCGGCGATGGGTGCATGGCCATACACGTGCGTCTGTAGATCGGAAAAGTGGCAACACGGGGCCGAGACGACGCCCAGCACCTTGGGTTGGTACTCGAGCGAGTGCAGGACATCGTCCATCGCCACGTGGCAATGCACCATCACGATCACGACCTTGTCAGCTGCAAACCGGCAGTCCTCGATCTTGGCCGTGTGCGTGGTCAGGCGGCGCACGGTCGTCCACGGCCCCGTCGTGCGCATCTGCGGGTCGATCGAGTGCACCGTCCACTGCGTCCGCACTGCAAACGTGCACCCGGCCCGCGGCGTGCTCCCGTCGCCCACCACGAGCACTGTCACGTCCTTGTCCTTGGGATCGAAGCCATCTGAGTGTAGCACTTTAGCTTAGTACCGTACCGCAGGGGTGAACCGCACCTGGTCCAATGAGGTGTTGGCGCACTGCAGAAAAGGACGCAAAGGCCTCGGTGAGCTCCTTGGCCGCGCCATTGATGTTGAAGACCTCGGCATCGAGGAGGTCCGCCGCACTGGTCATCCGCAGGAGTTCGTCAAAGTAGCGCAGATGCCACTCTGTGGACTCGTGCTGGAGATGCTTGGCACGCCCAGTCTGTTCGCTCAGCAGGAGTTTGTTCACGCCGGCCTCGACGTCCCGCTTGCGCTCCCCACGCACCTTGGCCATCTCCAAGCCCTTGTCCATCACGCCTTGCCTGTACGCCTGCTCCACCATCGCCTTCATCCGCAGCTCGGTGTCGCGCACCCCGCGCTCGTACTCTGAGCTTGAGGAGGCCGTCGTCGTCGTCGTCGGTGCAGGTGCGGTGGCAGTGACCGTCGCAGCCACCTTCAGCTGCGCGAGTACTGCATCCAGATCGTGCTTCAAGCGACGAAATGGGCGCGGCGCCGCCTGTCCGTGCGTCTGCTCGGCCTGCTGCGCAGTGTACACGGCCACGAGGATGTCGATTCCCTCTTTGATTCCGTGCAATTGCGCGTTCATTCAACAAAGTCAGTTGCAGTTGTTGTTTTTTCCCCTCTTTCTTCATCCTGACGACACGTCGACCGGCTTTGGCGGCCTGGCCTTGGGAGGCTGGTGGTTGGGCGTCCAGGGACCGAGAGAGTCCTTGGCATAGAAATCCATCGGATAAGGCCTCTGCCAGGTGGCTGTGCGGAGGGCAACGGCCGCCTCGTAAGGAGTGAGGAGCGGCGCCGACTCGAACGCATAGCCCCAGTCGATCGACAGGCGAGGGCATGCAACCTGGATCCACGCGTCCACGTCCTGGAACAGGGCGAGTTTCTGAGGAAAGATCTCGGACAGGAGGACGACCATGTGCGACTTGCCGGCATCGTCCAGCCGCTTCTCCAGGTCCTTGAGCACCTTGGGGCTGCCCTGGCGACCGAGCGTGCCCAAGATTAGACCGAATTTCTGGGCCTTGGTGGCTAAACCAACCAAAACAAATAAAATTAAGAATAAATAGAAAATAGTTTTTTTTTTTAACAAACAAACAAACATGCCTTTCTCAATCGCACTCTGGCGCATCGTCTCCATTGTGCCATGGTCATAGTACTCGTGCGAGAACACCTTGCTGTAGGGGTCGTACCTGTACGCAGGGATGTCTGGGTTCGCGATCATCATGGCCTCGAGGTGGAACCGCCCGTCGGCGAGGTACACGATGGCATCATAGTGCACGTCAGGGTTGAGCTTGGCGAGGGCCGGCGCAGTGCATCCCAGGAGCTCGCCGGGCGAGAGCGGCCTTGACTGCGGGATTGTGATTTTAAAGTTTTTCGCTGCAGACAGTGGCTCTTTGGCGCTCTGAAGCGCCGTCACAAACTGGATTGTAGACACCAGGACGAGGTGCGCGCCCTCGGCGAAATTGAACTCGACCGTGTCCAAAAAGTGCTTGATGTCGATGCCGATGTCGACAAAGACGTACATGGCCTTGATGTTTGTGAGCTCGATCGGAACTACGCATGCATGTGTTAATGGGGGGCGAGGCTTTCTTTGTGCGTAATACTGAGGCAGCTGTGGGCATAGTGCAGCAGAAAGTCGCACCCGAGGGCAACGGCGGTAAAGTCGTCGACGCAACAGGCTCCGTACGTGACATCGCCAAGGATGACCGTGTCAACACCGCAAAAGCGCTCGATGATGTCGACAATCGTGCATGCGTACATCAGCAGCCCCTCGGGGAACTGCAGGGCCACACGCTTGCTCCCCTCCTTGCGAAGACGCCATACCGTCTTGTGGATTTCAAAGTTGTAGTTGGCGGGGAGCTAAATCGTGTGCACCTTTCAGTGGCAAAAATGTCTTGCACGACGCACCAGTTGAATGGCCTTGTTCAGGTCCTCGTCGTTGAGGATATCATCTGGCACCTGATTGACCACGCGCGACGACGACGACGTAGCGGGCCCTTTCGGCACCACAGCATCCTCGATCTCCCCAGTTGCGCCAGCAGACGACGCGGCAGCCGCTCGTCGAGCGCCCACAAACCGCTTTGGAGCCATGCGGTGCTTCCGGGCGGCAAAAAATACATCATCCACTGTGTCGCCCTGGGGCATTGTTTCAATCACTGCTGCGCGTGCGAATGACTGTCACGCCAGACGAGGTCCAAGCGCAGCTTGTGCTAGAGCTCGGCGATATCGACATCGCTGCTGTTCCCCAGCAGCCGCCCGCGGAGGCCACACACACCCTTCCCCTTTCCCATACGACTGCGTCTGCGTCAGCACCGACAACTATGACAGACCAACAACAAGCGCTCGGCGCTCGGCGCTCAGAGCCGTCACAGCCCCCGGCACAGCCCCCGGCACAGCCCCCGGCACAGCCAGCACACCCGCAGTCACAACAAGCAAAGGACGTGTACGAGCTCAAGTGGATCACATGGAACGGTGGCAAGGTGCGCATCGTCATGCAGAACGAGAACGGCCCGTGTGCCCTGCTCGCCCTGGCTAACGTGCTCATCCTCCGTGGCGACCTCATGGTGCATCCCGACATGCCCGTGGTCACGTTTGAGTACCTTGTGGACCAAATCGGGGAGATTCTGCTGACGTCACTGCCGGCGGACGCGTCGGACATTGTCCGCGCCAATTTCCAGCAAAACGTCCTGGACGCGATGGCAATCCTCCCCAAGACGCAGACCGGCCTGGATGTCAACATCAAATTGACAAAGTACTAATGCAACACAAGGACTTTTTTGCAGCCAAACTAAAATACCTTGAAGTGTCAACGATTTCGAGTTTACGCCCGAGCTCGCCCTGTTTGACCTGGCCAAGACACAGCTCGTGCACGGATGGGTCGTGGATCCGCAGCAGGCCGAAATATACAATGCCGTCAAGGGCCTTACGTACAACCAGCTCGTTGTCAAAGCGATGGACTGCGACTCGCCAAGCCTTTCCCCTGAACAAATCCACGACGGTATCTGCTCTCTCATGCAGACACTCGCTAAAATCAGCAAATGCCCGCTTATTAGCCTTGCTCGTAAAGACATTCTTGGAAGAGAATGCGACCCAGCTGACTTACTACGGACTGACACGCCTCAACGAGCATCTCAGGATCGGCCAGGCCGCCGTGCTCTTCCGGAACGACCACTTTGCGACGATTCTCAAGCTCAAGAAAGGCATCGTCTGCTTGCTCACGGACCAAGGCTACAAGGGCGTATCTGCAGTGTAATTTAGACAAAGGTGCTCTCTTTAATTTCATGTTTCTCCTGCAGATGGGAAACGCTCGGCAATATTGAGAACGACGGCCAGTACCTCGATGGCGAGTTCCGTGTATACACCCAGCAGTATGCAGATGCAGCTATGTCCGAAATCCCCGAGGAGTTCCTGCGAGAGAATGAGCAAGCCATGGCGGAAGCGACACGGTCACATCAGGCCGCCGCGCCACCCGTGCCAACGGCTCCTTCTTTTTTCACGAGCAGGAAGACCGAGAGCGACTACGAGCTCGCTAAGCGACTGCAAGAGGAGGAGGATGTATGCTACACGGGGCAAAATCTTTTTGAGACTACAAAAAAACCCTTTTATTTTATTTTATGTAGAAGCGGAGTGAAATGCTAATGCAACGGCATGAGCAACGACGTCAACAGACAGCGCAGCAACAACAGCAACCGCAACATCAGCAACATCAGCAACATGAGCAGCAACCACAGCAACAGCCGCGATCACAGCAGCAGCAGCGATCACAGCAGCAGCAACGACCGCAGCAGCAGCAACGACCGCAGCAGCAAAACGTGTGCAAAATTATGTAATTATTGATGCCATGCCACACATATATATATTTTCTTCAGTCGGAAAAAGATAAACAAAAGTTACAATCCACAAATCGTCGATAAATAGCGACGGTCAGAACAATGCCCTTTTTTCTTGAAAAAAAATTTAGGCAGAGCTCGTCATACAGCAATTGCAGCGTTTTTGTCCTCCTCTCCGGCGTCGTTTGTCGTGTTACTTGCTGAGGGCCTTGACGACATCAGCCACCAGGACCTTCATCTGCTCCTCAGTGGGAAACTTGAGGTTGCGAGGGGGGCCCTTTTTGACACCCGACCACACCGTTGGACCGCCTGCGACCGCGACCTCAAAGCTCTTGGACCGCGGCTTGGTCACGTTGATGGCCACTTGCACGTCCGGGATCTCCTTCTCCAACGCCTGCACACCAGATGTTAATACCCAACAATCGCCCCCGCTCTGCGTACCGATTTGACCTTGTTGGCGTTGGCCTTGTACACTCGTCAACTGTTGCTACTCGAACGTTTTTTTTGAGTCCTGCGTGAACTAAACCACATACCAAGCCTCGATCATCACACGTGCAGCAACCGACGCCTTGGCCTTCTTGTCAGTGCCGGCAACAGCCAGGCCGGCTCCATCGTCGGCGCAGGCTTCGTCGTCTGCACAAGCGGCACTCGCGGCAGCCTTTCGTTTGGGTGCCATCTTTTTGAAAAATCACGGTCGTGGTTTTGCAAATATCCTTTCGGACAACACAGACCCGCGAAGCCCAGCTCTGAAGAGCGAGCAGGACCCGAGAGAGTGGACGGTGGCAGGAAGGGTGTGTGTGTGTGTGTGTGTGTGTGTGTGTGTGTGTGTGTGTGTGTGTGTGTGTGTGTGTGTGCATAGCTATGCATAGTCTGTCTAGGAGGACACGAGCTCGCAACCTGCCAAACTAACTGCATATCTCATGACAGACATGCTACGCTTCGGCCGCAAGAGCACCAAGGCTCCAAAGGAGAAGAAGGCGGCAGCTAGCTCGTCTGCAGACACGTCGCCTGACGCCCACAGCGGACGTACGTATTGCAGTGCGCTTGGAAATTTTCGTTATCTAAAACACGTTTCGTAACAGCACCGATACTGAGCACGTCGCACGCAGCGCTCAACGGCGACCCATCGGGGTACAGTAGCGATGTTTCCGCTGGTGGGAACGCGTCGCCTGTGGTTGGCAACTACAGTCCGACGACACCGACTGTTCCACCGTCCGGCGTGTCGTTGGGCTCGTCCAGCGGCCCAGGCACGTCTCCGACTGCGAGTGGGATCAGCGCAGCAACCAAACGGGAACCAAAGTCGCTGACCCTGCGGAGAAAGGACAAGGACAAGTGGCGCAACAGCATCGTCATCTCTCAGCCGATCAACTTTCAGCATGCTTGTACGTTTGCTTGTTTTTATATCTTCCGACGCTGAACCTTTGGGGTCGGTCGTTTCAACGTGACAGTGCATGTGGGCCAAAACTTTGAGTGGACCAGTGCCAACAAACCAGGAGAAGAGTTCCAGTTTTTGGAGAAGCTCGGCGAGGGATCGTACGGCACGGCCTACAAGGCCGTCCACGGCAGTCAGAGTTTTGTTGTTGCCATCAAGGTAACTGAAGTGATACTGAAGTCGTCGCAAGTGACGATGCTCAATTCATTTTACCACACTGACTGGGACAGGTCGTGATGATGGGAACAAATGCCGTCGAAAACCTCAAGCTGCAAAGAGAACTAGATATTCTAAAGACGTGCCGCGACCCGCACGTCGTGTCGTTCTTTGGTTGCTGCTTTGTCGACGCAGACATGTGGATCCTGATGGAATATTGCAGCGGAGGGTAATATATATATATTTTTGCGGGAGTGTCTCTTTAATTCTGTTTATTATCATTAGTTCACTACGCGATATTTTGGACAACGTCGAGGGAGGTCTAAAAGAAGCCTACATTGCCGCGGTGTGTGCCGACACGGTCATGGGTTTGGTGTACTTGCACAAGAAAAACATTGTGCACAACGACATTAAGGCGTCCAATATCCTCTTGACGGACGACGGCGTCGCCAAAATCGCCGATTTTGGTGTTTCAGAACAGCTCTCGCAGTCGGTCACAAACGGTGGCGGCGGACTCGTGGGAACACCCTATTGGATGGCTCCCGAGGTGATCGCAAACCACAAGTCGGATTTCCCCTCTGACATATGGTCACTCGGCATTACCGCGATAGAATTGGCTGAAGGTTTTGGGATGTGTTTCATGTGTGTTTTATTAAATAAATAAATAAATAAAAATTGCAGGCTTCCCTCCACACATTCAGCTGAGCCCTATGCTGGCCATGCGGATGATTCCACATAAGCCCGCCCCTGCGCTCACCGACAAACGCAAATCCAAGTGGTCTAAACAGTTTCACGACTTCTTGACAAAGTAAGATTCGAAAAAATAAAAATGGTTTTTTAAATTTCTTTCATTTTTCGACTCAAGATGCTTGGACAAGGACCCTGCCAAGAGATCATCCGCCGAGCAGCTCTTGAGCCACCCATTTATCAAAAAGGGCACCAAGTCATCTGTGCGTTTCATTTTTTCATAGTCTTGTCTAAACATCAAATCAAAGAAAACCGATCTCAAAAAGCTCCTGCACAAGTCAACATCGCTGCAGGTATCGTCGACGCAGACCGAGCGGCGAGGCAGCAAGGACATCCTACCGCCTGTTGTGCCTGGGTTTGAGGGGAGCAAGAACAAGACGATCCATTGGCACACGCCCACAAAGCCGGCGGGCGACAATGTGAGCATCAGCTCTGGATCCAGCATTGATGAACCCTCCGAAACAAGGCCCCAGCATGCCGGGACGTTTGTTTCACGGCCGAATCTCGCATCTCTCTTCATGTTTAGGTAACAAGTAACCCCCACATACACACACAAAAAAAAACATTCTATTAATGTCGTGGTTTGCAGATCACGGTCAAGAGATCTTAAATCTGTGGGGACCCAAACAGACCCCCCGTCGTTTTGGTCTCGTTTGACCTATCTTTTTGCTGGTATTTTCTTTATTTCAGGATGACCAAAACATAAGAATTAATATTTCATCATGGGAACAGGCTGTTGCGCTGGGATGCCCGTCTCTCAGTTGGACATTGAAGAGAAGGAGGCTCAATTGCAGGCTCAATCCAAGCTGCTCAAGAGAAGCCGACCTCCAACGCAGGCATCGCGTGGTCAAAATATGTTTACCGAAACCGACCCTTTGATTCATCATTGAAAAATATTGCTGTGAAATTTCGCTGTACCCCCATATTATTTTGCGCATATTTTTTTTTTACAAAAGCATTTCATTGTCGTCGTGTTGTGCGGCTCGTTTTTGTGGCCTATCGTCGTCGTCGTGGTCATCTGCACGGTCATCCGCCTCAGCGTGATCGTATGCCGCCTTGCCCTTTGCGCCCCCCTTGCGCTTACGTTTCTTGAGGTCTGCGTCGGCCTGAGACATGTCCTGGTGGCTCTCGATGGCGCGCTGCAGTTCGGTTGGCTGGATGCGGAAGTCGCGCGCGGTTGATCGCTTGGCGTGCTTGAGGAGGTTGACCTTGCGTGCTTTGGACAGCTGCAAGAGACGCTGCTCAAAGACCTCGATCTCGTAGATCAGTTTGGGCACAAACTTGGCCTCTTTAGACGAGCGCACGGCCTTGCCTGACTTGTGCCGCTCTCGACCGGCGAGATCTTGGTCCCGTTTGCCCACGTAAGGAATGAAAGCATAGACAGACTCGTTTAGCGTTGTCGTCACCTTGTCCACCATTGCCGTGAATGCCGGATTGAGCGGGAGCTTTTGAGATATTTTCTAAGCATAATTTATTTCGTTTAAAAAATTTTATTATTATTATTATTATTAATATTATTGGCACGCAGAAAAAAAGGAAACGGTACCGCCTTTGCAATCAAGCCGAGCATGTGATAGACGCGAATGTTGACCTTGAGGATTGTTTCGATGGTTGCGCCGACGGCACAGGAGCGTGATATCTTGGCGAGGGCGGTGCAGCTCACGTTGAGACGTTCGCAAAGGGCGCGGCTCCATCGATCGGCTTCATTCTCCTGCTCCTTTTTCGTGCCTTCAGCCTCGTCCTCGGTAGACTCCTCGGGGGCCGCCAAACTATCGCCGTCTGAATCGGCCTCGCTCAGCCTGAGTTTGGACGCAATAACCCATTCTGCGTGCGTGACCTCGGTGTCGATCGCCGCCAGGACCTGCTGGGCGACCAGCTGAGCAGTCTTCTTGGTGAGCAGAGAAAACAGGCCCCCCGCCTCCATCGCGTCGTCCACCGGCGTCGGAGGGTTGTTCTCAGCGTCGTTGGTGGCCTCGGGTTCGGCACAGTCCTTCAGCAAGCTGCGGATGCCGCCGGCCAGCTCGACGAGCTACATCAAGAAAATAAAATTAAATAAAAATATGAAGAAAAAAAATTAATTTTTTTTTTTTTTTTTTTTTTTTTGGCGTACGAAATCGCGAGGCTTTGCGTCGCCCGAGCGAACAGGAGCGGCGAGGGCGTTGGCGAGCAGGGCCTTGGCCAGGTTGGAGTCTTCGACCTCGAGATCCTCGACCAGTCTGCGCAGCCACAGGTGACCTTTCTCGTCCAGGACAAACGGCCTTGTTGGCTGCAGCTGAGAGACAACGCTGAGTGCGGCCGTCGCTTCGCGCGGCGAGTTTTTGGCGCACGAGTCCACGAGCCGCTGGAACAGGGCTGTGTGCTTGCGCAAGACGTCTTCGTCGTTTTGGGATCCGTCTTTCTCGACGAGACTGGGGTGGACAGCAATCGCAAAGGCTGCACGCTTGTACGGCAGTTGCTCGGCAATGTGACGATGTGCGCTCGCGAGAAAATCGAGGGCTGCCGTGGTGAGCAAACCCATTGTGGGCACTTGCTTGTCCTTGTCCTTCTCCTTGTCAACAGCACCAGCGGCAGGCGTTGGCGGTGCGACAAACGCGCCCGATCCTAGCGCACCCAGGCCCGGGGCACACAAATGCGTGACAAAACAGCGGCCGATTGAGGAGAGTGCGCGGAAGGACGCGTGCAGGCCGACGAGGTGGCCGTCCTCCAGTTTGGCATGGCACGAGGTCACCACAAACAGCATGAGTCCTGCTTGGCCACGCAGGATCTCCTGGGCTTGGAAGCGTGACGGGTCTTGATCCGCCAGGAGGAAGCGGACCCACACCGCGAGCGAGTCGAGGGACAGCACATTTGTGAGGTCGGCAAACGGTTTCTTGGCTGCAAACAAGCACGGTCACATAAAAGAGAGAGAGAGAGAGAAAAAAGAGAGACTTTGCAAACCTTTGGCGGCAAAGCCCTTGGACGAGGCAGCAGATGCGAGGAGGCCACGGAGGAGGTTCATCTTTTTAAACAAGGCGATGGCAGTCTCGCACGAGTCCCGCGAAAACGAGTCTTGCTGCAGAGCGAAATCCATCATAGCGGCATAGCAGCCCAGGAGGGCCGAGGCTGCAAAGACGTTTCGCGCACCACTTGCCGACGCCATCACATACTCGCCATTCTTGTCCAGGTCAAACTCTTCAGGCTCACAAGCGGCCAGGCGTACGGCGAGGTGTCGCATCGTCTTGATCATTGCGGCCGCGGTGCCGCTGCCGCCACTGCTGCTGCTGCCTCCACCGCCACCACCTGAAGACTCTGCCGATGCGGACGACTCAAGCTGCTGCTGCACAAGCAAGGCTTTCAAAACGACATGCAACAGGAGGGACAGGGGCTCCTGAGGTTTCACAAGGTCCTCTCCTTCTGCCGCAGAGGGGGCCATGCTCAAGCAGGTGTCGAGCAGGAGCGGTGCGGCAGGCGCCTCGGGGTTGGACGATCCAATGTATTTTTGCAGCTGGGGCATGAGCAGTTCGAGCGTCGGCTGCGCGAGCGCAAAGAGAGTCGTGTCGTTGAGCAGATCAGACAGCGACGAGTACAGGCGCGCGCGGACCTCGTACTGGTGCAGGAGGGAGCGGGATATGTTGCTGATGATTTCAGAGGGCGAGACGAGGCTCTCTGACAACACCAGCACTGGCATCTGCTGCTCCTGCTGCTGCCGCAGAGACGAGACACTCACGGTCGAGTAAAGCAAAGGCCACGGGTCGTCCTGTGCTTTGAGCAGACGCAGAAAGCCAATCAGCGCAATCATCCGCCCATCTGTATTCCTAGAGGATTTCGCGACTGAATAAAATGGGAAGAAAAATAGTCTGCTGTCGTACTTTGCAAACATTGCCTTGCGCAGGACGAGGATGACATAGTCGTGGAAGGGCATGTTGAGGCGCAAGAGGGGCCGGAGCGCGTCCAAAACAAGCTCGGCAAGGGAGACAGAGAGCATTGACAAGTAGTCCATCATGTCTTTGATCTATTGCAACATGTCGAGAGAAAATTAAGCGGCAGGGGAAAAAAAAAAAAAAAAAAAACTCCTACCTTTGCCAGGTGCTCGAGCATCGGCTGGGGGCACTCGCGGACGATCGCGTGAAGAACTCCGACAAAGTGCGGGGCGGTCGCAGCCTTGGTGATGACTCGTGAGCAGATGTGGTCGAGGATGTCGCCACGGACCATCTCGTGCGTCCTGAACGCGACGCTGAGGATATGGAGGCCGAGTGCACAGGCATGTTCCACGGGAGTCTGCGGGGGGATCCGTGGATCTGCTTCTTTTTCTAGTGTCCCACCCAACCAAAATTTACTGTTTGCAAAGCACAAAAGGTGGCCACACCTTTGTCGTAAAACTTGGGCGTGTTGGCGTCAATCATGACGGCCGCAAAGGTGACGAGGGCCTGGGTGATCGTCTCCCAGCCAAACGTGGCACGGCTGCAGACGAGGGTGAATGTTTTGAACAGGGAATCGCTGCGGCCGACCAGGTCGGATGGCGTGAGGGCCGCGATCCACGGGACGTTCTCGATGTGCTCGCTGTCGCGGAAACTCTGAACGATGAGGCTCTTGAGCAAATCAAACACCTGGTCCTCGAACCGCTGGATCGAGCTCAGCGACAGCAGCAACGACACCACAAACGGCGACAGCGACGTGCTCCCCTTCTGCTTGACAAACTTGAGGACTTCTTTTCCGAGTGCCTATTTTTTTTTTTTTTTTTTTTG
>Ga0302233_10001422_pt1 | contig 16566 bp, 21 predicted proteins | sample II_Palsa_N3_1_FD_193516 | JGI IMG/M metagenome (GOLD analysis project Ga0302233, IMG submission 193516) | Peat permafrost microbial communities from Stordalen Mire near Abisko, Sweden - II_Palsa_N3_1 | ecosystem: Environmental > Terrestrial > Soil > Palsa > Peat permafrost | place: Sweden... | reverse complement strand
CTACCCCCGATAACCTGCCCTAATCACTTGCGTTGCCTTGCCTTGCCTTGCCCTGCACTCGCTCAGCGGCCTTACAAGCTCAGATAGACAATCTTCGCAAAAAGATCTGGCTTGACGATAAAGCCTCCCCATTGAGCGTCGAATGGTGCGGTCGGCTTTGAAGCGACCACCTGGTCGAGCGTTTTGCCCTGGGCCTTAAGCATGGCCACGCGATCGCGAATCCCTACCAACATGTCGCGAAAAGCTTTCAACTGCGCTTTGTTGCCCACCGCGCCATGGCCGGGAACAATCAGTGTGTGATCGGTGATATTGACCAGATAGCTATCTACCGCGCTGATCGTGCCGTTGATCTTGCCACCGTGCTCGTAGTCGATATAAGGATAAAAGCCGTTCCAGAATGTATCGCCCGTCGCCAGCACGTCCTCTTTGGTAAAGTAAACTGAAATATCACCGTCCGTATGGCTTGGTGCCAGCGGTGTCACCACGATGTTGTCGCCGTCGAAGTTGTAGGTCTTCGCAGCGGTCAGAAGAATGGTGGGCATACCATCCTTAGTGACCGGCGGAAACGTATGGTTCCAGTTTGTAACTCGTGATGCCTGCGCCAAGTGCTTGGCAGTATTCGGGGTCGCGATAACCAGCGCACCAGCTTCGTGCAACCAAGCGTCGCCGTCACTGTGGTCCCAATGCCAATGCGTGTTGACTACATATTTTACCGAGCCTGCTCCCAACGTGTCCAAAGCGTTTTGAATCGGCTTTTTGGACAATGCTATTCCTGCCTCGACCATGAACTTACCATCGGAACCAGTCAACACGGTGATGTTTCCGCCGGAACCTTCCAACTCAGTGACACCCCCACGCAGAGGGTGTACCGTTATCCGGCCACTCGCCGCTTCGGCGTTGACCTGCTCGAATACGCCAGCTACCACTGGCAAAGATAGTGTGGAGATGACCAGGACGACGACGGCCATAAGGCTCGCCAAGCGAACTTTCGAAACGAATTTGGGATTAGTCACGGAATAGGTCCTTATAGATTGAACAATCTATCTTGTGAAAATTAATAAATGATTCACACGACCGTCGATTTGACTATGTGCTATTACTACTACAATGTAGCTGCCGCAAATTTCATGCGAGTAGCGCGACACTAAATTATCCATTGTAATATTTTCGTGAAGGTAAAAATAACCATGTCGCATAGCAACTTATTTCCGCGTGGCGTTACTGACTCGGACAAAACTTAACCTACGTAAGCTATGCGCGTATCACTCTTCATGCGACGAGACAGCTACCACTTTAGTGTTAGACGATGAACTCTCATCGCCATCGTCGCCCGGTGCAGAATGTTTTTTGGAGGTCGAGCGGCGTATGGCATCTATAGAAGTCAATTTCGCTTAACGGATACCACTTAAGTAGTATGCACACACAATCCAAAAGTGTGATTTTTCGAAACGTAAATATCTGTATTTTTGACTCTAGATTTAGTAAACCACTTCATTACAAGCAAAGTTATTTAATTCAGGCATTTTCGAGCTAAGTCGGCTTAAGCCTCTGAGCATGAGGTGACTACTGGTGTTGATAGAGATCGACCGCCATCATGCTGACCGTCATGTCGCAGAGAGGTCCTAGCGATGAAATTCAATCGCAGCGACGGACCTGAGGTTTCCGTAGCTTCATAAAATTTCACCGATGATCCAACCAATGGTGACTGTGTAATGAGAGCCAATTTATTCGGGTTAGACGTCCATGAATAGCAATGCGAACGACATCTATGGATATACCTACGGAACGCCGGCCATCGCCGTTTCATCCGCGACGCTCAATGACCTTCAGCGACTCAAGACGTCCGTGGGCTTTACGGAGGATGATGAGCGCTCGTTGCTTTTAGCGGGATTCGTTTTAAAGGATGATGTCGAGCGCATCGTGAAACACTGGCGCGCCAACATTATTGCTGGAATTCCCCATCTCGCAAAGCACTCACGGAACCTGGATGGATCTCCCTCCCCTGATTACCTTGCGCGCAGCAATCGCCGATTCGAACAATGGATCATTGATACCTGCACACGTACCTACGACCAGGACTGGTTGAACTACCAACAAGAGATAGCGCTGCGCCATACGAGTGTGAAGAAAAATCAGACCGACAACGTTGTCTCTACGCCTTACGTTCCCTACAGCGACATCGTTGCTTTCGTGGCTGTTCTCAACGAAACGATAAAGCCATATTTAGCGGCCAAGGGACATACAGAATCTGAGGTATCTAGCATGCATAAGGCTTGGATCAAGTCGATGCACATCCAGATGGCGCTTTGGTCAAAAACCTATATGGAAAGTGGCGAGCACGGCAAAGAATGGTGACATTGCCGCATACCCACGTTTTTCCTCGACGTTAAGGAAAACGAGAAGGGGCTTCGGTTCTCGTACTGAATTGAGTAATCATCATGCTTAAACGACGCGACTTTCTGAAAATGACGTCTGCTGCGGCTGCTATGGGAATGGTGAGCATAGTTCCTGGCAAATCAACGTCAGGTGATTACAAGACAAAAGTGGTGGCCTTTGACGCTTTTGCGCTCTTCAATGCGAACAGCGTAGTTGCAGCCGTCGAAAAAATGTTTCCTAAACGCGGAGCTGCGCTAAGTCTAGCGTGGCGAGCCGCGCAATTTGAGTACACGTGGCTTCGTAACAGCATGGGTAAGTACGACAACTTCTGGAACGTCACGCGTTCGGCGCTTCGACATGCAGCACGAGCCAGTGACATAGCAATAAACGATGCCCAGTCCGACGAGCTGATGCAGTCGTACCTGAGCCTTCGAGCCTGGCCTGACGCTGCACAAACGTTGGATCGATTGAAAGAGGCAAATATCAGGCTGGCAATTTTGTCCAACTTCACTTTAGATATGATGCGTCACTGCGTAGTGTCGTCTGGTTTGGAAGGTAAGCTGGACGCGCTCTTAAGTACTGACGAAGTGGGGTTCTTCAAACCCGCCCCTCTGGCATACCGAATAGCAACTACAGCATTCAAAGTCACGAGACCGGAAGTGCTGTTCGTTGCATTTGGGGGATGGGACGCGGTCGGTGCCAAGGCTTATGGCTACCGTACCTATTGGGCAAACAGAGCGTCGGCGGCCAGCGAGGACATGGGTTACCAGCCAGACGCCAACTCTGCCAGCTTGGATCGGCTGGTTTCGTTTGCCACAACGGGAAATTCTTGAAGCTCTCGTCTCTGGCGCCACGTGGACAGAACTCGCTTGTCTTCCAGGCCAGAGAGCGCCTTGTAAAGATTTCGCCGTTCTGAGTGCGTATTGATTGTGTCGCGTTCGACGTCCTTTGACATGCGAAGCGACACGACCTATCAATTTCGGCCCCACGGGACAAACAATCAGATAAGACATCATCCCCTTTTAATTGGACAGCTCAAGCTGCGCTGTGCGCGCTAACAGCATCCATGACCCGGGCCGAATAGACCATCGCTGCGCCGGCGTTCAACGCCACCGCCACGCCCAATGCCTCTGCAATCTCTTCGCGACTGGCGCCGTGCTTCAACGCCGCACCCGTGTGCACGGTAATACAGCCATCGCAGCGATTGGTCACGGAAACAGCCAGTGCAATCAATTCGCGCGTCTTGGCGTCGAGGTGCCCAGTCTTTTCACCGGCGCCCGACAGTGTTTGGTAACCAGCAAGGGTGTCCGGGCTGAGTTTGCCCAGCTCGCCAATGCGGCTCATCAATTCTTTGCGGTATTGCAGCCAATCAAGCATGAGGTTGTGCTCCGGTTCGTTTAGCGGGAGTCGATCCATGGCGTTAACCAACAACGTTAGCTTACGCCATAAATCGAGCGGATTAATGGTGAATAGACGCAATAAGCAGTTCGATCGTCTCAACGAATTCTTTCAGTCGACAAGTTGATCCGGCGCATGTGGGCGCCAGCATGAATCTTTACTGCCTGATGGTTGGATCCTTGGCGATGGATCACGAAACGATACAGGTTGAGAATGCAATTGTTTTTGCTCAGTGCGCACCTACAGAATCGAGCAATTTGAATCTACAGCGCCAGTGATACTACAAATTCGATCGGACCTACATACCTTGCATTCTGTGGGTGTCACCGAACGGCATTTGATAGATTTGCGCTGACCTCGTCATGAGGTTGTAGAAGGCGCATCGGCACCGCCGCCGACTTCAGAACCCCCTGGTGAAATTCGCCACAATCTCACTGGAGCGGTGGAGTGTTTTTCATCGGACTAGTGCCTGCGATGCGTCATTAATTCACTGGCGATCTCTCCGATCACCACGCACGGTGCCATGGTGTTACCCGTGGTGACGCGGGGCATGACGGACGAGTCCGCAATGCGAAGTCTTGAGACGCCATGGACGAGTAGCGTCCCGTCGACAACCGCACCATCGTCCGTTCCCATCCGCGCGGTGCCGCATGGGTGCCAGAAGGTGGTTAACCCGTTCCGCAAAAATTGCTTCAGCTTCCCATCCGACAAAGCTCCAGGAGCGACCTCCCCTCCTCTGAAGTCCTTCAAGGCGCTTGAGTTGCCAATCGCACGGACCATGTTCAAGCCCTCAATCAGGTCGGCAAGGTCTTGGGGCTCCGCCAGATAGTTCGCGTTGACCTGTGGCGCGTCCGAGGGCTGGCCGCTCGCGAGCGAGACACGCCCGCGGCTTTGTGGTCGCATCCCGACCACCATGGACCAGCAATCTGGCGACGGTTTGAAGTTCGATGCATTTTCTGGCGTGATGATCGGGCTCTGGATTGCGTACGAATAGAAGTTTGGGCTGTCCAAATCGGCACGAGATTTCCAGAAACTTGCAACCTGCGAACGTGGAATTTGGGGGGGGCGATCGTCGCCGTTCTCCCAGACACAACCGAAGGACACATGGTCGTGAAGATCCTTGCCCACGCCAGGCAGATGCTGCACTAACGGTATGTTGAATCGAGAAAGTTCGTCTCGATCGCCGATGCCTGACAGCATAAGAATTTTCGGCGTGTTGATAGCACCCATCGACAGCACGATCTCGACGCTTGCACCCACGCTCAGTTGCTCTCCACGATGACTGAACACAACTTTGGACGCCACGCGGTCTTGGAAGATGATTCTTTTCACTAAAGCTCCCGTCAGCACCGTCAGATTGGATCGACCCATCAGCGGACGGACATAGGACTGGAATATGGAGCATCGCGAATCGCCGACCACGGTCTCATCGACAAATGCGCAACCACCGTCGGACTCCATCATCTCGCCGTTTGGATCCGAAAATTGACGGAGTCCGCACGCCTGCGCTCCAACGAGGAACTGGTGAGCGAAAGGGGCCGGATTCACGGCGTTTCGGACGGGGACCTTGCCTTGGCGACCACGATATTCGCCGGCGTCCTGGCCTGAGTATGCCTCGATAACTGATTTGTACAGCGCAAGGACAGAGTCGTAGCGCCACGACGCGTTATTCGCCACTTCAGCGAAATGGTTCCAGTCCGCCTGGTGACCGCGCGACCATGTCGATACATTAATGCTTGACCCACCTCCCAGCACCTTGCCCATTGAGTAGTCGATGGCGCGACCGTCCAGATGAGGATTGGGCGTGCAACGAAATCCCCAGTCCAGATCGGTTCCTAACGTGTAGGGCCATAGATTTGGATCCTGAACGAGCGGACTGTCGTCGTCGGCGCCAGCCTCCAGTAAGAGCACCTGGACGTCAGGATTCTCGGCCAGCCGAGCCGCGACAACTGAGCCGGCCGTGCCGGCTCCGCAGACGATGTAGTCGTAATGCTGTTTGATGTTCGAGGCCAAATGCGCCTGATTGGCTTTAGCAGCGGCGTCGAAAGTAGCGTCGTTCTGTTTCGTTTTTTGGTTCATGGGGGGTATTCGCATTAGTTGTAATGGCGAAACGCCGACCAGGCGGTCAGACCGTTCCGTATGCTGTTGAATTCAGGCTGAGGTTGGCTCAGGCGAGGTTGCCCTGATCTCCGCCATCGTCCTGCCACCAACGCCCCAGTCATCAGCGCTAATTTCTGTCAATACGATCGTGACAGCGCGTTCCGGCACCTCAAGTGTTTGCACGGCGATATCCGCGACCTGTTTGATGAAAGAGCTTTTTTGCGCGGGCGTGCGACCGCTTAGCATTTGCACGGAGATGATAGGCATCGAGATTTCCTTGGGTGGCAAGCACCCCGCCAGCGGGCGGAGCGATTCTGGACGTGTGGTGCCGACTTCAGTGGAATTTCGGACACAACGCGTAGTCGATTTTCTTGTTGTCGCGAGTGAGGGCAAATGCGCTCCGCGATTTGATTCGGACACTCTGGAAGACAGTCGATGGTATGGTGGGTGTGCCGTCGCCAAACGCTCGGCATGTCGTCTTCACGCTGTACGACTGGCCATGCTGACCGAGGATGATGGTTTGGCAATCCGAATCGTGCGGGCCAGAGAACGAGCGTCCATCGAATGTGATGACGGCTGCAAATGCGGCTCCTTCGCAAGCTTTTCTGCTCGACACCACGTACGCTCCTGTGTTGATCGGCAATAGCGCATCGGCTGCGTGAGCGAACCCGACTGCGAAGATCATGATCAACAGGAAGCTGGATCGAAGAGGCGAAAAATTCATGGCGATCTCTCTGCGGAGTTTGGCAAAGGGTTGCATCGACGAAAGCGCAAAAAGGCGACGATTTGAGAGAGAGTTTTCCATTTCGCACCACGGTCGCGCATCCTCTCCCAGAGGAAGATTTTCCTAACCCTTCGGGGCGATCCCGTTCAGGTGATGAAACGCAAAAAACTGCGTCCAACGTGTCATACAGAGTCTGTACTCTAGGCTTGACCAGACTGCAGCGGCGGCCTTGATGAACACTTCAAGAGGATCGAACAAGAAATTGAGACGCGCGAGCGGAAGGTCACGCTTCTTCCTAAGCAATTAGTCGTCTCGTGGGTTGGATGCCAGTCATCAGTTACCGATGGGAGCGTTCGTTCACGTCGTCGTCGACCAACGTTCCCTACTCACGCATCGATGAAATGGCGCACCACAATGGGAGGTTAACCTTGCATATGCGAGCTTTTTCCATGATTGGCTTTTTGCTCCAAGCTCCCACGTACGCCAGGGTCAGAGGATGTGGCGTCGATAGGCTGCTTTCGACGGAATCGCACGACATATGCCATCCCTAATCTGACCTGTTGTTGGACGTACATCTCACGTAGAACGGCTTCTACCTAGAGTTGGTGACGTGCACGAATTCAGGCTCGGGCACGAAGCCGTCGCGGTTGGGCATCTTGATGCGGAGGAGCGAGGCTTTGTCGAGTGTGGCGCCGTCCGGCAGGATGCCGTTCAAGTTCAGCAGGTAGGCCTCAACCGCATAGGTGTCGTCGATACTCAGAGAACCTGGCGAGGTATACGGCATAGCCCGATGGATGTAGTCGAACAGCGTGGTGGCATAAGGCCAAAAACTGCCGATGGTTTTCACTGGCTTGTCCGTCGCCAGGCTGCCCTGGCCGCCGACCAGACGGTCCTTGATCCCGCCCTGCCCGTTGAGGCCGTGGCAACCGAGGCAGTTGGTGTTGTATACCGTCTTGCCTCGGTCCACCGTGCCCTTGCCCTCGGGTAGTCCGGCGCCGTCGGGACGGACGTCGATATTCCACAGCTTGATATCCTCTGGCGTCGCAGGGTGCCCAACGCCGTAGTTGGGCGGTGCCGCGACCGCCAGAGTGCAGGCGAACAGGGCCGCGAGCGCAGCCGTGTTACGACAGAGCGTTGTGAACCTTGCCATTGGAATCGATACTCCAGGTCTGCTGCGCGTTGTAGTGAAACAGCGCGTTAGTACCCACCCGGGCGATGAAGGACTTGCGGTCAGGCTGGATGTTGCCTTTTTCGTCTGTCGAACGACTGACGATCTTGGTCGGCTTGCCATCCCACATCCAATCCATTTGAAAACGGGTTTGCGCCTTGTACAGCACCGGCTGATTCAGTTGAGCTACCTTCCAGGTCCGGCCCTCGTCCGTGCTTACTTCAACCTTGGCGATCTTGCCGTGGCCACTCCAGGCTAGGCCGGTGATGCGCTTGTAGCCGGGACGAACTTCCATCATGCCGGAGGGCGAGGTGATGACAGAATTGGTGTCCATCCTTAGCTGGAACTGAGTCGCCAAACCATCGGGGCGCAGCTGCGTGTAGCGGTCGGTTTCCCAGCGCGTCATCCATGGCCGGTCGCCGAACTTCAGACGGCGCAACCACTTGATATTCAAGTTGCCCTCGAAGCCCGGCATGATCAGCCGAATCGGAAAGCCATGCGCCGGCCGAATGGGCTCCCCGTTTTGACCGTAGGCAACCAGCGCGTCGTTAAGTATCTCATCGGTGAGGGGGATGCTTCGGTCAACACCGGCGCCATCACCACCTTCGGCAAGCATCCACAATGACTGGCGATCCACGCCAACCATATCGACCAGCAGCCTCAGTGGCACACCCGTCCATTCAGTGCAGCTGACCAGACCGTGGGTGTTTTGCACAGTCAGGTTTTCGTCGGCCTTCTTCCAGTTCTCCCAGCCATTGCCCGTGCACTCGACGAAATGGATGAGAGAAACCGAAGGCAGCGCCATCAGGTCGTATACGGTAAGCACCAAGGGCTTCTTCACCATGCCATGGATCAGCAAGCGGTGCTTGGCGGGGTCTATTTCTGGTACGCCCGCATGACTACGCTCGTAGTGCAGGTCAGAAGGCGTGATGATGCCAACCAATTTGTCCAAAGGCGCCTTGGAGTTGATCGCGTTGACCGGATCAACATTCCTCATCCCTGGTCCTGCCTCCGGGATACGGCTGATCTGGACGTACTTCGAGCGCTCGCTGTACTTGCCCAGCAGGTCGCCCGGGCCACGGGGCGGCACGTCTGCAAGACTGTCCGCCATGGAACGCACCCAAGGTGCCGCACCGGGCAAAGCCGCAAGGCCGATCAGAACCTTTCGGCGTGTGAAGAGACGTTGCTTCGAGCTGGATTCATTACTGCCGAATACCCTGCCCTTGTCGTCAGCATCTCTCGTGTTGTCTCGATCTTTTGGATCCATCGCTCGCTTCCCTCTCCAGCAGCGGGTCAATGCCAGCAAGTGCGCTTGCACTCCCCGTTCGCCAATGCGTTCACGATCGAAATGCGCAACCCTTTCGATCGGATCATGGCCAATGCCTCCTGCCTCACATGCACGATGTTCATGCAGATCTCCAGGCCGTCCGGTCAATGCGTTGGACTAAGGATCAATAGTCAAGGCATCCCGTAGCCCGTGGTCGGCGACCAACTGCAGCCATGCATGGATCCCCCCACCTATAACCATGCCGCTTCCCGTGTGAAAGGTGCATCAATCTTCTACTGTCACGTCCTCTATTTCGCCGATCATCGAGATCGTTCGAAGGCACGGCGATCTGCGACTGAGTGTGTCAAGAGACCCCTCCGCTCGGTAACTGCGGTCATGTCGCGCTGCGGTCGCACGGTAATTCATCCGTATCGGGACCAAAGTGCCTATTCAGCCTGTCGTTGAGGCGATCGATCATGCCGCGCAGTGCACCAACCTCCCTATTCCATTCGCCATCGGTTTTTTCTCGCTGGAACGCGATCACCAACGCGCGCGCAATCGGATCTGCAATAGCAAGCAACGTCTCGCGCTCTTCCTTGTTGAAGAAGCTGCCATCCGGACGCGGGCCCAGCAGCAACCAGCCGAGCAGACCGACGTCGTCGGCATATAACGGCACGCGAATGGGGAAAGCCGGATCGGTGCGGTCACAATAGAGCCGTCGGAAATGACTGGGCTGTGCTGAATCCTTCGCTAGCCATGCGCGCACAGTTTTGTCGTCGATGCCTTGGGCACTCAACACATCATTCTCTATGATTACTGCGCCGTGATCGGCGTGCACTCCCTTTTCGATGCGAGCGAGAGCGGTATTCGCAAGTGTCAGAGGTGTCGCAGTTTCGCGCATGTCCGCGATAAGCAAGGGTAGGCCGAGACGGAGATGGCCGAGTTGGCTGCGAAAGCGATGCTCAGCCCATAGCGTCACGCGATGATGCAGCGGTCCGATCATCACCGCCGCAATGGCCGCCCCTGTGCCACTTGCGATGGCGCCCAAGCGCTCTCCGAAATATTCTTCGCCCAGCATTTCGATCGCCTTTTCTGCGCCAGCGAATATCAACAGAAGTGCGAGAGAAACTATGCCAAAGGTGATGGAGCGGGTGATCGTTTCGTCTGCGTCATACAGCCGGTAATGCAACAGTGAAATCGTGATGGCGATCATCAGCAGCGCGTTGAGAAGGGCGATGACCAGATACTGAAGAATCGTAGTCCATATGTCCGCAGAAAATGTTGAGGCATTGTCGGAGAATATTTCCAGTATCACCAACGCAACGACACAGACCAGTGACCAGAAGAAGCCAAGGAGAGCCCAGCGAATTTGCTGCCGACCGGTGCCGGCAGGCATCGAACGATGACGGATGACGATCAGTGCGATGGCAAATGCCATGATCAGCAGAAAGATGACATTTTGGATTTCAGGAGATAGGCCGATGTGCGAGTAATTCATTGCCGGAACTACAATGGCAGCGGCTATGACAACAGCCCAGGTCCAACGAGGCTTGAGGCACCCGTCAGGAAACAGGGCCAGCACTCCGATAAGCAGTACAAAGGCCGGAACATTGGCGTGTAGATGAACTTCGGTCCAAAATCCTGGCACGCTTTGATACCAGGAACTCGTGTCACTTGTAGCGAGCACCAAGCTCAGCATCATCATTGAGGCCCAGGGAGCAAGGCGATCTCGTGATCGTCGGATCATGAGCCACACAGCGCACGTTATTACCAATGCGATGCGCAGGAAATCAACACCGCTAGTCAGAAGGACGTCGAGCGCCGGGTTTAGGCCCATAGCTTCCAGAGCCTGCCGCCGATGGAGCGGATCTCTCGTTAGCCGATAGCGCGATAGCTGGCCCAAACGCGACCGCGCCTCGATCATGACACTGCCGCCGACAGGCCCTGCTAACTGTGCGTCGATTGTTTGCCGGTCTGCACCGACGGGCTTTCCATCGATCATGACCAAGCGGTCGCCTGGGTGCAGCCCCGAACGGACTGCCTCATCGCCGAGGACGAGGCGGACCGTTGGCCATCGCGCGTCGGCGACCATGATGCCGACAAGTTGCGTTGGCGAGGAAGTCGCACGGCCAGGGCGCAGGTCCTTCCAGGCGCCCGAAATACCACCGGTTAGACTCAACGCCAACAGGAACCACCACACAACCATGAAGACAACTCGCAACCAACCGTCAAGCGGTGCCAGCTCGCGCGGGAGACGGAGTCCGTTAAGGTACTTCATGCCGTTCATTGAGCGCCCCCGCCGTACCCTTGGCCGTTGCAATCGAGAATAGACATATAGTGACTTCTTGTGGCGAAAGGGAAGCCCCAAGCGGAACACGCGACGGTGTCGTTTTAAAAAAAAGCGTTTTGAGCTCTCGGTTAGGTAATTTGGGCTAGCAGGCTGTTGAGAATGCCCCATGCGGCGCTGTCGTCATAGATGTAATCTATGAAATGGGCGGTGCAAGGCAGTCGCTATCACCCACTTTCCAGCCAGCAGGCGCACGTTTCCCGTCGTCGTTCACGTCGGCGACGGATCCCACCACTCTCCGATGCCGCCGAGCCGGATCAGGTTGTATGCCGCGAACGTCCAGGTCACTCAGCCGCGCACTTTGGACGGGGCCATCAACGCCAGTTTGCGCAACCCGCCGATGGTCTTGATCCAGCCGAAGCCCTGCTCGATGCGTTTGCGGATTTGCAAGCCCATCGCATAGCCCTTGCCACGTGCGGCACGTCCGTCGATGGCGCTGCGCCGTCCCTTGGTGTGGCGGGCGATGTGGGGTTGGATGTCGCGTTGCTTCAGTGCCGCGACGAAGTCCTTTGTGTCATAGCCTTTGTCCGCGCCGAGCGTGGCACCAACCTTCGCGCCAGCAGCCGTCAGCAGATTCAGCGCACCCCCGTGCTCGCCAGTGCCGCTGGCGTGGCGCACGTCCACCGCCACCAGCAGGCCGTGGCGATTCTCCATCAGGGCATTGGCCAGATAGCTCAACTTCGCTTCCTTGCCCTTGCCTTTGCGGATCAGGCGCACGTCCGAATCGGTGGTGGAGGCGTGCGTGTCGTTGCTGCGCTTGTCGCCGTGGAAGTCGTCACCATCATCACCGCTGCCGTCTCATCAAGCTTCGGGCTGTTGGCAAGGTGCTAATTGTTCGACTGAAGAAAGGGGCGCTCACACCGCTCCTGCAGGAGCACCCCGAGATTGCGAAGGATATGCTGGACGGACTACTGAACTATCAAGCAAAGGTCGCCGAGATCGTCAGAGAGATACCCGGGAAGGACCAGGGAAGCGTGGTTCACCGGTTGCTAGAAGGAATACGCAGGATGCATGGCCTTCTTCGCTGAGCATGGATGGCCAAATCGTCAATGGTTGCAATCGGCGTAGATTTCGACAATTTGAAATGAGATGCCAGTGAAACACTGTCAGAGACACCTAACCAAGCCTTCGGCGAGTACGAAGCGGAAGCTTTAGTCCCTGCAACCGCCAAGATCTATCGCTAAAAACCACATCGGACGTCTCGTTTTCGAGAACGGGAAGATCAAGTTGTTGCCGTGACACCGCGCATCTGCGCGCGTCAGGCGCCGCGGCGCGCGAAGATCAGATGCAGCCCAAACAACACGAAAACCGCACCGGCAAAACCGTCGATCCAACGCGACAACCGCAGGTAGCTGCTGCGCATGGCCGGCAGTGCAAAAAATGCCGCCACTAGCGAAAACCACAGCAGCGTCTCAGCCACCACCAGGGTCCACACGCCCCAGCGCGCGCCGCCGCTGATGTGGTCGCCGAGAAACGCCGAGAACACGCTGCCGAAATAAATCACGACTTTCGGATTGGACAGATTGGTCAGCAAGCCAGCGCGAAATGTGGCAAATTCACCCTGCTGCAACGGCGAGTGCTCTACCTCTTGTGCCGCTACATTGGTCGACTTACGCAGCGCACCACGCAACATCTTGATGCCCAACCAGCCTAGATAAAGGCCGCCCGCTATGGCAATCAGGCGCTCCAGCCAGACTAGTCGCTGCAACAGTAACTGCAGCCCCAAAAGGGCCAGGGTCGCCCATACCGCGACGCCGAGAGTGATGCCCACTACGCCGAAAAACGCCTGCCGCCGCGAGCGGCTGATCGCCGTCTGAGAGACGAAAAAGAAATCAGGGCCCGGACTCAGCAGGGCAATCAGCTGGACCAACGCGATGGTCAGGAACAAATTCATGGCAAGTCTCCGACTAAATACCTGACTATTCTAAAGTAGCGGTCAATACCCCCGATGCAAGCCGCAACACAGCGCGCTCCGCCCACGACGGTCCTCTAGGCTGTTGTTTTTCTGCGACTTTGGGGTACCCCTCAACACCGCAACAGGGGCGGGCACCACTCAGAATGGGTCCCACAGGCGATTGGCCGTGGCAATTTGCCACGCTTGCTCCGTGCCGGCACCGCCGCCTTACTGTGAAAGCCCGTGAGCCTTAAGACCCACCTCGTCGCCATGGATGTCCTGTAGCCTTTTTGTGCTGGGCTCTTGGTTGAACACCATCGACGCGTATTGGTTGCCGATCTGAAATGCGATGGGAAGCACAGCAGCGACGACCTGCTCGATGCAGTGAGTGCCTATTGCAAGAGCGCCCGGTGATGAGCCGGGCGTTTCTCTATCCACGATTCCGTTGGGTGAGCTCAGCTCTTTTCCGGTTGTTCCTGGATCACGCACGCCAAGGGGCCGGGCGCCAGCATAGTATCGACGCTCTAGTTCTAGGTCCTAACCCGCGGAAGTCTCCACCGTTGTTTTGGTTTGCCTCGTCGATCGACCTGAGCAGATGAGCAGCGTTATGCAGGTTTCGGAACAGATGCCAAGTCGCACAACGCCACTGGGCAAGAATTCGAACGCGCCGATGTAAGGAACTCGGTGCTCCACGCCCGACGCCAAACTTCATAGTCATCCTAGCCATCTTTCGAACGCGGGCAGCGATCTCTCCTGCCCCCTCCGCGAACCTAATCGCGGCCAAGCTTCGTAGAGCATGAGCAGTGATGCCTCTTTCACACTAGCCGGCTTATAGTCGACGCCGGTAGGCCTACGCGCATACCTGAGCTAGTCACCGACCTGGGGCTCCAGTGACTTGACCGTTGCAGTAATGTCTGGCGCATCATCCAGACGGTCGGGAGATCTGTTATGAACACCGCGCATGAGAAGCGGCCGGTCAGGTGGACTTTTGTAGTTGCCTTGGCGGGGGTCGTGGCTTACGGAATCACGAGCGATGCTCTCGCGTCGCCGGAGACGGCGACCAGCCCGGTAATCGCCATCAATAAAGCGGCCGAGACGACGCCGATCAAAACAAATCCCCTTCGCGGATCGATCAGTGAGCTTGACGGATCGGGCGGAAACATCACCGTCCTCACCGGTGGCGACGGCGCCTTCATGGTCGACGCAGGAATCTCGCTTTCCAAGGATCGCCTGCAAACTGCGTTGCGCCAATTGGGAGTCGATAAAGTCAAATATCTCGTGAACACCCATTGGCATTGGGATCACACAGATGGGAATCCATGGGTCCACGATTTGGGGGCGACGGTGGTTGCGACGCCAAACACGGCGAAGTACGTGTCCCAAACCACTCGCGTGGAAGATTGGAACTACACCTTCCCTCCTCTTGCCATGGGCGGGAGACCAACCGAGCTCATCCGCACAGAGCGCACTTATCATCTCGATGGTGAAACCATCCTGGTGAAGCCGATCGCGCCAGCGCACACCGATGGCGACATCGTCGTTTACTTCAAGAATGCGGACGTCCTCGTGCTTGGTGACACGTTCTGGAACGGGATCTACCCGTTTATCGACAATGCACACGGCGGTAGCATCGATGGTGCGATCGCCGCTGCAAACGAAGCGCTAGGCATGTGCACGGATCAGACTATTGTGGTGCCGGGGCACGGACCCATCGGCAATCGTGCGCAGCTCATGGCCTTCAGGGATATGCTCGTCGGTGTGCGCAAGAACGTTGCAGCGCTCAAGAGCCAAGGCAAATCTCTCGATGAAGTTTTGGCCGCCAAGCCAAGCGCAGAATATGACCCCAAGTGGGGGCAATTCGTCATCAATCCAGCGTTCTTCGACCGCCTTGTCTATCAAGGCTTGAACCATCACGGTAGCGGACGACCTAGCCTCTGACCAGGTCAGCGTCCGCCGGCAGAAATGTCAGAAGGCCATCGCAGGTTCGTCAGCAACACGCGTAATACTTTTGACCAGATCTCGTAGCCGTCGGACGCGCGCACCAGTTACGCGGTGATCCGCACCTCATCGCCCGCCTTGCGCACCGAGCCTTCCAGCACGTTGGCGACGTGCAGCCTGGCCGCAATCTCGGGGATGTCCAGACCCTTGCCTTGGAGCGCGAATGACGAAGTACGCGCTGCAAGCCGCGACGGCTGCACCCGGGGCAGCAGGTTTAGCAGATCTTTGGAGATGCCCTCGGCGAAATAGTCCTGATCCTTGTCCGAGGACATGTTGGTGAATGGCAGCAAGGCGATGGAATAAGGTGGCGCGGCGACTACCCCGCTGGTTGCCGCCCTGACGCGCACGGTGGGAACCGGTGCGACGCGCCACATAGCGACGACGCCGAGCAGCACCAGCATCGCAAGGAGGGACTTTTCAACCCGATTGACCCGTTGCTCACCGCGTTTGCCGTGATACCGGGCGATAACCGGCATCACGAAGAAACCCGTAGCCAGCGCGATGACGATGCGACGCGCGGCGGTCTGCGACCAACCAAAGCGCGAGGCGATGATGTCCAACACCGGGATGAGCGTGAAGGACATGGCCAAGTAGCCCAGTGTCCACTGCACCAGCTTGTGTTCCTTCAGCTGTGCAAAGAATTCTTCCAACATGGCGCGCTCCCACGAGGATGCAGCAGTATAGAACCGGCCATATGGCCGCCGTCGTCAGCTTGCCGACCTCGCGGTCGAACAACACAAAGCCACACAGGAAACTCAGCAGGCGGGCGCCATTGCATGCCTTGAATTCAAGCGTGAAGCCTTGGATCAACCTAAGTGGGCACTCCCCTGCCGATCGTCAGGTTTCTTGGAAGTATCTGCCTACCTGTGTTGCGATGCCATCCACGCGAGCATCTTCGGCGCTTCCGTTTGCTTTCAACTCAGTTGGCCAATCGGGCGATAACCCTCTCCAACAGCGCGCGCAATCGAGCGAGGCGTCGCATGTCGCGATGGTAGCCAACCCACACATCGCGCGCGGGTGGTTCTTCGCCGAGGTCGATGAGCCGCAGGCTGTCGATCGCGTCGCCTAGCGGACGTGGCAATACCGCAATGCCCGCGCCTCGCAGACACATGCGTGCCTGCACAGCTCGAGCGTTGCTGCGAAACGCCACTCGTGCATTGGGAAGCATGCGTTGCAACCAGGCGACCTCGGGCATGCCACCAAAGGCGACATTCATCACGAGCAACGATGCGCCCGCACCGTCGCCGGTTTCTGGGCGTGGATAATCCGCCGCTGTGTAAACACCATAAGAGAT
>Ga0302233_10001413_pt1 | contig 16641 bp, 26 predicted proteins | sample II_Palsa_N3_1_FD_193516 | JGI IMG/M metagenome (GOLD analysis project Ga0302233, IMG submission 193516) | Peat permafrost microbial communities from Stordalen Mire near Abisko, Sweden - II_Palsa_N3_1 | ecosystem: Environmental > Terrestrial > Soil > Palsa > Peat permafrost | place: Sweden... | reverse complement strand
TAAGCGGTTAGGTTCCTTGCGAAAACAAGGCAGCAGCAGCAGCAGTACCGCAAAAACGCCATCGCGTCTGTAACCGTAAAAAATGCTTTCCAGAAAAAATTGGAACCCTCCATGACGTAGTCGTCCACGTGGCCCGCCATACTGTTTTTGAACTCTGCACTGTCCAGCCAGACATGTCTTGGTACGTTGCTTCTTCCCGCCGCTGCTGCCCAACGCCCACTGCCTCCAACCCCCCCCCACACACACACACAGACACAGACACGCTGTCCCTATTTTTTTTCTTTCAGAAGTGGAATGAATTACCTTACTATTGCACACTGTTTACGTAACAAAAAACAGGAAGGGGTTCACAAAAGCAGTTGCTCGTCTGCCGCACATTGTCGCGGCCAAGGCCGGCTACGCAGAAGGTACACAACTCACTTTGAAAGTGTGGGGTGTGGGTTGTTTTCGCCTCTTTAACGCATTGCTCCCGACCCTCCCACGAAAAAAAATTTTTTTTTTGTTCAGAGACCATCGATGAAGACTTTCAAAAGGTCGAACTGACGTTCAAGGACCTGGAGCAGTCGACCAAGGACATGGAGAACGACGTGAAAAAGTACAAGGCTGCGGTTTCAGGTACGCGGTGGTCATTTTTGCGTCGTGTCTTAACAAGTGCGCAAAAGACATCCTCAAGCACCAAAAGCTCTTTGGAACTACTCTACAAAACCTGATCGAGTTTGATCCGCAAAGCGAGCCCTCGGTGATGCAGGCCTGTCTGAACGACTATGTTCAGTCGACCAATGAGTGGAACGACAAAGTGGGACCCCTGGTTGTACGCGATATACACCGATAAGGTTTTGACTGGCTTATCATTTAAATCGCGTTGCTTGCGAATGCAGGACGAACAAGTGCAAAAGATTGTCGTATCCTACACTGACAACTTTGTCGGCATCGTGAAGGCTGTATATGCTCTTTACTTTTTTTGTTTTTTTTTATTTTTATTGATTTATTTGCATGCTAGGTCCGCATGGCGATTGACAAACGAAATCGCAAGCAGATTGACCACGACCGACGACTCACGGCGATGAAGAAGGCCCAGGAAGCCAATGATAAGTCCAACGGTGCCAAGATCAGCGAACTGTCGAAGGCTGAAGTCGCCTACGACGAGGCGCGCCGCGACTACGAAACCCTGAACAACAAAATCAAGGAGGAGATGCCCGTACTCTTCCAGCTGCGCATCTCGTTCATGGATCCCTTCCTTCAGACGCTGATCTTTTTCCAGGTACAATGCATACTTTTTTTTTAATTGTAATTTTAATAATAAAAAAAATCCATTAAAACACGTAGATCTCGTACTTCCACTATGGTGTCAGCGGTGTGCAGATTGCCGCAAACCACCTGGACCTGTCAAATACTGACATTGAAGCAGTGTTTAAGAGCAAGATCGAAGCTCCCATTGAAGGTCTCAAGGCCCTAACCCTTGTCAACCCCAAGTTGATCGACTCCTCTGCCGAATCCCGCGATCCTATGACGGCCCTCATGCGTACCAAAAACCCCAATTGTGTTTGTTTGTTTGTTCGTTTGTATTAATGCTCCTTTTTTTTTATTTTCTTCCTGGCAGAAATCGCCTCGGAAAAGCGTGGCGGCGCGAGCATGGACCTTGGTGAGTCTTCACCTCCGTCGTACGATGTCGGGTCGCCGTCTGCTGGCAGCTCCGCTGCAGGTGCCGCTGCAGGTGCCACTGCTTCGCCAAAACTGGACAAGAAGGTACCAGTGGCAAGTGGCGGCCCCAAGAAGGCAATCGCCGTCTTTGCCTACGCTTCCGATACGCCCGGCGACCTGTCGTTCAACAAGGACGATGTGATTGAGATCGTGCAAATGACCGGGTCTGCGGACGACTGGTGGACTGGTCGCGTCGACGGCCGCGAGGGCTACTTCCCGGGTAAAATAACAGTTTATAAAAGCTAATGCTAATATAATTAAAAAAACCTAACTATTGTGTATGCAGCCAACTATGTCCAGCTCATGTAATTGGTGAAAGCCGTCAATGCATCTACTCTTTTTTTTTTTCTCCTTCTTTTCTCCTTCTTTTTTATTTTTTCCTAGTTTTCACTGGTGTTGACATCCCCCGCCCCAACTCATACAAAATGGCCTGTGCTGGAAACGTTCCTTTTTGTATGTCGCTCCCCACTTCTCCTTCTTTCGGATTGTTTATCTCGTGGGGAAAAAAAAAAAAAGTTTATACGCCTGTAACAATTCTACGTGTTGCTGTTTGACTCCTCGCTCGACGCTTGGATCATCCACGAGGGCTTTTGTTCGACGTCGTACTGGATCATGCCCACTTGAAAGAGCTCTATAAACTGTTGATCGGCAATGCGCACGGTCTGCCCGGCGAACCTTTGGTACTCGTCAAAGATCGCCGTGAGCGTCCACTGCTGCAGTTTCCGCAAACACCCAACTAGGCATCCTACGCGATGCTTGCCCTTGTTGCAGTGCACGAGGATCGGATGGTTCCGCCTATCAAGGACCTTGACCAACGTGGCGGCTATGTCGGCCTGCGGTATCTCGATAAAAGGCTCCTGGAAAACACCCGTTGGCCCAGTCCAGTGTCAAGTGTTGCCCACAACGTACCTTGTTGCCTTGCAGCTTGTGCACAAACACTTGGATCTTCTCTGCTTTGAAAAACTCCTCGTTGTCCTCCGAGTAGTCCTCCATCGCCAAGTACAGGATCGACCGCAGCCCGAGCTTGCGCAGAAACGGAAAGTTCTTGCGATTCGGGTAGCCCGACCGGTACACGCCCGACGCGACCATCGCAAAGTTGAGGGGCGGTACAAGCACGTCCTCGACGGCCGCGTTGGACTGGATGCGAGCGACCTTCACAATCGCGTCCTCCTCATCCGATGACATCACCAGTTTTTAATTCTTGCGAGGGTTCAGTGACGGAACACATGCCCTCCGACCCGCGCACCAGCAGCCCTGGGAACGAGCAGTCTAGCGGCAACACCGCCACGCCTAGGACCACCAGCCCTGACGGCGGCAGCCCTGATTTGTACGAACAAGAGAGGAACATCAAAATAATCGCCGCCCGACCCAAACTAAAATCAACTGGCCCTAAATCAAAAAAATCACAGGTTCAACGTCGCTATCAACAACTGGCTGCGCGGCTTCTTTGTCGGGTACGCGGTCGAAACCGTGCCGGCACTCGTGGGTCTGCTGCTGCCAAAGGCGGCCCAGCGGCGGCGCGAGGGCGGCGTGGGTGCGTTGCTGGCCAAAGTCCTCCTGCGGAGTGACGCGGTCCCCCTCGGAACCTTTATGGGCCTGATGAGTGCGTCGTACCCGCTCGCAAAACACTGGATCGGCCGTGCTATCGGCAGCCCTGACCACCCGCTCGCGGCCCTCGGCGCAGGAGCCGTGGCGTTCAGCGCGATCGGATTTGACTCGGCACCACATGGCCTGGACCGTCGCGTGACCTTTGCGCTCTACCTGCTCGTGCGTGCTGCAGAGAGCTTTGGTGAGTCGCTCGTCGACAAGGGTCTCGTCCCGTTCATCCCGCACATGGACACGATCCTGTTCCAGCTCTCGTGTACCGAGATCATGTATGTTTTTTTTTTGTTTGGTTTGTGCTGAAAGCGCTCAACTATATCGTAAACAAGGTACTCGTGGTTCTACACACCGCACACACTGCCGCGTGCGTACACCCACTGGATCACCAAGATGGCCATGGTAATACTTTTTTCTCCCTTTTTTTTGGGGCGGGGGAGGGGGGGGGGGGGGGGCGGGGGGGGGGGACTTAACAGAGTGTTTCTTCTCTCGTTTTTAGATGGACACGCGATTGCTCGAATATCTTCGTGCCTTCCGGGAAGGCAAGGCATGGTACGGCCATCCGAGCAGCATCCTGGACGGGCTGACGGAAAAGTTGGGGATGATGCAACAGTTTGGGTATGTCGCCTATCATATTTTTTTTACCATACTAAAATATTCTGGCACTTTAGCGACCCAGCGGTTGGTTTTTGCCCGTGCGTCTTTGTGCACCCAGAGTGCGGCATGTCGTGCCAGCAACACACCGTATACCGTTTCTGGATTACGTTCATGCGTGCGTTTGTGCTCTACCTCCCGGTGCACACCGTCCCGTCTCTGCTGTTCCGGTTCAACCTCTTCCGCTCGAACCCGCTCTCCTTCCTCGTCAACAACCTCTTGGCGTCATCGAGATCGGCGGCCTTCCTCGGCGTGTTTGTATCATCCATCTATACGGCCGTCTGTCTCGTGCGCAACCAGCTGCAAAACGAAACCATCTACGGCCCCCTCCTAGGGTCCTTCCTCTGCGGCTTTTCGCTGCTGATCGAGAAAAAGGTTTTACTGCATAGTTTGTTACCTTTTTTTTTCTTTTCTCTAACAGTACCAACCTTGCAGAGCCGACGCATGGAGCTGGCTCTCTATTGTGTTCCCCGCGCGCTCTACTCCATTTACCTCAAGCAGCTGGAGGCGGGCCGCTTGCCGCAGATCAAGCACTTTGACCTGTTCCTCTTTGCCCTCTCGGGTGCCGCGTTGATGTACTTTGCCGAGCACGAGCCCAAGACCATCCGCCCCTCGATCCTCTCTCTCATGCGCTGGTTCTTCGACCTGCCCCGCCCGCAAAAACTCCAGGTCGCCGCCGCCTCCAAAGATGCCGCCGATCTTGACCTCGGCGCCTCATCCTCATCTTCCTCATCCTCGTCATCCGCCGGTGCAGCAGCGGCAGTGCAGTCAGAGTTGTAGACTAGGAAAGTTGTGAAGAAAGGAGCAGTGAAAAAATAAAATTAAATAGTAATTTCGTGCCCGCCACAGCGAACGTCACCACACCTCATGACCACCTCGTGGTTCACTAGCAACAAGGTCAGCGCGGCCTCCACGGCAACCCAAGGTACGGGCGCACCGAGCGGCCGAGGGTGGCTGCCCTATGGGAGCACGACGACGAGCGGGAGCAGCCTGGATGGGGATGTCCCGACACCGTCGTCTTCCTTGGGACCTGCAAGTGGCTTTGGAGGCGTCAGCGGCGCCGCGAGCTGGTTTCGCGACGACGAGGACGACGAGTATGCTATCGGGGCGGCAGCCGCCGCGGCGACTATCGGTGTGACAGGTGGCTTTGGTAACACGGCGGCAGCATTAGCAGACAACAGGAGTATTACCACCACGACCACGTCCACATCCCTGGTTTCCACAAGCCAGACATTGCCACCGCAGCAGCACCACGGCTACCAGAGCCAGCCGCAACTACAGCAGCAGCAACAACAGCAACAACAGCCGCCACCGCCGTATACGGACGTCAAGGTCGCGTCCGAGAGCACGCCGCTCCTGGACGACTTGGCCAGCAGTGGCAAGAACACCCTGTGCGTCCTCTCTCTCTCTCTCTCCCCCCTCCCTCTTTTTCGCACCACTGATCCAGACCCGTTTAGATTTCAAGGAATACTACTCAAGCTGGCCTATGCTCTCGTGGCGATCACCCTCGTCGTGGGGCCCTTTTTCATCTACTTTTATGTGCCTCGTGCTCCTGGCCTCACGTACCAGACGTCCTACCTGATCAAGCTCAACTTGACGGGCCAAGCAATCATCCTGCGGGTACAAACGTTTTTGTGCGTGGGTCGCAATGGATGCCTTACTCTCGTTTCATCGTCAACAGGATGAATGGCTCGTGGACAACCAAAACTATCAAGACTTGACCCTAACAAAGTTCACCTATGATATTTACTATGAGGGCATTCTCTTTGGCTCGGGGTCCAACGAGTATAACACCGTGTTTTCGCCTCGCAGCCAGGGCTCTGTATGTTTTTTTTTTTTCTTTTTAAATCATTGCGCGGTAAACTTATATCCCGTCTTAGTTTAACGCGACCAAGCTCATCTGCTCCACAAACTCGTCGGTATTTGCATCAATTGTGGATGATTGCAGGTACCGCTCCCTTTTCTTGGCTTGTTGCTAACATTTTTTATTTATTAAAAGGGCAACGGGCACGTTCAGCCTGAAGACAGAATCGCAATCGTTCTGGAAAATCATGCTGAGCTCTCAGTACCTCAGCTCGGTTAACACGGCGTCGTACTTTTGCGACAGCTGGCAGATCCCTGGTGTTCCCGAGTAACTACTCTCTCCCCCATCATTTATGTTTTATAAAGATGACATGTTTTCCATCCGAAACAACAACAACTGCATTTACTTGTGCTGCTTCATGAATGCCTCAACATCGTTGAGGTTACGGAAGCCGACAAACTTGTCAACGATTTCGCCGTCCTTGAACGCAGCCACCGTCGGGAGACTCCTGATCTGCATCGAACGCGTTAGCTGGCCAAAAAAGTCCTTGTGCAGACAAACATACATCGTATTTCGAGGCAATCATCTCGTTCTCATCCGTGTTCACCTTGACAACACGAGTGCCTGTCGATGCACCGGCCTGATGCATCAATGGGGCGAGCATTCGGCAGGGTGCGCACCAACTGTGTCCTGTCTGGTCAGCACGCACAATCACACGTGTTCTTTTTCACGTACTCGGCGTAAAAGTCGACCACAGTCAGTCCGGGTTCCTTGAGCACCTTCTTCTCAAAGGTCTCGTCCGACGCGGCGATGACAGAATAGCCGGTGGCATTGGCAGAGGTCGACAACAAGCGCGCAGCAGACAGTCCAAGTGCTTGAGTACGAGCGCCCTTAAGAGAAAGCATAGTAATACTGGCAGGCGAGCATACCAGTCTTCTTGAGTGCTGCCGACGATTGCGGGGTGCTAGCCTTGGCAGCGGCGGCAGCCGTGAGAGTGATGACGGTGCGATGCATTTTGTAAGCAAACGTGGCAATGTCAAATTATTTTTCCCACCCTGCGACCCCCACCAAAGATGTTGCCTGCCGCACTCGCAAACACGAAGAAGATCGTGGCCATCGGCCGCAACTTTAAGGAGCACGCCAAGGAACTCGGCAATGCCGTGCCCACGTAAGTCTGGGGGGGATGCGCGGTCGTGGAGCCTAACCAGGCTGCGTACGTAGCGCGCCTTTCTTCTTCCTCAAGCCGACCAGTTCGTTCATCGTTCAAGGTATCCAAGTGGTCGGGCCGTTGCCCTTCTGTGACTCAAAGCCTTTCGTTCTCTGTGCAGGTCAATCAATCGAAGTGCCACCGTCGTGCACCGAGCTGCACCACGAGGTTGAGCTCGGAGTGGTCATTGGCAAGGGCGGACGGGACATCTCCGCCGACGTGGCCATGCAGCACGTCAGTGGCTACGTCCTTGCGCTCGACATGACCGCACGGAGCCTGCAGAACGAGGCCAAGAAGGCAGGGCTGCCCTGGAGCGCTGCCAAGGGATACGACACATTCTGCCCCGTCAGCTCGTTCATCGAGAAGAGCAAGATCGACAACCCGCAGAATGTGAACCTGTGGCTCAAGGTCAACGGGCAGACCAAGCAAGATGGCAACACGACCGACATGATCTTCACGTACCGACTTGATTTGGATCTCTTTTAAAAAAAAAATAAATAAATAAATAAATAATACTAATATACTACGTAACACACCGTTCAGGATCGCCCAACTGATTGCGAGCGTCTCAAACGTCATGACGCTGGAGCCAGGAGATGTCATCCTCACGGGCACGCCCTCGGGAGTTGGTGCCGTCAAGCCGGGCGACGTGATCGAGTGTGGCCTTGCCAATATCGTCAAAATGGTCTTCCCGGTTGTGAAGCGCCCCTCAGCTAACCTCTAACTCTTTGAGGAGTCTCTCTAAGGGTTTTTTTTTTCTTTACATGTCAGTCAGTCAGTGTTTGTTCCAAGCAAAGAAAAAAGCACAATCACGAGAAGAAAGACTACTGGAATCGAGTCCCGCCTATAACACGCTCAGTCTTTGCTGTCGACTCAAAATCGTCAAAGTCAGTGAGCTGCGAGGACGATTTCTCCTGCGTCCGTCTGACATAATCTTCAGAGACGGTGACACGGCGGTCTGCTTGAGTAACGTTCGCCGACAATTGTATTGCCAGATGGATGTGTTGATCGAGAAGGTCGACGGTTGACTTGCTATTATTGGTTGTTTTTGTAAGTTCCATTCCTTAATGTGAAAAACACGCACGTGTCAAAGCTTTCATCTTCGCTCTGGAACGACACCATGCCGGTCGACTGGTCGATGGTCGCAAAGATTTCTCCGTCGGCAATCTGAAGAGGGGGGAGAAATAAAATTACCCAAATGCAAATAGCAATAGCGAATTTACATACCATGCGAAGGAGGATGCTCTCGGCTTCCTTTGCATTCAAGAGATTTCCAGACTTGGCGATATCGCCCAAGGAGAGAGTGACAAACGTATTTGTCAGTCGCTGGATGTTTCGGCGTTTCAGGGAATCTACGACCTGTTTTACGAGGCCAAAGTTGCGATCCTGACAGCGAATACCACTTTGAGTCAAGCATTCTTTGAGTGCACAGAATACTTTTTTTTTACCTTTTCAAAGTCGGCCCTGTACTTGGTCACGGTCTTGTCAAGCTCCTCCGCTTTGAACGTGCTAAACGCCTTGGCAAGCTCAGAATAGCCGACAGCGATGTTGGGTAGGTGGCGACTAACGCTCTCTGGAGTGTACTTGGGCAGAGTGAAGGGCTCACCGTGGAGCAAGAGGGCGACTAGACTAATCTTTTTGTATGCCTCCAGAACGACGGCACTAAGGACTTGTGCCGGCATGGTGACGGCCTATAGTACAGGCATAAGTTGTCTTCTTGGCTACCGCATCACTTGTTACCACAAGGTAGGCGTCATAGGCACGGGAGAGTTGCTTGAGGCCAGTATAAACCAGCCCAGCATAGTAAAAATACGTCACGACATCCTTGGGCTCGACTGATGTTACCTGTTGCAAGCATTACGAAAGGGGGGGAAAAAAAAAAAGCAACCAATCCCGATGCATACCGACGGATCCACGTCCAGGATGTCATCCTGCACAAGCGTGAGAGCGGCCTCGTAGTTGTGGCTCAGCAGGCACACCTTGACAAAGTCCGCGTGCAGAGGCGTCAGCGAGTTTGGCGACGGACGCAATGCCTTAATCGCAGCCTCCAGTGGACCAATGGCCAATTGCGCCTTCACACGTAACGCGATTGAACTTGCTTGTTGTTGCCAATAGATTATTTGCCCGTACCATGTCTGCGCTGATCGTGGCATTCGCGAAGGCTCGAGCAATTGCTTTCACTAGATGGACCAGATGAGAATTTAACAAGACGATTCGCAAAGGGAAAAGGACTGCCCCCCTCCCCTCCTCGTACGAGTATCCGGCTTGACGTGGAAGCCGCAGCGCGCACTGCCAAACAAAAGCAGATCAGTGGCCTGCTTGAGGAAGAGCTGTGTCTGCAGGGACGACGCAGGCTCCTTCTGCACCTTGATACCCCTGTGTTTTCCAGGCTCAGAACGGAGAAACGGGATGGAGAACAACCGAGACACTACAGCAGGGCAATGTAGACGAGCGTGTCCTGCGGGAGCGTGAGTGACGCGATCGCGTTGTCCAACAAGCCCGACGTGGCGGTTGCCGACAACGGCTTCAGGGCATTGTCCACGCTTGCCGCGAGCTGCTGCAAGACAGCTTGGCTCTCAGGGGACGGTCCGCCAGCCGCCGTCGCCGCTGCTACTGACGCGCGAATGGACGTGACCAGTTCAGCCATATTTTCAAAGTTGGCCTCCCAGAGCGAGCACATGGCGACAACGACGAGGACTGGGCTAAACATCCTTGTCACGGGCACGCCGGGGACAGGCAAGACGACGTTCTCGGAGCTCCTCGTGGCCGCACTCGGCGGCGCGCCGTACCAAACCGTCAACGTGAGCGAGCTGGTCAAGACAAAAGGCCTGCACGAGGGCTGGGTACACACACTTACGTCGTCCATGATGAAGCCTTTCTGACCGACCGCATGACTCAGGACGAAGAGTACCAATGCTTTGTGCTGGATGAGGACAAGCTGCTGGACGAGATGGAGGTGATGCTGCAGGATGGCTTCCGGGTAGTAGACTATCATAGCTCGGAACTCTTCCCTGAGCGATGGTTTGATCTGGTCGTGGTGCTGCGTACGGACAACACCGTTCTCTACGGACGCCTGGAGGCAAGAGGCTACTCGGATGCCAAAATCCAGGAGAATGTGGAGTGCGAGATCATGCAGGTGCCGGTCGACGAGGCTCGTGAGGCGTACAAGCCAGAGATCATCGTCGAGCTCACAAGCAACACGCTAGACGACATGGAAAACAACGTCGAGACTGTGCAAAGGCACCTTGCATCGCTGCGCCACCAATGATTTGCTTTTTTTTTTAAAAAAAAATTTTATGTTTCACTTCTCGACTACAAATAATAAAGAAAGTTTAATCTGATGATTGCAAAGGCTTAAGGAAGAAAGGGTAGGATGATGAAGGAAGAGGAATCAAACCATGCACATTATCTGCAGTAAAGGATGATCGCCTAGCTTGAGAGTCTTGAGTGCAGCCTGATTTTTTATTCAAAACCAGCCCTTAAATAAAGACTCTTTTTATTTTTTTTTCCCTTTTGATACCGTATCGTCTAGAACGTGTCCGGTAAGGAAGATGCGTTGCTTGTCAACAGGAATCTTTTCCATTTGATGAACAAGCTCCTTGACGCTATCAGAAAAGCGTATGAGTGAAAAAATAAAATAAAAAAAGTAACAAGTACTCTCGAACGATGTTGGCTTCAAACATGGTCACCTTGAGATCCTTGGGTGTGGAGAGGCGGAGAACGAGGGCGATTTCTTTGCCCTTGTCCTGCGGTGTTGACGGTTTCACCTGCCAAAAAAAAAATTTTTTTTTCTTTGTTTAAAAGACGGACAGGTGAAACAACGGCTCGTACGGCTTCCGGCAGGGAAGCAGCAGCGGATGCAGAGGCACTGGACGAGGAGGAAGGAGCAGCCACAGACGGCGATGTTCGAGCAGACCCATCGTCGTTGATGAGATTGGACGGCTCTGCGACACAGTACAGCGGGACATTGTACTTTCGTCCCTGCTCGTCGTAGGCTTCTGTGAGGGTGCCCGTCGGTAGGAGGATGTTGGCCGAGTCGATGATTGCCTGGGCGAGCTTCACGTCATCCGATTCGCACGCGGCCTTCAGAGCGTCCCAAATCTCCCTATGGCCTTCGTAGCTGTGTGCCGTGTCCCAGAACTCGGCGCGCTTGCGCTGCAGCTGTGTCACCGTCATCGCAACATCAGCGGTCCAGACAGGCCTGACGGCAAGCAGCACCTTGTTGCCGCCTGCATGCAAAGTAAAACTACACGTTTTTTTGTGGACAACAATAGTACCGACAGCGGGTAACCGGACGTTGCCACTGCTTGTTTGTTGTGGTGGTGCCGAGTACCCTTCCGTGCCCCTTGTGACAGCAGAACAAAGTGAGTTGGGCCAAACATTATTGGGTGCGTACGCGGCACTTGTCGAGCAACAAGCTCCCATCGTCCAGACTGAAGAAAAGGTGACGAAAAAGGAGGCATGATTCCTACGGTGTGTGACCCGTCTCTTTCAATTGGTATGCACACGAACACGACCCTGCTTCATCCGTGCGGTTCCTGGAGGAGGAGGAGGAGGAGGAGGAGGAGGGGAGGAACTTGTTCTGCTGTGGGAGCGAGCTGGCGGGGACGAGAAGCAGGCACCTGGGGGGAGATGGATTGGATGGATTGGAGGGACGGATTGGATTGGATTGGTGGACCTAATTTCCAAGTTTGCACGAGTCGGCGTCTCCTTGGAGTGTTCCTGCCTCTGCTCTGTTTGCGACTGTGCACTCTCTCCTCGCACACTTCCCCCCTCGAATAATTTCCCCATGGTTGGTCTCGTTGCTAAGTTTCACCGTCCCCTTCGATAATAGACAATGTCGGCCCCCAAGGCAAAAACGCCCAAGACGGGCATTGCCCAGGGCTTCAACAAGGGCCACGTCACGACCCTCCGGACAGCTGCCCCCAAGATTTCCACTCGCAAGGGCGTATGTGTAGCAGCTGTCGCGAGCGCTCGACTAACGTAATTCAAAAAAAAAAAAAAAACAGACCCTCGGCAAGAAGGTCAAGTTTGTCCGCGAAATCATCCGTGAGGTCGCTGGCTTTGCCCCCTATGAGCGCCGCGCTATGGAGTTGCTCAAGGTCGGCAAGGACAAGCGTGCTCGCAAGTTCACCAAGAAGCGCGTACGTTTTTTTTTACTCCCATGCCTAATGACAAATCCCATCAACCATTATTATTTGTCCTCAGCTGGGTACCATGCTCCGTGCCAAGAAGAAGCTCGAGGAGCTCAACAACGTTATCATTGCGCAGCGCCGCGGTTAAAGAAAGCAATCTGTGCTGTGTGCGGAAGCCAAACTGAAGATTTATCTTTGGAAAAAGTTTTTGTACATGCTTGCTTGACTTTTGACGATTCCTAAATCGAAACGCACAACCCAACGTGCACACGAACGATGCCATGATGAGAAGGATGCGGGCATTGAAACCTCTCCTCAGTCTCCTCAAAAGAAAATAATTCATGATTTCATAATTGATGACGCTGCCCACGAGTACAGCGGGCGGGAAGAAGACGCCCGCCACTGACGCCAGTGTCCACAAGGCGTACGCCGACAAGCACCACCGCGTGAGCTGGTCGCCGTGGTGGTACCTGCTTTTGGAGAGTGTGTGGCTGTTTTTGCGGGACTTGTTTGCACGTGTCCTCTTGCCTTCGCCGCACCGCACCGCGCCCAAGCTGTACCCTCTGGACCCGATTATCCTCACGAGCGCGACGGACCTGGCCGCGATGATCCGCGCGGGCAAGGTGACCTCGCGTAAGGCAACCGAGGTCTACATCGAGCGTTGCAAGGCCATCAACCCGTTCCTCAACACGGTCGTTGCTGATCGGTTCGAGGAGGCCCTCAAGGAGGCCGACAAGGCCGACGCTCTCATCAAGCAAAAGTCCCCGCTCGTCGACAGGATGCCCTTCCTCGGTGTCCCCTGCACAATCAAGGTGTGCATGCAGTGCACTCGTGTATTAAAAAAAAAAGGTAAACGCAGGAATCGTTCGCACTCCAAGGCATGCCCAACACGGCCGGGCTCCCATCTCGTCTTCCGCAGTATGCCATTGCCAAGGAGGACGCCGTCGCTGTCGCTCGCATGCGTGCCGCCGGCCTGTACGTCATCTGTAAAAAAAAATAACAGGTTGTATGTTGAGCAGGTATGTAGTATCCCGATCGGCGTCACAAACATCTCCGAGCTGTGCATGTGGTACGAGAGCAACAACAAGGTCTACGGCCGCACTTGCAACCCCTACGACTTGCGGCGCATCGTCGGCGGAAGCTCGGGAGGCGAGGGAGCGGCTGTGGGCTCTGCCATCTCGGTTCTCGGCCTCGGCGCAGACATCGGCGGCTCGATCCGCATGCCTGCATTCTTCAACGGCGTCTTTGGCCATAAACCTTCGCCTGCAGTTGTGCCCAACGAGGGTCAGCACCCCATGGCCCAGAACGAGGCCGCGCGCTACAACGCGACGGGCCCCATTTGTCGGTAATTGCTACTAACAACAATACAAAAAACAAAAACAAAAACAAAAACAAAGAACGTATTTTAAGAACTTTCACCAATCAGTTATGCGACCGACATCTGGCCCACCCTGCAAATTCTCAAGGAGCCGCACATCGACCTGGGTCACCCCAAGGACGTCGACTTGTCCAAGCTGCGTGTGCTCTCGATCGCCGGCCACCCAGGCGTCCTCATCGGCCAGTCGGTCACGCCCGAGATTGAAGACGCACAGACCAAGGTCCTGCACCACCTGGTGGAAGTCGTTGGCATGAAGCAGATCGCCCCCTCCAAACAACTCCTCGAGGGTCTCACACAGGCCTTTGATGTGTGGTCGGCCATGCTCAATGCGGCCGCTGACACGCCCTTCACCGATCTCCTCATTGGCCGCAAGGTCGACTTTTTCAAGGACTTTGGTGCGCTCCTCACCGGCAAGTCTAGCCACACCCTGCCTGCGCTCGGGCTCGCCTGGATCGAAAAGTTCCCTGAAATCATCGCACCTGCTCGCTTCCAAGCAAGCATCAAGAAGGGCCTCGAGATGCGCAAGGAGATCCAAGAGCTCCTCGGCGAGGACGGCATCCTACTTTACCCGACACACCCGACTCCGGCTGTTCTGGTATTGTTTATTTATTCACACTCTCGAGCATATGAAAATAGCTAAATTGATATAACAGCACAACGCACCGCTCCTCGTCCCGCTCAACTTCCAGTATACTGGCATCCTGAACGTCCTCGAGCTGACAGCCACAGCCATCCCGATGGGCCTCTCCAAGGCCGAGGGCGTCCCACTGGGCATCCAAGTCGCCGCGGGCGATCGAAACGACAAGCTCACTGTTGCCGTCGCCATCGAGCTCGAAAAGGCCTTTGGCGGGTGGGTCCCACCCACGGCTGTGTGAACCAGGTCAGAAAACACTGTGGATAATGTCACAAGCAAAGCATTCAAAAAAAAATATATACATATATATTCCTGCAAAAAAAAGTGTCCAATGCCGGGATCGAACCGACGACCTTGGCGTTATTAGCACCACGCTCTAACCAACTGAGCTAATCGGACGACACTTCTGAGGCGTGGCTCTCTCGAAAGGCCCCGTGAACCTGGATTTTTTACTGGAGAGAGAAAAACAGATGCACTCACTGCAAAAAGACTGGGACAAGCTGGGCAAGCGTCAGCGGTCGGCGGCAGTCAAGGTGGAGGCGGCCCTGGATGACATGATGGCACAGGTGCGAACGGCGCGGGACGCGCTGCAACAGCAGGAGCAGCAGGAGCAGCACGACGCCGCTGCTGGCTCATCGCCATCAGCAACAGTGTCAACAACGCTCGGCAATGCGAGCAAACGGCTGAAGCAGGCCACGGGCGACATTGCCAGCGAGCACAAGGAGGTGCACAACCTCGTATCCAAGTACGGCAAGGTGCTCGACAAGACGTTCAAGAGCGAGATAGCGGGGGCGAGCGACCCCAAGGCCTTTGTGGACAAGGCAGAGCACCTGAACGTGGCCATGGCCCACCACTTTTACCGGCAGGGCCGCTTCCAGGTCGCCGAGACGTTTGTGGACGAGGCCAATCTGTCGACGTCCGTGGTCGACCCGGCCGTGCGCGAGCGCTTCTCCGAAATGTTTACCATCCTCCAGCACATCAAGAACCGTGACCTCATGCTCGCGCTCAAGTGGGCTGCCCTCAACCGCGAGCGTCTCATCGCCCGCGCAAGTGACCTCGAGTTCAAGCTCTTCCAGCAACAGTACCTCCACCTGGTCACGTCCGGCAACCGTGTCCAGGCCGTCCAGTATGCCAAGCAAAGCTTCAGCGGCCTCTCATCCCCTGCCCATCTCAAGGACGTCAAGCGGCTCATGGGCATGCTTCTCTACGTCGATCGGCTGGCGTCCAGCCCCTACGCCGACCTCATCTCTCCGTCGCACTGGGCAGACATGGAGCACTCGTTCACCCGGGAGTACTGCGCGCTGATCGGATTGCCGAGCGAGAGCCCACTTTATGTTTGGTAAGATACCTGAGCGCTCTTGTTCTAATTTCCGATATCAACCAATGATAGCGTCTCCGCAGGGGCCACCGCCCTCCCAACACTCCTCAAGATGGCCCGAGTGATGCAGGCCAAGAAAACAGAGTGGAGCCAGCAGGACGAACTGCCTGTATTTTTTTTTTTTTTTTGCGTAGACGATTTACATCCTCAACTCTGTTTTTCTTTTTAACACAGGTCGAATTGCCACTGAGCAAGGATTTCACCTACCACTCGATCTTTGTCTGCCCCGTGGCAAAGGAACAAGTCACGCGCACAAACCCACCCATGATCATACCATGCGGTCACGTCATCTGCCAGGAGTCCTTGAACAAAGTCACCAAGAGCAGTGGGTACGACCTAGTTGCCTCAACAATGTCTTTTTTTTTGCTCACTTTTTTGTCTCTCTCAATCTTCAGACGGTTAAAGTGCCCCTACTGTCCAACGGAGACGACAAAGACGCAGGCCAAGCGTGTATACTTTTAAAAAATAGTATTTTTTTTTTTTTTTTTTTTGCAAAAACATGTGAAACAAGCCGCAACTGAGGGAAAGAAAAGACAAGTACACGGAAAAAGCACTTTACAAGAACCCACGATAAGTTATTCAGAGATGGGAAGAATCACTGTGCAAGGGCCCGGCGGACTCGTTTGGTTGGTGATGCATTTTCAGAGGACTGGTCAAAATGCAGAGGAAGAGTGTTTGCTCTCTTGGAGGCCGAGACGGGTGTGCTCTGCAGGCGATTGGACGCGGTCGGTGTGAGGGTGGCCGATGTAGACAAGGGAGCACGTGAGGTGCTTCGATTGGGTGTGGATGGCGCTGCTCCCGTCGACGCCTTGGAATTGGCGCCATTGAGTGGAGTAGCGATGCCGCCGCCAACTTTCTTGGTTCCCACGTTTCGCTCCTGGATAAACTCTTCCAAAATCGCCAAGTAGGGCTTGCCATCCACAGTGAAGGGGGCGCCTTGATGCTCGTCCTGCCACGCGATCAGCTTGTCCCGCAGCGCCTCCTCCATCTATGTTATTTATTTTTTTCATTTAAATATGTGCTCTTTTTTTTTTTTTTTTTGAATACCTTTGGAACTTGATTCTTCATTGCCGAGCGCATCTTTTCCTCACGCAAAAGTCGTCCGGGATCGCCGCGAACCGATCGATTCGTGAGTCTCTGCGGATCGTTGC
>Ga0302233_10001412_pt1 | contig 16660 bp, 7 predicted proteins | sample II_Palsa_N3_1_FD_193516 | JGI IMG/M metagenome (GOLD analysis project Ga0302233, IMG submission 193516) | Peat permafrost microbial communities from Stordalen Mire near Abisko, Sweden - II_Palsa_N3_1 | ecosystem: Environmental > Terrestrial > Soil > Palsa > Peat permafrost | place: Sweden... | reverse complement strand
TTCGGCTCTGCATGGAACTGAGCCGATCCAGTGAGTTTAATCAGGCGTGCTCTGATCACTGGAATCTTACGCCTGCGCGTTCGAACCCTCGACATCGGACAATCCACGTTACCCGTTCGAAATCTCGTTCTGCGAGTCCCGGACTTGCGTTCCAGCCAAAATTCGCATCAATGATTCGCGCAGTCAGAAGAACGCGCTGCCGGTACGGACTTGTAAGTTCAGTCGCCACTCCAGCGTATTCGGAAAGCAGCGGAGTTCTGCCGGACGCGCACGAGATGGAATTTGCCTGAGTTCACACTCGATTGGGTAGCGGACGGGCATCCGTCCAAAGTTGTAGTCCAACATAAACTAAAAGCTTGACAGACATGATCCCGACCGAGTAAATTTTCGAGTTGCAAGTTGACAACGTTGTCAAAACAAGATTTGGAAACCCCTTATGAGGTCGAAGCAATGACGCAGGCGAATCTGGAAGCGGTTGCGAATCGGATGATGAGCTCACAAGACAGACAGCATGAACCACACGTTGAGGTCCCATTTCAGGGGGCGATCGTGGCTTCACGCAGGGCATCGAAATGGTGTGTTTGTTTGCTACTAACCGTGTTTGGACTGTTCAGTTCAGCCTCGTATATCTTTGCGCAGGGCACCAACGGAAGCTTGACCGGATTGGTCTCCGATCCTGGAGGAGCAGCTGTTGCAGGTGTAACCGTCATCCTTACGAACGTCGACACCAATTACCCGCAGACAGTCACTACAGACAGTAGCGGCGTTTACTTCTTCAAGCTCGTGCCCCCGGGCAATTACTCTTTGAGTATTTCTGGACAGGGATTCGCCAAGTATTTGCAGAGCGGCATCGTCATTGAAGCGAATGCCAACGCGACACAAAACGTCCAGTTGAAGGTGGGGAGTGCCGAGGCGACGGTGACCGTGACCTCGAATACGGAGCTGCTTAACACGACGACTTCCGAAATCGCTATGACCATCAACCAAGCGGAGATAAGCGAGCTGCCGCTCAATGGGCGCGATCCCTCCGCCCTGGCACTTCTGGCGCCGGGAATGATCGATGCGAACAAGGCTGGCGTTTACTCCAGCCAAAATGGAATGTCGTTTCCCAATGAGGAGGCGGCATCGACCAACGGCGGCCGCGTCGGTAGCACCTATTACATGCTTGACGGCGTATCTAATATGGACAATTATCTGGGTGGTAATTCGCCAACACCTAACCCCGATGCTACTCAGGAATTCCGTCTAATTTCCAACAACTTCAGTGCTATCTATGGCTTCTCGTTCGGCGGCGTCGTTTCGATGGCCACCAGAAGCGGCACCAACCGGTGGCATGGCGGCCTATTCGAATTTCTACGTAACCAGGACTTTAACGCCGCAAATTGGAGCAACCACACTCTCGACCCGCTCATTCGCAACCAGTTCGGCGGCTATGTGGGAGGCCCCATACTCAAAAACAAGTTATTCTTCTTCTTCAACTACCAGGGAACCCGGGCCGATTTCGGTGGAGGGGCATCAAACAATGAGACGACGACCCCCACGGTGCAGATGTTGAACGGGGACTTCAGTGGCTTGGTCGATTACGCTGAGGCGAACAATAGCAGCTGCGGTTCAGGTTATACCGGACCCCGAACTCTTTCCTGCGGTTGGTTGAACGGGCCATTCCAGTTTGCCAACGGGAAGCCGAACCAGCTCATTGGATCGCTCGATCCGGTGGCTGTGCAAGTCACCAATGATGGTCTACCGGGGCACACGAGCCCCGGCACAGGGACAATGGCTCCGTCGGGCCCGGGCCAAAACCTGGCCGGACAGATGTTTTATTCTTCGGCTGCCTTGAAAAACATTGTCGACGAGTATACGGGAAGGATTGACTACGATCTCTCGAAAAGTCAGCGCCTCACAGTGCGGTCGTACATAGACAAGTTCATTCAACCTTCGGGTAGCGTACCGGGTAATGTTCTCTCCGTGCTCAACCTGACGAACTGGACCGAAACCTTCGGCGAACAAATGTGGTACTTCAACGAAATTGCACAGCACACCTGGACGATCAATCCGTCTACAGTCAACACTGCGACAGTTTTGTGGACCCAACAGAGCGCCCACAATGGTGCGCAGGTATTTGACCACAATGGCAAGCCTATGTGCTGGTCGCGTTATATCGCCGTGATCGAGCCGGCCTGCTATATGGAAGGCGCGGTTTTCGGCGGCGCCAATGGCGGATGGACCCCACCCTCGAGCGAGGTGCGTTCCACGGAGGGGATCTACGACAACCTAATTAAGTCTATCGGCCGTCACACCGTGACGGTGGGTATCGACCTGCAACACCAGAGGGCAGAAGAAAACGCAAGCAACTATCCGGCCGACGCGATCATCGGTTTTGGCGGCGGCTACACCGGCAATGGCGAAGCCGACTGGCTGTTGGGCTACATGAGCAGCTTTGAACAGGGGGCGGGGGAATTGTCCGACATCCAGGCATGGCAGATCCAGCCGTACGTCAGCGACGAGTTCCGTGTGACCCGTTCTCTTACGCTCACGCTCGGCATGCGCTGGGCCCCCGATGTCGCGCCGGTTTCTGTCGGAGGGCGCGGGGCGGCTTTTGTAGCCGGCCAGCAGAGCACCCGGTTCCCCTTGGCGCCGTTGGGCTTGGTTTACCCAGGCGATCCTGGCGTGAACGACGCTCTTCGCCCCAGCGACTATAACTACTTCGAGCCCCGAATTGGGGTGGCCTTCCAGCCGCAGAGTATGCCACACACCGTCTTCCATGCTGCGTTCGGCATGTTTAGCGCCCCGCCTAACTATTCTATTTATAATCATGCCGTCGATATCGCGCCTTTTGCGCCTGCCTTCTCGCCGGCCGCGCCGTCGAATGTGCCCATCTGTTCCACTGGCGGAGTCCCTAGCGCCTGCGTTCCGAACACCGGTCAATCGATCACCGGCTTCATGGACTTTCACAACCCATGGGACACCTCGACCTTCGGGACCGACGGCGTCAGCCCGTTTCCGCCATTCGCCTCCATCGGCTACAAGCCACCTGCTGACTCGGTAATCCAGGGGCCGGTCTACCTGCAGGCTTCCTTCGCCCGGAACTTTAAGGGGAGCATGACACAGTCCTGGAATGCCTCGGTAGAACAGCAATTCACCAGTGTAATGAGCGTGCGCATTGCCTATGTGGGCAGCGAATCCTATCATCAAGACTACGTGGTGGACAAAAACTTTGCCGGCTACAGCTACTGCACCTCCTACACGTCGCCTTCGTGCCCAATTCCGTCGCTGGCTCCTCCCCCCGTTGCTCCATACTCTAAATTCACCGGCATCCTGGAATACGATAGCGGCGCGACAGCCGACTATCATTCTCTGCAAATCTTTTTCGAACGGCGCATGTCCCATGGCTTTCAGGCGCAGTCCAGCTTCACTTGGGCGAAGGGGATCGACGTAGCCAGTGGCGCAAACCTGGCCGTCGTTCAAGCCGGTATAGACAATCCAGCGAACCTAAGATGGAGCCGCGGCATTTCGAGCGCCAGTATTCCCTTCAGCTGGGTCTCCACCTTTATTTACCGGAGTCCCGATTTGCGCGGGCACAATATATTCATGCGAGAGGCGCTCGGATCATGGGAGCTCAGTCCCATCATTACCTGGCAATCAGGCACCCCGTTCAGTATCGGCGCGGGCAGCAGCCAGGCAGCCTACGGCGAGCCCGGCTACGGTGGCGGCTGTTTGCAGTTTTGCGGCGGCGATCGCGCCGACCGCGTCCCGGGAGTTCCACTCAAAGTCAGACAGGGCGGCCGATCGCATTATCTGAAGCAATACTTCAATCCAGCTGCCTTCGTTACTCGCCACGACGGCACCTTCGGCAACAGTTACCGCAATCTCATGTACAGTCCTCCGGGCTTCAACGTCGACGCGTCGCTGATGAAAAACTGGACCATTCGCGAGAATTATGCGCTGCAGTTGCGCTTCGAGTTTTTCAATGCCTTCAACCATCCAATCATGGGCGGCCCAGATACGTGGCCAACGGACTCTACCTTCGCCCAAGTCAACAACGGCCAAGGCTCTGTGACAAATGTATCGCGCGTTGGGCAAGCTGCTCTCAAGTTCACTTTCTAACCTCTCCTGGACCCGGGCGCGCAGCTAGCGCCCGGGTATCAGTCTGCTTGCAAAGAGTTTCGCGTTCCGTACTTAAATCTCTTAGCTCTTCGCCACCGTTCATAACCATGTCATAATTCTATGGGTCATCGTTCGAACCTGGATCCAGAGGTGCAACCAATGGCCGACCGACCGCTAAGACGACTTTGCATACGCCGGCACCTATTTGTCGCGGCCCCAACTCTTGTAATCACTCTTGTGGTCTTCTCTATCCTTGCATCGCCACGCAACAAAGTTTTCGGCTACGCACAGGAAGGCGACTCAAAAGCATCTCTTTGGCCGCTGTCCATTGACTATCCTCTTGATAAGTCCATTTTCCCGCCGGGGATTACGCCTCCCATGTTTATCTGGCGCGATGCCGCAGCCATCTCATGGCAAATCAAGTTCGTGTTTGCGGATAACGTGTCTCCAATTCAAGTGGAAACACTTGGACAACGCATGAAGATTGGGCACATTGATCCTGAGTGTGTGAGCTCTACCAACGAGTTGCCGACGCTGACACCAAAGCAAGCTGCTTCCTGGACATGGTCCCCCGACGCCGCCACGTGGGCAAAAATTCAAGAGCATTCCACTCTCCAACCCGCAGTTCTGACTATAACTGGATATAATTCAGCGCACCAAATCTCTTCACAATCGCGTATCACCTTTTCTACTTCGGTCGATCCAGTTGGCGCGCCCATCTTCTATCGAGATGTGCCGCTTATGCCGAGCCAAGGTGCAAACGGTACCGTACAGCCGCTGTCCCCGACATCGATTCATCTCATCAACTGGCGTCTCAGGGACGTGCGTCAGGCCGAGAGCCATACGGTTTTGAAGGATATGCCCACATGCGCTAACTGCCATTCCTTCTCACGCGATGGCAAGACGATGGGAATCGATGTAGACGGACCGGCGAACGACAAAGGTCTTTACGCAGTCGTCCCTGTCGAACGTCATATTTCCATTCAGAATAAAGATGTTGTGCAGTGGAATACTGACGGCGAAGCAGGAAAATTAAGGGTCGGCTTCATGTCGCAGGTCTCCCCAGATGGACGGTATGTCTTGAGCACATTTGCCGGATCCGCACTCGACATCTCGAATACTTATTACGTCACAAACTTCAAGGACTATCGATTCTTACAGGTCTTTTATCCCACGCGAGGCATCCTCGAGTGGTATGACCGTTCCTCTGGCAAGCGTCGGCCCCTTCCCGGGGCGGACGATCCGCGATATGTGCAAACAGATGGAGTGTGGAGTCCAGATGGGAAGTACATTGTCTTCGCCCGAGCCGAAGCAAAGGACCCGTATCCTCAAGGTCAGCCAAAGGCATTACATGCCAATGACCCGAACGAAACGCAGATTCAGTACGACCTTTATCGCGTGCCATTCAACGAGGGGCGTGGCGGAATACCAGAACCCATCGCCGGCGCTTCCCATAACGGAATGAGCAACAATTTCCCCAAGGTTTCTCCGGATGGACGATGGATTGTGTTTGTGCAGTGCCACAATGGGCAATTGATGCGTCCGGATAGCCAACTCTATATCGTCCCTTCCGGAGGGGGCGAGTCGCGACGTCTAACTGCCAATACGCCTCTAATGAATTCTTGGCACAGTTTCTCGCCGAACGGTCGCTGGCTAGTATTTTCATCGAAAGCCCGGTCGTTCTATACGCAGATGTACTTAACCCACATCGACGAACAGGGAAACTCCAGTCCAGCGATTCTGATCGATAACTCCACGGCTGCTAACCGAGCCGTTAATTTACCTGAGTTCGTAAACACGGACGAAAACGGTATCGAAGAAATTCAGGTTCCAGCGGTAAAGCAGTACAAGCTGATCGATGAAGCGATGCAGTTGGAAGAAAAGAAAATGCCTGACCAAGCGCTCGAGATCTGGAAGAATGCTGTCGCCCTTGATCCGGGAAATGAAAAAGCCCAGAACGGACTGGGCGTCTCACTCTATCTCCATGGAGATGTGGAGGGGTCATTCCAGCACCTCCGCGAAGCTCTTCGCATCAACCCGCTGTCAGTTCAGGATCACTTTGTCCTCGGCAGATTCATGCTGGACCAGGGCCACGCTGAGCAGGCATTACCGGAGCTTGAAGCAGCTATCACTATCAGGCCTCACTTCGAACCAGGTGAAGAAGCTCTCGGCAGGGCTTACGAGATGTTGTCGGAAGACTCGGAGGCGCTCGTGCATTGGCGGAAGGCGCAGCTTATTGAGCCCACTAGCGTTAGTGCAATGATCGGCACGGCATGGCTGCTAGCTACCTCACCTGATGTCTCATTGCGCAACGGTGCCGAAGCTGCACGTCTAGCCGAAAGCGCTGCAAATGCTCGGCCAGAGAATGCCGAAGTGCTCGACACATTGGCGGCATCCTACGCCGAAGAAGGTTTGTTCTCTCGTGCCTCTTCCACGGAAGCGCAAGCTCTAGAACTGGCGATCGCGCAGTCAAATAAGCCACTTTCAGCAGCCATTCGTGTGCACCAAGCCTCTTTCTCGAAGCAAAAGGCGTTCCACGAAGACCGGGCGTCTGTCGTCACAGACCAAGCCAGATCATCGAGGCCTCCCTCCATGTGATTCATCGCCAGAGTTGGCGATGGTAGCGCTTTGGTCTCGATCCAGAGATGCGTTCAAACCTTTGAGGTGGTTACGACGATGTGGTTGACAGATCCAGCACTGCGATCGATGTGAACATGGATCGATGCTTGTTCTGTTTAGCGGTAATGACCCAAATTGCTGACCTTCATGCTAAGACATCGGTTGTCGATCTCCTCGTTTGTACGATCAGTTCGGACGCGCGGAGAACAGCCATTCTAGTTGTTTTATAGGGGGTAGAGGATGAATGCGGCATTCGAACATTCGGAACATCGTAATGAAGTTGTGGTCGATCGTGTCCAGACCCGTGGGCGGCTCATCAACGTTTGGCGCGACGCTCCTGATGATCTTTCGATATTTAGCGGCTTTCCACCACATTCTGGCGAGACGATCGCGCAACTCGTTGTTGCCGAATCCGAGTTGGAGGAGACTGCACTTGGTCAGATGGTAGGAGCAAATTGGCCGATGATGTGGATCCAGGGCGAACCTCAAGAAGAAACCTACGTCTCTGGTACACAAGCTCTCATTATCGACGGTTGTCCTGTTAACCGAGTGACGTTGGCAGACCGAGTAGTTGGCAGCCACTGGTCGGATGAAGATGCGGATTACTGTTTGTTGGCAGGTATCTTGCCGACTGATTCTGGGGAGACGCGCGGTTCCCAAACCACCAGTTGCTTAGAGCAGATCGAGATTGCGTTAGGTGAAGTCGGAATGGATTTCTCGCATATCGTGCGAACTTGGTTCTATCTTGATGATCTGCTTGCTTGGTATGGCGAATTTAATGCCGCGCGAACAAAGTTCTTTGAGAGTAGGGCGGTCTTCGACCGATTGATTCCCGCCAGCACGGGAATTGGCGCTCACAACCCTACGGGTTCCGCTCTAGTCGCGGGCGGTCTCGCCATTCGGCCACGTCACGGGGATGTACGGATAAAAGAAGTTACCTCACCCCTTCAGTGTTCTGCGACGCAATACCGCAGTTCATTTAGTCGTGCTGTCGAGGTGACATTTCCAAGCTGGCGTCTGCTTATGATTTCAGGCACCGCGAGCATTGCTGCCGACGGAATGAGTATGTTTCTGAATGACACCGTGAACCAAATCCACCGGTCGCTCGATGTTGTCGAGGCGATCCTGAAGTCTCGAAAAATGGATTGGAAGAACACGACACGTGCAGTTGGATATTTTCGGAATATCAAGTCACTACCTCTTTTCGAAGCCTGCTGTCGAGAACGTGGAATCCCGCAGTTGCCAATTCTGCCAGCGCATTCGACTATCTGCCGTGAGGATTTGTTATTCGAAATAGAAGTGGACGCCATTTCGATGGAGAATGGTCATTCATGATAAGAGAAGCATTCGCGGGCCTCAAATTGAAAGCTGAGCCCCGCACTCCGGTCAAGGATCGACGGTCGAAACGCAGAAGTTAAATTGGAAATCCGGTTAGCTTTTCGACATGAAAGTTTGAAGAGCCTTCATTGAATGTCACCAATTGATTTGCCGCTATATTTTTGTGAATCTCAATCGCTCCTAATGGCCAACGAAGTTCTACATCAACATTTTCGGCGGCTCCTAGGCCGAAATGCAGACGCGGGTCGTTCGAGGATACATAGCTGGATTGGCTAAGCACCTCTTGGACCTGCACTTTGCCATTGCTGCGGACAAGCACCCTCGCTCCAATTGCACTGCGATTGCTCTTCGTTCCCCGCATTCGAACCTTGATCCAATGATTCGTCGTAGGCGCGTCGTTACGCAGCAGCGACGGAGGCTCGTTTTGATTCATGATGATGATATCGAGGTCACCGTCATTGTCGAAATCTCCGAAAGCGCATCCGCGACTGACGTGACGCGAAGCTAGCGCTGGCATCGCTTCCTCGTCGAGCTGTTGAAACGTTCCGTTCCCCAGATTGCGGAATGCTAAACGTGGCCCCCGGCGAGGATACTTTGGATATTTTGCTTCGAGTTCCGGATAAACTTGGCCTGTAACTAAAAAGATGTCTGGAAAACCGTCATTGTCGAGATCCACCAGTCCGACACCCCAGCTCACAAACCGCTGTTCGTGTATCAAACCGGATTGGACAGTGACATCTTCGAATTCGCCTTTACCCAAACAATGGTAAAGACCAGTTGCTTGGTTCATAAAGTGCGTGCGTACGATATCGAGATGGCCGTCACAGTCGTAATCACCCACCCCGACGCCCATCCCAGCCATCTCCTTGCCTTCATCGCTTAACGCAACTCCGCGGAGGGAACCTTCGTCGCGGAATGTGCCATCGTGGTTGTTCATCAACAACAAGCTAGGCGTAGAATCACCGGCCACGAGGATATCGGGCCACCCATCCTCGTCCGCGTCGAAGGCTACTGCGGTCAGGGCGTAGGAACCGCGAATTGACGCAATACCAGATTCCTTTGAAACATCCGAAAATGTACCGTCTCCATTGTTGCGATACAGCGAATTTGTCGCTATCGGCAGGCCCGACGGCCCACAGTTTACGGGAACACCTTCAAACGAGCAATTGGGACGTTCGAGCGAGGGCTTGGGCAAATTCACTAGATCGACGTCTGCATAATTCGCTACGAAGAGATCGAGCCAGCCGTCGCGATTGTAGTCAACGAAAGTACATCCGGATCCAAAGCGGGTGACAGTACTGCCCAGTCCCGCCTGCTTTGTCGCGTCGGTGAATGTCCCGTTCCCGTTATTCCGATATAGCCGATTTTGACCGAAGTAGGTAACGAAGAGGTCTTCGAATCCATCGTTGTTGTAATCTCCTACACATACGCCTACTGCCCATCCCGAGTCGAGCAGGCCCGCTTCTTTTGTCACATCCGTGAAGGTACCATCACGGTTGTTATGGTAGAGGCGATTGCTGGCGCCTACGGGAATCTCAGACAGTCTCCGCCCGCCAAGAATGAAGATGTCCATCCAGCCGTCGTTGTCGTAGTCAAAAAAAGCGCAGCCGCCTCCCATAATCTCAGTTATGTACGTGGCTTGAGCTTTTTCCCCATAGAACATGACATCTTTGAGGCCGGCCGATTCAGCAATATCCACGAAGTGCGAAAACGAAGCGGCACTCTTTCCTGCGGTTGCGCTGCTGAGAGCATTTGCGGGAAAGACCGCTGATGCAGCAACTGCAGAAATTGTTTTCAAGAAATCGCGGCGTGGCCACGTCAGAGGCTTCGACCATGGCGAATTGGGCACTTTCATTATCCGTTATCTTCTCCAGTTGATCCGCGGAGTTCGCGCACATCAATAGCGCACAGGTGTTTCATCTTGGCCCGACGACCGGCAAGCCCACCGCGGCGGGCGATCCGATTTCCGTTCCCATCACGTTCTGTCCGCGATTTCTTGTGCCTCCGCAGCAGACGTGACAGTGGGTATATATTAACCTAGTCCGGCTCACCTGCGACAACGTTGTCATCGAAACGGAGCATGTACATGCCTCGAAGCACTCCTGACTGGACGCGCCGTACATTACTTAAATCGGGCATCGCCGCCGCTGCTGCAGCCATCACGCCGGACATGGCCGGCGCCTCATCGAGCGGGGCTGCGGTCGGCGGTGCGGTGGACGATGGTTCAACACTGAACACAGCCTCATCGCGCGAACGGCTCCTGCTTGACTTCAATTGGCGTTTTCAGCTGGGCAACGCGGGAGATGTCCAGCGTGATTTCAACTTTGGCAAGCTGGCTCGGGAGGGAAGCTTCGCGAAGGCAGGGCGAGCAGGAGCGGCTACTTATACCAAGTTCGACGACAGCGCATGGCGGACTATCGACTTACCGCACGATTGGGGTGTTGAGCTGCCCTTTCAAAGCAGCCCCACGGTCATCTCGGAGCATGGAGCGAAACCCCTGGGGCGCGAGTTCCCGGACACCAGCATCGGTTGGTATCGGCGCATCATCGCGTTAGCTCCCACGGATGCGGGCAAGAGAATCTTCATTGAGTTTGACGGTGTCTTTCGGCAAGCAGCAGTTTTCTTCAACGGGTTTTATCTGGGCACAAACTTCAGTGGATATGCACCCTTCAGCTTCGACGTTACGGATTTTGCAACTCCCGGGGAAAAGAACATTCTCGCGCTTCGGGTCGACGCATCGATGAGTGAAAGCTGGTACTACGAGGGAGCCGGCATCTACCGGCATGTTTGGCTGGTGAAGACGGCCCCGGTCCATCTTGCAACCTGGAGCCATTGCGTCCGAAGCAAGTTGACGGGTAAGCATGGCGCCATCTCGATCCTTGCTGACGTTCTGAACGAAACCGCCAAGCCGCAGCCGTGCACTCTCCTCAGCAGCATTCTCAGCCCCGCCGGCAAGGTCATTGCAACGGCGAGATCGGAGTCCATTCAAATTCCTCCTTTTGGGCGGCACAGCTTTGTTGCGAAGACCGAAGTCGTGGAGCCCCAGCTCTGGTCTGCGGACGCCACGCAGGCGGAGCAACCTCTTTATCGCGCGGTCACCAAGGTCCAGAGCGGCAACACGATCGTCGACGACGATGAAACAACATTCGGCATCCGGTCCCTACGGTGGGATGCCAATGACGGATTATTCTTGAATGGCGCCTCGGTAAAACTCAAAGGGACTTGCAACCATCAAGATCATGCAGGTGTCGGTGCGGCGCTGCCGGACCGGCTCCAACGTTACCGGATCGAACGGCTTCGCGAGTTCGGCTCGAACGCCTACCGGACCACGCATAATCCCCCCACTCCAGAGCTTCTCGATGCATGCGACAGGCTGGGAATGATGGTGATGTGCGAGACACGAATGTTCTCCTCCAGCCCGGAAGGGATCGGCGAGCTGGAGCGCATGGTCATGCGGTTCCGGAACCACCCCTCCGTCATACTGTGGTCCATCGGCAACGAGGAGCCGGAACAAGGCCCCCTCCATGGCCAAAAGATCGCTTCCAGCATGAGACAGAGAGTTCGCGAATTGGACCCGACGCGGTTAGTCACTCTTCCGATGAATGGGAGTTGGGGCCAGGGTGCTTCCTACGCGATCGACGTTCAGGGCTTCAATTATTTCCAGGGCGATATGGAAGCCTTCCGTCGCAAGTTCCCGAAACAACCATGTGTCTTCAGCGAAATCGGCAGTGTTCACTGCACCCGTGGCATCTACCAAAATGATGAAGCACGCGGATACTTCAGTGCATACGACGAAAACCATGCCAGTTATTCTTCGACAGCCGAAGAGTGGTGGAAATACTTCCTTGCACGTCCATGGCTCTCAGGCGGCTTTGTCTGGGCGGGATTCGACTACCGTGGAGAGTCCAAGCATCCCTGGCCCACCATAGGATCCCACTCCGGCATCTTCGATACCTGCGGTTTCCCCAAGGACAATTACTACTACTACCGCGCATGGTGGGGAAACGAGCCGGTGTTGCATCTCTTTCCACATTGGAACTGGAACGAAAAAGAGGGTCAGGAGATCGATGTCTGGTGCCATTCCAATCTCGATTCCGTCGAACTGTTTCTGAATGGCAAGAGTCAAGGGTCCAAACGAGTAGAACGGAATTCGCATGTCTCGTGGAAGGTAAGGTACAGCCCGGGCGCGATTGAAGCTCGTGGTCAGAAGACCGGTGGAATCTCACTCACTTCAAAGCGCGAGACCACAGGCGCTCCGGCCCGGATCGGATTGCATGCAGATCGCACAAACATCGCTGCGAACTCTGAAGACGTGGCCGTTCTCACCATCGAGATCCTCGATGCAGAAGGACGCATCGTCCCGACTGCTTCGAATATGGTCCACCTCAGCGTATCCGGACCAGGCAAATTGCTGGGCGTCGGGAATGGCGACCCAAGTTGCGATGAGCCCGACAAAGCGGAAAAGCGAAGTGCGTTCAATGGCCTTTGCATGGCGATCGTTCAATCTCATCGAATCCCGGGAACCATCACTTTGCAAGCCAATTCTCCCGGACTTGAATCCACATCGATTGCGATACTAGGCAAGAGCGCCACATCGCGTCCCTTCGTGGAATGAGGCGTCTCCCGGTCGCTCTGCTGCGTGTTCCGCGACAGGTTGCGATCATCGGGCAGATGCTCCATCAGGAAGCGCAGCACCCAGGGGCCGAGCGTACGTTTATCATTCATCGCTGTCTGCCTGTGATGCCGTAGACAAGATTGACGGGTGACGGGCCGAACGACGGCCACGCCACCGGGGGACTCCAATACATGCTGGGCTTTGTATAGTCACAGACACCATTGGGAAAAACCAGGTGCAGTCGGTCTACTTCCTTTTGTGTGAAAGTCACGTTGTATTGTGAAACATCGATAGGCTGGAGATAACACTTGAGCACATTAGCCGCTAATGGTCCGCCTGCCTCGCGTCTTGCGTTTGAATAGACCGGATAGAGTGCGCTGCAGCGAGAGATTGGCTCACTGGAAAAGGGTAGCGCATCTGCAATGAAGACATTGCCGTCGTAGCACCCGTCTAGAGCAGCGGCCGGTCTCGCGGCAATCACCTTATTTCTTTGCGGCTCGTCTGACGTGTCGGCTTTCCACGCTTGCATCCACTCGTCGAGGATCGTCTCTTGTTCATGGCCACCCGGAATACTTCGCCACATCATCATATTTGCGGCGGTGCCGTCCGTCTGCCGAAGACGCTCGCGCAATGCAAAATGAAACCAGCCGTAGTGGTAGGAGAATGCTTCGTTCGAGGTTGCATTGTCCACGATGGGAATGTCGGAGAGCCCACCGGCGCCACTCAGCATCAGGCCACTTTGATACGCCCGGCGAATCGCTCCTCGGTCGCCCGTCGTCCGCGAAGAAATATAGTTGCCGTCAGAGTCTACGCCTCCTATCGCCCCATTCAGGTCAAGGAATTGTGCCGACGTAATCACGCCTCTATTCAGTGCGTTCAAACCGTACTGCACACCGACATTGTCGAACGGGCGGAGCGCCGCACCTGTCGCCGGGTCGGTCCCATAAACATTCTTTGCCGCATCAAAGATGGTCGGCCTGGCTCCGCGCGGGTTCGCAACAGGGTCATAGCGCAATTCTGTGGGAACAATCGCACGCCATTGACCTGACTTGTAACCGTCAGTATCCAGGCGATCGGGGACAGGATCCGACCTTGCCGCCTGGTTTGCCGCGTCCGTCATAGCTTTCAGGCTGGAGTAGCCGCCGATTGCTACTTCCTGTTCGTCAGTCAGCGGCTCGAGGTGCTTTTCTTCGTAGTAGTGCATCAACAGATGAGCATCGAGCCCCGCGGTAGCAAGCGCTAGGGCATCAGGAAAGACCTGCTGAACCATCACTCCATCGAACAGGCCGGGGAACGAATCGGCGATCTGCAGCGTGGTATATGCACCGCCTGAGCCTCCAGTGCTGATCGTCCAATCCGGAACTCCAAACGTTTTGATGAAGTGTTCTTTGCCCAGGATGGTAGCCTCTGCGGCAACAAGCGCATTGCAGCTATTCGTCGGATGGTTCAGCGTGTTGGTAAAAAGTGCATACCCCTGCGCAAGCTGATATCTATCGATCGGGCTTACACCTTCGGCTGCACCTTGTACGTACCATCCTCCTGTACATCCATAACCGTGAACGGCAATCAATTTCCTGTTCCACCCAGCTGGAGGAGCAAAAGGACTTGGAGGGGGGTCGTTCTCGGGATCATGAAGGATCGCGTTCTGATAAATCCCCCGGTCCATGGTCCCTGTTTCAACTCGAACGATGAATCGTACTACCTTCCCCGTGCTGATTGCGGTCGTTGCAATGTCTGTAGGAAGAGATCTCAAATCGCGAATCGGCTTAAAAACTTTCTCTCCAATGGGAAGATACACATAGTTCACTACAGTCTTCGCCGAACAATTCGCATCGATAGGCGGACCAAGAGTGGAACCATCAGGCAACCTGAACTGATCTGTCTGACAGATAAACGGCTCCTGCCAAGGACCTGAGATGACAGGTCCGGTAACGGGGTAATTTGTGATCTCGAGCGATGCGTCCCCAGAATGAATGACGCTCTTTCCGAGGGGCAGGCCCTTGATGAGGCCAAGATGTACATAGGTAGTGTTCGTGGAGCGGAATGAATCGGTCACATCTCGCGTTCCGACATGGACCCGGAATGCTCCTTTGGGAACGCCAGACGTAGTGACTTGAACGAGCACGTCACCACCCGTGACGTAGTCCGGTTTGGTGGAGAGCGTCTTGATGCTGGTATGGCTTTGCGCGTAAGAGAAGGTCGCAACTGTCAGGCAAAGAGCAGCTATGCGCATTGACACGCGCCCGAGGTGAGCTGATCGGTCCAATGGAGCTCCTTCTAGTGGGCAGTCTGATGAGCTTTATTGAAAATGCGCACAATAGTGCTTCCCTGGGAGGTTAGAGGCGATAACGAATCGTGAAAAGGGAAATTTAGACAACGTTGTCAACATATCAGAACTTACTGTATTGTTCCTGTAAGAAATTGATGCGCAGGCTGCCGCCGCATCCTAGACCATCGGCCAGACAAGGTTTCTTGACAGCACTCGTTCCAGACTTTAGCAATGTTCGCGACTTGAGGAATAGATGATTCGAATGCGTTACTTCAGTTGGGTGGTGTGCAAAATGCTCGCGCTGTTTGCGCTGATTCCTTTGCTTCATGCTCAGCAAGCGGTGCTGCCGTCAGAGGTGGAGGACGAGCAGGTCCTTGGGATCAACAAGGAGCCCTATCACGCCACGCTGATGCCGTACAAGGATCGCAGCGAGGCTCTGTTGGCGAACCGAAGCGCCTCCTCGTGGGCTCGGAGTTTAAATGGCCACTGGAAGTTCCATTGGGTTCCACGGCCAGAAGAGCGCCCAATCGATTTCTACCAACCGGGCTTCGATGTCAGCGCTTGGAAGGAGATCCCGGTGCCGTCGAACATGGAGGTAGAGGGGTACGGCACGCCGATTTATACCAACTTCACCTACCCATTCAAAAGGGACTGGCCCCGTGTTACCAGCGAGCCGCCTAAGGAATATACGGCTTACCTCGAACGCGATCCGGTCGGCAGCTACCGTCGCGAGTTCGAGGTTCCCTCGGCCTGGAATGGCCGGCGCATCTTTATTACGTTCGACGGTGTCGACGCTGGTTTTTTTGTATGGGTGAATGGAAAGAAGGTGGGATATAGCGTGAACAGCCGCAATCCGGCGGAGTTCGACCTCACGTCCTATGTCGTTCCGGGGCAGAAAAATGTGCTCGCGGTCGAGGTGTACCGATATACCGCCGGCAGCTACATGGAAGACCAGGACATGTGGCGGCTGAGCGGCATCTTCCGCAACGTCACGCTGTGGAGCGCGCCGCAGGTCCACGTGCGGGATTTCGCCTTGGCGGCCGATCTGGACTCGAACTACCGCGATGGCATTCTGAGGGTAACCGCCAAAATCAAGAATTACTCGGCGGTGGCTCAGCCTGCGCGGAGGCTTCAAGTTGAACTGGTGACACGCGACGGATCGGCCAGCATCGCACAGACAACTGTCGCCGTACCCGGGCTAGCGCCCGGGGAAGAGCAGGCTGTGTCCACCTCGCTTGCGGTAGCAAGGCCTGCGAAATGGACGGCGGAGACCCCGAATCTTTACACCACGGTTCTATCCTTGGTCGGCGACGCAAAGTCCGCGGAAGTTTTGTCCGCGCGCACCGGATTCCGCAAAATTGAGATCAAGGATGCTGTGTTTATGATCAACGGCGTCCCTGTGAAGTTGAAGGGCGTAAATCGCCACGAGAACTGGCCGGACACCGGGCATTATGTATCAGAAGAGCGAATGGTTCGCGATCTGGAGCTGCTGAAGCAGGTCAATGCGAATCATGTTCGGACTTCGCACTACACCGACGACCCACGCTGGTATGAGCTCGCCGACGAATACGGTATCTACTTGGTGGCCGAGGCGAACGTCGAGTGTCACGGGTACATGAACGTGCTCGACCGGGAGCCGCGTTACGAGAAGAGCATCGTCGACCGCAACGTGGCCAACGTGGAGAACATGAAGAATCACCCTTCCGGGGTGGTGT
>Ga0302233_10001408_pt1 | contig 16688 bp, 12 predicted proteins | sample II_Palsa_N3_1_FD_193516 | JGI IMG/M metagenome (GOLD analysis project Ga0302233, IMG submission 193516) | Peat permafrost microbial communities from Stordalen Mire near Abisko, Sweden - II_Palsa_N3_1 | ecosystem: Environmental > Terrestrial > Soil > Palsa > Peat permafrost | place: Sweden... | reverse complement strand
AGAGGAATAAGTACCAGATCGTCAGTCCCGTCTCCTGTTGAAACGATTCCGGTTACGCTGAAGGTATTGCTCAATGATGCCTTATAGAGCGATGGTGTCATGACGGTGAAGGTATCGCCCACTTTGAGGCTAAGCTTGTCGGCGAATTTCTCACCGATCACCGCTTCAGTGGTTTCAGCGATACCCTTAGACATTACTGGCCATGATCCTCGTAGGTGCCACCATGGATGAAGTTGTGGAGCACCAGTACGCAGGCCACCGAAGGAATGATCGAACCAAAGCCCTTTCACCAGGGCGGGAGTAGTTGCCAATGCCTCCGGTGATGGAAGATGGTTCTTGTCCAAGACGAAGTGCGCCTTTCCCGCAAGGTCTTTTATCGGGCTGAATAGCTCCGGGTCGGCTTGTCTGGACGCATTTCCTTTCCAATCAAGTTCTGGGCTAATTCCCGTTATATTGTTCGCCCAAAAGATCGTTTTCAGCTTTTCTAAGTCCGACTCCTTTAGGTAAGCGCCGCCTGAAGCAGGCTTCACATCGACTCCACCCACCTTCACGGCGAGCAGGTCGGCCTTGGGATAGACAACGATGTTCGCTCCATACACAGCCAGCTCTTTATGGATTCGATCGCCGATGGTGGTTGCGAGTGCGAGCATCGCCGTCACAGCCGTGGTTCCAAGCAGGATCGCTATACCGGCGAGCATCTTGCGTCGGCGCTGCCTGCGAAAGCTCTCCATGAGGAGGCGAAAGAACATTTAGTGCTCCCTCATCGTTCAAAGACCGGAGCCAATTCGCGAAGATCCGCCGCTTGAATCACCAACTGCCCCCCGCCGACGGTCGACTTCAGTGGAATCGGATTACACCCACCCTTCATTCCCATCGAACTCGCATTCAAAGGCGAAGCACACATCTTGCATGTAATCCCCTGATCTCCGATGTAAAAACCAACCGGGCCGCAGATCTGGCAAGCATCCGCGACCGAAACAATATTCCCATCCGGCTTCTTGAACAGCAAAAATCGTATCTCCACATTTCCGCCCTTGCCATCGTCGAGATGCACACCATAGCGGTGCAGTTTGTCGTCGTTGACATCAGCCGTAGGCAGTGTCACCTGCGAACCCACCAGCGTCACCGCTGCAGTCGGCGATAGTGCTGTCGAGCTTTTCGCATAGATAAACTCCGCCGTTGAAAGGAAGATGAACACAAAGCTCGTCGCAACCACGGCCGTCATCCACATCTTCTCGCGCCGCTGCGTCCACTCCGCCCGCCGCTTATCCGCAGGAGTTGCACTCGCACCCAACACCGTCGGTGTCCGCCGATTGTACTCCATCAGCATCATCAATCCGGCCAGCGCCAGCATCGTTACAAAGAAGAAAAGATCATTCCGCACGATCGGCCCAATCAATCGCATCTCCGTCGGGCTTGAGGGTAAGACTCCATTCTCGCTTAGCTCATGCAGCCCACTCACCACCAGCTGAAACGCCACAAAGTAGAGAATCACCGTCGTCACGCGAAAGAACCGCTGCAGGTTGATCTTCACGCTGCCCCGAATGAACAGCACTCCAAACACCACCGCCACTGCAATTCCCAGCAGAGTCCCGGTAAAGCTCAGCAGCTCGGTCGAGTTCAGCGTCACCGCCGAAAGAATCAGCACCGTCTCCACGCCCTCACGCAGTACCAGCAGAAATACAAAGAAAAACAGCCCAGTCTTCGAAACCCCCGCCGGCCCCGTATATTGCGAAATCTTCTCTTCGATCGATCCCTTCATCGTCCGCGCGGTCTTGTGCATAAACCAGATCATGCTGATGACAAACGCCGCAGCCGCCAGCATCACCCAGCCCTCAAAGACATCTGTATTGAACTGGCTCCGTGCAATCACCACCGCACCCGCAACGCTCGCCGCAATCGCCGAACCCAGAGCCCAGAAGACCGTCCGCTTCAGCTCCGGCCTGCCAATCTTCGACAGGTAGGCGAAGACGATGCCGACGATCAGCGACGCTTCCACCCCCTCGCGGAGCGTGATGATAAATGCCTGCAACATAACGTCTTTCTCTTCCCTGGTGATTCCCAGACAAGCCGGCATTCGCCGACCCCGAGCCCATCCCCATGAGGGCCGCAGCTGCCCCTCGTTCCTCTATCTAGTGTATTGAGGACTAAATTGGTCGTCAATCAAACTCGCCCGATTATCAGCATAGATTTTCTTCCGCCAGTAACAAACTCACCCCTTTATCCTTGCAATATGCCTCGTCTCCCCCTCCGGCTTGGTCTCGCCCCTGTCTTTCTCCTTCTTTTGGCCAGCTTGATCGCAGGTTGTTCTCGAACCGGCGCCCCTCCAAGACTCCAGCCCCCGGCCACGGTTCTCCTCATTCGCCACGCAGAAAAGTTGGACAACGGCGAAATTGATCTCTCTCCCATAGGCTTCGAGCGCGCCCGCCTTCTACCCAAAATCTTCGCGCCTGGCGCCAGACCGGATCTTCCTACACCGCAGTTTCTCTTTGCCACTCGCATCAGTCCCCACTCAGACCGTCCCGTGCAGACCCTTACCCCGCTCGCCGAAGCACTGCACCTCCCCATCGACAACAGCTTCGACAACGACCAATACCGCGCGCTCGCATCCACTCTACTCAGCGGTAAATATGCTGGAAAAGTAGTTCTCGTGGTCTGGCATCACGGAAAGATCCCGCAGCTCGCCGCAGCTCTCGGAGCAAAGCCGCCTGACAATCGTTGGCCGGACGATCAGTACGACCGCATCTGGCGCATCGACTACGTCAACGGCAAAGTCACTCTACAGGATCTTCCCTACGCACTCATGCCCGGGGACTCCAAGTGACCCACGGTTCACGAACCAAACTGCACAAACGCCGTATCCTCTAAAAGAATGACTGAACTCCCTGAAAGCCTCTTCGCCAATCCAGTGTGGAGCGCTCTCCACTCAAAGGACCACCGTCACTTCGCCGTTTTAGCCAGAGAAGCCTGCCGCTACCCAGCCGACGTCGCTCCCTTCGCCGCCGTGGCCTCACCAACCGAAGCCGCTCTGCTGCAACTCCACACCCTCCTCGCCCCCGGCGAATTTGTGTGGCTCATTGGCGAAAGCTATCCCCATCCACCCCAGCTCGTCTTCGAACAAACCCTCGAGGTCCTCCAGATGGTGCTGCCCAACGAGGTTCAGCCGCCCCCACCAGCTCCCGAAATTCTTCCGCTCTCCAACGAAAACGCCCCCGAAATGGTCGCCCTCACAGACATCGCTTTCCCTGGCTTCTTCCGCAGCCGAACCTGCGAGATGGGCTCCTACTTCGGTATGCGCTCCCAGGGACAACTCATCGCCATGGCCGGCGAACGCCTCACCCTCGATGGCTATCCCGAGATGAGCGGAGTCTGTACTCATCCCGATCATCGCGGCAAAGGCTATGCCGAAAAACTCATCTGGCATCTTGCCCGCCACCACCGCCGCCAGAATCTCACCTCATGGCTTCATGTCAGCGCCAACAACGATCGCGCCATCCAGCTCTATCTCCGTATGGGATTCATCAAAGCCCGCAAAGTCATCCTTCACCATATCCGTCGCAAAGACCAACCTGCGTAGCGCGCCGTCGCTGCAGCTACAAAGCGCCAGTAGCACCGCTGATACGTCTAACCTTTTGAAGGACTACGACGTATGTTCGCAGCAATACGAACAGCGCCATACCCCAAAGGAGCTAAAACCTCATCGACGCAAACCTTGGCTAGATGAGAACATTAGGTTATGCCCGTAGAAGATAAGAACCGCACAGTAGCCATTGTCCTGGGTTGCGTCTGGATGGTGATGCTCGTCATCCTGTCTTTTCTGCCCAATCACGACAAGCTGCTGCTGCACACAACCGGGCACTACCACAATATCGGCCATATGCTGGCCTTTCTCACGGTCACGCTGCTGCTAGTCAGCAGCGTCAATTCACTGAGAGCACAATTCGCCGTGGCCGCACTCGTCGTGTTCTTCGGGTATCTCCTGGAGTTTCTGGAGCACTTGATCTACAACGCCGCACTTGAGCGCTCCGACGTCTTAGTCGACACCCTCGGCGTCATCCTTGGACTGGTCATCGTGCTTGCTCGCGACGAATACAACCGCGTCCGGCGGTTCGAGTAGCAAGAGCAAGCCTCGCAGTTAGGAATGTTGCGGCTTCGAGTCTCTGGCTCTATCTCATCTCTGCATCGCGTCTTGATACGACGGCTTCTGAAAACGGAAGAAGCGACAGTCGCAACGATCACATCGAAACGGAAACAACGAGATCACACTGAGGATCTTATCGAGCGGATGACGGTGGGATCGTCTCACTTCACCTTGGCTTATACATTCGGGACATTTTGGCATCATTAGTTTTGCTCCGGGGAGGCGCAAAAAATAGTCCCATACCCCTCGCTGTGGCGAAGCCCCACCTTTGTGGGATTGACCCTTTGCATAGATGTGCTGAATCTCTGCAATCTTCAAAATCGACCTCTTGAGATTGGCAATCGCACCGAGTCGCAGGACTTTATCCAAATCTGGAGTTTGAGAGAGAGTCAGTACGGCCAGGAATACCTACCGACGTGGCGACATGAAGGCAACGCAAGACACAACAGTAAAGTTGCACAAACGATCGGCAAGTGCAGGTTTCGGTGGGGTTGGGTCTTTAGCTCAAAAAGGCTATGTTTTGATTCTATGGTGCGCCCGGAAGGATTCGAACCTCCGACCCTTTGGTTCGTAGCCAAATGCTCTATCCAACTGAGCTACGGGCGCACATTGCGTGGGTTGCAACCTTTTAAAGATATAGGATTTCACTCTCCGCGGCAAGCAGCGGAAAGGCTTCAGGCATCCCCATCGAAAAACAGATTTTGAACTCGAGCAACGATTGCCGTTCGGCTAGTTGGAATCTTTCTTAGGTGGAAAATGAGTGATGGTGCGCCCGGAGAGATTCGAACTCCCGACTCTTTGGTTCGAAGCCGTAAACCGACAAACTATCCCATCATGTCTTGAGCTATCAACAGCCAATAGAATAGGCCGCTTGAACAAAAATGGTCGTCTATTAAGCTGTCTGGTTGTATCTGGTTCTATCGAGAGAGCCCCCACAAAAACCCCCACAGTTCGATCTTCAAGAATGCTGATCTAGTACGTACGTCACGACCATACGGGCGAACAAGCCTAGCTTCGGGTTTGAGACAACAAGTTCAGCTCCGCGCAATGGCAAAAAGGGCAAACGCTCGCGCTCAGTGCCGTAAATGGTATAGTCCTCGACCGACGGAGGAAGCCACCATGGATTGCGGTACACCCGAGGAAGATATTTCCTGTTGATACGTTTTCGGAGGAAAGATCACTATCAGTCGAAGCACAAATCCACGCCGAGGAGTTTATGATGAAACGCTTCTACCTAGTACCACTCTTCGCTTTTCTCACCTCATTCAATGCCTTATTACCATCCACAGCGCATGCTGACACTTATCAGTCTGTGACCATAACTGTCGGTGACGCCGATTCAAACGATTACTTCCTGTATGGGATCGACAACACTGGGGATTTCGTCACCGATCGACCCAACTGCGACGGACGCGGTGATACTTGCTATTACTCTTTCATTTCGGGAGATCGGAGTTCTAGCAGTTTCAACCCTCCGGTGCTTGACTACGACAACAGCACAGTATGTGGTACCAGCGACCTAGCGGTAGAGATTTGTAATGAGGGTAGGGTCGCGTTCATCGCTAAAGGCCCAGCACCTTCTGTCGACACTTTATACTCTGGAATCCCTGCAGATTTGTCGATTGTCAAAAGTGGTGACTTCGGCTTCATCCATTCGTTGATGAACGGTAATGGAGACATAGTTTTTGATGATGGTAATAACTTTGAAGAATACATCGACGTCACGAGCCGTCTCGGGGTCACTCCAGAACCTTCGAGCTTCGTTCTTCTGAGCTCCGGTCTTCTTGGCCTTGCCGGAATAGTTCGACGCAAGTTAAAGTACGCGTAACAGAGCAGGGCGTCGCTCTATTACGCTGTACCCGCTATGGCGAGACCACAGAAGAAGGCGAATCATCATCTTCTTCTCCTTACGGAAGCCACGCCTCCGCCCACGGCGCAGGCGGGTTCAAGGTTGAGAAACTACCACCAGGCTTCGAGTTCCCGCTACAAAACGATGCTGTGCCTGCACAAGGAGGACAAATGCGAACCGTTTTGAGCATAGGAATTTGTGGGTTGACCTTTATGTCTGGCCTCGTGCAGGCGCAGCAACAGCCGCCCACTCCCGATAAACCGATCATCCAAGACCAGACGTTTGAGGCGCAACTTGAGTGGCGCAAAGCCTTGGTGGAAAAACCGGTGCCGGCAAAAGGATGTTTCAAGGTCGAATACCCGTCACAGGAATGGGTATCGACACCCTGTGTACCGTTACCCGCGAATCTCCTAAGACCCTCAATTGTTCCAAGGCTCAGGGGGGTCAAGCGAGGCACGCCTGAACCGCATGCGGATGCGGGCAATGGTGTCGACTACGTGGCACAGGCCACGAGCGGAACCATTGTTACCGCAACCGGCTCTTTTCCATCCGTCAAAACAACCGGCGAGATTAATGTTTCCGCCAATGGCATAACCAGCCGAAAAAACCAGTTTTCGCTGCAGTTGAACTCAAACCTTTTTAACACACGTGCTTGCATCGGGTCGATGACTGGGCAATGCCAAGGGTGGGAACAGTTTGTCCTGTCGAACGATCCGGGAAGCCCGCCGGGATATCTCTGGATTCAGTTCTGGCTTCTTGACTACGGTACGCCCTGTCCTCAGGGATGGGGAGCTTCCGGTTCTGATTGTTCGTATAACGGCAAAGGGACTGATCTACAGATCATTGGTAGCGTTCAAAGTCTTAAGAGCGTCTGGATGAAAGGTATCGCCAGCGCGGGAAATAAGGATCCGTTAGTCTTCCCCACAGATACGGTCCTCATCGGCTGGACGGACGTGGTGCCAGAAGCTAGAGCATTCAGTGCTGACAGTGTGTTGGACCTCGCCTCCCATTGGACACAATCCGAGTTCAACGTCTTCGGCGATTTGACCTTCCATCTAGCGCGGTTCAACCGGGGCACCGCGATCGAGGTCGAACAAAAACTCACCTTCGCTAATGATCTGGTGCCAAAGCCACTAATGGTGAATACAGATGGGACAACAGGTGAAACCAACAACCTTAATTTGGTACCTCCGCCGTGCGTGGATGGCCCGGTCTTGAGGTTCATGGAATCAAACACACCTAACGCGGTCTTCACGTGTCCTAAGTCTAGTTGCACCGAAGCGAAAGAGCGAGTTGCGCAGGATCAAGAGCAACTGGCGAAATTGCAGAAGGAGAGAAACGGTCCGACGTGTAAGGGGCTAGCTGAGTATGAATGCAGCAAGGCTGTTAGTGCCGTCGAAACTAAACTTGCAAATGACATAGCGTTTTCTCTGAAAGAATGTGTAGCACCCTAAGTTGCTGTTGCTTCACATCCAGGTTCTTTTTGACCAATCAAATAGGAGTCAAAAACGAAGTGAATAAAAACGCATGTGTTGGAGCAGCTGCAGGCCGCATTAGGTAGGGACTTATGTCCGTCTCATCCGAACCTGTCCCATAGTCATTAGGCCCGCGATCTCCATTGACACGCTACCGACAAATTGGCTCTGGGATAGACGGCTAGCGGCAGGCGAACTACACATCCTAGCCGGTGATGCCGGAACGGGTAAAACGACAGTTGCAATGGATAGGGTTGCGATGATCTCGCGGGGTGGCTCGTCCCGTGAAGGTCAATCCATGACACCAGGGGGACGTATTTTATCTGGAGCGGGGAGGACGATATTGCTGAGACATTCGCCCCAAGGCTGTATGCTGCGGATGCCGATAAGTGTCATTGCCACTTTATCGGCCGTACCCGCACGAATGGGTAATCTAGAGCGATAAGCCCCGTCGATTAGATTATTCAGATTCCAATCCGACAGATCGCAAATGACATGAAAAGCGTGATTGGGACGTTTCTAACCACTACAGGTATTTCTATAAATCACTCGACTGGAATGTCACTCAGCCATTTAATGCCTATGTTTAACAGGCTGTTACCGGCGTGAGTAGTTAAGACGAGAAGAAGAATGGTTAGACACACAACACCGATCATCATCGAATTGCTGAATCCGTTATAACCCTGCTTATCTGAAGTAGACACTGCTCGCTCGAACGTCACTATGCCAGCTTCTGATTCCCGACTTGGTTTCAACTTAGTCACTCCCGACGACGACGTTAGTTGGACACCATCGATGCTGAAGCTTATAGGGCCAAAAGTGGACGGGTCAAGAGATAAAATGAGCAATTTCTACGAACTAAAGTAACCATCCGGGCGCTTGATATGTCAATGGATTGAAGCTCGGCACAGCGTAATCATGTCGATTCAACTAAAACGCTTTATAGACAATATCTGGAGCAGGTGTGTTGAGTAGTTCCATTACCCCAACCAGAATGAAAACGAGTCCTGTATCCCAGACAGTTCGGAAGTAGCGCGAAGTTATTACGCAGTCCCCTCGAAAGTGGACCCGTAGAATGTTAGAACGTAGTATCCCCCAAAGCGTCAGAAACAAGGCAGATGCAATAAAAATCATCAGCCAGGTGATCCATAGCGCGGCACCTCCCAGAAGAGATCTCATTCTGCCAATTTCATGCCAGGTCGACCAAAACCACAGTAAGTAAAACGCAAAGAAGGTGAAGTTCAGGCCTTTACAAACGCATTCATACCAGAAGCTTTGACTTAGTAATTTATACCGCTTTCTCCCAAGAGCCTTTGCCAATTTCACTTGATAGATCTTATTGATACTGACGCCTGCACCCAATAACAAGCCGTAAAAGAGAAATTCTGAAGTTCTTCCATGCCATATCCCAATGAGAAAAAAGGTGAGGAAGAAAGCAAACACTCCAATCGACAGCTCCGCTTTCTGCGAGGGGAAGCGTCTCATCAGTGATAATAGCGTCGGATTGTACACATACTTTTTCAGCCAACCTGACAGGGTTATATGCCAGTGATTCCAGAACTCCAGAAAGTTGTCCGTAGAAAATGGTCTGTTAAAATTCTCTGGCAAAGTGATCCGCATGAAGCTAGCAATCCCTATGACAATATCGGTATACCCTGAAAAGTTGTAATAAAGATAGACGGGGTATGTCGCCGCGATTATGGCCCCAGTGACTGACCTGGTCAGCAACGGCTGTTCCGGCGACAGCGCGATGATTGCATGGTTTTGGATAATTGAAAGGATCAACGCGATCACATTGACCTTGAAGAACCCCACGATCACTCTTTCAAGACCATTCCCAATGTTTATTATTGTCAGTTCAGGCCGGACTAGGGGAAGGTGCTGACCTATAAAGTCGGGATAGCTTTGAATTGGTCCTGAAACCAAGGTAGTGAAGTTGAGCGTGTAATTGAGATAAGAAACAAAGCCTACTTCATCATTGATACCACCCTGATGAGAATCAATAATCAGGTGCATTACCCGAAAGAACACGAACGACAACCCCAGGGTAAGGTATGCAAACGGTAGGAACGAAGCGTGCGGAAGAAACGTGTACTTTTTCAGCCAAATGAAGGCTAAGACGGTTAGTACTACAACTGTGATGAAAATCTCTCGTCTATGAGGTCGCTGCATGATACGGATAGCCACGTATCCGCAAATTATGAATGAAAGTAGTGGTACAAAAGTTTTGAGGTTTAAGGAATAAGTGAGCAAGAACACGATATTGGCGGCAAAGAGAACTGAACGACGCCATGCGACGCCTTTAAAACAGTTGTAGATCACCACAACTAATAGCGCGAAGCCGAGAAAGCTAAATGATGCTATCGGCATGTGTCAAAGTCCCTCAGGGTGGTTGTGCGAGCTTGCGGTAGCACAGCCTGTTATTAGGGGCTTGGGGCCGCTGGTCAAGTAGTCAACGAGCGGGCGGCTGACAAAGGCATGGCCCTCACCATTCAAATGTCCATCCACAATGTAAAAAAGCTTATTCGCACCGGGAGATTGCCGAAATGCAGGGAGAGAATCTATGTATTGAATACCATGCTGTGTTGCAATCTGGTGTAAGCGACTGTTCAATAGCGTTGCATTGACATTCGGAAGAGGCGTTTTCAGGAAGAGCGTTGATGTCTGAGGCTCATCGGGCATTTCGATAAGGACCATAGGCACATTCGCAGCTCGTGCTTTTTCCGCCATTTCCCCTAAAAGAATGTCTGCGTTTTGTAAACGTCGTTCCCACGCCGAGGAGAGCGGCTCCCGAAGAAAATCTGCCTTATCTCCATAAAGCATGAATAGCCGAAGATAAGTGGACGGATCTTGAAGCATGTAATGCTCAGCCGCTACGGCGGTCCTACTGTTCTTGAGCATCATGTTCACGCGTCTAATTAAGATGTGGTTTTGCTTGGTCTCGGCAGACTTGGTTTTTACCGTAATCTGTTCGTGTCGGTCTTTGACCTCATCGTCGGTTGTCACTTCAATGTCGTATGGGGTCATGGCTACAATAAGCACATCAGGTTTCAGTGCTAGCGCCTCATCAGTACGGCGAAACATGCAAACCATAGAGCATTGCAATCGACTGAGATTTTGGAGTTCCACAGGTCTCTTACATCGATTTCTAAGCTCGGTTACAGCACGCTGTGCAAACGTATGGTCGTAGTCGACTAGGAATCCGTCAGCCACAGATGATCCGATCACCGCGATCCTAACCGTGTCCTTCGGCCTCGATTTGCAGGATTCTTTTGTACGGTAGCCGCATTCGTTGTACTGCGTCTCAACCCACGGGCCTTCGGAGGTCTTGACACGCCCCTTGCAGTTTGCACGAAATCTGTAGCCACCAGTACCGTCATCATATTGGCAGTTGTCGACTTCATGCGAGACAAAATAGTGACTGGCGGTTGCTTCGCATAGAAGGAGGAGAGATACGAGCGTAAGGACGCTTAGCAGCGGTAGAAGCCAAATGTCCCTTTTCGGCAGAGTCTTCCTCGGCGAATTGTCTTCTGATGGAGGATTCATCGAGCCCCTTGAATTATCTAAGTTAAGCGTGCTTTGGTTCAAAACTAGTGGTAGAGTATGCTCCGGTTCTGTGCAGCCAAATTGGGATGCCTTCAATGAATAGCGGGGCTCTCGCTTAAGTTTTCTTCCTGATCAATTGGGCAAGGTCACCCACTGTTTTAAGATTTCCCACTTCTGCAGCAGAGAAAGAAATGTGAAACGCCTTTTCTACAGAAAGCACAAGACGAATATGCTTAAGGCTGTCCCATCCGTCAACGTCTGCAGCAGTTAGTTCTGGCGTGGCAATTAGATCGTCGTCGTCAAACACGTCTTGCATTACTTGGGTTAGTCGTTCATATACTTCCTGCAATTCCAAAGGACACCTCTTTGAAAGTCATCTTCTGTCAGCGCATTCTACTGATCGAGCGGTAGATAAGTACCATCTGAGCTGCTTACTGGGTCAAGCTTTTCAAAACCGATGGATTTGACGCTCATGGGAACACCGTTGACTTCCGCTGTGCTTACGTTGAGCAACCAGAGTGTAGTTCCGTCCGACTCAGAGCTTGTAGATTTGAACCCTAGCAGCGGATAGTGATCCTTTACCATCCCATTGCGATCGGTCGGCTTGTAAACGCCGATAAGATTTTCTATTCCACAAGTACCTGCGTGCTTGAGCAATTCTTGGAGAACGGTTTCCTGCACGCGGCGACCGAGGACGCGGCAACTCATCAACCAAGTATCGATTTCCCAACATCGAGTTCCGCTGAGACGACATATCACCACGCTGATCATGCCGTTGTCTCCAAATGTGTCTAAGAGGCGGACCTGCAGTGTAAAGCAATTGGGATCGTGTTCTGCATCTGCGACTTCTGACTCTGTATAGCGGCGGGTGGTCAGATTGTATTGGTTCGATTTATTGATCAGCTGCGCAATCCTGCTCCTGCCTGTCTTATCAAATGGCTGGAAAATGATCTCCATGTTGAGGGAAGAGAGGTAAGCATCAACGTCACCTGCTTTTTTCTGAAGCGTGATTCGTCGAGCATTGTCCTGGTAATACTCAGCGCGTTTCGAGTCTTCCGAAGAGAACGCCACTGATTCGAAGTATCCAGCGGCGCTCAGGGTTCGAGCAAAGAGCGCAGGGTCTTCGGGTAATTCGGGAACCGCGACTTGTGGAAGAATTCCACGGACCAAGCCCCGTTCCACCGGATTATCGTCCAGAAAGACCATCGCATCGAGCCCAAGGGATAATTCCTCGGCGATAGCTTGAATGTTTGTAGCCTTGTCTTGCCAATTGGCTTGGAAGACTGCGAAATGCTCCTCTTTGAGCAACATTTCAGGATGTTCGCGAAAAGGCCTGCGGGCAACCTCATCGTTGTTTTTCGATGAAACAGCGAGCACTACTCCTCTATCGCGTAAAGCGAGTGCCATTCTCTGGACAGCGAGGTGTGCTTCGCCAGTTGAATCGCCTTGCGCAATCTTAATCCCCTCTAGGCCATCGTCCCCAACTACGCCGCCCCATAACGTATTGTCTAAATCGAGAATCAGACACCGACGGCTCTTCCCACGTAACGCTCCGAGGATGCGTGCTACATGGTCAGCGTAAAGCGGAACTAGTTCATCTGCAAATGGCAGTTTTGCAAGGTTCCACTGTGATGGGGAATGCCAATTCGCAAGCCCGATGGTCTCCGCAATCGCTGCGACATCAAGCAGGACATCATCCGTACCGTAAATACTTTCAGCTATGCCGATATTGAGTGCGTCAAGCATTTGGCGCGGAGCACCAGGGAGTAGTCTGTCCAGACTCCCGAAGAGACCTTCCGGGAAAGGAACAAAAGTCTGAAGGATGCAAATAGCGCCTGAGTTCTTTCTTATTCCATCCCTGATTGTTCGCAGGTGTTCGAGTGCCTGTGCCACTAGCTCTAATGAAAGATGCTTGTTGCCTGGCACTTCTCTGAGCATAAGGTAGCGCAAATCGATTGCGACCAGAACTGCATCTGGCTTCGCTCGATTAACGATTGAGTTTGGATCCAGAGCTTCTTGGATTACTTGACCGTAATCTGCTTTGACGCATTCAAGGGCTATCCCCCGCCTAAGCGCCGTAGCTTCGAGCGCTGGAATTATGAAGTCAATGGTGGAATTACTCAGAACCCCAAGACGAAATGATGACAATGGCGCTAGAGATTTACCGCCTTCTCGTAAGCTGCCAAGGACCTTTGAGAGGCGGTTGAGCTGGTTTCCGTTGAGACTATAGTTGGCGAGTCTCTGGAGGTCTAGGCCAACATCGCTATCAAGCTTGGCAACTGCTCGGCAGTCAGATGTGAAGTTTATTGGGGCCTGAGGTAACCAACTCAGATTTAGGTAGGTATTGCCACTCATTAGTGTCAGGAACTCCCCCGGTTGATCTGGCCTAACGATCAGATGCAGACATTCGTATTCGCTTAGTTCAAGAAATATGAGGTCTAACGAAAGTAACTTGAAATACAGTTACTCTTTCTACCCGATTGAGCTTGCTTAACCTTGTCTGAACTATATCGACGAAACCTAAAGACGTACATGAAAATCTTAGCTAGGTCCCCAGTGCGGAAGCGTAATCGGCGCGCCCCAGGGCGGAGCGCCTACAGCTTGAAGTTTTCTCTTAAAGACCTTTCCACCGCCAAGAACATAGAGTGTTCGAAAGTCGCTGTCGCCGAATGCGATTCCAGTCGCCTCGACATTGCCAGGCAGAGGAATTATTGCTGTGACTCTTCCGTTGCGGTCGAATACTTGTATTCCAAACCTCGTTGCCACGTAGGCCCGCCCGGCTTGATCCATACTGATCGCGCTTGCTCCGCTGTAGTCAGAGTCCGAAGGGACGTAGAAGTCGTAGAACGGCGCTACTGAATCGAGCGTCCCGTCCGGAAGAACGCGATAACTTAGGCCTTTTCTCGACTCATATTGCGCCACAAAGAGCCAGCGGTCATCTGGGGAAAAGGCAACCCCGCTTGCTGACCTTAGATCGCCGCTGAGTCTTAAGCGGTCTCCGCTTCGGCGTATGAGCCAAGCTTCGTTTCTTCCGTTTGAACCCGTGGTCGTGGCATAGATGTCACCATTGCTTCTCACAGTAAACATTCGAATGCTAAGGTCTCGGGCTATTGTCGTCGGCTTTCCAGCTGAAACACCGCTTTCCGATATTGAGATCCCGCCGTTAGCGAGAGCTGAATACAAGCTACCCTCTGGTCCGAAGGCGAAAAAGGTACTGCTGGGCGCTTGAAGACAGTCCTTGCCATTTCCGTTCTGATAAAAAATTCGACCCTGTCGGTCTGACGCAAGCGCATTGGGGAGTGAACACAAGTTAGTGACAGCTTGCCAGTTCTCATCGGGGTCAAGGATCGACTTTAGCACGGGGTTCCCGGACCTTCCAGAGCGAACGGGAGCGGGCCAATCCTTCCAAAGCCACAACATCGCATCCGGAAAGACCGACGCCGCTTGCCTTGCATCATGTGTACCCACCCCCCAGACGTGTCGCACGTTGTAGCCTCCAAATTCGAGCGCCCGGCTTAGAGTCTGATTCGACATCCACCAGTCACCCATCTCGGGGCCGCCGTCCCATTCGTCATGGACACCATCTTGCATAAAAATCCGGATAGGCTTTGGTTCAGTTTTTCGAACCAGCACGTAATACTGCTCTCCACCACGCATGCCCACGTATGTTCCGATAGCGCTGAAGACTCGGTGAAAGGCATCCGGCCTATTCCAGGCAGCTGTGAAGGCGCCAATCGCTCCGGTACTGCCACCGCCAATCGCCCTGTCATCTGGATTAGAGGACAAGAGAATGGGAACTCTGTCGGGGGTTCGATGGGCCTGGACCTGAGGCAAAACTTCTTCCAGCAAAAACCGAACCAACCGATCGTCAAGGCTGTCGAATTCCAAGCTTCGGTCAAAACGAGGATTGTCCGAGGGCTCAGCCGTAGAGACTAGCCCCGGAGGAACGCCGATTCCAATCGTCACCGGCATCGCATGGCGTGAAATCAAATTATCGAACACTGTCTGCGCATTGAAGCCTAGTCCGTCAAGCCCAATATAGACGCAAGCCGGCTTATCTCCTCTATACGCATCAGGTACATATACCGTTATCGTTCGCTTGGTCCCAGGAAAGATCTTCGAAGAGGCTATTTGAAATTGGAAACTCTTCCCCTTGCGGATCGCCGGATTTGGAAGCGAATCCTGTCCCAGAGAATAATTGTTGCTGGCAGGCGGAACGGACGGCTCATAGACGGATTGCTGATTGTCCAGGTGGGTAATAGGCTCGTTGACCTGGCAAGATATCGAACCAAATGCTACTAAGAACATAGCTGTAATGATGGTATTGCTTCTGGTGTTCATCAGGTGGCCATCCGATATTGGTTAGTCGTGATAGCAGATCAGTATTCGATAGTGCCTTATTCGCACTATTGGTGTCACGTCTCTGACCCAAGCCTTCACACGCTGCACGACTTCATTAGCATGGAGAAACACGAGAACTTCAGCTAGGAGGTGCTGTTCGGAGACAAGAATGCTGTCTCGCAAATGCTGGGGGCCAGAGCACGTGTGAACCATCATCACCGCCGTAGAGATCCGGATACATTCAGGCTTGCTTTCCCAGTGTTCTCGCCCGTTGCCTCATGGCGGTTTACGCTCTTCCTTGATTGCGCATATGTATCTACCCTCGCCCTGTATTCCGAAGGTGCTTTTGCACTGCGCCAACAATCTTCTTTGGGTTGTGGTCGATGTAGGCGGCGATCATACTGTCCGACGTGCCGTGAAAGTGATTCTCCTCATGTACGCTGACGCTGTCACCCACAATCGAACTGCCCCTCAGCTCATTCATCGTTGGCGCCGGGATGACGGCTTCTCCCTCAGATTATGGAGAGATACAGCCATACTCGGAATGAAGCGAAACGGATCGCGATCTCTGCGCTTGACGCAGGTGGCCCCACAAAAACCCGCACAGCGACCGCATGACGTTGAGGCTTGTGAAACCTAAGTTATTGATAAGTATGGTGCGCCCGGAGAGATTCGAACTCCCGACCCTTTGGTTCGAAGCCAAATGCTCTATCCAGCTGAGCTACGGGCGCGTAAAAACAGGGAACTACAGCATCCTAAAAATACCGGAGAAACTACTCTCCGGCAACTAACTCGCGGCGGCGGGTTCCGCCGGCAGCGGAGGAGCGAACATCGGCATCGTCTCGACAATATCCAAACCCGCGCGGCGCAAAAGTTGATGAATCACAGGCTCAGTCAATCGCGTAGCGTCATATTCCACCCGAACTGTCTTTTTGGCCTCGTCGAGCACCATGTGGCGAACACCGTACACCTCACGCATCTTCGCCATCGCCACAACCGAGGCCTCAGTCGGAGAAACCCCATAACGGTAAAGAACATCAAGCTGTGTCATGACTCCGATAATATCAGCGCACCCATAGCCTGTTTTCCTCGCGTTACCTCAAACCCCGAACGTCGCAATATCTCGCCGTGTCGAGACGATTTTGAAATGATCGAACTTCTTTAAGATGATGAAAATAAAACTACTTACATCTTGGCAATAACGAGGGCTCCTTGAAGACTGCAGCTTCCGGCCTCACATCCGTGCGAGATAGCTGGTGATCTCAGGGCTGGTCCACACCTGCGCGCCGATGAACTTCCGGCGCAGCACGCCCTGTTTATCAATGATGTAGGTCTC
>Ga0302233_10001407_pt1 | contig 16697 bp, 14 predicted proteins | sample II_Palsa_N3_1_FD_193516 | JGI IMG/M metagenome (GOLD analysis project Ga0302233, IMG submission 193516) | Peat permafrost microbial communities from Stordalen Mire near Abisko, Sweden - II_Palsa_N3_1 | ecosystem: Environmental > Terrestrial > Soil > Palsa > Peat permafrost | place: Sweden... | reverse complement strand
TGTCGGTTCGATGCACAAAAGTCAGAGCGCATCGATCCAGCAGTTTTTGGGAGATCGTCTAACGGTAGGACGACAGCCTCTGACGCTGTCTATCTAGGTTCGAATCCTAGTCTCCCAGCCAAGATCAAAGGCCCCGCGAAAGCGGGGCTTTTGTTTTGGGGCTGCACAAGGGTTTGAAGGCATACGGGGTTCGTCCCGAGGCCGGCGGTTGGCCGGTCGAACGACGAAGTGCTCCCACAATGCTCCCACTTTGCTCACACCTGGCCCTCAAGCGCGGCGTCTTCTATTACCGTCGCAAGTTCCCTTTTCCTCATTCGGGAGAGATTGCAATCTCCCTTCGTACCAAACACTTCCGTGATGCCCAACATCTCGCTAGAGTCGCCGACTCAGTTTTTGTTCGCTTCTTTAGATCGGCAGTACGCATGGCAGATGTACGCACCATTCTTCACCAGCACCTGGCGGAAGCTCTCTCGGATGATCGTGAGGTTCACCTGGCCACGAGGCACGGACGTCCGGTGTATGCCTCTGTGGCGTCCGTTACTGACGATTTGAGTCCGACTGATGCCGACCTCGATCTCATTAGCGACCTCCTTGGAGATGCGCGTGAGGCGCTGGCTACCCGCGACTACAAGCGAGTGGATCATCTGATCACTCGTTATATGCAACTTCATGATTTGACCGAGTCTCAGCGTGGTGAGCTTGCGATCGGCTTGCTCAAGGCTGACGTTCAATTCTTGGAGGTCGCTCAGACGCGATTGCTGAAGGGTGTGGGTGAAGAATTCGAGGTCGAGCAATCAAGTCTTACTGCTAGTAAGCCCCTCGTGCCCGTAGCAGCAGGGCCGAAGTTGTCAGATGTTCTGCCTCGGTTCCTTGATCAGATGTCGGTCACCAACGGTTGGCGAGGTCAGACGTTGATGCAGAACAAGGGCACCTATCGAATCCTTGCAGAGGTCTGTGGGGACTTGCCCGTAGTCTCATATGGGCGCCCGGAGCTAGCCCGTACGCTTGATCTCCTTCGGGGTCTCCCGGCTGAATATGGAAAGGCCAAGCGCTGGAAGGGGATAGCTCTTGCAGAGATCGTCCAGCAAGCAGCTGCCGAAGAATCTCGGTTAGCCGTCAAGACGCTCAAGCGTCACTTTGCGGCCCTTGGGAGCCTTTTTAAATATCTCATTGAGCGCGGTGAATACGTCGGTCAGAACCCAGCGCACGGCTTCAGCTTTCCTGAGAAGGTGCGAGCCAAGACCAAGCGCCGGATGTGGGAGGGCGATAAGTTGCGCGCCCTTTTCAACTCGCCCGTGTGGACCGGATGTAAGACCAAGACACAGAGGGCTGTTCCGGGCGGCTTGATCATCAAAGACCAGAAGTATTGGCTGCCCCTCCTGGGGCTGTATCACGGCAACCGCCTGGAGGAGTTCGCCCAGCTGATTCGCTCTGATGTTCGTTTCGAGGACGACGTTTGGTATTGCGACATCAACAGTGAGGGCGTCAAGCAGATCAAGAACGACCAGTCGAAGCGACGCGTCCCAATCCATCCGGTGCTGCTGACTCTGGGTTTCTTGGAGTACGTCGAGGGCATTGCTCCGAACCCCACAGATCGTCTGTTCCCGATGCTCAAACCGGGTGGGGCAGACAAAAAAGTCGGGCACGCATTTTCAAAGTGGTGGACGATTTATCGACGTAAGATCGGGGTGTACGAGCCGGGACTGGACTACCACTCATTTCGACACGGCGTGACCACGAAGCTGTACGCAGCTGAAGTCTCCGACGTGTTTGTTGATGAGCTGACGGGCCACGAGGGTAAGGGAACTAGCCGAGCCGTCTACACGAAGGAGATGCCGCTACGGAAACTGTTCGATGCGATCAGCAAGGTGGAGTGGCCAGAGGTGGCTGTGGGTTGAGATGACGCGTAGCCACCTTCCAATCTCACAACCGAGCATTACCGCGACATCCCGCAGTTGCGTTCGGCCCCATTGTAGCGACGGGTGAGGCAGCCGCTATCGCACTTGGTGTGACCAATGGGACAGCCTTGGAATGTTGGGCACAAATTTCCGTTGGGGTGTCTAAGTTGAATCGACTCCGTATATCCCCCCTGCATGCCCAATTCGAGGTTAGGAACGACTCGATCAGAGCACCCAACCCTCTTGTTCGATCAGGTCGACTATCTTCATCACACCAATTCCTTCAGCTTCGCAAACGTCCGGAATCCTTGTCTTGCCTGGGTTCTCTTCAGTGACCACAATCATCTGAGCGCCTGAGGACTGCGCTAGTGCGATCACGAAGGGATCTCCACCTGAGCGGCCCTTCGCGGTGTCCACTAGCCGCGGATAGTTGGTCATCAAGTCCACGACCGCGTCTTGGGTCTCCTCGTCGAGATCGACGATCAGCTTGTCTTTGCGCTCCTTGCACCACTCGTAGATGTCGTCATCTTTCTTCTTCAGTTCGTTGAGAACCTCGATTGACGCCTTAAGCCTGGACTCTTCGATCAGCTCATCCATGTGCTGCCAGAAGCTGGGGAAGTTCCGGGGGCGGTACGCACGTCGCCATGCATGGATCAAGGCACTGGAGTCGATACTGTATGTCGTCGCGCCGCTCATCCGCGACCCCTGAGCAGCTGGGCGACCTTGCCCACATGCTTAGTCTTGAGTCCTAGGTACCCTGCTACCTCACTTAGGCTCAATTGGTCCTGGTTGTAGCGCTCCAGAACGAGTCCTACGAAAGGTCGTCCGAGGTTGCCGACGGTTTCTACTGGCATATTGCGGGGGATGCCATCCGGTTTGGACACTGAGCGCTGGCGCACACGAGCGTCTTCCCACTCCAGTTCGTACCTGTCCCTGGTTTCGCTGTAGAACACACGAGTCGTCTTGCGGAACGTCAGAAGCCGACGCAGCACGGCCTCACGGCTTACTCCGAAATCACGTGCAACCTCCCACAGTTCGTCATCTGTCCACTCCATTTGGCCGCTAGGGTGGCGAGCAACAACGGAGCTGGCGAGAAGAGAGGCGCGGGGCAGCAGGGCAGCAGCGGCCACCGCATTGCAAAACACTTCGACCTTCTGCTCTTCAGGCGGCCGTTGAGAATCGCCGTCGAGGTCGAGGTCGGAAACACCACTGGCTCGTAGTACTAGGTGCGCAAACTCGTGCAGGAGACTGAAGGTCTTCCGACGAGGGCTAGTGCCCTTTCTACTGATCACAATAATTGGCGCGATAGGCTCCCATATAGCGAAACCCGATGCTTCCGAAGAGCTGAAGCGGTCGCTTTGAAAGACTAGAACTCCCTTAGACTCGATTCGCTCGCGCCAGCCATTGAATGCTTCGCGTCCCTCGCGATCCCGCCACATACTCTGAGAGGCCTCCGTAAAGCCCAGCTCCTCTCGTACACGAGCACCAATGACTTCCGGATCGTCTTGTAGACTCGCGGAGATCCCGAATGGAGGGATCGACTCTTCTAGCTCGGTCGCCAACTCGATGGCCAACTCGCGTCGCTGCCTTGCCCGTCTCTCTTCGATGACTATGGCGGAGTCCACGGCAGGCATGCTTGAGCCTGGCAGCCTTCGGAAATCCCTTAGTGGCTGGAATCTGTCAGGTGGGGCAGGTAAGTACAGAACTGCGAGCGGACGCTTATACAGTTCAGCCATATTGCGAAGCTGGGGAATGCTCGGTGCAGAGGTACCTGACTCCCACTCGTCGAGAGCATCTCGCGAAATGTGAAGCTTCTCGCTAGCGATCTCGACGCTAAGTCCCGTCGACTCCCGCGCCCAGACCAAGACGGCAGGCTTCACTTTTGCCTTGAGCTTGGCCATCGAAGTGTCTCTTCCCTTTTGGTGAGTGTAACCGTGGTAGCCGAGACCAGAACAGGCTCGGTTCTAAGTAAGTAGTGGGCGCCATCCCTGTATCGCTTGACGCGACTCTTGCAGGTAGAGTCGCCACGGTGTACAAAATGGCCTAACGGACGTTACGTCATCTTGTACCTTGAGGCGCTTCATGAAGATCGTCAGCTACCTGCGGGTGTCGACCCGGAAGCAAGGAGTCAGTGGGCTAGGCTTGGAAGCTCAGCGCTTCGCCATTGATGCCTACTCGCAGCAGCGGCAAGCAAATGTCGTCGAGACCTTCACCGAGATCGAAAGCGGCAAGATCAACGCAAGGCCGGAGCTAGTCAAAGCACTGCACCTCGCCAAGGTCACCGGGGCTACGTTCGTAATCGCGAAGCTCGATCGCCTCTCTCGCAATGCTGCCTTCTTGCTCGCGTTGCGGGATAGTGGTGTGCGGTTTGTAGCTGCTGATATGCCCGATGCAAATGACCTCACGGTAGGCATCATGGCCCTTGTGGCCCAGCAGGAACGCGAGGCGATCTCTCGTCGCACCGTGGAGGCCCTAACGGCCGCGAAGGCCCGTGGTGTGCGCCTTGGGAACCCCAATGGCGCAGCGGCATTGAAGCGGGCAGCAATGGGAAACGCTGCGAGCGTGGCAGTCATACGCAGCGCGGCGGATAGCCACGCTAAGAACCTGCAGCCCGTTATCCAAGCTCTGGCTGCGGAAGGCAAAACCAGTCTCGGTGCCGTGGCCGAGGCGCTCAACGACAGAGGGATGCTCACGCCACGCGGTGGGCGCTGGCACAAGTCATCTGTGAGGAATCTGCTGGATCGCCTCGATGTGTGAGTCACTACTGCAGCAAAGAGCCGCGTAGCTCGCCGACGCCTCCGAGTTGTTGTCATCATCCAGTCAGACACACGAGGCCTAGTTGAATTGACTGAACAACCAACGAGCACTACGGCGCGGCGCCCAGGCGCTTCAGGCCATCCTTCGCGAAATCGTCGTTCGGCTCGAGCTTCAGTTTGGCCCGGTAGTCAGAGATGGCCTTGTCGCGTTGGCCAAGCTTCTCGAAGATCGCTGCCCTTGTCCCGAAGGTATTTGCGTCCTTCGGCGCTAGCGCTACGGCTTTCTCGGCATCGGGCAAGCCTTGGATATCCTCGCCCTTCTCGTGATAGACCCAAGCACGATTGTTGTAGGCGGGTGCGTAACTTGGGTCAAGGACAATCGCTTTGGTGTAGTCAGCGATAGCCTGATCGTAGAGGGCCATATGCGTATAAGCCTGACCTCGGCCGCGGTAGCTCATGGCGCCATCGGGTTTGAGCGCGATAGCTTTGGTGAAATATGCGATGGCTTGGTCGTAGTCCTGCGGCACACCTTGGCCGTGGGCATACAAGATTCCGAGGTTGTTTTCCGCTATCGCATTCCCCTGTGCGGCGGCTTTGCGATACCACGCAATACCTTGGGTGTAGTCCTGCGGTACACCTCGACCGTGGGTATACAGGAATCCGAGATTGGCCTGCGCAGAGACGTGCCCCTGGGCGGCAGCCTTGCCGTACCATGCCGCCGCTTGGGCATAGTCCTGCGCTACGCCTTGTCCGTGCTCATATAGCAACCCAAGGTTGAACTGAGCCTGGGCATAACCCTGTGCGGCGGCCTTGCTGTACCACGCCGCGGCTTGAGCATAGTCCTGAGCCAGACCTTGGCCCTTGTTATACAAGACTCCGAGGTTGTACTCGGCGAGGTCATCCCCTTGAGCGCCGGCCTTTCGGTACCAGACGGCCGCTTGCGCATAGTCTTGTGTCACGCCTTGGCCCTCGTCATACATGATTCCGAGACCGGTCTGCGCGGTGGCATAACCCTGTTCGGCGGCCTTGTGAAACCACACGAGAGCGTCGGCATAATTCTGTGGCACACCTTGGCCGCTGGCATACGAGAATCCGAGGTTGGTCTGCGCGCGGGCTGACCCCTTCGCCGCCGCCTTGCGCAGCCATGCAGCGGCTTGCGTATAGTCCTGCGTCACGCCATGGCCATGCGCGTACGCATCTGCGAGGTCATCCTGAGCAACGGCGTTCCCCTGTGCGGCAGACTTGCGCAGCCAAGCCAAAGCTTGGGCATAGTCTTGCGGCACACCGCGGCCGTGGTTGTACATCACCCCAAGATTGACCTGTGCGGAGGAATTTCCCTGTGCGGCAGACTTGCGATACCAAGTTAAGGCTTGGGCATAGTCATGCGGTACGCCAAGGCCTAGGTCATACATCAACCCAAGCTCATACTCTGCTTCGGCATTTCCCTGTGCCGCCAGAGGCCGAAACTCAGCAAGCGCGGTGGCATAGTCGCCGCACGCGCCAGCGGCCATCCCTTTCTGTAAATCGGCGCCTTGTACCGGGTTGATAACAAGAAACAGCAGCCCGCCCAGAAGCAAACCCAACGCCTTCATGACATTTCCCCTGTTTACCTTGGCTCAAGTTGCGCCAACGGCTTCAACTGAGAATTCCCATTTCGCGCATGGTATCGAATGTTCGACTTGGTCCGCGCATTCGGCAACGGACAGGCCTATCGAGGCACGAGCATCGGTACGCTGCCACTGACAGAGTGTCGCTCGTTAGCGCTGGTCATCACGAGGACCACTTGTGAGTTGCCAAAGCTCACGTCGATGCCGCCAACGGTCCTGAAAGGTGGGAGCGCGATGACGGTTGCCGCTCCATGTTTGTCGATTTTGTAAAGCCCATCCGTACCGGCGGCCCACAGTGAGTCGCCTTTTGAGGTCAGGCCAAAGAATGCGACGGTCTCGGTGGGGGGGGCGCGGCCCTTCACGAATCCCGCCCACATGCTGGATGTGTATGTCTTGGCGTAAAGCGGTCTGATCGTATCGCCGCATACCTCCACCACGCTTCCATGCGTCAACATGTGCGCGAGGCCAATTGCAACGGCGAGGCAGTTGGGTTTCCACGGCTCGGGGGTAATACCGTTAACTGGATCGCACGCCGAGTTGAGCGGCCCACCGCACAGCGTTCCGCTGATGTTCCGCTCGACCACGACGATCTTGCCGGTCTCCCTATTGATGCGCTGCAGGCCTCCTCCCCATTCGCCGGCGTTGATGGCTACAAAGAATTGATCGGAGCTGCCATATGAGGCGCTGACCACGCCCGGATGTAGCTTTCCAGATAGGGTCACGGCTTGGATTACTCCGTCCTTGCCAATGGCAATGAGGCGATTAGTGGTCAATATCGCCAGCGCGCCATCTGTGCAGTTGATTGCGACCAGCTGGTCTCCATCACTCGGCACCACCGTCATAGTGGACCATGATTGATTCGTCCACTGGCGTAGTGTCCAACTCGAGCTTTCGCTCTGGCCTCCGGTGACCACCATCGGGTGACCATCGCTCACGCAAAGGTCCAGTACCGGCTCCGGAAGTTTCTGCTTGACTCGCTCGTCGCCATTTTCCGTGATGGTTGAGAGATCGCCCGCATCAGAAAGGAGCCAGAGACGCTGGTCGGCGAACACGGCCCGAATGAGGAAAGACTCCTGGCCTGGGCGCACCGGCTCCAAGGCGAGAGTCCGAAGCGGTATCCCCGCACAGAATACGGTGAGGGCCAAACCAGCCACGATCGGGATCGACCGAGCGACTTGTGCAAGCCGCCTGGAAAAAGCCGCCAGTGATTTGCCCTCCATAGCATCATCCCTCGTCGAGTGGCCGAGCATAAGCGATGTAACAGCACCAAAGTCAACGCCATCAAGGGACAGCCTGTCTGTGGCCGACTCGATCACCATCTGATCTTGCGGCGATCCCCGCAATTCCTTACGATCACTGTTCCACGCCAAGCGCATATATGGGCCTGGCATTTTTTCCTAATCCCTCCCTGACTCCGTTCTCTGTCTCTGATCGCGTGCTGGGGTGAGGGGTGTCGAGTTTTGAATGACCGCAGCAGTTGAAGGCAACAAGGCGAAGGACAGCAGGTTCAATCCATCACGACTGCCAGCCACCAGCAGCACCCAGAATCTGGTCGATGAGGTTCGCAAGCAGTTGCTGGCCTACGAGTCCAAGTTTCACCCGCGAGGAAGGCGCCGCCGAGGCAAGGCCCAGTCCAACTTCGATCGCATCGTGACAGCGATCATCTGCGACCTCGCCCACGGTGCTCTAACCGACATTGAGGCGTGGCGGCACATCTCTCTGTCGAAGCGACGGTCAGGAAGCGAATCCGTAGGCGCGCCCTTCATGACCGAGGCTCGTATCACGATCATCGAATGGTTGAGCAAGCCAGAGATGGACTGGCTTGAGCTAAACAAGGCAGCACAGATCTGCAATCCATTTGGTGGTCAGCAGTCCACCATCCGTGCCTCAGAGCGCTTGCGGCGGTACATGGATGAATTCGACATCCAGTTTGCAGACCTTACGCGCGATCCCGCACTGATGGGCGAGCCTATCGTGCTCAAAGGTCGCAAGGTCAGGGGCAAGGCAAAGTCGCTGGAGTTGCCTCCCGGGGAGTCCTTAGACACCTACCGGGCAGAGATGGAGCGCATCAACGCGGCGCTGGGTCAAGCTGAGATTGCCTGTGATGACATCGACAACCAAGGGAATGAACGTGATGTCGGCGACCGCTGGCTCAGGCGCATCTTCAACGATGGCTGCCTGGATCAGGGGGGGCGGTTGTACGGTGGATTCTGGCAGGCCATGTCAGCCGAGGATCGTTTGCGGGATCTACGACTCAGCGGGGAACCAGTAGCTAGCCTCGACTTCGGCCAGTGCGGTGTTCGGATCGCTTACGGGCGCGTGGGCGCGCAACCACCTCCGGGTGATCTCTACGCCGTCCCGGGACTAGAGGGTTACCGCGAGGGCGTGAAGGCCGTACTGAATGCCCAACTGTCGAAGACGAAAGGAATGACACGGAAGCCCGTGGGTACCGCTAGGCACTTCTCAAAGCACCTCACCATCCGGGAGATCGAGGAACCGATCCTCCGGCACCATCAATCCATCCGGGAGCTGTTCTACAGCGGATTCGGTTTGACGATGCAGTTCATTGAGAGCAGGGTGCTGATCCACAGTCTTCTGCGCTTGATCGACCATCAGGTGGTTGCTCTGCCGGTGCACGACTGTCTGGTGGTTCCTCAATCCTCCGCAGAACTAGCTGAGCAAGTCATGCTCGATAGCTTCCTTCTGATAGTCGGTGTGCCTGGTGTAGTTGATCGCAGTGTTGCCCTTGCTTAGACCTTCCCCCTGTTCCTATGAAGGATGAGGAACGTAGAGAAGAGGGGCATCCCATGAATGGACCTTCCTTCTCCAAGAGAGGGGGAGGTAAGACGAACGAGACGGAGTGGAGAACGTGAACCAACGCCAGCGAAGAGTCGCTGACCTCCATAAGCGCATCGCCAACCCACATGACGCCTACGAGCGCTGCCGGGTCTACCCGTGCACGAATGGCACCACTGCGGACCGCGGCGAGGGCCTCAACCGCCTCTACTGCCGCAAGCATATTGAGTTCTATCGACGCCACGGGAGCTACGTCAAGCGCAGCTACGGTGCTGGTGAGATCCGGCCTTACCGTGTGAAAGCCCTCCGGTGGCTCAGGGCGCACGGCGACGAGCAGAGTGTGAGATCGGCTGTTGCTCAAGTGGAGCGGCTCTACAGGTCCGCAGGGGCAGCCATCGAGGCCTTCAGGTTACCCGGCAAGACACCAGCGGAACGTGCGAGAGCCATGTGGGCACAGCTGCGCAAACATGAGGTCGATCCAAGTGAAGTGCTTGCTGTGTGGTTGGCGGTGGGTATGCGTTTACGCGATGACCCGCAGCTCGACCGTCACGACGAATATCGGCAAGTGCAGGCGGCCAAGCTGATCCACCGTATGGCCGGCGGCACACACAAGCGCTGGGAGTATGCGCGCCCGAATGGCTCCATAGAAGTCAGCGAGTTGCACAAGCATCCGGTGAGTCGCGGACAGGTGCTTCGTATCCTGGGCCGCGAACTAGCGATGATCTGCACTCAATTGAATGGGGCGATTGAGTGAAAGCGTGCCCTATGGCACGACGACAGGTTCGATGCGCTCGCAATGGCTGTCGCGTATTGAAGCGAATACCTCAACCGCGACATCTCCTGCGAGGAAGACAGGCGCAAGGAGGAAGTTGATCAAGTTTGCTCGATTCAAGGAATCAGTAGTCGGTCGAAAACCCGCTGCGCTCAACTTTTTCGACAACTACTAAGGGACTGCGAGAATCGCTTCCAACACCGCCAGCGCCGCACCGTTATACCCAGGGAAAACCGAGGCTGCAGAGATTCGGTACTTATCGCATCGGAGCAGAAGGTCGCCGGCGAAGCGGCTCGGCAACGTCGCCTTGTAGAGTCTGTCACTGCTGGAGATTTTTGCTTCTAGATTTTCGCCCACCGCGAAATCGACGCCACTACCACCGGAGCAATTTACGAGTACGAAAGAACCACCCTGTGCAGCTAGGTTAGGTGAGGTGCTACCTGGAACGTGCACAAGCCTAAAAGCGGCGTCCTTTCCGATCTGCGAACAGCGAAGTCCGAAGACCGCAAGTCGCTTATGTTCATTCGGGGCGGGGTCATGTAGCGCACCTGCTGCCGCGAAGTAGCATGCCACTAGCGAACTACTTGTCCAATCTAGCAATCGGGTTGGAATCCCGTGATGTTGCGCTAGAGCCATCAAAGGAATTATCGACGGCTCGGGCCAAGCACTGTTATCGGCCCCGTTGCGTTTGATGACGCTTTTTAGGTCGAAGAAATCCCTGAAGTCGGGAGAGTCTCCCGGTATGGGTAGACCGTGGCGGTCGCAGTAATAGATGAACGACCAAAGCAGGTGCCATTCAAAAAACGTCTGGCCTGGATGATCTCGCATGGAGTCCATCATCCCTGTCTTGTACTTGTGAATAACCTCTTCGCGAAAGACCTGCGGACTAAGTTTCCATGTGCTGTCACTTTGGCCACGAAAAATGTAAGTGGAAAACATGTCGCTGAAGGTATCGCTGAGAGGCGACACAAAATCCCAAAACTCGTCCAAGCTGTCGAAATTTTTCGTATCCAACGCGTCAGTCACTTGGCGATTCCTTTTATTACCAATGGGAGCCCACATAACCTATCAGATCACCACCCGCCTCCTCGACTTCATGGTCGAAGCCGAGGAAGGGGACGGCTCGTCGCATATCGCAATACCAACAGCGCCTTGACCATCGGAGTGGGCCACACGGACCGGCGTAGTCGGAGCCAGCGCATGGAAAGCACCGCTGTTATACCCTCACTGAAACTACGAGAAGTGAGGGAACACAATGGAGGCGAGCGCCAAAGTATCCATAGTCGGCCTGTCGAACGCAGACGCGCTTGACGAGATCGCCAAACTTGTTGACCAGGCCGGCGACGCCGCTGACCCCACTCTCGTGGACCTTTCGCTATTTCTTTCTGAGGAGTTGGAAGAGCGCGGCCTTCAGCCCGATGAAATGGCACTGCTGGACTACTACCGTGCCAACGCTTGGGCCTGTCGCCAGCAGCAAAAGCTCGGTGATCGCGCCGCTGTCTGGGATTTCGAGCAGCCCGAGGTGCGCCAACAGATATTCCTGCTCCGACGCGCCGTGAACAGTCCGGCATTCGAATCGATGCATCAGGTCCGTCGCTGCCAAATTCTCACCAACTTGGCGAACTTGCTCGATACACTGGGTCGTTTTATAGAGGCACGTGCTTCTTGGAATGCGGCGCTCGCGATCGATCCGAACTTTTGGATGGCGCGTTCCAACAGAGGGCGCGCGCTGATGCACTACGCTACCGCGCTCTATGACCTTGGGCATCAGGAAGTGTTCGCCTACCATGCGCACCGTGATTTGGTTGACGGGGTGGCAGCGATCGAGATGTATCCCCACCTTGGGGACGAGCGTTTGGTTCACTACTACTCCCAAATTGCAAAGCGGATTTCGGACCACTACGACATCGCAGCGATTGGCAGCGGCCATCAACCGAGTGGTTGGGATATGGGCAAGAGTTCGACAGAGCGCTCATACCGGCACTGGTGCCTCAGAAACTTGTTGTTCCTTAACCCGTTGAACGACGTGGAGGTGGCTTCGGTCGCCGCGCGCGACGTCATGGGATTGCCGAATTTCGTTACTGCGATCAATGAGCCGCCCATCATCGCGGGGATGTTTAATGAACTGAAGCAAGGGTTTGTATCGGCACGGTGGTTGCTGTGGGAGGGCACCGCCTCGGATGAATCCCACTTCTCCGACCGGGAAGTTTTCCTATACAACACTTTCGACTATCCGGCCTACGGTTTGTTCGTGGAGAAGGTTAAGATTGCCTTCCGGACGGCCTATTCGATTCTCGACAAGATTGCCTACTTTTTGAACCACTACCTTGCGCTCGGCATCCCAGAGACGCGGGTCAATTTCAAAAGAATTTGGCGCGAGAAGGACAATGGCCCCATTCGCGATCATTTTTCAAAGTGCGAAAACTGGCCGTTCCGTGGCTTATTTTGGCTGAGCAGGGATTTATTCGAAGAAGGCATGCGGGATTCAACCGAGCCTGAGGCGCGCGCCTTGGCCGATCTTCGCAATCATCTCGAACATAAGTATGTGAAGGTTCACGAGGTGCTGTTGCCGAAGACGGGCGCCCATGACCTATTTCTCGACACGTTGGCCCATTCCATCAACCGGTCCGACCTGGAGCGCCGGACCTTGCGTCTACTGCAACTGGTCCGGTCAGCACTCATCTATCTTGTGCTTGGGGTACACAAGGAAGAGCGAGATCGCGCAAAGGGAAAGAAAGAACAGATGGCGGAGATGTCGCTCCATACATTGGAGGACGACCGGAAGCGCTGACCTGGCAAACACAGCGCTTACCTAACTGTCTATTCTTCAGTCGCAGCTGAGAGTAGTCGCTCCAATTCCACCATCTCCCGGTGATGTGCATCGGAGTCCGGAAACGCATTGAACGGGATATAGGGGTCTGTCATACCTAGCAGTTCGCCGCGCTCGTCGTCCCACACCTCCAAACGACCGTTGCATAAATACCTCCATGTAAGTTTGCGTATCTTCATCGCTAAATCGATACTCGAACGGCTGGACTGCTTGAGCGTCGTCCCTACGTGTTGCCCGAAGGGTTCGAACACCAGGCGCCTTTCCTTACATTGAACGGCAAACATCAGCACCAGTGTTTCGTCCGTATTCGTGAGTTGGACGATGATGGACTCTGGGACTTGACTCATCTGTTTGATGTGTAGGTTGTCCATGTGGAGGAAGGCGGCGCCATGGCGAGCCACGATGGTGATGGCGTCGGGTGATCGGAGATTTTGTGAGCGAATGTCGATGTTGTTCGCTGCGCGCTCCATAATTTCCCGGCCCAGCAAGTGCTCAAAACCTCCAATGAGCGAGCGGTCGGGCGCCTCTCGACTCAATCGCGGCCAGACGCAGAAGCGGTCCTGAATCGCTTTGCGCGCGAGTGCTTGGACGATCGGAAGATCTGCATAGATGCGTTCATGGTCGATGGTCTTGTCCGGGTTGACGATGACATCGCGCTCCGCATGAGCGATGGCATTACGTCCCTCATCCCAAAGATATTGGGAAACATCGACGCCAGATGCTCGTAGTTCTTGGATGCGCTGAGCGGCTCTTTGCTCGGTGAGGTTTGGCAACGCCAACTTGAACCAATCCTCGCGCCGCTTTCCATCGCGATGCACGAATGAGATGGCCTTAAAGAGGCTCAGGAAGGCGTAGAAGTGGCTCGTGCTGGAGAGGCCTTCGCGATAGAGAGCGAGCGCCGTGGCGGCATCTTCGTCCAGGATCACGGGCAGGAAGTCACTGTCGAGGAATTCTTGGGCGACGTTTCCCTGCATCCTCCCGACGCCAACGGCGCACGAACCGCCCGTCCACATAGAGACCTCGAAGCTCTTGCTCTCACTCCAGGCGAGAGCGCTGCCGAATCGGAGGATGCGATCGCGGGCATCTTTTGCGGTCAGTCCAAACTTCTGAACATTGAGGCAAACGCTAGGGATCGCCCTATCTGACCCCGGTCGCAGGATGAAGTCGAGACCATCGAACATGACCACCTGCATTGTGGTCGGCCAGGGAATCGAGGTTAGGACACCAGCCACAACCCACTCTCCAACTTCTCGCACGGCTTCTTCTGCTTCTGCGCGTAGGTCCCTCAGGTAAGGCTTGACCATCTTTGCTGGCACCTCGGTGGACCGAAGAAAGTTTAGCAAACGGCAGTTGCGTTAGGTTTCCCTGGTGCCCGAAGCGCTTAGCTTCAACTTTTGCTCAGATCAATCTTGAGCACGGGACAATTTTGGCGCCCACTGCTAGTCCGAATGACCACCGGAGAAGCGCAATGTCCTTGGATATTAAAGGCACTGTAAGGCGGAGTGGAGAAGATCGTCGTTACTACATGATTCGAGTGCAAGTAGACGGACGACGAGTCGTCGTCTCATCCGGGACACGGGACTTAGAACTTGCCGAGCTGCGACAGCAGCAGGTACTCGATGCGGTCCGGAACGATCCAGGTGTCACGCAGAAAGAAATCGTGGAGATAGTGCGCGGCGAGAAGCGCGCAGCTCGCATCGGAATAATGACTGTGCTGGGTATCACGTTAGAGCAAGCGTTCTCCAGATGCTTTCACGATCCACAAATTTGGGGTCGCATAAAGGCTCAACGGGAGTATGCGGCCAACACCAAGCACGTGAAGGCTTTCTTCGGTCCTCATCGCCATCTGCAGTCAATTAGTGGCGACGAGATAAAGCGTTACATCAATGCGCAACTTGCCGCTAACAGCGCCCCAGGAACCGTGAATCGGCGCTTGGCGTGTCTGGGCAGAATGTTCAAAGCGATGCAGGAGTGTACGGATGGTCCAAAGACCATCCCTAGGTTTCGTTATCTGAAAGAAGAAGGCGCCCGAAAATTTGCGCTTACGTACGAACAGGAAGACACGGTCTTCAGAGCCGTCGAGGATCTAGATCGGGTGCGCCCTGGACCACAAGGAGGCCCTCCACGGAGATTGGATGCTCATCGGTATCTTGAACTATTTCAGGTGCTAGGAGAATCGGGCATGCGGCTCAGCGAGGCCCTGGGTCTTCGATGGGGCGACTTGACTATGACCGCTTCCGATTCGCTGATTAAGCTCCATCGGATCAAGAAGCTCAAGACGGGTAGAGCGAGAACTGTACCTATGACAGAGAGGTGCAGGTCGACACTTGAGGCTGCTAAACGTCGCGACGACAGTCTCACTGGTCCGTTCGCGGACCTCAACAAACGTCGCGCGCAACATATCTGGTCTCGGGCAGTCAGAAGTGCGCGCATAGATGACCCCGAATGCGTAATCCATTGTCTGCGCCATACGTGTGCCACGCGGCTCTTAAGGGCAACCGGGAATTTGGTACTCGTACGAGACTGGTTAGGACACACTACGATCCAGACGACGGCTGACATCTACGCGCACATTGAGTCGGAAAGCATGCTGCTCGGAGCATCCGCACTCGCCGCGCGCCGCCGCGAGTATCAAGAAGCAAATCGACAAACGGCCTAGCCTCGAGATGTGGTGCCCTACGGCACGACGACAGACTCGATGCGCTCGCAATGGCCGTCGCGTACTGGAGCGAGTACCTCAACCGCGAGATCTCCCGTGAGGAAGACAAGCGCATGGAGGAACTGATGGAAATCGAGTACGCCAAGTTCGCCGAGAGCGTCTTTGGTCACCGACTGGCTGCGCCGAACTTCTACGACAACTACTAACCGTTTGCGCGGCCAAGGACGGCCGCCCCCTGCTGGTTTGCTGGTAGCTCGAACCCAGGAAACATCGCCTCGATTCGTACCAGTGTGCGATAAGTTTTCTCCAGCTCGGCGATGGCCGGAAGCATCTCTTCGTCGATCTTCTGGTTAATCCTCGTCCAATCCACGAGGTCTTTGTTGTGTTTGTGCACCATGACCTTATAGACGTTTGCCGTGCCCACTATCACTTTCACCTGCGCATCAATTGCATCTGCCGCTTGCTTCGGGATGAAGATCCTGTGCCCGTAAAAATAGTCTTTGAACGCATCGAACGCATCGACCACCTTGGGTAAGCGTTCGTCGTCGGACGGTTCGCCGGCCAAGCGGAACAGGCTGGTATAGATCACAACCGCTTGGCTAAAGCGCGAAAGCAGTACATGCGATTCAGTCACGACTTCGAGCGACTTCTCATACAGCCGTGGGTAAACCGTCTGGTGCTCAAACGCCTGCTTTCCCAATGCAGCTTTGAACACCGCTTCGCTGCGCGTTTCGCTCCTGTCTAGGAGCCACTTAACCACTAAAGCCAGCAGACCGCTGGCCAGTAGGTTCGACGCCATTGTCGTCACGAAGTCCATAGCTGTCCCTCACCTGGAGTACCCATAACCTATCAGATCACCACCCGCCTCCTCGACTTAGTCGAGGGGGAACGGCTCGTCGCATATCGTGACACCAACGGCACCCTGACCATCGGCGTAGGCCACACCGGCCTCGACGTTACCCCTGGTCTCCGCATCACCTCTGAGACCTCCCGTGCGCTGCTCCTACGCGATCTTTCTTGGGCTACCAACTGCGTATCCAAGAATGTCCATGTGGCCCTTACGGAACCGCAATGGATCGCTCTGGTTTCCTTCGTGTTCAACGAGGGCGAGACCAAGTTCCTGACTTCCACCCTGCTGCGCTTGCTTAATACCGGCGACTACTCATCCGTACCCGTGCAGCTCCTGCGGTGGACGAAGGAGACCATCGATGGCCGGCTGGTCGAGAACGTTGGCCTAAGGAATCGCAGAAGCGCCGACGTCCCCCCGGTTTTGAGTAGCACAGCGATTTGGAGTCCAATCCCTCAACCCAAGGAGATTGGACGTGAAGAAGCGGTTTACCGAAGAACAGATCATCGGCTTCCTGCGTGAAGCGGAAGCC
>Ga0302233_10001398_pt1 | contig 16787 bp, 15 predicted proteins | sample II_Palsa_N3_1_FD_193516 | JGI IMG/M metagenome (GOLD analysis project Ga0302233, IMG submission 193516) | Peat permafrost microbial communities from Stordalen Mire near Abisko, Sweden - II_Palsa_N3_1 | ecosystem: Environmental > Terrestrial > Soil > Palsa > Peat permafrost | place: Sweden... | reverse complement strand
GTACGCCCGGGCATGGTACCAGCATAAGGCATAGGTGGAACCCGAAAAACCCCAGGTGGCATTGTAGGGAGCCGTTGGCAGCAGGATACTGTCTATCCATTTTGAAGAAACGATCCGCCGGCCTGCATACCGGCCTTTCTGCAACAACAGAGACCCAATCTTTATGAGATCACAGGTCCGGAGCCGAATACTTAACAATCCGCTGCCATCATAATACCCGTCTTTCATCTTCATCCAACCGACCTCCTGGATACCCAAGGGACGGAAAAGATATTTTTCGGCAAAAAGCAGGGTGCTCATTCCCGTGCTACGGGTGATGATCAGCGATAGCAAATGCGTCGCGGCATTGTTATATTGCCATTCCCGGCCCGGATCGCCGACCATGGGAGCATGCAAGGTATAGCCGGATGGATCGGTAAGGGCGAGAAAGTCCCCTATGCCGGTCATGGTACCGAGCTGTTCATGATAGAGCCCGGAGGCCTGGTTCATTAATTGACGCAGGGTAATGGTACGCTTCCTATCGTCAGTGTCCTTGATCAGTTGTGGGAACCATCGGGAGATTTTCTCGTCCAAGGAATGGATATATCCTTTATCGATGGCAATCCCGATCAGCAGCGAGCAGATGTCTTTGGTCAATGACTGGTCATTTCGGAGATCGTCTTTCCCCGCCCCGTTGAAATATTTCTCATATACGATACGATTGTCCCGGGACAGCACGATTGAATACAGCCCGGGGTTATCGCGGATGGCGGTGACGGTATCCAGAAACGACGAGGATGGGGTTTGACTGACGGATTGGGCAAGTGCAAATCTTCCGCAGAGCCCGAACAAGGCCCACATCACAAAAGCTTTTTTCATGATTTAATTATTATTATTAAGCGGTATACAGATATCTGTCACTAATTCCTGTGGCGGGGTGCGCATGGGAGAATTATGATAGATCTCGAATGGAGGGGTGTCTCTGAGGGTCAGTCCGCTGACAGGATACCAGTTGCGGTAAATGCGGCTCCACGTCTGCCACAGGCTGTCATAGGGACCTTTATGGGTAAAGATGGCGAACCGGCCGCCGGGCAACTGATCCCGGTGCAGCTCCTTGAGCGGGATGCGGGGTACCTGTTCAGGGATCACCAGGGCAGCGTCGAAACGTCGTTCTTCCAAAGGGAGCAATTCCAGGTCCCGGATAATCCCCAGCCGCATCAACGCGAAGGGATCTTCATACCAATTCCAGACTTTTTCAAACAGCACATTAAAAGCCTCGTCTGCGGCAGCAGTATAATTTTCATGCTTTCTCCCTTTGCGGCGCACATAATAGAAATGCAGGTCGGGCAGATCCTTCAGTACAGGAATCGGGACATGCTGATTTTTTCCCTCTTTCACAGGGGGAAGGGGATAACGGATCGCGGCAGGCACCCCCATCTGACGGAACCGGGAAGGGGGCGCCCCGAAGCTGCTTTTAAATACCCGGATAAATGCGGAAGCTGTCTGGTAACCTGTCTCCAGGGCAACCGCCTCCGTAGTCTGGCCGGCCATCAATAGCTGCATGGCTTTGCGCATGCGGATGCGCCTGCAGCATTCACCGAGCGTCTCCCCGGTAAACGCCGTGAATATCCGATGAAAATGATAGGGAGACATACAGGCCCTGGCCGCAATGGCCCCGATGGTCAAGGCCTCGGCGGCATTTTCCTCGATATAAACGACAGCATCATTGATGCGGCTGCGGTAATCGAGGATGGTATCAGGTGATTGTTGCGTTCCCATACATTGACGATACAATGCTACGCAATATTTCAAAGGCGGGATATCCCGATCTTGCTGTTATAGTACAAACCGGTAAAACATTTACCTAGTGCTCAATAAGGTTTGTACCTAAAGTATTAATAACCATGGAGAGGGAACAATCCATGCATCGTAGAGTTTCGTATATTTGTCTTTTCATAGGATAAGGTTTAATGGTTAAAAACACTTTGATTAGTACGTCCCTGGTAGTCTTACCGGGGACTTTTATTTTTGGCGACGGCTGGCCGCTTACTTTTTCCCGGGATGTAACAATTGCATATCAGACAGCCAGTTAGCCATCAACTGTGGCCAGATACGAACTTCTTTCAGGTCAGAACGATAGCCCATGTTGAAACCGTGTTTACCCCCATTGAGGATATGCGCCTCTACAGGAACGTTAGCCGCCCGGTATCTTTCCAACAGACTAACGACCGGCACCGCACAGCAAGGATCGTCGTCGGCAGCAATCATAAAGGCCGGCGGTGCATCGGCCGGAATAGTATTCGGCACCCCCAGTGGCCCCGGATAGACCAGCATTTGAAAGTTCGGGCGCCCGTTCAGCCGGTCGACCGGATCCGGAGCGGCCGGATCGCCCAACCCCGGCGTATAGGCTAATATGTCGGCGACTTCACCACCCGCAGAAAATCCCAGCGTGCCGATCCTTCCGGTATCTATCCCCCACTCTGCCGCTCTGCTACGTACCAACCGCATGGCACGATAAGCATCCTGCCGCGTCGTTTTCTCGAAAGTATATATCGTCGAGTCCTCCCGGAACAGCCGGTACTTAACGATAAAAGCCGCGACACCGATACTGTTGAGGAACCTTGCAGGATCACGGCCTTCGGCATTGAACACCAACAACCGGTGACCGCCTCCCGGGAAGATCACCACGGCGGCGCCTGTCGCCTTGTCCTTTGGTGGAAGGTATACGGTAATAGAAGGATTGTGAATATTCTTGACCCAATAGTCTTTTGCCTCTTCAGGCTCATTGCGGCGGCTTTCGGAACCTGGTGCGCCATTGGACCACAGCGGAATTTGCACGGCGGTATCCTGGGCGCTGGCGGCGGATGGGAGAAGGGCGGACACAACCAGGGCAAGGAGGATGGTCAATCGGGTGAGCTTCATTTTTTCGGTTTTATGAGTAGAAGGTACAGAAGATTGGGGGATACGATGTGTCGGGTGTAACTAATTATTTACTTATTTTTTGGGGCGCGGCTGCAAGGGCAAAACATCCGCAAATGCAACGCTGTAGCGGATTCCAGGGGTCCGGAGGGGTTCTCTTACCATTCTTACAGGCCGGGAGCCGCTCGTCAGTGGAAATTTACCGATCAGACCCATATTTTGACACTCACGGACCTATTTTACCGTTCATCACAGGTTCTTTGCCGTCATTGGACAAAAATAGCCGTCCATGCCGGATGTACTACCGGGCAGGGGTAAAGTGATATTATCTTTACTCCATCAAATCAAACGGAGCTTTGTCTCCTACTACAATGAAACATCTTCCACTGGGTTGACGTCACTAGGCAGCAGCCCTTTTCTTTCCCAACATTTCTCAGCCAACAGAAAATTTTAAACCAGTCGCCTGGCCTGTATAAGGCCGGGACGACACTGTAACCTTTACTTTCTAACTGACCTAACATGAAAAAATTAATCGGGGTGATCGCTATCCTGCTCACCCTACTTCTCAGCGCTATCTACCGTCAACTGACGCACCATAACGCCAAGGCAAAGCCGGACACGTCTTGTGGCCGGAAAATCCTGCAGGATGGGATGTACCTCACCGCCCTGCTGATGCAATAAAGCCTTTTTCGTCCATCCGACGCTATGACCGGCAACGGTTGTAAAGGCCGGACTATGCCCCGCAAGGCAGCCCTATGCCCGGAAATGACTATTCATTCATAACCAATAAACAATACAACTATGGCCAGTCTAGGTAAAAAATTTCTGTCCGCCTTCATGGAAGTGACGGAAGAAAAAAAAGAAGGCTCTACGCAAGAGCAAGACCGTCAAGGCGACGCTGCAAGTGCAGGTATGGAAGCCGCAAGGCCGGACGCAGGCAGGCAGGCAGACGACCGGTTCGCCGGACACTTCGATCAACTGCTGAGCGAAGCGAATATCCCCGGACCGGATTACTATGAATTCTCCCGCATGATCGGCGCCATGCAAGGTATACCCGACGAGGGTGCCCGTTACAGCGCGGCCTTCGCGGGCCTGCAAGTCCAGGGACTCGACAAGCAACGGCTGCTGACAACCGCCGGTGAATACCTGCGGATTCTCACCACCGATGCAGACCAGTTTCAACGGACAGTGGACGCGGCGTTACAGGAAAAAGTGCACGGCAAGGAAACGGAGGCTGAAGAAAAGGCCAGCCGCATCCAGGCGCTATCACAGGAAATCCTGCAGCTACAACAGCAGATCAGCGCCCTGCAGGACGAAGTACGCGCCAACAAAGACAAGCTAATGAGCGGCAGCAGCGCCTATACCGCTGAAAGCCAACGACGGCAACAACAGATCAAAAACGATATCGACAAAATCAATCAATACATCCACTAACAATCAAACCAAATGACCATGAACAACTTCATTCAAAAAACAAAGACCCCCGGCTGGTGGAGCGAACCGAAGAATATCGCCACGGCCATCGTCGTCCTGTCATTGCTGGCAGGTATGACCTATGGATTTCTCACCTATGTGCTGCCCTGGCTGGTGAAAGTGACCTGGAACCTGGTGAACCTCGTGATCGGCGGCGTCGTTTGCGGCTTGCTGCTGATGATCGTCACCAACAGAAAGTTCTGGCGCGCGATGAAGTACTTCTCTGAATTCATCGCCAATTGTTCCATTGGCCTGGCGATCGAACTGAACCCTTTCAATATCCTGCAGGCGAAGATCGATCAGGGCTATAAGGACAGGGATACCCTGTACAAACAATCGGCCCGGCTGAAAGGCAAGCAAAGCGAGTTGGTCGAAAAGCTAGATGAAAAAGAAAAGGAACTACAGCTGAACATTCAGAAAGTGAAGATCCTGCAATCCGAAGGCGGCTCCGGCCGGCAGGTCAACCTGTACACGAACAATGTCATGCGTTGCCGGGAATACATCGACAACGTGACGCCGATCGTCGCGGACCTGAACAAGCTGATCCGGTTCGCGGATGCTGCCTACGAAGAAAGCGGCGTTATGCTGGAAGACGCCAAACTGGACCTGGAAGCCAAGAAGGACCTGTACTATTCCGTGACTACGGGGCTGTCTGCCGTCACCAGTGCCATGCGCGCCTTCAAGGGTGATGACGAGCTGAACCAGGATGCGGAAAAAGCGCTGGCCCTGCTGAAGGTCAGGATCGGCGAAAAGATCGGGCATATCAAGTCGGCGATCGACGTCACGTCCAAGTTCATGGACGACCAGGTGCTGGAAGACAAGGCGAAATCCGCGCAGGCCATCGAGCTCATCAACGGGTTCGACCTGGGCAAGGATTTCAACTATACGGGTGCGTCTAGGGGTGCGTCTAGGGGCGCGTCAACGGGGACCGCGGCATCGGGTGGTGCGGCCGACAAAGGCCGGCTGAAAGATGTATCGGTAGATCGTTACAAAGGATTATTGGATTAAAAACATTTTCAAACCATTAAAATCAAATCATATGTCAGTCAAATTAAAACCCGCCGGAAAAGTCTTATTAATCGCCATCATCGTTGCCGCGGGCATCGTCAGCATCAAATGGTACCAGGCAAGGCCTAAAGAAGCCGGCAAGGCCGTAGAAGTGGGTAAGGTCACCCTGCCCGACGCGCCGGAAGCCTCGCTGAATGATCATGCCGTCCTACTGCCTCTCCCGGCTGCAACCGAAGCGGTCAATGGCGGTACGCTGATCAACTGGGAACGTATGGCATGGAATGCTCAATTTTCCGGCATGTACGCCAACGGTGGCGTCAGGACAACCAAAGGCTCATTGTTCGACAACGCTCATCTCGACATCACTTATATCCGCCAGGACGACTGTAACAAACAGATGGCGGACCTCGTGAAGTTCGCCGGCGGGTACAAGACCAACCCGAATACGCCGGCCGTGCTGGTGTCCTTTATGGGTGACGGGATGCCGGCCTTCATGACGGCCCTGTCGAAGGAACTCGAGCCGCTGGGTGCGGAATACCAGCCGATCATCCTGCCGATCGCCCACGGCAAATCGTTCGGCGAAGACCAGATCATGGGCCCGGTATCGTGGAAGCAGGACGCACACAATGCCGTCGGCAAATGCGTCGCCGGAGTGCTGCGGGACGGAGACGTCAACATCCTGCTGAAATGGGCCGGTGACAACGGGATCAAAGTGAACCCGGATGAAACGACCTATGACCCGCAAGCCGTCAACCTGATCGCAGCCAACGACTTCCTGGATGCACCGAATAAGTACATCACAGGCTATACGGAGAAAAGGAAGATCATCGTGGACGGTAAAACAACCGGCCAGGATACGACGGTGGGCGTCGATGCCGTAGCCACCTGGACACCGGGCGACGTAAATGTCGCCACGAAGAAGGGCGGGCTGGTCACGATTGCCAATACCCGGCAGTACGCCAGCCAGATGCCCGTGGAGACGATCGCCATCAAGAAGTGGGCCTATGACCACCGCACGGATGTCGAGAACATGATCATCGCACTGGCGCAGGCCGGCGACCAGGTCAGGTCGTTCACCGAAGCCCGGAAATTCGCGGCCGAGGTCAGCGCCGAAGTCTACCAGGAGCAAAATGCGGGCTACTGGCTGAAGTACTACAACGGCGTGGAAGAAGCCGATGTTCAGGGACTGACAGTCCACCTGGGGGGTTCTGCGGTCTTCAACCTGGCGGATATGGCGAACAGTTATGGGCTGGGCGCGGATAAGGTAGACAGGTATAAGGCGGTGTATAATACGTTCGGTAATCTGATGGTCAGGATGTATCCTGCGCTGATGCCGAGCTATATCCCCTACGAAAAGGCGGTGGACAAGTCCTTCCTGTTAACGGTGATCTCGAATCACCCGGAATTGATGCAGGGGAAGGCGATCGAGACGAAATACGCCAGCCAGATTACGGCGCAGGTCTCTTCGCGGTCTTATCACATCGAATTCGAGACGGGATCGGCGGTTATCCGGCCTGCCTCTTACCCGATGCTGGATGAGATCTTCCAGTCGGCTGTCGTAGCCGAAGGTCTGAAGCTGGGTGCCTACGGTCATACCGACAACAGCGGATCTGACGACGTGAACGTCCCGCTGTCGGAAAAGAGGGCAGCCGCCGTCAAGGATTACCTGCTGGGCAAGGGATTAGCCGCGGACCGTATCGAGACGAAGGGCTATGGTTCGTCCAAGCCAGTGGCTGATAACGGCACGGCTGACGGCAGGAGCCGCAACAGGCGCGTAGAAATCGTGCTGGGTGAATAACAAAAGGTGGCCGAAGGGCTGCCAATCCTTAACAGGCGGGGGGCCGGCAATGGCCTCCCGCTTCAATAAAGTAATTATGTTCAAACCATTCGAAAAGCTGAACCGGCAAACCTTTCTGATCCTTGTCGTCGCACAGTCGGCGTTTGCGCTGCTGGCGTGGCAGGTCAGCGGACAGGGGCTGATACCGCACCCTTCGGCTGTGTTGGCTGCGCTGGGCCATCTGCTGACGACGAGGCTGTTCGTGGACAATCTGCTGACGAGCCTATTGCTGACAGGTCAGGCGCTGCTGTATTCTGTCGTGATCACGCTGGTGTTGGCGTATGGGGCAGTGATACCGTTCTTTGCCCCGTTGGCGCAATTCATTGTCAAATGCAGATACCTGACGTTGACGGGGCTGATCTTCATCTTCACGTTGCTGACCCGGGACGGTAGTCAACTAAAGCTGTCGTTGCTGCTCTTCGGGATCGTCCCCTTTCTGGTGACGTCGTTCCTGGCAGTGATCCTAAGGACGCCTGCCCAGGAATTCGAGCTATGCCAGACACTGGGCTATAATCGCTGGCAGAGCCTGTACGAGGTGATCATCATCGGTAAGGCCGACCAGGTATTCGAGGTGGTCCGGCAAAACTTTGCGATCGCCTGGATGATGATCACGATGGTGGAGGGGTTGAACATGAGTGAAGGAGGCATCGGGGCCCTGCTGATCAAGTACAATAAATACAATGACCTGCCGCATGTGCTGGCGCTGCAGGCGGTGATCTTCGGTATTGGCTTATGCCTGGATTACCTGCTGGGTACGTTGCGACACTGGCTATTTCCTTATACTAAACTCTAATGATCATGACCTCTTATACAAAACAAGATGTGCTGTTACAGGCGACGGATGTGTCGCTGTCCTATGACCGCAAGTGTATCCTGTACGATATTCATTTCACCGTCCGCGATATCGTGCGGCCGGGATTGCAGCAGGGACAAGTCGTCTCGCTGGTCGGCAGGAGCGGTATCGGGAAGACGCAATTGTTCAGGCTGTTGTCGGGTCTGCAACGGCCTGACTCCGGTGAGATCACGATCAGGGAAAGGGTACCTTCGGCCAGGCCTGACGGATCTATACAGGTGTACCGGGAACGGATCGTGCAGCCGGGCGATATGGGCGTGATCTTCCAGAACTATTACCAGTTCGGGTGGAGGACGGTGCAGCAATCGCTGATGCTGGCGGCGCGGCAGAATAAGGCCCTGACAGGAAAAGAAGAGGATGCCATCCGGCAGTATACGCAGCAGTTCGATATCGCGGATGTCCTGTCGCGTTATCCGGCGCAATTGTCCGGCGGTCAGCAGCAACGGGTGAGCATTATCCAGCAGTTGTTGAAAGGGTCGGACTTCCTATTGCTGGATGAGCCGTTCTCGGGGCTTGATGTTTGTGTATTGGACAAGGTCGTAGAATTGCTGTTGCAGGTGTCGTTATCGGATGAGCTGAAGACGCTGATCATCGTGTCACATGATATCGCCACGGCGGCGGCTATTTCCGATACGGTGTTTATCCTCGGGAAGAAGCCGGGGCATGAGGGTTCGACGCTGGTGCGGGAGATCGACCTGATCGAGCGTGGGCTGGCCTGGCGGAAGGACGTACGGCAGGAGAAGGCGTTCGGTGATACTATACAGGAGATAAAGGGTTGTTTATAATTTCATCAGCGACTTGATGCCGGACCAGGCGATCTGCATACCGATGCAAAAAACGAGGAAGGCGCTGAGGCGGTTGACGATCTGTTCGCCGCGGGGGCCGAGGCGGTGGATGAGACGGGGCGCGTTGGCATAGCAGATATAGATCAGCCCGCACATCAGCACGATGGCGATGAAGAGGGCGCCGAGGTTGAGGAGGTGGTCTGTGATAGTGTTCTCGTTCTCATGGGCAGACAACGTGAGGATGACGGAGATCGTTCCCGCACCTGTGGTCATGGGAAAGGCGATGGGATAGAAAAGGAAGTCGTCTATATTCGACGTATCACGGCTGGGCTGGGCGGTTTCTTTCTTGCCTTTGACGTCGTTGTCGGTGGTCAGCAATTGCCAGCCCATCCGGCAGATCATGATCCCGCCGGCCAGTTGGACGATGGGGATGGAGATACCGAAGAGCTTGAGGATCCAGCTGCCGATCAACGCTGAGATGCCGCAGATGGAAAGGCAATACAGGGATACCTTTTTAGCCGCGCGTTTACGTTCGGCGCGATCGAGGCCGCCGAGAAGGGGTTCGACGATGAATGCCGAGCCGACGGGGTTGACAGCCGGGAAGAGGGAAAGGAAGGCAAAGAAAATAAGATGCAGGAGGGGTAAGTCAAATTGCATGAACAATATTACATTAAATTGCGGTTCAACATCAATTATGAGAACCTTCCTTTTTTGTACGCTGACGACGGTGCTGCTGGCGACGGGGTTGCTGACGACAAGCCTGCTGATGTCCTGTCATTCACCGATCGATCCGAACAAGCCCCGGGTAGTGATCAAGACCCAGGCCGGGGACATAGAGGTCGAGCTATATCCGCGCCAGGCGCCGCGGACGGTGGGAGCTTTCCTATCGTATGTCGATTCGGGCTACTACAAGGGCGGCAATTTTTACCGGGTGCTGAATGAGGACAACCAGGTAACCGGCGCGGGGTTTTCAAAGCTGATCCAGGGCGGCATCTGGAAGACAAAACATAAGCTGGCGACGTCCCTGACGGGTGTGCCGCATGAGACTACACAGCAGACGCATATCTTACATACTGATGGTGTGATCTCGCTGGCGCGGATGGAGCCTGGGTCGGCCACGACGGAATTTTTTATCTGCGTGGACGATCAGCGGGGATTCGATTATGGTGGGGGGAATAATCCGGACGGACAGGGATATGCCTCGTTTGGAAAAGTGGTCAAAGGAATGGATGTGGTACGCGCTATCTACGCTATGCCGGAGAATGACCAATCGTTCGTTCCGCCGATCCCGATCTTTAATATTACGCGGGAGTAGGGATCATTTTTACAACTGATATTTCAGTAATGCACTCTTCCATCTGTGGCTTTCACCGAACCAAGGGTACCGCTGGTAGCTACATTAGGATCAGGCCGGGCGGTAAAAGTCACTCTTTCCGTCGATGTACAGGAGGCAATGCCGGCGGCCAAAAGGGCCGCGATTATTATGAGTTTCATATTAATAGGTATTTAATATACCTAACTGATGAAAATATCGGGCCACGGCTGCGCCCGGGCTCTAAGGTGGCCTTGCAGGCGTCATTCCGATCTCAGGCTATGTACGGGGTTGGACATCGCTGCGCTGATTGATTGATAACTGATTGTCAATAAAGTGATAACGATTGCGGTGAGCCCAGTGACCACAAAAATACCGGCGGTGAGCGGCACCCGGTAGGCGAACTGATCCAGCCACTGGCGCATCCCCAGCCAGGCGAGGGGGACGGCAATGCCGATAGCGAGGAGAACCAGCCCCAGGGATTCTTTCGACAGCAGGAATACCAGTTGGGCAACGGATGCCCCGACGACCTTACGGATGCCGATCTCTTTTTTCCGTCGCTGGGCCGTAAAGGCAGCCAGCCCGAAAAGGCCGAGGCAGGAGATGAGGATGGCGAGGCCGGCGAAATGGCGACTGAGAATTCCTATCCTGATCTCCGAAGCATAGAGGCGCTGGTAGTCTTCGTCCAGGTAATTATACTCGAAAGCCATCCCCGGGTGTACGGCTATTCCATCATCTTCCCCTTCATTCGCTCTAAAAAGAATGCTTTGTAGGTTTCGCCCAGCAGGATCTCTTCTTTGATCTTCCGGAGTTGAACGGTATTGCCTTCGATAGCAACGATCTTTTCGAGGGCAATGATATAGGACCGGTGGATGCGCATAAAATAACGGGAGGGGAGGCGGTCCTCGAGATCTTTCATATTAAGGTAGGCGAGGGTTTTGGTACCATCGTGATAGATCGCCACATAGTTTTTCATGGCTTCTATATAGTCTATATCCTTGAAGTTGATCTTCAGCATCTTTCCTTTCAACTCTGTTTTGACGAAGAAATAATCGTCTGCGGGATCGGCGCCTTCGGGAGTCGGACCTGGTGTTGAAGCCGTCGGGTGCACGGCGGCCCCTGCTTCTTGTTGTCCGGGATCCTGGCCCGGCAGAGCTCGTTGAACAGCCTTCAAAAAACGCGGGAAGGACACGGGCTTCAGCAGGTAATCCGTCACTTCCAGCTCGAACCCATCCGACACGAATTCACTATAGGCAGTGGTGAGTATGACCTTGGGGCGTCCCCGGATCGCACGGACGAGATCGATACCCGAAATCTCCGGCATCTGGATGTCGAGGAACAGGAGGTCGACGGGTTGCTCATTGAGGAACTGTAATGCCTGCAAAGGATTGGTAAAGGATGCCACTATTTCCAGGGAGGGGATCCGGTTGACGTAATGCGTCAACACATTAATGGCATGCCGTTCGTCGTCAATGATGATGCAGGTGGTCATGTTACAAAGTTATAATAAGGTCGACGGTGAATAGTTCCCGCTGGTCCTTAATATACAAAGAATAATTTTCTCCATAGGCCAATTCCAGCCGTTTGCGGGTATTGTCCAGGCCAATACCTGTGGACAGTTCTTTGGGCCCTGTCTTCTTCCTGTTGCAGCAGAAGAAATGCAGATGCCCTTCCGCGCTGATATCCAATTCCAGCCGGACCGGGTTGTCGGTGCATTGCAGGTCTCCGTGTTTGAAGGCATTCTCCACCAGGGTGATGAGGACAAAAGGCAGGATGCGATGCTCTGCCGGCTCGCCCCGGATAATAAAGCTAACCTGCAGGCTATTGTCAAAACGGAGCTGCTGGATCTTCAACACATGATACACGTGCTGAATCTCCTTGGACAGTGTGACTTTCCCGTCTGCATCCTCTGTCTTGTCGAGGGAATAGCGCATGATCGCGGAGAGCGTGAGGATACCTTCCGACAGATCCGTGGAATAGTCGAGCGCCAGGGAATAGAGGAAATTGAGGGTATTATGGAGGAAATGAGGATTGATCTGCGCCTTGAGGAAGAGATAGTCGGCCTGCATCTTTTCTTTTTCGAGCTGAAAGGTCCGCTGTTCGAGGACCTTCTGGTTTTGGGCCTGCCATTTTTTTTCATCCAGCTGACGCGTCACCACTGCGATCACGAGGGGAATAAAGATCTGAAAGACTAATGACAGGCTATAAGAAAACAGCTTCATGCTAATGTCTAACGAAATTTTGAACTCGTATTTTTTGGTCGTGACATCACAGAGGTAAAAGTAGACAATGTAACTGACCGCAATGACCAGTACAGGCAACAGGTAACTTTTCCATGATGCTGCACGGGCAAGCAAATGGTAATACCAATTGAGCCCAATATAAAAAAATACAACCTGGAAGGCCGTACCCAGAGCCATGCGGCCTATAAAGCGTGGTATACTGAAGGTACGCATATCCACCGTCTGATAGGGCTGCCTGACAAAATAGAGCATCGAAAGGATGAATACAGCCAAAACGATATTGAGCACTACCACCCAAAAGCAAACTTTTCCAAAGGAATACCTGTACTTTTTGTGCATAGGCTAGACTTTGAAATAGGACTCCAACTCCTGGAGCGTATCGGCAGTCGTATCAAAATCCTTGATGATCCGGCCTTTCTCCATGAGCAGGATACGGGTGCAGACATCGGTGATATGGTTAATATCATGGCTGCTGATGAAGACGGTCATCGGATGCCGGTCCTGCCATTCTTTCAGCATTTTTATCAGGCGCAGCTGGGAGGACGGGTCGAGGTTCGCGAATGGTTCGTCGAGGATAAGGACCTGCGGTTCACGCAGCAGGCAGGCGGCGATTCCGACTTTGAACTGGTTGCCTTTCGAGAGGTCCCGGATATACTTTCCGCTGCGGAGGATACTGCCGTCGAAGAAGGGTTCGAAGTTCTTCAGAAATTCATCTACATTGCTGCGGGAGCGATTGTCCAGGCTACCTACGAAATAGAAATATTCTTCAGGGGTGAGATAGTGGATCAGAAAGCCTTCGTCGAGGTAGGCGGCAGTATACTGTTTCCAGTCCTCGGTAGTAGCAACGTTCTTATCGTTGGAGGTGATCTCGCCTTTATCAGCGCGGACGAGGTCGAGCAGGAGGCGGAAGAAAGTCGTTTTGCCGGCCCCGTTATTTCCCACCAGTCCTACCATTTCACCTTGCCGGGACGTAAGTTGCGGGATATTGACGACGGTATTGCCATTGTAAGATTTGAGGATATTATTAACAGTGATCATAAAAATAAGTTTTGCGATGGGTTGTTTTGTTGTCGGCTATGAGGGTTATTTTTCGCGAAAGCCTGCGAGGATGGTATGTTTCCTGGCCTGGAACTGGCCGGTGAGCCAGTTGATCCACCAATTCTGCAACAGCAGGCTGACCAACCCGAGCAAACCGAGGACGGTTAAGGCGACCCAGCTATTGAATGCCCAGGCCAGGCCCCAATACAGCAATACGGGGGCCAGCAGGACTACCAGCATGTTGATCCATTGCGACATACCGGTGCCCTGGTAATTGAAGGTGGCGCTGCGGGTCAGATCGATAGCCTTATAGCTTCGGGTAGCAAAATAAATGACGACCACGCTATTGATCCCGATGTTATAAAGAAAGGCTGCGATCTGGAAGGGGATGATCTTCCAGCTGATCAGGCCATATAAGGAGCTAACCACGAAGGTCAGCGTGCCGATGGCGATAAACATCATAAACTGAGCGCGGATGAATTCCCTGATACTAATTGGCAATGACATGAGTGCATCGAAATAACCGCTGTGCCAGGCGAAGAGGAACTGGCCATAGCCCATGATGAAGATGCCGGTGATGAACAGCGCCCCCATCAGGATCATAGGAGTATGTTCGGATTTCAGATAGACCGGTTTGTAAAAGATAAACCCATAGAGCAGGATGACAAAAGTCATCATCACCAAGGCCTTGGTGCGTTTGTTGCGGAGCATCAGCCGGAGGTTGAGGGCCACCAATTCGCCGGTCAGTCCCCATTGCTGCAACCAGGTATATTCGGTCGTCTGGCGCTGGCGGCCTCTTCGGGCGATCTCTTCGAAGTAGAGGTTCTGTCGCAGGAACCTGCTGTTGTTCACCAGGGAGGCGATGCCGAGTGCCACAAAAACGACTGTGAGCCAGGGAGATTGCAGCAACAAGGTGAACAGGGAAGTAGACAGGGCGCGAAAGGAAAAAACATGAAAATAGTCCAGTGCGATGAGAATGCCGATGGCTCCAAGGAAACCGACGAGCCACCAGCTGTTGATGATGATCTTACGCTTGATATACAGGATCAGAAAATGATTGAAAAGGGTGATGGCCAGGATACTGATGGCAAAGCACGCGGCTACCAGCGGACCGTGTGCATGGCCGATGACGGTGACGATGAAGGGTATGAAGATGAACAGCGGCAGCAGGTTGAAGAATTGGAAAAGCGAACGAACGTTGAGGAAACGCACCAATTGACGCCGCCGGATATTCTGGCCCAGGTAGGGCTGGATGGAAAGGACCGGCAGTTCCTGCAGCAGAAAACGCATCAGGATGTCTATCGAAAAATAATACAGAATGAGGCCGCAGAAGACCCGGATGATATCCTGGCCGGGAAAAAATTGGGGCAGGAAATGCTGAAGGGATAAGCCCAGAAAAAGGGCACACGCCAACAGATAAAGGACCACAAATCCGATGAAGATCTGTGCAGCCAGGTTTTTGCCGGCGCTTCGACTTCGCCAAAAGGCCCGCCATTGATGGGATAATAGTTTAATAATCATGGAGCAAAATAAACATAATTCGGCCTGTCCCGGTGAAACTTTACCTCAATCCGGCGATTGCCATGACGAATCTCCCTGAAACGCGGCGAGAGGACGCGCGAGGGCGCGCTATCAGCCTCTTTTCAGCAGCACTTTCTGCCCTGAAAAGTCATTACTGGCGTCGATGATGGCCAGCAGTTCAGGCCATTTGGCGGCACCCTCGAAATTGTGTTTGTAGACCCGTTTGTACTGAACGATGAGCTGGTTGCCCTGGATGCGGGCGGTGGTGGTCAGGCTGCCGCAGGCGTTAGCCACCTTTCCGTTGAGTTTTTCCACTCCCATGACGGTATATCCCGGGGGGATGGCGAACGATACGGAGCAGTCGAGTGTCCTGGCGTAGGGCATATAGATGTCCACCTTACGGTCGCGTTGTGAGGCGGTCATCTTCAGGGGTGAATTGATGGCTTTGCCGACGCTGAGCAGGAGGTTGTTGCCTGCGTGTTGAAGAAGACCGTCCATGGTAAATTCGGTAGAATAGACGAAGTCCGGCGCATAGTCGCGTATTCCGGGATTGTCTACTTTCCAGGCGAGCATATCTTTCGGGTCTTCTATGAATTCGGAGGCGACTTCCTCCTTGAACCGATCTTTGAGCGATGACCTGGCATGCTGAAGGGCAGCGGCATAGTCTTCTGACACATTGTTTTTCCTGCGGGCTTTCTTCAGCTCGTCCATGACGGATTTTTCCACGTGCAGGGCCTGCTGTTCGGAGTTATAGCAGTCTTCGAAATTCAGCAGATGCAGCTGTTCGTCCTCTTTCATTTTACCGGTAAGAGTAGTCTGTCTTTTAAAGTGCAGCAGCTGCAGGTCTGAAGTGATGTCGATCTGGATGTTTTCCTTGTGGGCATTTTCTTCAGCGCTGCTGATGGGTGTCGACACGTTCATGTCCGGCAGCTGGTTTTTGCGGAATGTCCGGTTGAGCTCTACATATGGCTGTCCTTCGAGATAGTCGGGGATATAATCGGGACAAGTGAACATGTTGCCACAGCTGACGTAAAAGGGTCTCTCCACGTTAACCTTCAGCATCAGCATCAGATCACCGGGTGTCATGACGTCGTTGATGGAGGGTCCGTAGCGGGAGGGCATGACGGTGTATTCTGCATCGATGGCATAGCTGTTCAGGAGGGCCCGCAGGCAGGACAGATATAGGCTGGTGTTGAGTTCCATATGATTGCGTGCTTCCCCCACTTCCATGGTTTTACTGTCTTCCACCTGATTGTAGTATAATGAAAAGCGGTATGCATAGTAAATGAGCCGGGCCAGGCTATCTTTGGGAATTCTTTTAAAGTGCGAGTCGTAATCTATGAGGATCTTATGGGCTGTATTTCCGATAATCATATTGAGGGCCTGGTTTGATTCCGGCCAGGTCCTGTTGAGCACATCGAGCAGGGGCACATCTTTGACCACTTCTCCCGTAGACCGGCCTGTCATTTCCTTGTTGCCGGCGAGGACATTGATCCGGAAGGCAGGCAGTTCGCGGAGGGAAGACATCCACAAGCCGGTGGGCGCGGCGGCGAGGTTCTTCATATCGATATCGAGGATCAGGTCTTTGTCGTCATTGGTGGTCTGTCGGGCATCCGGGGCATGGTTCATGCTACGGTATTCGACGGCGTATTTATCCCCGATGTTGCAATGGATGGAATAGTCGAGGATCGGGTGCTCGTCGCCGAATTCGAAGATCAGCCGTTCAGGCTCGCGAAAATTAACGGAGTATTCTTCCACGCAGATATACATGTCCAGGAAATCACCCACCTGCAGGCCACTGATGGCCAGCTTACGCTCT
>Ga0302233_10001396_pt1 | contig 16795 bp, 30 predicted proteins | sample II_Palsa_N3_1_FD_193516 | JGI IMG/M metagenome (GOLD analysis project Ga0302233, IMG submission 193516) | Peat permafrost microbial communities from Stordalen Mire near Abisko, Sweden - II_Palsa_N3_1 | ecosystem: Environmental > Terrestrial > Soil > Palsa > Peat permafrost | place: Sweden... | reverse complement strand
CGGCCCATCCGCGAGATCGACAACCAGTCCCTGGTGGCCCTCGATCTGCTCTGGTCCGATCCCACCAACTCTGACAGCGAGCTTGGGTACGACGTCGACTCGCCAAAAAAAAAAAAAAAAAAAAAAAGATAACGAAAAAACCTCTCTCAGGATAATTCACAACCCAACGCGAGGGGTTTCAGTCATGTTTGGTCCAGACGTTGTGCACAAGTTTTGCCAGCACAACAAGCTCAACCTGATCGTCCGCGCCCACCAGGCCGTCATGAGCGGGGTCGAGTACTCGGCGGCGATGCAGCTCGTCACGCTGTTCTCGGCCACAAACTATTGCGGCGTCCTCAAAAACTCGGGCTGCATCCTCAAAGTAAACAAGGACAACAAGATCCTCGTCTGCCGCATCGACCCCAGCCAAGAGCTCTGGCCCGAGCAGCAGCGACCCCCGTCGCCACCGCGCAATCTTCCTGCGAGCATAAAGTAAAAAGCGGCCTTCTTTGTACAAGTTTCAGAAACCCTGCTAGGTACGGCGAAGCCGGGAAAGAGCGGTAACGAGAGAGACAACGACGGGGACAATCGTGGGGAGAAACAGGGGCGTGTAGATGGCGTACTTGTGCTCTTCGGGAAAGTAGACCTGCGCGACCATCGTCGGATCGAAAAAGGCCTCCTCGGCGGCGGCGACAGCGGCGGCAGCCTCCGTGCACGCGTCGTCGTAGTGGCCCTTGCCGTAGAGCGAGTTGGCCGCAACCACACCCGCCAGGGCGGCCCGCCACTTGCGCCCGACGTGGTCCTCGACGACGATATTTGTAATCTTTTCCAGCATCGAGTGCAGCGAGTGCAGCGTGTCCATCGTCTGTGCAATGTCGTGGCGCGTCCTCAGCCGCACAGCCCGATCCCGCTCCCACACCGACACGCCCTTGCCGGCACCCGCCGTCGTCATGCCTGCGACCGAGTGCGGCCTCGCAGTCAACGGCGCAATGTCCAGGAGTTGCCTCAGTTGCGTTACAAACACGGCCAGGGAGCCCCTGAGGGTGTCCATGTCGAGATCGCTGTTGTTGTTGCTGTTGTGCACGACCACGCCGCCCCAGCCCGGAACGGCAAACGCGTTGTTGGGCAGCGGCTGGCCGCCGTCGTCGAGCAGGTACAGCGGCTGCTCCTGCGGCTGCGGGACGTAGATCACATAGTGGACGGGCGGGAGGTCGTCGGCGGCCGAGGCCAGCGTCCATTCGCGCTGGTTGACAAAGTTGGCCAGCCTGCTGTGCTCGATCGCGCGCGCCTGGCCGTCCGCGGTGGGCTTGCTGGCCACGGCCATCGGGGCAAAGTACTGCACCTCGGTCGAGACGCTAAAGGGACCCAGCAGCGCAATGTCCTGCACGAGCGGCTCCACAAACTGGGCCACGGCCTGGCGGACGCTGCTGGCCCACGAGCACGCGTGCCCGCCGCACAGCAGCCCAAAGCTCAGGTGCACGCCTTTGTGGTACTTTAGTGGCCGCGCCGTCGGCACGCCCGTCTCGGCCTCGTCCACAAACACGCTCAGAAGGGCAGGCCCCACGCGCGCCGCGATCGACGACAGCCTGTTGTCGCCGGCAGCGCCAGTGGTGTACACGGCCATCCGCTGACCGTTGTCCAGCACAAGCGACTCTGCCGCGGAGGCCGACGCGACGATAGAGAGCACGTAGCGGCCGTTCGACGTCGGTATCCCGTGCGGCGACGTCGTGGTGCGCACGACCAGCCTGAGCGGCAGCCCCGCCGCAGCCGTCTGGAAGGCCTCGTTGGCAGGCACGTCCACGTCCACGCCGGCGTCCATCACCACAATCAGCTCCACCGCCATCGCCCCAATTGGCAACAGCGCCAGCGCCGCCGCCTGCTGCTCGGCCAGCGGCAGGTCGCGGTACACGCTCTGTTCGTGGAACCACAGCGCCACCCCGAGGCCGATCACCGCGGCAAAGTACACTTGCAGATGCATTGCCCGCGACTCGAAAACTTTTCTCTTCTTTTTTCTTCTTTTTTTTTTTTTCAGACATGTTTTACGCAAAGTACTGGAGAGTCGTCTTCTTCTTGGCCTGGACCTCCATGATACCCTCCATGTAGTCCTCGTGCGTGAGCAGCTTGGCGCCGCGACGGAGAGCAATCATGCCGGCCTCGACGCAGACGGCTTTGAGCTGTGCGCCGTTAAAGTCGTCGGTGGACCGGGCGAGCTCGTCAAAGTTGACGTCGGGGCTGACGTTCATCTTGCGCGAGTGGATCTGCATGACGCGCGCGCGCGACTCCTCGTTGGGATGGGGGCACTCGATCTTGCGGTCGAGACGACCCGAGCGGACCAGGGCAGGGTCGAGGATGTCGATGCGGTTGGTGGCGGCAATGACCTTGATATCGTCATTGTTGTTGAACCCGTCGAGCTGGTTCAGCAGCTCCAGCATCGTGCGCTGCACCTCGCGGTCACCGGCCTTGTCAGAGTCAAAGCGCTTGGTGCCGATCGCGTCCAGCTCGTCGATAAAGATGATCGTCGGCTTCTTCTCCTTGGCCAAGGCAAAGGCGTCGCGCACGAGCTTGGCACCGTCACCGATAAACATTTGCACGAGTTGTGGGGCCGCAAGCTTGAGGAAGCATGATTTGGTCTGGGCTGCGCACGCGCGTGCAATCAGCGTCTTGCCCGTCCCTGGTGGTCCGTAGAGCAGCACACCTAGTGAAGAAGAAAGAGAAGGAAAAAAAAAAGAAAAAGTTCCACCATTAGTGTGATCTGTGCATTGTATTGTGCGTACCCTTGGGTGCTTTGATGCCGAGGTTGTTAAATTTGTCCTTGTGCTTGATCGGGAGGACGACGGCCTCCATCAGCTCCTCAATCTGTTTGTCGAGACCACCAATGTCGCTAAAGTCGTCCGTGGGCTTTTCGTCCACCTCCATCGCCTTCACACGCGGGTCGTACTCGGCGGGGAGCGTGTCCAGGACGAGGTAGCTGTCCTTGTTGACGCCGACGAGGTCGTTGGGCTTGAGCTTGATCGGGTCCACCAGCCCAATCACTGGCAAAAAAACGGTCTGCCGTGTTGTCGTCTTGATCACAGCGCACTTGCCCTTGCGTTGCGAGTCCAGGTCGACGTTGGCGCCATCGTCCTCAGGCTCGTCGGAGGGGTCGAGGTCGAGGATCTTGTTTCTGTGCTAAGAGAAAAAAAAAAAATCTTTGCAACCGCCTACCTCGACAATGTTGGCCACAAGGTAGGGCAGGACCTTGTTGACCTTGATCTTCTCCATGTTTTCCTTGATCTTTTCCTTGTGCGACGCGTGTTCGTGACTGATGCGGTTGATCTCGCTCTTCATCATCTGCGCCACAGACGGCGTGTCAGCAAAACAACAACGACAACAACAACAGACCACCTTTATTTCGTTCTCAAGCAGGCGCGTCCGGTTCACCACCACCTCGTTGCTTGACTTTCGAATGTCCTCAAACAGCTCGGGGAAGCCGTCCAGAGCCTCCTCTAGTGTTGCCATTTGTGCTGTGGCTGACGTACGACCAGACTAGTTTTTATTTTCTCTTTTAGGACCCACAATAGCGCAGACTCTCGTGCCCTCGCTCTCTCTCTCTCTCACACACACACGCACACGCACAAGCACGCACACATATGTGCAAACGCACGCGTAAGCAGTGCGCACAAAAGACACCTTCGGAAATAGGGGCCACAGTTGCCAAAATATGGCCGACGAAGACTACGATCTGCTCGCCGCCATTCTCGCCGACCCCCCGCCGCCTCCACCGCCGCGGGAGCAGCCGACAAGGCCGAGGTCAGTTCAGCCGCAGGATCCAACACCAGCTCAGGCCGATCCAACGCCGGCAGAAGAGGCGCTCGGGCATGCGGCGCCAAGGTACTTTGTCATCCGCAGCAAGGACGACACGAGCCTGCAGGTTGCGATGAAGAAGCGTGTCTGGGCGACGTTCCCCGACCTGAGCGCCAAGCTGCAAGCAGTGTACGACCGGGGCGACGTTATCCTGTTCTTCTCGGTCAACGGCAGCGGCGGGTTCCAGGGGTACGCGCAGATGAACTCGGACATTGGCAAGGGGTCATCGCACCCGACGTGGTCGGGCGTGGCGCGGCGCGTGCTCGGCGAAGACTTTGACATCCGCTGGCTCAAACAGTATCACGCCCGTTTCGTTTTCAAACTTACTTTGTTTTTTTTTTGTACTTTTCACAGAGGCTACCTCAGGTTTGCTCAGCTCAAGGCATTCAAGAACCCGCTCAACGACAACATGGAGATCCATCGGTCGGCAAACGGCACAGAGATCCCCGAGGACATTGCCAAGGCGATCATTGACTTGTACGAGCCCATCGGCGAGCCATCCTTACCTGTGACGTTGTCGCCTGTCCGAAAAGTCATCCTCGCACCTCCGCACCCGACAAGAACGGCACCGGAGCAACATCGCCGTTCGCGATCTCGGTCCCCGCCTCCGCCTTTGAGACGCCGATCCCGTTCGCGTTCGCCCGCTCGGAAGCATGAGCGCTCCCGCTCGCCGCCACCAAGGCGTCGATCGCGGTCGCCTCCGCCAGAACGCAGATGGTCTCTCGTTGGCAACAACGACAACGGGCGTCGCAACGATGCACGTGTACCATATCGTAGATGAAAAGAAAAAAAAGAAAAAAAAAATATACCCGTGTACAAAGACTACTTTTTATACACGCGCCAGATGGCGTCCGAAATTTTCACGACGTCGCTCATCTCAGAGACGTCATGGACACGGAGCACGTCCACGCCCTCTGCGATGAGGGCCGAGCAGGCCGCGGCGGTGCCAAACACACGATCTGCCTCTGTCTTGTTGATGACGGCGCCAATAAACCCCTTGCGCGACGGGCCCACAAGTGTGGGGAAGCCCTCGAGGTCTTGACCGCGGGCGACCACCTGCGACAGCGAGCGCAGCAGCTGGATGCTCTGGTGCGGATGCTTGGCAAAGCCGAGGCCAGGGTCAATCAGAATATGCCAGCGGCGCACGCCTGCTTGCAGGGCGTTGTGTACTCGCACAGCCAGTTCCTCGCGCACGCCAATGACAACATCGTCCTCGGGATATTCCTTGTTCTCTGCCAGGACCATCGTCTTGGAGTCGCCGCGCATGTGCATAAAGCACACGGGGACGTTGGCCTTTGCCATCGCGCCATACATCGCTGGATCCCTGAAAAATTATAAATTACAAAACAAAATAAAATTTCATAAATACCGGCTGCCTCCAGTAACATCATTGATCATGTTGGCTCCTGCCGCGAGGGCAGCCAAAGCAACCTGGGCTCGCCACGTGTCGATCGAGATCGGCGTCTCCACGCCCTGTTCACGGAGGCGACGGATCACGGGCACGACTCGCTCAATCTCCTCCTCGGCGGTCACCTCGTCCGCATTTGGCTTGGTCGACAAGCCGCCAATGTCGATAATATGTGCTCCTTGCTGGACCATTGCCTTGGCGTGCTCAACAGCTGCATCCACGCCCATAAACTTGCCCCCGTCGCTGAAACTATCGGGCGTGACGTTTAGGATGCCCATGATGAACGTCCTAAGAAAAATAGCGTTTCTTTAGTGCGGAAAGGTAAACGAGAAAAAACATACTGCGTGCCCAGGTACCACAGCTTGTTGGAGCCAATGGGAAAGACTTTTTGGATGGTCGATGTGTCCTTGAGGTGGCGCCAGAGGTGTTCCACCGTCTTTTGAAACTTTGGATGCTCGTGGCTCGCTCCAATGCTGTGCGGTTTAAAAAGTTTATTATTGGAATTTTCTTATGCTGTTGTACATACTCGCAGAGGGGACGGAGGACAAACTCGCGCTCATGAAGACGTGCGTGGGGGATGATGAGGTCGTCTTCGGCGACCTCGACGTCATCGTAAAACAAGATGTCCACGTCAATCAAACGCGGGCCGTTTGGAATCGTCGGGATCCGACCCATCTCCTGCTCCAGCGTCTTTAGCCCAACCAGTAGCTCCCTGGGCGAACGAGTGGTCACGGCCTATATGTACACATAAATACACACAAAATGTATTGCAGTACCTTGCAAACAGCGTTTAAAAACATCGGCTGGTCCGTGACGTACGCAGGTGGGGTCTCATAGAGAAAGCTCGTGTCGAGGATGGCGCAATCAAACGACGAGGCGAGCCTTTCCAGCGCCAAATTGATGTTGGCCGCGCGGTCGCCAAGGTTGGAGCCGAGCGCGAGGAACACAATGTGCTGCCGAGGAAGGCTCGACAAGGTCAATGCTGCCGACGGCTTTGACGCGACGCGAGTTGCACTCTGGCTAGCGCCCGCAGACGACGATGACGCTGCCGACGGCGACGAGGAGATCGACGAAAACGACGCAAGCGTACCCCCATAGTGGGAAGCATCGCGGATGATCTCGACCCCGGCCGACGACGCAAAGAGGAGAGCGCTCGGCTTGTTCACGCGGACGGTCACGCGGCGAACGTGGCATTGAGTCACGACGAGTTTCGCCACCTCGCTGGCCATGGCCTCAATTGTTTTGAACGACGACGGCTCGAGCAGGTCGGTCACCATGCGCGCAATCGTCCTATAGTTGTACGCGCGCGGCACATAGTCGTGCGACGACGACGCCCGGCTCGGAAGAGACCACATGGACAAGTTGATAACGACGTCCTGCTTCTCCTCGCGCTCGGGCGGGTTCACACCAACGATCAGCCTCACGCGCATGTCTAAAATAAACACACGATCCTCCGAGTGGTACACACCCTTGTCGTCCACAAGGAGCTCTGCAAACGGCCGAAACTAGCACTCCGACGAATGAGGAAACGGAAAGCGATCGCGCCGTCAACGTACCGTTTGCGAATCCCTTGCGCGAGTGATCTCGACGCCAGCCGCAGCCGCGTTGAGCAGCGCACGCGGCTTCTGGACACGCACTGTGATGGCCTGGATGTTGTACTTGGCCAAGCAACTCTAGCAACGAGACAGAGACTGAGCAGCCCATCACACGCAAGAGTGATTAGAGTACCTGGGCTATGCCTTCGGCCACACCCTCCACCGACTTGTAGTGCGAGGTCTGCACGAGCTCGGTCACGCTCTTGGTCACGTCCGAGTAGTTGACGGTCAGGCTGACGTCGTCCGTGCTGCCAGAGGGAGCCAAGTCTGTCACGATGGACAGGCTCACGACAATGTCCTGCTCCTTCTGCCGCTCCCAGTTGTCCACGCCCACGACGCCGCGCACCATCAGCGCGTTCACCGTGATCACGTCCCAGCCGACGCCGCTTTTACCGACAGCGGCGTGAGCCATGCAGTGTTCACCTGGGTGGTTCAAATGTCGGCCACACTTTTTTTTTTTTGCCCGCTCAAAGTTGCCTGATGAGGATGTTTCGTGCGCCTCATCGTTCAAACGGTTCAAATGAAACGTGAGGGCTCGATGTAGATGCTCTCAACATTGGCCAGAGAGAAAAAAATAAAATAAAATAGAAATCACGAAATAGCTTGCTTTTCAAGGGCCCCGCTGGCCACGGCCGAGGAGGCTGTTGCTTGGTGGTACGTGGGCAGAACAGGATGGTGTGGTGTGGAGTCGCCGCCGTGCTTGTGCCCTGACGCCGACTTGAGCCAGGCCTCCTTGACGTAGAGGACTCCAAAGACGATCGAGGCACCGGTCCACTGTCCCAGCGAGAGCGGATGCAGAAACACGATCGACGAGAGCAGGAGCGACAAGAACTGTCGGATGGTCATGATGGTGGAGAATGCGAGCGCGCCAAACGTCCGGATGGTAAAGAGGATGACGATTTGGCCTATGCAAAAAAAAAAAAAGAACCAAAATTTTTTTTGAGATTAGGTACAGCGGGGAAAGCTACCCAGAGATGCTGCAAACGAAAGGGTTATCGCGTCAAAGATCATGGGTGGGTGGCGCTGGCCAAACGCGATCGACGACACGATGCTGCCGTCCGGGATGAGCGTAATCAGGCTGATCAACGCCGAGACCAGGTTGACGTAGAGCATCTGGTTGGACTGGCTCGATTTTTTCTCAAACAGACGCTCCTGGAGGGTCGACGTGAAGCCGTCCGCGCCGAGGTAGACGAGCATAAGCAAGAGCCCATAGATGGTGTCCGACTTGTCCGAAGCCTTTTTACTCGCGATTTCCTGTATTTTTTTTTCGTTTGAGTTTAGCAGTGAGAGCGCAGGGTAAACAGGCCCACATTACGCCAGACATGAGGAACAGCGCCGAACCACCCATGACCGTGAGCGCGACCAGATAGTCCTTGAGGCCGTACGTCTTGCGGTACAGGGCCGACCCGATGATAAGCACCGGGATCATCTTGCCGCACTTGCCCAGGGTTTGCGTGGGGAAGGACACATACTTGAGTGCTGTGTTTTGGTTGTGGTGCAGCGGCAGTCAGCCAGGTAAGATACACACACACACACACGCACAACCACACGCACAACATACCGTCATATTGACAGTAGGTTGCCACAAAGTTGGACAGGGACACCAGGACGTAGCTGCTAATGGGCGCCGATGGCTTGAACGACTCGCCGTTCTGTAGCAACATCGCGACGGCTATGCCGATGGCCACGAGGCGGTTCATGAGCACGAGGAACGCTACATGCAGGGGGTGCGCGCCCGTTGTCGTTAGTTATGTTCAGGCACACCAAAAAAGGTGTCGCGTACCAGAGTTTGTAAACACCTCGTCGGGACCGTACTCGGTCGTCATGAGCTTCTCCTGTATCAGGCCGTACACGAGGAAGCAGCCCATGATGCCCGCCACGCAGCCCGTCAGCTTGGCGTAACGCGACCACTCCACGGGAGAGTCACCACTCATTCAACTTTTTTTTTCTTTTTTTTCCAAACTCGGAACTGAAAAAAACGACCGAACGACCTAACGACTGGGGGAAGGGGTCGCTCCACCCCCGCCGGCGCCGGTGGTGACAACGGAATCAAAGTCATCGTCGGTCGTCATGCTCAGGGCGGCCGTGGTTCCCTTGGGATCGAGGTCCATTGCAACCGTGTGCGCACGGATCGCGTCAGGTTGGCGGCCAAGCTTGCGGTACAGGTCGGCGAGGAGACGGTAGACGGCGGCCTCGCGGGGTGCGAGCACACGGGTGATCTCGAGGTCCTTGACGGCGTTCTCAAACTGGCCAATCGAGATATAAACGCGGGCGCGGCGAAACTTGACCAGCGGGTTGTCTGGGTCGAGGTTCTCAGCACGCGCAAACATCTGCAGGGCCTCGCTGGTGTTGCGCATCGACCCGAGCACCTACTCGATAAAACGACTGTTTAGTGTCTTTTTTTCCTTCTTTGTTGGGTCATTTACCATTCCGAGATGGCACCAGACTGTCGCCGACGACGGGTTGATCTCAGAGGCATGGCGAAAGTGGAACTCGGCAGCATCAAACTTTTCCTGGTGGTTGTAGATGACGCCGAGCCAGTACCACGCACTGTAGTGGCGAGGATCAACCCTGATGGCGTTCCGGAAGCAGCTGATGGCCTTTTCAAAGTCGTCGTGCTCGACATACTCCCACCCAGACAACTGCACCAAAAAACATAAACACAGAGAGACAGACCCTGAACAAACCGTGTAGGCATTCGCAAAGCTCGCATCAATCTGAAGACTGCGCTGGAAGCAGCGCAGGGCTGCGTCGTGTTCTTTTTGCAGCGAAAAGCAGTTGCCAACAGCGATCCATGTCTCTGCTGCCTTTTTTTTAAAAAAAATTAGGAAAAAAGTCTTTTTTTTTTAAATTTTAAAAACTATACCTTGGGAGCTTGCTCCTCGACCGTGTGAGCCAAAAAACTCAGCTGAATGTCCTTGCGGAGCTGCCACAGGACATTGCTGTACACGTCCACAAGGCCTTTGCTGCGGAATGGCTCCAGTCGGAACGCGAGGTCAAAGCACTGCTCGGCCTTGTCGTACGCCACACTCTCATAGTAGGCACGGCCCTTGGCACACAATGCCCAGCCCGTGTTCATGTGTGTCGGAGGCAGCATCTCCAGAGCCACAAGCGTCTCCTTGCACAAAAACTGGCTCAGCTTTACTTGCACCAAAGCACAGATTCGCAAGAGCTGAATCGCATGTTGGCGAGCCTGCCGGTCCGCCTCCGCCTTGGCCGCGTGTGCTGAGGCGACGACAGCCGTTGTCGTCAGCGCTGGTGCAGCCGGAGTAGCAAAGAGCGTTAGAGAATTCGCAGTCGTCGAGGCCAAGGACGACAGAGCAGGGCCGCCAGCTGCAGTTCGACCCTTCTTAGTTACAGGCGGGGCACGGGCAGGCGTCTTTAGCGAACTTGGCAGCGATGCCACAGGAGTTGTTGCAACCACGGCACTGCTGGAAGAAATCTCTGCGCGCCGTGTTGACGGTGTGCGCAAGGGGGCAGCGGGCGTCTCCAAAAAAAAAAATCATTTTAAATTATTTTACGTAACTTGCTTTACCACTGCCTCGGTTCCGTGAAGGTTGCGACCGCTCTTGCGCGGTGTTTCGAGGGAAGCGGCACTGGACCTTGTTGTCACACGCGCCTAAAAACCACAAATAAGTACGTAACAATTATAAAACATCCTTACCGCCACTGGTGCAGCAGGCGTCGGCGCAACAAGAGAACGACTAGGGGCGGCTGGTGTTGCCGGAGGAGGAGTCGCAGGTGCAAAGGGAGGCAGTGCGACTGGGGTGGGCGGCTCGTCATGCACGTCCGGTTGGCGCAATAAAACACGCTTGCTAGGCTCCTCAAACGACTGTGGGACAAGGTCGACATGCACTGTTGGTGCTGTTGGCGCCGCCGCCGTCAAAGGAATCAGCGTTTCTGGCTCAAATATCTCGCCTACCAGGTAAAAAAAAAAAAATAGAAAAATAAGGACAAAACATTTTCTTAAACTTTTTGCTCGCGTACCCAGTTGGCACAGTCCATCTATAGCCCCCCACATAAACGGATTGAGCTGAAGACTCTCCCGAAAATAGGCGACCGCCTGCTCTTTTCTCCCAGATTTCCTGCAAAGCTGCCCCAACAGCCAGTAGCTGTTGCTCTGAAGGGACTTGTCAGTTTGCATGGACTGTGCATTGATGACATCGCGCAGTGTCGCCTCGCCCTCCTGGTACAGCTGCAGGTCAAGGCAGCAGCGCGCGTGCAAGTAGCGAAGCTTTGGGTTTTTTGTAACCGCCAACTGGAGTGTTTTCCATCTTCAGTTTAGCAAGGCCCCCTAGGGCGAGCGACGAATGCACATACCTGCGACACAGCGTGGTGGGCAGCGCGCACGTTGCCCAAGTGGTAGTGACAGGTGGCGAGCACAAGCACGGCCTCCGCCTGCTCTGCGGTTGCCTGCGCTGTCACCACGTCCATCGCATCCAACGACAGAGACCCCGCCGCCGCCGCCGCCGCCGCCGCCGACGACGACGACGAGCTGGACGACGCAGCGCCTGTGGCAGCCGCAGCAGCCACAGCCCGCTCGGCTAGGAACAGCGCCGTTTCATAGTTGTGGAAGGCGACGGCCCTGTTGGCTTCCGCCAGCCAGCACGCCATTTTTACAAGTGTGCACCTCCCATGTCTTCGCCCTCGGCACAGGCGTCCTCGTCGTCCCTGACGCCGACGCGCTCGGGCACGCTCACGCGCGGCATCCTCGTGCTCAAGGTGGGATCGTCGTCCATCGTCGACGAGGCGACCGACCTGCTGGCCTTGAGGTAGCAATGTAAAAAATAGCCACGCGTCTATTTATGTGATTGCCATGCGAACAGTCGTGTTGCGTCGATTGTTGAGCACATCTGCAGCCTGCGACGCAGCGGGTATCGCGTGATCCTCGTCACGTCTGGGGCTGTCGGCGTGGGGCTGCGGCGACTGGGCATCAAGACCAAGCCAAAGGTCATGGTCGAGAAACAGGCTGCAGCTGCCGTCGGCCAGGGACGCCTCATCCGTGTCTATGACGACCTGTTCTCCCAGCTCAACACGGTGATCGCACAGGTGCTGCTCACGCGCAACGATCTTGGCGATGTATGCAGAAAAAAAACATGCAATTTTAAAAAAAAGCCCTTTTAAAATCAATCGGCAAATCAGCGGGGACATTATCTGAATGCGTGCAACACACTCAAGCAGCTCCTGGATATGGACGTGCTGCCCATCATAAACGAGAATGACACTGTGAGCACGACGGTATGTGCCGATCCGGTGAAATGCTGATAAGTGTGCTCAACTGGTCCTCGAAAAATTTTTTTTTGTTTGCAGCAAGTACGTTTTGGAGACAATGACACGCTTGCAGCGCTGGTGGCAGGCATGGTGGACGCACAGTGGCTTTTCTTGATGACAGACGTGGACTCGCTGTACACGAGCAACCCACGCACCGATCCCGATGCAAAGCCAATTCATGTGGTGGAAAACATTGACAAACTCAAGGAGATGGGTACGCAAGCAACGTCGATTTCCGTCTTACTGATCTTGCCTAAGCAACAGTAAACGTGGATGGCTCTGGCAGTTCCATGGGCACAGGCGGGATGCAGACCAAGCTGATTGCCGCGTCTCTGGCGACGGCTGCCGGCGTAAATGCCGTCATAACCAAGAGCGACTTCCCCGAGCGCATCCTCAAGATCATCAACGGCGAGGAGTTTGGCACCGTGTTCAAGGCCAAGGAACGCCCTCTGGGCGACCGCAAATGGTGGATCCGTCACGGCCTGCACGTCTACGGCCAGTTGCTGATTGACAATGGCGCGGTGGCGGCGATCAAGCGAAACAACTCGCTCTTTGCTGCAGGTATCACCTCGGTCCGCGGAGCGTTTGGTCTGCACCAAGCGGTGGCCCTCATTTCCGCGACCTCGGGAGAGGAGATCGCTCGCGGTATCGTCAACTACACGTCCAACGAGATTGAGCGGATCCGCGGACGTCACTCGAACGAGATTTCCACCATCCTCGGCTACGTCGAGGCCGACTGCGTTATTTACCGTCAGAACGTAGCCCTGATGCAGTCATGATAATTCAAGTTATCACTACTACTTACAAGGGTATGTGGGAAAAAGAGCGTGTGCCATTAGAAAAGTCCTTGACAATGTCGCCGTGGCCCTTCATGATCCATCGCGTCGTCATGAGCCCCTCGATGCCCACGGGGCCACGGGCGTGAATTCGGCTGGTACTAATGCCGACCTCTGCGCCCAGACCCATACGGTAGCCGTCTGCAAACCGTGTCGACGCATTGTGGAACACGCACGCAGAGTCCACCTGGTCCAGGAATGTCTTTGCCACGGCGTCGTCCGAGGTCAGGATCGACTCGGTGTGGCCGCTACCGTACCGATGGATGTGGTCGATCGCCTGTTGGATCCCGTCCACGACCTCCACCGTGGCCCCAAGAGCCGAGTACTCGTGGTGGAGATCGCTCGCCAGGGGCAGGGCAAAGGCGGCATGAGCCCGAGGGCCGCCAAAGACCTCGACTCCGTGCTGGCGCAGCGTGGCAATAAGCGAGGCGGCGCGTCCATCGGCCACGAGGTCCTTGTGGATCAGCAGCGTCTCCATGGCGTTGCACGCGGCGGGGTAGTCCTTTGCACATGAACGGTCAAATGCCAGTGCGCTTTTTTGTTTTGGGGCGTACTGTCTTTGCGTCGACGACGACCTTGGAGGCCAGGGCCATGTCCACGGCGCTGTCGACGTAGACGTGGCAGATGCCTTCGGCGTGCCCGAGGACGGGAATGCGCGTGTTGCTCTGGATGTGACGCACGAGCTCGCCCGAGCCGCGCGGGATGACGAGGTCGATGACATCGTCGAGGGCCAGCAGCGAGGCAATCTCCTCGCGACGCTCGATGAACGTGACGACGGCGGGGTCGATGCCGGCCGCGGCCACCTGCTCGCTGATGATCGCATGCAGGACGCGGTTGGTGTAGAGGGCCTCTTTGCCGCCCTTGAGCATGATGCCGTTGCCGCTGCGCAAGGCCAGCGACGCGACCTGCGGCAGTGCGTCGGGACGAGACTCAAAGATCACCAGCAGAACGCCCAGAGGCGACGACTGCTGCTCCAGCACGAGACCGTCGGCGACCAGCGTGCGTTTGAGCACCTTGCCAATGGGCTCTGGCTGCGACGCAATCTGCTCGATGCCCTCGGCCAGCACGCGCAGCTTGTCGCGCTTGAGGTACAGCCGCTGCAGCGACGAGGGCGCCAGCGTCGCCTTGTTCTGTTCAACATCAAGGTCGTTGGCGGCAAGGATGCGGTCAGAGTTGTCCACCAGCGCCTTGGCGATTCCGCGCAGCAACGCCGTCCTGTTTGTTTCAGGACGTGTTAACCGCGCCACCGTCAATCGCATTCTTACCGCTTCTCTGTGCTCGCCGTGCGAAGGACGCGACTGGCCGCACGGGCGGCGAGAGCTTGATCGCGCAATGATGACATATTCTTTTTTTTTTAAAAACGAAAATTTCATGTACAGTTTCTTTTTTTTTTCTTTCTTCAACTTAAAGAACAGCGATCAGGTCGTCGACTTTAAGGAGGGTGCGGACGGTCTCGCCAGAAAGCTGGATAGCACTAATGGACACGAGGAGGGGCTGGATCACGTTCTCCTCGTAGATGTTGGAGATGGTGCCCTTGCGAACATTGATGCCGGCAGAGGTGTCACCCTCGGCGTGGCGGTTGCGAAGCTCGGTGACGATGCTGATCGGGTTGAGACCGGCGTTCTCGGCCAGAGTGTAAGGAATGACCTTTTTTTTTAAATTTGCATTATGAGAACCAAAAAAAAAAAAATTTGCATACCTCAAGAGACTGGGCAAACGCTTCCACAATGTAGGCGAGGTTGCCAGATAGTGTCTTTGCGTGCTTGAACAATCGTTGGGAGACTTCGATCTCGGGTGCACCACCTCCAGGGATGAGGGCACTAGTGACCATACTGTTAAAAAAAAAGGGGGGGGGACTAGTTGATGGTACCGGCGCTTGACAAGGCAGCGAATGACGCAGTGGGCATCGTGGAGACTGCGCTCGGCCTCCTCGAGCACTTGCGAGTTGGCACCACGGACCATGATCGAGACAGTCTTGGCAATTCCCTTGACGCCGGTGATCTTGCACACCTTGGCGCCGTTGGTTGAAGTCTCCTCGAGCAGTTCGGCCGTGCCGAGGCGGGACTCGGTGAACGCCTCAATGTCGGCGATGGGCTTGCAGCCAAGTGACTTGCAGATAAAGTCGACCTCGTCACGCTCAATATCACGTACAACGGCAATCTTGAGCTTGGCCAAAAAGTTGAGAGACATTTCGTTGACAGCATCACGCAGGATAGACTGGAAAAAAGGTTTTTTTTTTTTCGTTTGTTTATTTCAGGAATCAGTTATGTACGGTACCTTTTGGATGAGGAGAACGTTGCAACCTGACTTTTTGATCTTTTTGCACATTTCGAGGATGTAGGCACGCTCCTCCTTGAGGATACGGTCCATCTGTTGGTAGTCGTTGACGACGATTTGATTCTCCATCTGTCCAGCCACAGGCAAATTAGCGAGTGTTCCTCCTCTTTTTCATCGTCTTCGTACATCCGACTTGGGAGGCGAGAGCTGGAACTGGATCAGGGCAATCTTGGCCTTTTCGATGCGTGTGGGACCGCCAGCACTGGTGATGACGTTTTGCGAAAGGATCAGGCCAGGGGACATTTCAGTGTCATCGATCGTGCCACCGACCTTTTTATTTTATTTTTAAAGAGCGATTAGGGTTTTGTTTTTCTTTTTTTGGGAAGCAAACCTTCTTGACAATGCGAATGTCGCGCAGGTCGACATTGTGGTCACGAGCAGGGTCAATAACGTGGAGGACCGAGTCGACGGCAATGGGGCCAAGGAGGCTCGAGTACTGCGAGACGACCTTTGAGTTGAGCGACGTAGTGGCGCTCTTAAGGAGTGACTCGCGGTCAGAGAGGTCGACGGGTTGGGACAGCTCAGTCAAGTACTCGATAGCCTTGGATTGAGCATACTTCCAGCCCTCTGAAATCTGCGATGCGTGGATACCTATGGTGTGCAACAAACAAACACATTCAGCATTTGCAAAATTTCCCCGTTGGAGTTATCAGTACCCTTTGCAAGGAGACCCTCGCACTCGTGGAGCATGCTTCCGCAGAGGACGACAACCGAAGTCGTGCCATCGCCAGCCTCGACGTCCTGTGCCTGCGAGAGCTCGACCAACTGGAATTTTTTTTTTTTGTTTTTTTAATCAAAGCAACAAGTAATGGGGTACCATCTTGGCCGCAGGGTGCTGCACAGCCATCGTCTTGAGAATGGTGGCGCCGTCGTTGGAAATGACGACCTCGCCGTCGCTCTTGATAATCTGCACAAAAAAAAAAAAAATTGGGTTAGGTTTTAGGAAACAGTTTCTGCCCGCGAGCAAGGAAGGAAAGCAAATCAACTTTCTTTATAGGACTCAGTGTTCAGTTTTGGGGTTTGAACATTTAAGGTTTTCTAATCACACCCGACTCGAACTGGAGCGAGAGAAAAGAGCGGACCCTTTTCCCTTTCAAATCCAGCGCTGAATCGCGTACTCAGACAGAAATCTCGTTGACCATCCTCGTCCCCCACAACCCGCGAATACACTCTCAGCAAATGTCATTACCATCTTGTCCATGCCCTTGGGACCGAGCGAGGTGCGCGCAGCGTCGGCAACCGCTGCAGTCGTACATAGGTAAGGGGAAAAGGAAAAGAGGTACATATAAAAAAAAAAGGGCACACTACCTTTGGCCGCGAGAATGTTGCTCAGACGGACGTCAGCTGGCTTTTCGCGGTCCTTGAACGCGCGCACGCCACCACTTCCGCTGGACGACGACGTCGACGACGTGGCAGCCGGAGTAGACATGGGTGGGCTTGCAAAAAAAAAGAAAATGGGGCAAACTTGCTTTAATGGCTAAGATCTATTTTTCAATGCCAGTGAAATGGGCGGCCTCGCGCTCGAG
>Ga0302233_10001391_pt1 | contig 16814 bp, 12 predicted proteins | sample II_Palsa_N3_1_FD_193516 | JGI IMG/M metagenome (GOLD analysis project Ga0302233, IMG submission 193516) | Peat permafrost microbial communities from Stordalen Mire near Abisko, Sweden - II_Palsa_N3_1 | ecosystem: Environmental > Terrestrial > Soil > Palsa > Peat permafrost | place: Sweden... | reverse complement strand
TTTGTCATACGCAAACGCACTACAGACAAAGATGCAGACAGCTACTGCCAGCCCATAGATAAGGTAGTGGCCATGCCAAACGTAGCAAGTCCCCCAGCCGAGAAACGCACCGATTGCAGTGCCTAAAATGCGATCGCGGCACGTCGCAAACGAAAGCGTGCTATCAAAGCCCATCACAACAATGGCCGAAACTGCCGCCCAATAGCTATGCACCAACCCAAGCATATTCCCCAGCCACATACAGAGCACTGCAGCAAGGCCTGTCTTCAAGGCACCCTTGGCGTGGCTGGCAAAGTTCTTCTGCTCCCACCAGCTCGAAACCTTCGCCTCTTCAAACTCTGAATTTGTAGACATAGGCATAACCCTCTCCCACTCATCCTGCTCAAAACTCTATCGGAAATCTTTGCGGGAATCGTAAAGCCGCTCCCAAAGCTCTTTCAAAGTTGCGCCTGCTCTACGGATTGACGCACCCTCGGCGCCCCTGCGAAACTCACCCTATGCAATACAGCGGTAAGGTTGAATATGCTCAAAAGCGAAAGATCCGGGAACACAACACCACCCTCTACCGTCTCGCACATTGGCCCATCTGGATCTGGGTCTTCTTCCTCGCCCCCGGCCCCCTCACCTTTTCGCTGTTCGCTCACGGCTTCGGACGCGGCAACCTCTCCTGGTTGATCGCAGTGCTCATCGGAACAGGTATCGCTGCTCTGCGCGGCAGCCTGCCAGGCTCGGAGCCCCGCCCCTATATCCTCCGCTTCGACGAGGACAAGCCCAACCCCCTCTACCGCCGCGTCTGCTACACCTTCGCCTGGAACGCCGTGCTAAGTTTCGCACTCCTCAACCTCACAGGCCTCATCATCGCAGCAGCAACCGGCACCTGGTACATGAAGCAGATCTACACTTATGCCTACTTCCCGCTATGCGGCACAATCCTGCTGCTAGGCGCAGCGGGTGTACTGCCTCGTGTCAGGCCTTCAACCAAAGGCGAAGGCACAGAGCGCCGCTACTTCTACGGCTCCGTCTGGGCAGTAACAATCTCGCAGGCACTCCTTCTCGCATTCTGGAAGACCCTTCCCGAAACCCGCGCAGCCAGCCTTACAAAACTAGCCATCTTCGCCTGCGCCCTAGCCCTCGTGGGGTTTGCTGCCTATCGAGGAGCCCTTCCCCGTACTCGCCCCATCGTTCCCGGCGAACTCATGGTCGCCGACTAATCAACGAGCAGCGCGCTTCTTCTCCTTAACCGCTCCGTTCGTCGCACCCACTCCCGCCACAGACAAGAGCGTCCTGATCACCCCATGCGCATTGCTCAAAATAGCCCCAGCTGCTTCTTCATTCGGCGCAAGGTTAGCCATTGTTACAGCCCCAACCATCGTGCTCACAACTCCACCGGCAATAGCAAGCGCCTGCGCCTTGTTCACTTGCTCAATCCGATCCGCAACCATCTGCACCGTTCGCTGATAGCCATTCAACGCAATCGCCCTCACCTGCGGCTCACAGTGGCTTAACTCCCCACCGTTCATCGACAACGGGCAACGAAACGTGTTCCCTTCCCTTTGCGATTGGTTCAAATAAAGCGACACAATAATCTCCAACGCCTCTGCCGCCGGCTTCCCCGCCGTCCGCGACTCAAACATCTCCAGTAGATGATGGAACGCCGCATCGTTCGCCTCACAAATAAGCTGTTCCTTCGACTCGAAGTGCCGATAAAACCCACCCGGAGTCAGGCCCGCGGCAGCCATAATGTCGCGCATCCCCACCGACTCCAGCCCCTTCTCCAAAAACATCTTCGAAGCAGTCGAGACGATCCGTTCCCTCGTCTCTGCCGCGTCACTGCGAGACCTGCGCATACTCTCTACCTCACCAAAAAAACCTGCATCCTTTAGATTACGACCGTTCTCTAAAGGTTTAGGTGGGATGAAATCACTCCCATCAAGCAGCCTAACCGCTGCAAAGGAGATGTGATGAGCGAATCAAAGATACTAGTAACTGGAGCGACCGGGAAAACCGGCAAAGATACCGTCAAATTCCTCCTAGAACGTGGTCAAGCTGTCCGCGCGATGGTGCGAACCAACGACGACCGTTCCGAAGCACTCCGCAAACAGGGCGCCGAGATAGTCCTCGGAGATCTCCGCAACTTCGAATCTGTCCGCGCTGCCCTCGAAGGCACTCGCAGCGCCTACTTCGTCTTCCCCATCGAACCCGGCATTCTTGAAGGCACAACCTACTTTGCTCAGGCAGCCAAAGAAGCAGGCGTTGAAGCCATCGTGAACATGTCACAGGCATCTGCGCGTCGCGAAGCCACCAGCCACGCCGCTCAAAATCACTGGCTCTCCGAGAGAGTCTTCGACTGGTCTGGCGTCCCCTCCGTCCACCTTCGCCCCACCCTCTTTTCCGAGTGGGTCCTCTACTGGCGTGGCTTCATCAAAGCGGCAGGCATCCTTCCTCTGCCCTTCACCAAAGGCCGCGTCGCCCTCGTCGCCGCAGAAGATCAGGCTCGCGTCATCGCCAACATCCTCATCTCGCCCGAAGAGCACATCGGCAAAACCTATCCACTCGTCGGCGCCAAAGAGCTCACCTTCCCAGAGATAGCCGAAGAGATATCCCACGCCATCGGAAAGCCGGTTCGCTATCAACTCACCGACGCCTCTACGCTCGCAAAGCTCGCGAAGGAAAACGGCACGAACCTCGGAGAGTTCTTCTGGCAGCACATCAACGAAATCGCCATCGATTTCCAGAACGGAGTCTTCGCAGGCACCAACGACCTCATTGAAAAAATCGGCGGCCAACCACCCATCAGCCTACCCGCCTTCATCGCAAAGCATCGCGCGGAGTTGATCGCCTAACCGCGATCAGCTCCACTCCAAATCGAGCACCCATCCGCTACACGGAGAAACCTCATGAAGACACTAGCCCGTACCATCGCCCTCTCTCTCCTGCTCATCCCCATTGCCTTGGAGGCACAGATGCCGAAATCCTCTCCACTCCCGCCAACCCCGACCAATAGAATCCTCGCCATCGGCAGGTTCAACACCCCTCCCACACCCGACCAGTTCAAGCTGCTCTCCTCGCAAGAGGTCCCCGACACCCTGCGCCTCTACCTCGCTGGCAAGATCGACCAGTGGTACTCCATTCAAAACGACAACGGCGTCGTCTTCATCCTCAACGCATCCACGGTCGAAGAAGCCCACACCATGCTCGAAGCTCTACCTCTCGGCCAGGCAAAGCTGATGACCTTCCAACTGATCCCTCTCGGCCCAATCAGCCCGTTGGCCCTGCTCCTGCCGAAACCAGACAAACCAGCTCAGTAATTGGTGCTCCCAAGGCACTAGCGCCAATCGTCGATCACGAAAGCATCGGCCCGATTGAATCCCTCAAGATGCGGGCGCTGCATCGCGACGCCCTGCATCGCCACTCTATATCCGCGAGAGCGCAAGCACCGATACGCTTCTTCGCGAGCCATGTTCACACCAGCCTCTACTGTCGCTCCACGCGAAGATGCGAATCCCTCACAAGCCTCCAGCAATCTGTCGAATCGTTCCGCCGCGCCTATACCTCCACGCGCCGCCCCGAACTTGACGTAACATGTCTTCTCGCCGCCCTCGGATCCCGCTCCATTCAGACACACTGCGAAACCATCCAACGCGTTGCGCGTATACGTCAACACGACATCGCCAGTACGTTGCGCAAGCACAGAGCGAATCTCACCACCAAGGTCAAGTCCTTTATCGATCCTGTGGGTAAGCCTTCCACACGCCTCAATAGCACTCTCCCGCTCGCTCTTTTTGAGAGCCGACAGCAGCATCGGCGCCTTCGCGTATTCAGATCGATCCTCATCCGGAGCGAACGTCATCACCCCAGTTAGATAGCGCGGCCAATAGCCGAACTTTTGATACAGTCCGACATGCTTCGCGCTGTGCGCAAAGGTGTACAGTCCGCTATGCCGCACACCCCATTGATCGAAGGTCGTCATCGTCGCTTCCATCAGACGCTGCGCCACGCCACGATCCCAGTACTCAGGCACCACAGTCAAAGGCCCGAAGAATCCGAACGATCCCCAGCGCGTAATCACGTTCGACCCGACCAGCCGGTCACCTTCCCGCGCCGCAACTACCTTCACGTTGGATGAGCGCCAGCGTGGCGTCATGTAGTGACGGTCCCCCATACATTCCAGCGGATTGGCCAGCCCGAAAAACGTTCCAAATGCCAGCCGGACAATACGGTCCGCCTCTCCCAGTTCGCTCTCCTTCAGTACACCAACTTTGATCGATGGAATGGATTGATTCGTCGGCACCGTCCGCGCCTCCTCGGCGCTCGTCATTTTACGCAAATCCAGCCACATCGGGAAAACAGCCAGCCAAGTCTAATCGCTTTCGCTCGCTTCTTGGCGAAGCGTCCTCACCGCTGAGGACCAGTAACAATTCCACCACCAAACAACCAGCGAAACACCATAACAGCACCACGAAGCGCCACGATTCACCAGACTGAAGTTATGCTGAATGGGAGTTACAAGCGACTTCCCATGCTGAAGAAGATAACCCTCCTGCGCGAACGAGTGGAAGACTGGACCGTCTACCCCTTCTCGGTTCCCACCATCTCTTCCTTACCCGAAATATCGATCCGCTCCCGCATCGCCTTCTTCGCCGGAGAAAACGGAACCGGAAAATCCACCCTCCTCGAAGCCATCGCCGCTCACTACGGCTTCGGCCACGAAGGGGGAAACCGCGACTTCTCTAGCGATACCACGGAACACAATCGCTCGACTGATCCACTCGCTAAAGCCTTACGCCTCTCCTTCGACAAACGCACCGGCGCCGGCTTCTTCCTCCGCGCCGAAAGCTTCTTCAATACCGCTTCTGTAATCGACAATCTCGGATTACAAAGCTATGGAGGTCGAAGCCTACATGCACAGTCGCATGGTGAGAGCTTCTTCACCCTCCTGCTCCACAAATTCCAGCGCAACGGTTTCTTCCTCCTCGACGAACCCGAAGCCGCACTCTCCCCCCAGCGTCAGCTCGCCTTCCTCGTCCTCATCCACGACACCCTGCGCCACTACAAAGACGCTCAGTTCCTCATCTCCACCCACTCTCCCGTCCTCCTCGGCTACCCCGGCGCACAAATCTTCTCCTTCGACGACGGCCACCTCCACGAGATCGACTACGAAGACACCGCACCCTTGCAAATCGTCCGCCGCTTCACCAACGACCGCGACAACTTCCTCCAGGAACTCTTCCAGGAAGCCCCTTCCCTGTTCGAAGAACCCGACAAACAATAGTCATCATCCGTCTCGAAGCAAAAAATCCACCACAACAACACACCAAACAACCAGCAAAACTCCATGTCAAGTCCACAAAACGCGAACACCCGCATCAGCATTGAACAATCACGTGGCGTATCAGTTATGCCCCAATCGCTATACTGAATACAGAGACCGAACAAAGCCGTCATCCTGACCCTGAGCGAAGCCGAAGGGGGAGGGATCTGTATTTATCTTTGCTCGTGTTTTCTCGATCTAACCCCTTTAGCAGCAATATTTTGCACGTAAGTCCTTTCGTTGGAATATTTTACAGGCACATACCACCTGTAAACTCATCCAACGAAAGGCTTTACGCCCAAAATACCCCCCCGGGGGGAGGGGAGGGGTAGACGTCTAAAACTTGTGGAACATAAAAAACGCACCAGCCACCAGGCAGCCAAAAGCAGCGAAGTGGTTCCAGTGAAGCTTGTCGCCAAAGTAAAAAGTCGAAAAGACACCGAACACCGTCAGCGTAATCACCTCCTGAATCACCTTGAGCTGATCCGGGCTGAAGGTCTTCGACCCGATCCGATTGGCCGGCACTTGTAGACAATACTCAAAGAAAGCAATGCACCAACTCACCACGATGACCTTCCAAAGCGGCACCTCTTTGAACTTCAGGTGCCCATACCAGGCGAAGGTCATAAAGATATTCGAGCCAATCAGCAAAAAGATGGTCCACATAGTTCGTTTCGATCTCCAGGCAATCAAATGGGAGGCTGAACGATAAGATGCAAAGAGGATGACCATCGCCGAGAACCTCGAACATCTTCATCAACAGATCCACGAAGCCTGTCGCCGCGCCAACCGCTCCGACAGCGAAGTAGCCCTGATGGCTGTCAGCAAGGTCCATCCGGTCGAGGTGATCCTTGAGGCCTACGCCGCCGGCCAACGCCTCTTCGGCGAGAACCGGGTACAGGAGTTTCAGGGAAAATCCCAGCACTTAGCAAACCTAAAAGATGCTGAATTCCACCTTATCGGGCCACTTCAATCCAATAAAACGACCAAAGCTGCCGAGTTATTCCACGCCATCGACGCAGTCGACTCGCTGAAGATCGCTCAACGGCTCGACACAGCAGCCAAAGCACTAGGGAAGAGACTGCCGATCTTGGTCGAGGTAAAACTCAGCCACGAAGAGTCCAAACACGGCCTCGCTCCAGACGAATTGCCTTCCTTGCTCACAGAGATAGAACCTCTCGAGTCAGTAGAAGTCGTAGGTTTGATGACGGTTCCACCCTGGTCCGAAGACGCAGAACTAGCCCGGCCCTACTTCCGCCACCTTCGCCGCCTCAGAGACGAATCGCTCGCTCGCTTCCCGAAGCTGACGCAGCTATCGATGGGAATGTCTAACGACTTCCGGGTAGCGATAGAAGAAGGCAGCACCTGTGTCCGCGTCGGAACTGCACTCTTCGGCAAACGGATCATGGCTAGCGCGGGATGAACTCCGAACCCAGACCAGACGAGCTTCATCGCGGCCTGTCAACCGGCGCAGCGCTAGGCCTCAACGTCATCGACATGGTCGGCGTCGGCCCCTTCGTCACGCTTCCTCTGATCGTCGGAGTCATGGGCGGCCCGCAAGCGATCCTCGGATGGCTAATGGGCGCCGCCTTGTCTCTCTGCGATGGCCTCATCTGGAGCGAATTAGGCACCGCTTACCCTGAGGCTGGTGGCTCCTATGCGTACCTGAAACACCTCTACGGAGAGAAGACCTGGGGGCGGGCATTTTCTTTTCTCTACGCCTGGCAAATCCTCATCAGTGCGCCTCTCTCGATCGCCTCAGGATGTATCGGATTTTCGCAATACATCTCTTTCTTTCTCCCGAACGCGAGTCACCCATTTGGGTCAATGTCGCTGTTGGGAGTTCCAGTAGTACTGAGCGGACAGACGCTCATCGCCATGGCAGCCTGTGGAGTTGCACTGATTGTTCTGCACCGCAGCATCTTCGCAATCGGCCGAATAGCACGCTGGCTTGGAGTCCTCGTCGGCCTCACGTTGATTCTGATAATCGTTGTGGGATTTACGCACTTCAACTATCACCGGGCCTTTGATTTCCCTGCTGGCGCCTTTCACCTCAACTCCACGTTCTTCGCCGGTTTAGGAGCTGGGATGCTGATCTCAGCCTATGACTACTGGGGCTACTACGGTGTTTGTTTCCTCGGAGCCGAGGTTCGCGACCCGCAAAGGACGATTCCACACGCGGTGCTTGGTTCGATCGGGATCGTAGCAATCTTGTACGTGCTGATGAACGTAAGCGTTCTTGGCGTCCTACCCTGGCGAGAGATGGCACAGAATAGCGACAGTCACCTGCGTATGTTCACGATGGCCGTATTTATGGAGAAGCTGTACGGCCATACCGCCGCTGGAGTTATCGTTATCCTGATTGCACTAGCAGCTCTTGCCTCGGTGTTTGCCTTGTTGCTCGGATACTCACGAATTCCCTTTGCCGCCGCACGAGACGGCAATTTTCCCTCGTGGTTTGGAGCGGTACACCCCAAGCACCGAGTTCCAACACACTCCCTACTAACACTGGGCTGCATAACCCTGATGTGCTGCATCTTCAGACTTCAAGAGGTTATTACAACGCTTGTAGTGATTCGCATCTTGTTCCAGTTTCTTTTGCAGGGGGCTGCCACACTGCTACCAAAGCACCGCAACGAGCGCAAAATCCGGGGGTTTCGCATGCCACTCTATCCGTTGCCCGTGTTCTTGGCGCTAAGCGGATTTGTCTTTATCCTTTTCTCCCGACCTAACTTTATGCGGGAGATGCGGACGGCTGGGTTGATCTTAGTAGCGGGCTCCATTGTGTATGCCCTGCGATACATCGACATCCGGCGCAAGAGTGAAAGAAACTAGGCGCATTTCTTTGCCGGTGAGAGCGGAACACTCTTCTTGAACTGATTAGAAGAACACCAGTCATCGAAGCCCTGCATCACTTGAGCTATTTAAATCCAAAGTTATAAATGATTCCGGTGCTTACTCGTATATTGTTTTGCCGATCGTTCTTAGCATTGGGAATCTGAGTGTAGACGTAATCAAACTGAGCGATGGTAATACCTAACCGTCGCTTGAGTTGCGTCTTTACACCTCCTCCGGCAGCCAAGCCAAATGAGTTGCGATTGATCGTGAACTGAAAGTTAACATCCTCTTTCGCTCCACCAAACAGCGCTTCCCCATAAGGAGTGAATCGGCTTGAATTGCGCCGGGTGTACCGCGCGCCGAACAAATAATTGATGATGGTGATGTTTTGCGAAGTATTGTCCACTTGATTAGCATGAGCAACCGCGATATCGGCAACAGCAGCCCATATTGGAGTTACGTTCATAAGTATCGTTCCACTCCCTCCATTGAGTGAAAAGCAACCACACTCACCGGGCGGGGCGTTCGCATGGAAGTAGTTATAATTTGCCCCAATTTCGAACCGTGGTATTTCATCGTGGAATCCACCCGTAGAGATGGCCTGGGCATGAAGAACCACAGACAAGACGGACAGAAGTGCCAGAAGCAGGACGCTTCGAAGATGCATCATTCCTCTCCTACTGAACTATCAAAGTGGCGGTTGCTGCATGCTGTACGGTTCCTTCGACGCCAGTTACCGTAACGGTGTAGGTTGTGGGGGTAAGAGTAAAGTACCCACCAGCGCAGCCACTAAGTGCGGCGAGTGGCAGAAGAGAACCGAGGGTCAAGAGAACGAGTATCAAAGCACGAGGCATCTTCTGGCGTAGTTTCCGGATCGTTCCTAAACCTAGAAGGGTGAGCATTCCGGTTGCGATTGGCAGTTCGTTTCGTGTGAGTGGCGCCCCTTGTGACGGCTGGTTTTTAGCACTAAGAGAGCTACTGATTTGAACGTTGAGTACAACCGCAGTAGCTCCGCTGCCGGCAGCAACGGCGGATGGAGTAAAGGTATACGTTGAACCAGCAGGTAGACCTGTGACCGTGACTGTCACGTCGCTAAGAAAAGTTGTCGCACTAATGGGGGCGAGGTTGAAGTTATAGCTCGTTGACGCACCCGGGAAGACATTTTGGCTGGCGGGACCACTATTTGTGTTTGTGAAATCTTCCACGATGTCGTTCGCAGGTGCTGAAGTACTCGGAGCAAAAGTACTATCTCCCGAATAGACTGCGATGATCTGATGTGGGCCCATCGCCAAGCTGGAAGTCATTAGAGCTGCGTTTGCATTTGTGGTAAGCGAAATAGCGACACCGCCATTCGATGAGATTGAGGCCGTTCCTAGTATTGTCGTGCCATCCATGAACGTAACTGTTCCCGTGGCATTTGGGCTTGAAGCAGTGATGTTAGCCGTGAAGGTAATTCCGGTCTTGATAAGTTGGGCAGGCGTGCTTTCGGTGATTGTGATGACAGTTGGGATCCTACTTACGACCTGCGTCAACACCGAAGAGATAGAGGAACTGTAGCTCGAATCACCGCCATAAGATGCTGTGATTGGGTGAGAGCCAATAGTCAATGCTGATGTAGAGAAGGTTGCTACGCCCGAGTTGTTGAGGACTCCTGTGCCCAACATGGTTGAGCCGTCCAAGAAGGTAACTAAGCCGGTTGCTCCAGAATGAACGACGGCCGAAAAGGTTACAGACTGATTGAACGCCGATGGATTGGCCGAAGACGTTAGTGTCACGACGGAGCCTGTCTTGCCAACGGTGACAAGGGTAGGCGGCGACACAGCTGGATTATTGTTGGCATCTCCCGAAGTGGCTGCGGTAATGGAATCAACTCCAAGAGGTAATGATGGAACAGTAAGAGTTGCAACACCGCTCACGATCGTTGCGGAGCCCAACACTGTCGTGCCGTCGGAGAAGGTGACTGTGCCTGTAACACCTGGAGGAAGCGTTTCGGTGATTGTCTCCGACGTGTTAGGGGGAAGGTTAGCTGAAGACACTACGGGAGGCGGCAGGACAGGCGTTGCTTTAGTCACAATTTGGGTAGTGCTGCCAGTGGCTGGATTGTCGTTCGTATCGCCACCATAAGAGGCCGTGATCGGATCGCTGCCCACGGGAAGCGCCGTCGCGGTGATGGTTACCGTTCCTGTCGCCGGATTCACCGTACCGGATCCAAGTGTAACGCCTCCACTAGTCACTGTTATTGTGCCCGTTGTACCCGGAGGGACTGCCGTGGTGATGGTAACGGGATTGCCATAGGTACTGGAGCCGGAGGTAGTCACAACGACTGTTGGAGTAGCTTTGTTGACTACCTGGGTCAACGTTGCCGTTGCTGAGTTGTCATTCGCATCACCGTTGTATGTAGCTGTGATGGAGTCAGACCCTATCGGTAGCGTCGAAGTGCTTAAGGTAGCCACACCTTTTGATAACGCAACTGTGCCAAGAACAGCGGATCCGTTATTGAAGGTGATTGTGCCGGTTGCACTCGACGGAACGGATGCTGTAAAAACTACTACCTGATTAGCAACCGATGGATTGATCGATGAAGAAAGGGCCTCTGTAGGAGAAACTTTGTTCACTATTTGGGTGGTTGTGCCGGTAGCAGGATTATTATTTGAATCGCCTCCATAGGAGGAGGTGATTGGATCGCTGCCAACCGGTAGTGAGGTCGTAGTAATCGTTACGGTTCCGGATGAATTTACTGTTCCTGTACCTAGAGTCACGCCGCCACTCGTGACGGTAATTGTGCCGGTCGTCCCGGGCGGAACAGTTGTTGTGATCGTGACTGATCCGCCATAAGTACTAGACCCCGAAGTGGTGACGGTCACAGGCGGAGTGGTCTTCCCCACTACCTGGGTAAGATTCGCGGTCGCCGAATTGTTATTCGTGTCGCCGTTGTAGATCGCAGTGATGAGTACGCTACCAGTGGGCAAACTAGAGGACGAGATAGCCGCTGTTCCACTAGTCAACGTCGAGGTACCGAGAGGGGTCGAACCGGCAGTAAAGGTCACAGTGCCCGTTATTCCGGACGGAAGCGCGGCAGTAAAGGTTACAGACTGACTCGGTGCAGACGGGTTTACAGAAGAGGTTAGAGTTACGACAGGAGTAGTTTTATTCACGATTTGAGTAGTGGTGCCAGTGGCTGGATTGTCGTTCGTATCGCCACCATAAGAGGCGGTAATTGGGTCGCTACCGACAGGTAAGACTGTCGTAGTAATGGTCACAGCTCCAGTAGTTGTATTCACTGTGCCGGAACCAAGAGGCGTTCCGCTGCTGGTAATCGTAATCGTACCAGTCGTCCCAGGGGGTACCGTGGCCGTGATCGTAACGGGACTTCCATAAGTGCTAGTACCAGAGGTCGTGACGATAACAGTTGGAGTTGCTTTATTCACGGTCTGAGTTAAGGTGGCCGTCGCCGTGTTGTTGTTCGCATCGCCATTGTAGGTAGCAGTGATTGTGTCAGAACCGATCGGCAGTGTTGAAGAGCTTATCGTCGCTACACCATTGACCACAGTCGAAGTACCCAGGACGTTCGAGCCATTAGTAAAGGTCACATTGCCTGTCGCGTTGGAAGAAACGGACGCGGTAAAGACTACTGATTGGTTCGCAGTTGAGGGGTTGATTGAAGAAGAGACACTCTCGGTTGGAGATGCCTTCGTTACCGTCTGCGTCACCGAACCGGTCGCTGGATTATTTAGATTGTCTCCACCGTAGTTTGCTGTAATCAGGTCATTACCCACGGGCAATGTTGTGGTATTTACGGTTACCGTGCCAGAGGTCGAAGTGATTGTCCCACTTCCTAAGGTCACACCGCCGCTAACAATCGTGATTGTACCTGTCGGGCCGGCGGGCACCGAGGCAGTGACTGTGACGGAATGACCGTAAACGCTCGAACCGGATGTGGTTACTGTTACTGTTGGGCTCAACTTCGCGACAACTTGAGTCAGAGTTGAGCTAGACGTGTTGTCGTTTCCATCTCCACTGTAAATAGCGGTAATGAGGTTGTTCCCAAGAGGAAGTGTTGAGGTTGTGACGGTTGCAACGCCGTTGGCAACTGTGGAAGTTCCTAGTGCGGTCGATCCACTCGAAAATGTGACTGTACCGGTCACGTTTGCCGAAAGGGTGTCGGTGAAGATAACCGCCCCACTTGGTACGGATGGGTTTACTGAAGATGTCAAAGTTGATGTAGGGCTGAGTTTAGCTACGGTCTGGGTAGTGCTTCCTACCGCCGAGTTGTAGTTATTATCCCCGCTATACGTAGCGGTGATGAGATCGCTTGGGGGTGTAAGCAGATTCGTTGTAACTGATACGGCCCCGCCAGAAATCGTCCCCGAGCCAAGGGCCAGGGCGCCACTCGTGAAAACAATAGTGCCCGTCGCGCCACTTGGGACCGAAGCTGTGATCGTAATCGTGTCGCCATAAGTGCTCGGCCCTGAGGTCGTAACACTCACAGTTGGAGTAGCTTTATTTACGACTTGAACGAGGATGGACGAGGTATTAGAGCTGTATTGCGCGGTAATGTTGTGCGTACCAGCTAAAAGACTAGACGTCGCGAATACCGCAATCCCGCCCGAGATAACGCCACTTCCGATATTATTCGTGCCATCGAAGAAATTTATCGTTCCGGTTTTTCCAGTGGCTACGGTCGCGGTGAAGGTAACAGACTGCGGAAAAATTGAAGGATTAAGCGAAGAGCTGAGCAAGATATTAGAAACGTTAGCTGTGACGGTATTTGAGTTACTGGGGTTGTAGTTTGAATCCCCAGCGAACGCGGCACTTAGACTGTCGGAACCTACCGGTAATGAAGTTGTAGTCAGCGTAGCAATGCCGTTCGAGAGTTTGCTCGATCCAAGAGCGGTGGAACCGCTAAAGAACTCGACAAGTTCACCATTAGTTGTGGTGGTTGGCGGTCCAACAGTGTAAGGAGACAATACAGCGGTCAATACAACAGATTGCCCCAACAAAATAGATGACGTTGAAGACGACGTCAGGCTGAGGTTAGTATTCACCGGAGCAGCTGTAAGCGGAACTGTTGTCGAGAGACTGCCTATATAGACAGAATCGCCTGAGTAACTCGCATCTACATTGTGAACACCACTGCCAAGAGGAAATACAGCAACGCTTGTGAGAGCGGAGGCAACGGATGTCTGTTGTACTTGACTTAGTGTGACTGCGGCAAGAGGATCCTCATAGTCGGTTCCGATCAGATCCGCATTGCCATCATTGTTATAGTCACCTGCGTTCACTGCATAGGTATATGGGAATCCACCAATACCTGGCTCTTGATAGGGTTGGAAGGTGCCGTCTCCATTGCCTATATAGACAAGCGCGCCTGTACTACCGCCAGCGATAATGTCTGGAATACCGTCTCCGTTGACATCTGCAAGGTTAGGATCGGACGGGATATCGGCGACGTAGGTGGAAGTCTGAAAAGCTCCTTTTCCGTTTCCGAGGAGAACGAAGAGGCTATTGCCGATATTAGGTTTGCCAACGCCTGGTTGGGATACCGTAGTCGATACGATGTCTGGGAAGTCATCTGCGTTCGTGTCTCCCGACGTAAGAAACTCACCGATCTGGGTCGCCACCGGAGAACCTGGCGCCTGAAAAGTTCCATCGCCATTGCCAAGTGCAAGGTACAGATCAGATAACTGACTATTGGGGACGGCAGTATCGACAGCAAAAGCCATATCGTCTTTGCCATCAAGATTAAAATCAGCGACAACAATGCCATGAGCATGCGCGGTCGTCACGAGCGGAATAGGCTCTTGAAGAAACTTGCCTGTCCCATCACCGAGAAAGACAACTACATTGCTCTGTGCATCGTCGGTGAGTGCGATATCCAAAATACCATCGCTGTTGAAATCCCCAATGGCAATACTTGCAGCATCTCCAGTCGGATAATAGACAGGAACCTGGAACGTGCCGCCACCACTTCCGAGAATGATTACGAGGCCGCCATTCACGCCAAGGACCCCGGGGGTAGCATCTGTACAGCCGAGTGCAATGTCGGTGATGCCATCTCGGTTGAAGTCAGCAAGCACGATCTGAACAGCAGACTGTCCTACAATGCATCCAGGGTAATTGACTTTTGGTTTGAAGGTGCCGTCACCATTCCCAAGAAGAACCGAGATAGTTGAAGGTTGTGTGTTGTCAACTGGGACATCCGCAGTTACCACATCAAGATTGTTATCGCTATCAAGATACGCGGAAGCAATAGCCTTTGACCTTTGGGTTTGAGTTGGGCTGACGCCTATTGCAAACGGCGGATCTTGAACAAAGGTCGTGGATAAGGTTGTAACTACAAGATTTTCAGTTCCAAGAAGACTGTTACCAGTGCTAGTGTCCAAAAATGAGATGCTACCTGTTGGGCCGGTATTGAGAGAACCTGCGCCCGCAACGGTGGCCAGCAGGCTGTAGTTGCCGATGGTTCCACTGGCCGTTAGCGCGGTAGATGATCCGTAAGTGCCGATCACAGCATAGGTGACCGTGTTCGATACACTGCTAGTGTAATTATCGTTGGCTATGAATACTGCTTTATAGCTGTGGTTGCCAATGGGCCCGCTACCGATCTTTACCGAGGCAGTAGCGGCTGGAAAGCTCAATTGAGCAATTCCTAGAGCTGAGTTGTTTTCGCAATACTTCGCTGTCGCTTCACAAAACAGAACTAACCCGGCAGAAATTGGCGAATTTCCCGAAGTAACGGTTGCGGTCAAGATAATAGGTGTCTGATAGGCAACTGACGTCGCGGAGATTGCCAAGGTTGTGACAGTAGGCGATGGGTTCGGAGTTGTACCGAACGCAACGGGCGAAAGAATTGACAACAACAAGAGGAATAAGAGACCTCGTGTGCGGTAAGTGCTCATAAAAACCGAGACAGAAAAACAAGGCGAACGGTGAGGCAAGCGCATCATAGGGTCCCCTTGGCTCGTTACTTCGACCAAACTTTAGTACCCACCGTAACCTTCCAGGTGAGCCCTACCTATTACACGAAAGTTGCACCGTTGTGGTATGGATTGGCCACTGCCTCGCTCGCCGCAGTTGCAAGTCGAATGAAATGGAAATTGCAGGAGGTTCTGCTGATACGCCAACTAGCAGTCAGTACAACGTTACTGAATGTATTTTTTGGACGAGTCCACCTAGATTGCACCACTTGCGACTGGCTCAAGCAGGACAACATTACTAGCTCTATATAAGGATATTTCCGACGCGCTAAGTCGCTTCCAAGCCGATGACAGTGGAAGACAACGTGATTTACTCCTCGATAACGGCTTTAACCAAATTTCTGGGTCGGTCGACATCGATGCCGCGACTGATTGCCAAGGAGTAGGCAAGGAGTTGAAATGGCACGACCTCCAAAATCGTCGAGAGAAGATCGTTGCTAGCAGGAATGAAGATACAGGAGTCGCTACACTGGGGAACTTCCCGATCACCGTCGGTCGCCAAAGCTATAATTTTTGCACCTTGCGTCCGCATGTCTTTCATTAGCTGTAGAACCTTGGAGTACCGCAGGACGGAATCGGGATCGCCAGCGTCAGCAGTTGCAATCATGATTAACGGAGAATCTTTGCTGACAAGAGCGTTCGGGCCATGTTTCAGTTCGCCCGAGGGATATCCTTCGGCGTTCAAATATGCTGATTCCTTAAGCTTGAGCGCACCTTCCCTAGCGATCGCATAGTGAGCACCTCGACCGAGGTAAAGCAGAGTACGAGAACTTGCAAGCTGAGGCGTCAACGCCTCAATCTGTTTCTGCCAGCCAGGCAATGCACTCCGGAGAAGATCGGGAATCTCCTGGAGTTGGCGGCCATGAGCCTCAGCTGTCTGCAAGGTCATGCGACCGCGGACGCGTGCCAGATGTAGAGCGAGAGAGTAAAGTACGGCGAGTTGGGTAGTAAAGCTCTTTGTTGCAGGGATTGCCTTCTCTACACCGGCGAAGGTTGGTATTGAAGCGCTCGCCTCAGTCGCCATACTGGAATGAGCGTTATTAGTGATCGCAACGGTGGAGAGCCCCCTCGCGTGCGCTTCTCGAAGTGCGGCGAGAGTATCGGCCGTCTCCCCAGACTGAGAAATCACAACAACGCCAGGGTTATGCAGCGTGTGCGTTGAGCGATAGGTGTATTCACTGGCGTATTCCACGTCGACAGAGATTCCGGCCAAATCTTCAAGCATAATTTCACCAGCTAGGCCGGCGTGACGACTGGAACCGCTGGCGGCGATAACGAGCCGCTCCCTTCCTCCGAGGGCGTCGACAACGGGCTGAAATGTCTCTGCCGTCGAAACACCGCCCGGGACATATTGCTCGATGGTTGCGGCGAGAGCTTCGGGCTGTTCATATATCTCACGCAACATCGCGTGCGGGAATATCACTGACTCCTGAGGGCCTTGCGTCGGCTCTGTCATTTGCTTTGGCATGCAATTGCTTTCCGTAACTACAGATTAAGAATGGGGCCAGTGTTGTGAGCAACTGACCGTTCAAGAGGCGTTGACCTAACGACGGAGCGTAGCTTTGATCAAAGCTACGCTTATGGCCCGTCGTTTATAAATAATTTCGATCGAAGAACAAAATTCTTTACATCGCTAAACTTGTATGTACGACTATACTGGATTTGCGATATCAAAGATAGAGTTTGTT
>Ga0302233_10001385_pt1 | contig 16849 bp, 20 predicted proteins | sample II_Palsa_N3_1_FD_193516 | JGI IMG/M metagenome (GOLD analysis project Ga0302233, IMG submission 193516) | Peat permafrost microbial communities from Stordalen Mire near Abisko, Sweden - II_Palsa_N3_1 | ecosystem: Environmental > Terrestrial > Soil > Palsa > Peat permafrost | place: Sweden... | reverse complement strand
GCACTCTGCAAAAAAAAAAAAAAAAACATTTTCTAGCAAAGACACCAGGTTAGTTTTGATTGGTTGACCCAGAGAGTTCTGCGAGCTCAAAGGTGACGTTGCCGACTTGCACCATTGTGGGTGACGGCAAGAGCGGCACCAGTGGGGTCCCGGCCCCGTTCCCGTATCCCGAGCTCCTTAAGGATGGCGGCGACGCCGCGGCATGTGCGCCTCCAACGGCCTGATTGGTGCCGGGCGACTTGTTGCCCGTGATGGACTCGGTGACCTGCTGCTCGGACGAGGACACAGGGTGCTGATCAGCGGCACTGCCACGGCCGCCGTCGGTTGCAGAGCAGTGGAACGACACAAACATGCTCGAGCGATAGTACTGCATGATCACAAACACAAACAGCCCGCTCTGGATTGACTGAGCATGATAGGCCCTGCAAGCAAAAAAAAAAAAAAAAAAAGAAAGAAAAAAAAATAGTAAGTCAAGGTAAACATACTTTTTTATACCAGTATTGCATGCCCTCGGCGACGGCCATCGCGTAGAGGGCGCTGTTGAAGACAAGGCCGATGACCTGGAAGATGACGGCTCGTGTGAGACGCTGCTCGAGGAGGACCATCTGGTTGCGGGCTTTGATCTTTTCCGAGCCCTTTGAATCTTTCTTGTGCGAGTAGCCATGAGAGTTTTTGTTGGTGCCGTTGGGCGTGTTGTTGCTGTTGCTGTGGTCCTTGGGCTTGCTGCTGGTTCCGCTCTCACTGGTCTTGCTGGAGAGGGACTCGTGCTCGTCGTGGCTTGGTGGCTGTGCCGCACCGCTGTTGGGCACCTCGAGATGCTGCTGCTGCTGCTGCTGCTGGGCCTGTCGTTGCTGGGCCTGCTGCCGTTGGTCGCTGAGCCTGTTCTGGAAGATGACGCTCTCGTGGACCATGCGGCGCACCTTGAGGGTGATGTACACGAGCACAATCGGGTTGACAAAGGCGCTAAACATGATGCACAGCCACGCGAAGCGCATCGTGAACTCGAGCGAGACGGGGTCGGTCGTGTCCACGCCGTACGCATTAGGCAGCAGCGTCATAAACACGAGCAGGATCACGGCGATCGAAACGTTGGTGGGCACAAAGGTCCACCGGATGATCTTGAGCAGGCGTTGATGTTGCTGTGCGTGTTGTTGGTTTCGCTCATCTTGAGGTCCATGGCCTTGCTCGGCGGCAGTCGAGGCGGGGCCAAAGTAGGACGACATCGTGGCCGTGACCGTGAGCACGTGGCGGATCAGCTGGTGGCTGATCTCTAGCACACAGGCGATCGAGGCGCAGTGGACCAGTGGGTGCAACGTCAGCAGGACTGCAGCATCGGCCTTGTTGTACAGCGTGCTGTACGGGTGGCTCATAAAGTACAGCAAAAGAGTGAAAAAGGACACCAGCCAGATGATGTGGAGCACTCTAAAGTAGACCTTTGCACGCAAGTATTATTTTATTATACAATTAACCACAGAGTGTTACTGTGCTCTTGTCGGTGCGCCGGAATTGTGCAAGGACAAACTCGACGATGCCAAAGGTTACGATGAGCCACACGAGGCCGAGCAGCGCAACATGGGCCTCGATGTTGAGTGTGCATCTATCCCAAAAAAAAAAAGAGACAGATTCAGCAGATTCTAAGATGGTGATAGAGTCGTACGAGTACTCGATGCCGTTGTAAAACGTAAAGAAGAGGTCATCTAATTTATGCAATTATTTATTAGCAAAGGAGTTGAACGATATCCCAGTGACTGGGCAAAAATAACATAAAAAAGGAAGAAACAAGATAATCATTAGGAAATTTGCTTGGGATAGGACGCAGTGCTTCTCTCTCCACTGAAGGCCCGAACGAAGGAACGCACCCCCCCGAGAGAAAAAGAAATAAATCAAAACGGCTCACGCATCGGACGCATCACCACATTCTTTTTATAGCAACGTTACCGCGAAAACCTGGTGGACACCATGGGCTCTCTGAGCTGAAATCACCTCCACCAGCACGTGTGTGGTTGATGTACATCGGAATGGTGGGGCCGTCGGACGACATTCAGTTACTCTCGGCCAGCCGTAGCTCGTCCAGTGCAGTCGGCTGTTCCTCGACGCGAAAGTGATTCCCTCCCTCCCCCCTCAGAGCAACGAAGGAAAGGCTTTGTTTGTTTGTGTCGCATCGGTCGGGCCCTCTTAGTGATCGATCTCCGCCCACTTTGTATTAAATACAAAACGCCATCCTCGAGGCCCTCCCTTTGGGCGTGTTTCATGAATGTGCGCACACCTCCCCTTTTCCGGCTGCATTTGCCCTTACCTTGTCGGGAATGCGACCGGCCGCGCCCAGGAGTGACGCCCCAATCGTGAGCGGGCACCTTTTCAGTCGGCAGCGCTGAATTCACGTGGGACCATCGACATCGCTCAGTCCACACGTCGTGCAGAGAGAGAGAGGCTCAGCCTGAAAGCACACACAAATATGGCACCCCATATACCGCCCATAGATCAATGACTTGCCGCCTTGCTGTGCCGTCCACCGCCGCCTCATACCTCTTGAGGCGATCCCGTGTGGTGTCAGCATCAGCGACGTGTATCCTGCATCGCGTCCGTCCGTTGCACACGAGCAGCAACAACCCGCCGCCGCCCACCAAGGACTGGACCACGTTGAATGCCTACGACCCCTCCGTGGTGGAACAGGGCTGGTACGACTGGTGGCGTGCGATCGGCGTGTTCCGTCCCCGTCCCATCGACACCACCACCAAGCGGAGCAAGCCGTTCGAGGTGCTGTGGCCGCCAGCCAACGTCACGGGCAGTCTTCACATCGGGCACGCACTCACGGCCTCGATTCAAGATGCGCTGGTGCGGTGGCGGCGCATGAGCGGCGATGCCGTCAGCTGGATCCCAGGCAGCGACCACGCGGGCATCGCGACGCAGACGGTCGTGGAGCGGCGGCTGTACCAGGCCACAAAGCAGACGCGCCACGATCTGGGCCGGGAAGCCCTCCTATCTGGTGACAAGCAAACACCCGCGCAATAAGAAATAAGTATGTCTAACCCTTCCCGTTCTCAACAGAGATCTGGCAGTGGTGCAGTACGTACGGTGGCAAGATCAACGGCCAGCTGCGTCAACTGGGCGCCTCGCTCGACTGGGACCGCGAGTACTTCACCCTGGACGGTCCCCGCAGCCAGTTTGTCACCGACACGTTCATCCGTCTCTTCAGGGAGGGGCTCGTGTACCGCGACACCCGCATGGTCAACTGGTGCTGCCACCTGCGCACGGTCCTGTCCGACGTCGAGGTGGACACGGTGGAGCTGCAGGGGCGCACACTCATGGAACTGCCCGGGCGATCGGCCCCAGTTGAGCTGGGTGTCCTCCATCGTTTCGCCTACCCAGTGGCAGACAGTCCCGTCAACGAGCGGATCATCGTGGCAACGACACGGCTCGAGACGATGCTGGGCGATGCGGCCGTGGCAGTCCACCCAGAGGACACCCGCTTCAAACACCTCCACGGTGGCGCCTTTGTGGTGCACCCGTTTAGCGGCAAGCGGCTCCCGATCGTGCTGGACGCAACACTGGTCGACCCGGCAATGGGCACGGGCGCCGTCAAGGTCACACCCGCCCACGACTTTAACGACTATGAGTGTGCCCAGCGACACGGCCTTCCCATCGAGCCGCTGATCCGGCCAGATGGGACCCTCACCGTCGCAGCAGGCCCTTCCTACTCCGGTACTGACCTAGCCAAAATGATTATTTTTTAACAAATTCAATAGGACTGGATCGGTACGAGGCAAGGGAACGGGTCAAGGCCGATCTGAAGGCCCTGGGGCTGTACGACGGCGCGAGCGACCACCCTATGACCGTCAACGTCTGCTCGCGCTCCAAGGACGTCCTGGAGCCCATGTTGCTGCCCCAGTGGTACGTGAAAATGGACACGATGTCGGCGCGTGCCTCTGAGGCCGTTCGCTCGGGCGCGCTCAAGATCGTGCCTGCCGACCACGCCCACGAGTGGCACCGCTGGCTCGTGGTCAACTGCCGCGACTGGTGCATCTCGCGCCAGCTGTGGTGGGGCCACCGTGTGCCGGCCTACTGTGCCACCTCGCTGCCCCCGTCTGTCGTCTCGTTCCTGGAGTCGCAGCCGCCGCTGAGCTCCTCCTTTGTCCTGCTCAACAACGCCAGCGAGGTCTGGGTCGTGGCCGGCTCCCTGGGCGAGGCACAGCAAGAACTGCGCGACCTCCTCTTGCCCTGCGGCCCTGATCTCATCGAAACTGTCCTGTCAACCCTCAAACAGGACGACGACGTTCTCGACACGTGGTTCTCCTCTGGGCTGCTACCTCTGTCGACCCTCCTTCCCTCTCCCCCGATCGACTCGGCCAGCAACACAACCGTGATCCAGCAGGCCGCCTCGGACGCAGCCCCCCAGCGACGTCACAACGACAGTATTAGCCAGCAGCTCGACGTGGCGACGGTGACGGGCCCACCGCTGGCCCTGATGGAGACGGGCGCCGACATCCTGTTCTTCTGGGTGGCACGCATGGTCATGCTGACTCAGCACCTCACAGGCGGGACCCTGCCCTTTGCCCAGGTCAACTTGCACCCGATCGTGCGTGACGCGCAGGGCCGCAAGATGTCCAAGAGCCTGGGCAACGTGGTGGACCCGATCGACGTCATCCACGGCGTGACACGGGCTGCACTTGAGGACCAGCTGCGGGCCGCGGCCCTGTCACCCCCCGAGCTGCGACGTGGCCTGACCAACATTGCCGAGCAGTTTGCTGCGGGGATCCCTGCGTGCGGAGCCGATGCGCTGCGGATGGCCCTGCTGTGCTACCCGCAACAGACCCACTCGATCAACCTGGACATGGAACGCGTCACCACCGCCCGCCTGTTCTGCAACAAGCTGTGGAACACGACCAAGTTTGTCAAGGCGCACGTCGACACGGCCCTTGCCAAGGACAGCACCACGGTCCTGGGCCAGTGCAATCCTCCCACCCCTTTGAGCACACAGCTGACCACGTACGACCGCTGGATCCTCAGCCGCCTCGCCGCCACGGCCGAGGCAGTCGACACGGGCATGTCCTCGTTCCAGCTCAACGTGGCCGCCCAGGCCGTGCACGATTTCCTCCTGCACAACCTGTGCGACGTCTACATCGAGGCTCTCAAGGCCAGTCGCAGCAAGGGCCACCTCCACCACCACCATGGGGGACCAAGCGCATCGTCGGCCCAGGTCCTGCTGTTCGCCTTTGAACAGGGCGTGCGGATGCTGCACCCGTTCATGCCCTTTGTCACCGAGGAAGTATGGCAGCGCCTGCGAGTCGTCACCAGGGCCAAGGTCGCCGATCTAAACGACGAGGCTCCCTCCGCCGAGTCGATTGCCCTGGCAGAGTTCCCATCACCAGCCGATCTGGCTGTCTATCGATCGCCCCAGGCCGATGCGGACGTGGCTACACTCAGCGGTATCGTGCGTGCCGCCCGCTCGCTGAGGCAGCAGTACGGCATTAGCGTGGGCAAGGCCATCCCGGTCATTGTGGCCGCTGCGGACGAGGCTCGCAACACGACCATCGCCGCCAATGCGCCTGTGCTGGAGGGCCTGGCACGTCTGGCCTCGATCGACCTGGTGGGCGACACACAAAGCAGCAAGTTCAAGGCGTGCGCCGTGGTCGTGCTGGAGGACGGCGGCGTGCTCGTGGGAATGCCGCTGCAGGACACGATCGACGTCGCAAAGCACACGGTTCGCGTGGGCGCCCTCGTCGTCACGGCCCGCAGCCAGGTCGAGGGGCTGGAGAAGCGGATGGCCTTGCCCACGTACGCTGACAAGGCACCGCCGTTTGTTCGCGACCGCGACCAGGTCACGCTCACAAAGACAAAGCTGCAGTTGGACGAGCTGGAGCGGGAGCTGGTCGTGCTCGAACGCATCAACCAGCTGAAAAATCATCAAAAATAAACAGCACATCATCGTAGAGCATTTTTGTGCAGAGATGCAGTAGAAACAATGTTAAGAAAATAGCCACTGAAATGTTTATGATTGGATTCCTACTTGGTGACCAGTGCCTTGTCCGCGGCAAAAAAATCGCGATGGTAGCGTGCCTCCCACTGGCGGAACTCGTCATCGCTGATGTTGTTCCACGCGTCGTTGCACTTGTACGAGAAGGACTGAAGGCTCATCTTGCCCTCTGGGTCGATCTCTTTCCTCATCTCCTGCACGAACGATAAGCAAGATGTGCTTTCAATATCGAAAAAGAAAAACGTACGTGCTTGAAGAGAAGGAACGGCGACTTGATGGCAATCGGCTTTGGTGTCTTTGGCGTCTTGGGTGACGAAGGTGCCACAGGGACGGCAGCTGCAGTCTCTGGTGGCCCTTGAACTTCCTCTGAGGACGACTCGGCCTCTGCAACAGCCACTGTGTCGCCTACTGCTTTTGCTGTGTCGCCTACTGCTTTTGCTGTGTCGCCTACTGCTATTGTTGTGTCGCCTACTGCTTTCGCTGTGTCGCCTACTGCTTTCGCCACCTTTTTCCTGCCCTTGCCGCCAAAAGCAACACGGATGATATACAGGGCCCCGAAAAAGACGACGACAACAAGGCCAAAGAACAGGACCATCTGGGGGTCGAGGGGCGCGTGGCCATAGTGCTCGCGCGCGTACAGGATCATGAGCATGGGCACGCCCCAGATCTGCGAGAACCAGAAGAAGAGGTTGCCCAGACGCGTACCCTTGATCATGGGATGGCGCATGACCGAGATGAGCGGCAGCTGGAGCATGGCCAGGACGGTGATGTACGGACGGAAGCGCCCGCCGGCCACCGTCAGGGCGAGCTCGTGCAGGATCATGGAAAAGAAGAACGTGCCCAGGGCGGCGCTGTCCTTGCTCAGCTTGTACTTGCGCATCGACTCGAGGTAGATGTGCCGCAGCAGCCACTCGTGCACCGGCTTGTTCCACTTGCGTGAAAATTCGTCAAAGCTGGAGCTGTTCCACCCTGCAATAGCAATATGGACATTGAGTGTATCCGAAAAAGAGAGAGAGAGAGAGAGAGAAACGGTACAGTCGTCGTAGAACGATCGGTCGGCAAACTTGGTCACCTCGGCCATGAAATTGCACACACACTCAAAGATAATGTAGAAAACGAGCAGGTAGCCCACCATGAACGGCAGCGTGAGATCGAGGACGGCCTCGACCAGCGACTATATTAAAAAAAATTTTTTTTAAAAAAAAAAAATTAGACTGGCATTTTCTGTACGTTACCCGCTCGCCCAAGAGGTCTAGAGAGGGCACAATGTAGTTAGTGAGGGTAAGGTAGAGCAACGACAGCGCGCCAAAGAACGAGAGTGCCTTTTCAAGCAGGTACTGCGGCCGGACGCCACTGAGAAAAAAATAATTTTAAAACCATCTGCGTAGAAAGAAAGAAACGCACTGCTCGTTGCGGGGATAGTCGGGTTCGTAGACGAGGGTTGGCACGAGCAAAAAGTCGATAAAGTTGAAGAGAGTAATGTTGTTTGGGTAGTGCACCGTTGACTCGGGGCGCTCCTTTGTGTGGTCCAGCGCGAGCTCGCGGTTGGTGTTGATGTACGAGTACATCTTCATGAACAGCACGATCGTGTGCATCGTGAGCGAGCCCGATTGCGGCCACGGCCACTGGCGGTAGTAGGTGAACGCGTACGACATCGAGAAGAGCGCGGCGTAGAGCAGCGTGGGCGTGACATAAGTCAGCAGGCGAGGGATGTACCCGTCTGCGACCAGTTTCTCGTGGAAAAAGGCACTGAAGGAGAAGAGGATGAGCACGAGGTCGGCGACACCCACAACGACAATGTCTGGCACGGCGAAAATTACAGAGGTTAAGGAACAACAGAGCCACGCACGACGTTTACCTTGGAACATGGTTTGCAAAAGCTTGATCGGCAGAAACTCGCTCTTGAGCCGGTAGTTGTTTGTGACCGTGGTGACGACGTAGAAGAACGTGTAGATCAGCAGCAGGTTGACAAAGCCCTTGTACTCTGAGTGCTCTGCGTCCATACGCTCGCGGTCAAAGTGCGACTTGCGAGGACGGAACGTGCTGGCCTTGGCCGTCCTCGTCTGAGTCGTTGCAGCAGCAGCAGCAGCAGCAACGGCGGCAGCGGGATCACCGTGTCCGCCCACACCAGCACCCACGCGCTCTCCTCCTCCGAGGGGCGCAGCAGGACCTGGTGACGCGGCACGACGTCGCTGCGTGGCGGTGGGTCAATCCCCTTTTTGTGCACACGCACGCTGGCACATACCTCTCCGGCCATAACTTTACAAGTGCGCTGCCCGTGAGCAATGTGGTCGGTGTCGTTTGAACAGGCGCACACGGTCCGCGTCGATCGCAGGCGTCCTGCTGGTGCAGCCACTGGTGCGGCTGGTCCCGTTGCTGGTGCTGCGGCCACTGGCGCACAGGCTGGCAAGACGGCGGTGACGCAGTCGGCTGGTAGGGGCGATTGATGGGTTGCGCGCGCTCTTTAAAAACCGTTATTTTCAGTGTTCAAGTGCGAGTCACTGTTGCGGCTGGTCAAGGGCGACAAGGAGAACGAGCAGCAGCAGCAGCAGCAGCAAGGTCAGCAGGAGCAGCAGCACCATGCGTCCTTCTTTGCAGCTGCCTCGACGGGCGGTGTCTGTGTCGTTGCCGATTCGCAAATGCTCCTGATGGACGCCGCTTTGTCCACGCACCAGGCCACCATCAGCTTTGGTACGTGGGCCGCCCCTCACTCACCTTGAGCACTAACACGCGCAGCAAACAGACTGCAGAATCGACACTGCTGTGTGGTCCCCTGACGGCTCGTTCATTGTCGTTGGCGACGCGCTGGGAACCGTCCACTTCCTCGACGTCGTCTCGCGCTCGGTCGTGTTTTCGCAGCAGATCCAGCCCAAGACGGCCACCCCTGCGCACAAAACTTTTGTCGGCATGTCGTTCATGTGCGTTCCTCTCTCCAAAACGAACACCCACCCAACTAACCCTCCCCCCGTTTGCGATAGGGGCAACGAGTCAAAGGATCTCGCCGTGGTTCTCCATGACCACATCGTGTTTTACTTTAGCAACGTCGATCTGGGCAGGCTGCGCCAGGCCCTTGTTGCCCGCAACGCCCAGCTGGCCAAGGACGTCAAGGCGAGCATCCAAGTGAGCAAGGTCAACGTTGCCACGATGACGTCCGTTGGCCATGCGGCCTTCGACACAAACAACATTATCCTCACGGCGGCATCAGGCGCCAATAATAGCACCCACCCACTCGGCATCTGGACCAAGCGACCAGGTCATGACCTCGTCCAGACCGACGGCCTTAGTGCGTCGCCCATGTGGTCCGGCATCGGCAAGGTTGTCAACTCGTTTGATGGCAAGTCGATCCTCACACTCAACGGCGAGGGCAAACTGCAGCAGTGGGACCGCCGTCGGTACGGGATCCTCTGCTTAGTAAACTAAACGATGCCGTTTGTGCAAAGCCTGCTCCTGTTGCAAACCTGGAGCGATCGCCACGTGCTCGACTTTGAACTGATGGAGGAGCGAGTGGACGTCAACGCTGAAGTGCCGAGTACAAAGACGAGCAACAAGGCCATCCTGGCAATGCTTACTGCTCAGGATGACGCGCCCATGGCCCTCCTCGACATTGTCGCCTGGCCCTCGTTCGAGCCCATCTTTTCCCAAGAGGTCTCGCCGCAGTCACGTCTGATCAAGACGTTTTCCAAGCAGGGCATAAGCTTTCTCGAGCCCACGCTGCAAAAGTGTGTTGCCCCGGGCCACGACAGCGATGATGACGACAACGACCAGAAGGACAGCAACATGGTGGGAGTGGGCCCCTTCAAGATCGCCGAGATCTTCCTGCGAGTCCTCTCTGAGGCCGTCCCGTTGCAGCGTTTCCAGCACCTGATCAACAAGAAAGAGTTCAAGGCGGCCGAGGAGCTCGCCAAGTCCAGCGGCCTCGACGTCCAGCTCGTTCACAAGGGCCGTATCACACAAATGGTCAACGAGCGCGCCAGCAAGCACGAGACCCTCTCTGACGACGACGTCCAGGTCGCCCTTGCCACACTCCCGCTGATCGACGACGACTCGTTTGCCCTCCATTTTTGCATCCACGCCGTCACGTCGACGCTCTCCCAGACCAAGAGCCTCCTCGACCAAGCCTGCCAGCTCATCAACAAGCTCGCGACCCGCAAGGCGACCGGGACCACGGCCACGCCTGTAGCCGTCGGCGACATCCAGCGCTCAATCGCATTCCTCGGGACGTACCAGCTCATCTGGCCGGACCTTCATTCCACGTCGAGCGAGGCGCCGGCAGCGGGGAACGACGTCCCAACTGGAATGGTCTGGCAGCGATTCCGCGACACGGATGTTTGCCATGAGATGGCCGATCTCCTCGCCCGCGGCTGCATCTCCTCTGCCATTATCCTTTGGAATCGCCACCATGCCAGTAAATAAATAAAAATTATAAATATTCTTGCCGTTGTTTTTTTTAATGTTGTTTAATAGACGAGCCCCGGCTGGTACAGGACCTCCCCGATCTCCTCCAGAGCATGCCGATCTCGGCACCGAGCGTCTCGTACGTGAAGTGGCTCCAAGAGGACGTCGTCACGAGCATGCGCGAAAAGACAGACATGTAGAGCAAAAATGCGAAAGTTTTTTTTTTTTTTTTTTTTTTGATCTACTACATAGGATCCGTCTGCACGCCTGGATCGAGGCTCGCACACGAAGTGTAGAGGCCTACGAGCGCAAGCCCCATAATGCCCTCTCCATCGCCGCCGTTGGCGACTCTGCCCGTCTTCGCACGATGCCCATGTATTTCAAGTTCTTGTTCTTCTTGTTTTCTTTCCAATCAACGCAGAATACACAGGCTCAAGTTTACCTCACCCGCCACGCCTGGTGTACTTGTTTCGCGCAGCAAGCTCATGAGCGCCGCCAAGGATTACTCTGCTGAGGATGCGCTGATGTCGTCGTCGCTGTTGACCCTCAAAGTACGCTCGCAAAGTTTCATCAGTAAATCAAAAAAAAAAAAAAAAAAAAATGTATGGTATTTTTCCGCAAGACCCAACTCGAGGATATCGTGCATCTGTGGGACTCGTACGGCCTCAAGATCAGCCTGGGCGAGTACTCGCAGGGACATATCTCGCCGATCGCGTTCCGCCTGCTCGAGCGTGTTACCGCCCCCGAGCTCCTTCAAGACGCCATCGAAAAAGAGTTTAAACCTTATGCTGCCCGCCACGACCTGGCCGTCGACTCGCTCCTCCGCGAGTACTGCATGGAGATCATGGACTCTGCGAGTACGTTGATGCTGGCCGGTTCAGCGTGGGAACTGCGCTTGCTCTCGGTGATCCCTGCGATCGATCAGGCCGATATGCGCGTCGATGTGACCCTCGAGCTCATGCGCCAGACGCCCGTCCCGTGGTCGCAAGGCGTCCAGTCTGCCATTGACAAGGTATACTTTCTTTAGTTTGAAATAATGAATAAGAAAAATAATGATTAGGCCCTCGATGTGCCCAACCGCGCCCGCTCTGAGGAGCTGCAGGAGCAGTACCGTCTGATGCAGCTCAAAAAAATGCTTTTGCGCTACGGCATCAAGGTCGCGCACATCAGCGACGTCTCCATCGCAAAGAGCCTCATGCGTCACATCATCGCCAACCCGGTCGAGGCCGGCGTGATGGACGACGCCCTCCAGATTGTCAACGCCTTCCACCAGCTCAGCAAGTACGATGCGTACGTCATGCGCCTGCAGAACCTGTGCCTGTGGGCCCGTGTTGACGACATTGACGTCCTGCTCGCGCCGCTCGTGTCGTCCAATACGGCCAATTATGTTGCTCAGGAGGTGCTGCTCTGGCTCAAGGAGGAGATGGACTCGATCGCCCTTGACGCCGAGGTCTGCGTCGTCGACAGCACGGGTAAGTGTCTTGTGGATACTCTCTTATTTTTTTGTTGAAAACGGGAAATCGTCTCAACAGAGTGCGCATTCCGCCCGATTGACGCCGATGTCGTCAAGGCGCTCACCAACTATGCCGACTGCGCCAGCGTGTTGGTCAACTATGCCACCAGCGAGAACGGCTTTGAAAACATCAAGGAGTGGACCGTTTGCGCAGCCCTTTTGCGCGATTTCCAGGTGTATGTCCCTCTGGAGCACCTCGCCGACAAGGCCAAGGGTCTCGCGCTGCTCGAGAGCTTTGCCTCTGTCATGGCTGTGCGTCGTGCCAAGGCAACCGCCGCCACAGCCCCAAAGGCAAACCGCCTCTACGTCGCGCCCGAGGACGACGAGGTGTGGCGGGAGACCCTCAAGCAGCAAGAGCAACAGGAACAGGAACATGCCGCCTCCAACTTGCGCCACCGCAAGCGCCAGCAGTTCACGGAGATCAACCGGATGCGCCGACTGGCCGACATCCTTGGCATCACCAACACCAAGCTGCAAGGGATCGTTGCCGCGGCGGCAGCCCGCACAGGCGACGCGGAGACGGCACTGCTGGCTTGCCGCGAGCTGACCAACTCGCCCGCCTTGGCCTCCTCGTCTTCCTCCTCCTCCTTCAGCCATAAGTCTGTCTCGGAGATGGTCAACAACGTCGCCTTTTTCCTGAGTGACGAGACCCTTCCGGCTGCCCTCGACACGGACCTGCCCCTCTCCGAGGTATATAAAAAAAATAAAAAATAAAAACAGGCCAACACGTATATTTAATTGTTCTCCTTTATTATTATTATTATTAGAGTGTGGTTTTGCTGCCCGATGCCGTGTTGCGCCTGGGCCGCCAGAGCGTGCGCTTTGCCGACGACGACAACATTGCCGCGTGCCTTGACAACTACAAGCGGTTTGAGCTGGAGGCGACCGTGTTCCACCAGTGCGACGCCTACGACGCGATCGCGCAGTCTGAGAACGCGCAAAAGACCGAGCTGGACGACAAGAACCCGATGGACACGCACTTTTACGAGTCGGGCCTGGTGCTCAAGACCTCCACGGCCATGCCACTGCTCGAGGCCTTCCTCAAGCCGATCGCGCCCGCCAGCAACCACGGCAAGGGCAAGGCCACCGACACGCCCCAGACGGGCATGGCCCTGGGCAAGTACTTTTTGGACAATGCCGCATTCCAGACGGCCCTGCGAACGTTCAAGTATGCCGAGGAACGCTTTGTGCGTCCGCTGGTGCAGACCAACGCCGCAATGGGTGCCGCAACCGCTCAGCAGCTCACGGGCTACTACCGCTCTGTGCTGGAGAACCTGGTCAACAAGGTGCTCACGGCCCGCAAGATCGACACCGACCTCGCCTTTGGATACATGTCCAGCCTGCCGATGGAGAACGCGTACAACAGCTTCAAGGCTGCCCTGATGGCCCTCAGCAACAGCAAGCGCCACGACCGGACGCTGCTCATTGCCGGTGTGGGTCTTTCGTGCGGCCTGCTGTGGAAGCAGCGCGGCTTCCAGCTCGACATGAAGACCATGGCCTCGAACGCGCGCTGGTTCCAGCTGCTCACGGCCCTCGACATTCCCTTTGACGAGGCCCAGTTCCGGTCGGCACAGCACCACCCGCAGTACGCACGCACCTTTGTTCCCTCGCTCCTCAGGCGCACCGGCCTCGACCTCGCCACGATCCTCCAGTACGCCAAGACGTACCACGTCGACGAGGACGCTGTCCTGCTCGAGTACGTCCGCCTGTCCCTTCCCTTGGTGACAGATGAAGCAGCCGTGAGCGAGCTCGGCCACTCGTTTGGCGGATCGTCCAAAGGAAGCAGCGGCTCAGTCGTAGCCACACCGTGGAATGCGGCCGAACTCGGCGTGAGCTACGAAGACCGCATCGTCGGCGTCTTTGACGACATTGACAACAAAGAGTACCTCATCCGCGTCTTTAAAGAGTCGTTGCCTCAGATCCGCCAGACCGACTACGAATGTATGGAGCACACCATTGCCTTTTATCGACAAATACTTTTTCTTTTTCTATTTCTTTTTCTGTAGGCCTCCAGTTTGTCTACAACCAGATGCTCCGCGCCGCTGGCAGCAACTCAGCCGAGGTGGAGGACTGGAAGCGCTCGCAGGTTATTCTGGAAGTGCTGCAGACGTACCACAAGCGATCGGTTGCGAGCAATGCACACTCGACGACCGAGGCCAGGCGACTTCCGTTCCTCGCGCTCGTGTCCAAGCCGTGGTCGATCCTTCAGGACGAGCTCAACGTGGAAACGGTGGGTCGGTTGCTGCCCCTCGCCCTCCCGCTGAATATCCCTCCGGACGAATTCTACATTGCCGCCGTCAAGCGGGCCGTGAGCGACAGCCTCGGTTTTGCCGCCACCAAGCCGCTCCTGCTCAAGATCCGCGACACGCAGTCGGCCATGGCGACCACGATGGGTCTTGCCGAGCAGTTTGCGACCTCGCCAGCCGAGCATCTCAGTGCCCTCAAAGTCGCCCTTGCCTTTGCTGAGCGCTGGAACTCGCAGACCTCTGCCCTGGCCTCCGCATCTTCCTCTTCGGACGGTGCCGTTATCGCGCAACAGGCCGCTGCGAGCTATGCCCGTCTGCGCGAGACCGTGGCCGCCACCGAGACGCAGATGCAGCTGACCGAGCTCAAGCTGAGCAGCCTCGGCGCGTTCGTCGGCAAGCCCGACGAGTGCCTTTGCCAGCTCTTTGAGCAGTACTCTGACAAGGTAATTCCGTAAAAGGAAACGTCCTAAAAATTGAACGTGTCGACAGGACAACACGTTTGATATTCACGTGGTCGCACAAGACCTTGCCACTCGTCACGGCTGTGATCTCACGCGCATCCGCAACTTTATGATCCTTGTGCGTTTTGAACGCTGTACGTACGAATTAACAACGCGTACTTGAAATAGAAATGGCTGAGGTTGCCGGCCAACAAGACGGGCGCCTTTGTGGGCTCGCTGCCGTCGTCCACGCTGCGCAACTCTGGCTCGTCGACGGTCAAGGACGCCGAGGCCACTCTGCAACGCAAGATCATCATGACCCTCAAGGCCATCTCGACCGAGCAGATCGTCAACTACCTGCTCAATTTCGCCTACCAGGAGGTGTCGCAAAAGACGTCGCTGCTGTCCAAGGCCCGCTCGCTGATCATCCTCTTTACCGCGGCGACGGCGGAGGAGATCAGTGCCGTTGCGCCCGTCGACCAAGTCCAGTATGTGCTAATGAAATAAAACTTGATTGCGTTTTGACCTTTTTTTTTTTTGTTTTTGTTTTTGTTTTTGTTCTTAGAGAGTACCTCAACACGCTGCTGTACTTGATCGACTTTGAGGAGGTGAGCATTCCGCAGTCGGCCGCCGAGTTCACTCGCAGCGACAAGGACGGTCTCGTCCGTGCCCTCTGGCGAGCCCATTCCAAGGAGGTCAAAGTCCTCGCCCTGCTGGCCAACCTCATGATCGACTACCACATTAGCGACGTGCAGCTGTGGTCGTCCATCCTCCAGGGCCTCCTCAAGGCCGACAAGGTATTTTTTTGATTAGGATGCGGAGAACACAATTGAAGTTATTTTTATTGTTACGCATAGACGCAAGATCTGCTGAGTTACCTGATCCTTGTCTCGGCCCAGCCACAGCTCTCGGTTCATCTCGCCGGCCTGCCCGAGATGTGGCAGTCCACGCTCGTTGGCGTTGCGCCCGCGTGTCTGACAGCGGAAGGTAAATTTGCAAAGTGTTTCTTTTTTTTTGATTACTGATTGTGAATAAATTTTAGATGCCGATCTCAAGCCGGAGCAAGTCAAGTCACACCCGCTTATCGCGGCCGTAGGGGCGTGCCCCTTCCTGTCGCAGCTCAAGCTGCAGCCGCTGGTGGAGATTGCTCTGGACAAGAACCTGGTTGTGCTTGCACTGGCCCTATCGCGGATGTCTGCCTCGCTGCTGGACGAGCCCACGCTCCAGTCGCTAGCGACGTCGTTGACAGAGGCCCACCTCGCGTCCTCGCTGCAGGTTGCCGTGCTGAGCTGGCCCCCGGCTGCCGCACCAGAGCACCTCGCCCCGCTGGACGAGTGGATGTTTGACCAGCTGGACAAGCGAAAGTGGTACAATATCCTTCTCAAGGCCTCCAAGACAACGCCGCAGCTGCTCGAGTGCTTCATCGGCTGGATCGTTGGCAACAACCGCATCCAGGGCCTTCTCCGCGTGACGGTCCTGGCAAAGCGGTACAAGCAGGCCGAGGAGCTGTGCGTCCGCTACCTCTCGCTCTGGCACGCGGATCTCCTCGTTGTCCCTTCAGCGACCTCTTCTGCAGCAGCAACAGCAGACGACGTCGCCCACAACCTCCCTCCCACCCTCGAGCTGCTCGGCATGAGCGAGCTCATCTCGGCGTCATAAAAAGAAAAGGGATTTTGTGTTTGGATCAATTGAATTGATTTCTCAAATAATAATTTAAATTAAAAAAAAGTCTTTTTTTGTTGGCATTAATGTCCTCTTCTTTTTTTTACAGCTCACAAATAACGTAGTAGTAGTGCTCGTCGCCGCGTTGATGGATGTCTAACTTGTCGCTGCGGTCTTCTGGTCGCACGCCGTGATCTGCCCTCCGTGCAACTGTATCTCCTTCCCGTCAATCTTGAACGTGACATCGCGGAGGTAGAACGACCACACGTTGTCCACCAGCTTGAACGTCTTCATCTTGCCCTTGAACGTGACCTTGTTCTTGACGCTGGCCCCAAACGCCTTGGGCAAGGCGTGGTCAAAGTGGCCCATGATGGCCTTGGCAACATGCGGGGGGATCTCGGACCGTGTCACCAGCTCGTCCAGGCTGTCAGCCAGCGCAGTGCCAAACGTGCTGTGCTGGTAGTGGCCGTAGTAGGTCATTGTTTTCGTGCTTGCGTTCGCCTCAGTTCGCCGGCTGCAGTTGGAAGGTGTGGGGAGCACACTTAACGAAATGGCAGCCGAAACATTAGCTACGGCAGCTGTGTAGGAATTGCGCAGGACTTTTCGTTGGGTCACGCTC
>Ga0302233_10001382_pt1 | contig 16855 bp, 26 predicted proteins | sample II_Palsa_N3_1_FD_193516 | JGI IMG/M metagenome (GOLD analysis project Ga0302233, IMG submission 193516) | Peat permafrost microbial communities from Stordalen Mire near Abisko, Sweden - II_Palsa_N3_1 | ecosystem: Environmental > Terrestrial > Soil > Palsa > Peat permafrost | place: Sweden... | reverse complement strand
CGGGCAGGAAAGAAAAATTACATGACATGTATAACGGACAAGAATGACCAACAGTAGGAAAAAAAATTGGTCACAGTTTTTCTTCCCCGCTTTTCTTTTGCTTTTTCTGTGGCTCTGTGTGTTACCTGGGGGGGGTTGTTTCCTGAAGAGGGCTGTGTGTGTGGTGTCCGGGCGCGCCTGGCGCACTTGGGCGCGTGATTTTTGGCTGCGATTTGGACGAGGTCCTCTTTTTTTTTCCCTTGTTGGGCTTGTTTTTTTTCTGTGGAAGAGAAAGGTCCCCTCGCTACTTTTGCCTGGTTTTGTGTGTGTGAGCAACCGACAGGGAGGGCCGGCTCGCAACAACGGGGAGTAACGTCGACCGTTCGTCAAAAAAAAAAAAACAGCTTTTTTCCTTTTCCGATTTGGCCAGGGTCCCTACTTTTTCTTGATTTTCCTTGTTAGCACCCCAGTCTGCCTGTTTCTTCTGCTGTTGTCATTCTCTGCGGCCCGACCGAGGCGGTGTCGACGCTTTGCCCTTCTGCTCTCTTTGCTCTCTCTCTTTGTGCGCCCTTTCTATTTTTTTCTCTGGTCATGCTTCTTTGTCACGTCACTCAAGTCCATCTTTTTGCATCTTATCCTTATTTTGCACCTCTTTCTTTTCTAGCCCTGTACTTAATGACATTTGCCCCGATTAGACGCTCTTCCGAGCGCTGCTTTCCTATGGCATCCTCCAAAGCGGCAACGTCACGAACGAGGCACGTGGCCGAAGGTTCCGCAGTGCCATTAGCGACTTCAAGTTTGTTGAGAAGCTGCCGAGTGACTTGCGAACGGTCATCGAGGTAATTTTGATGTAAAAAAAAAAAATCAAATAACCCATAAGAAAAAATAGGCTGCGTTCGAACTGGTGGCAATGACCCTCCACAACCCCGATAAAATGATCAAGTTTGCGTGCACCCTCACCGACGACCAGGTCATGCTTTTGTACAAGGGCGTCTCAGAGCTGCACAGCAAAGGCCGAGCACTTCACAAATGTATGCCAAACTAGCCAAGAAAAAAATTTTTTTTTTTATTAATATAACATGTCTTGTTTCTTGTTTTAGACTATGCCAATCTCCAAAACGAATCTGACCAGTTTTACGATCTTTTCTCAACCCTCCGACGCCGCTGGATCAACGGTGTGACGCAGCGCCGCAAGCGCGCCAACGACCAGAAGCGGTCGATGGGTCTTGTGATGGGTGAGGTCGTTTCGCATCGACCCCTCAAACGGACCCGCTCAGAGGAGGAAGGCGCCGGCTTCATCAGCCCCGAGCAGGGCTTCCTCATCGAAGGTAGCCCCGCCAACTCCAAGCCGACCTCGCGACGCACGTCCAAGTCTGGCACAAAAATCATCACGCCCCCAATCCCTGACAGCGATACTGCCGAGGACATCAAGCCAGCCAAGCAGCGCGCCCCGTGGAGACGCATGCGCTCCCCCTCGGCCTCATCCACACAGGACGAGATCGGTAGCGTCCCTTCCTCGTGGAACGCCAACCATGTGAACTCTGCAAACTCGCTTGGAGGCTACAACCCAATGATGATGCTCACTGCCGCCCTCCACTCAAACAACTACCCCGGCGCATCTAGTTTCCACCCCATCCTCCCCAAGACCGAGCACAGCCCCTACTCTCTCAGCAGCCTCATCTCCCACTCACAGCAACTGCATGGCGTCCTCCCAACGGGGGCACCAGTCAATAACAACGTCGATGCGGACGTCGCCATGGCCCTCCTTGCTTTCGGTACCCAGACTGCACAGACGGCCGGTCGCTGAGCGGTAACCGCCCCCCCCGAATTTTTTGATCCGTTTTTGTTTCTGTTTGTTTTTTTACTTTTTCGTTTTCTCTCGCAACCAAAATTTCGCTCTCAAACGTTCTTTCCTCTCTGATTGGTGTATTTGTATCGTTTTGTCACTAGACTTTTTTTGTTGTCTCTGTTGGGAAAGTCGATGGGCAACAACGTACAAAATTTACACAGTTTGAGCGGCTTTTTTTAATGCGTTTATTTAAAAATGCGTTTCACGAGCTCCTGTTTCCACCAGGAGACGTTCAGGGGCGACGGCGCTTGCGTGTAAGACGACGTCAGAGGCGAAATGAAGATCGGGTAGCCCACAGGCAGGTCGCACGCCTGTGTGATCAAGTTGCGGATGGCTGGTTTCATTTGCTGGATCGAACCGCGCTCGCTGTTCTCGTTGCCGAAAAAAATCAGTTCGAGCTGCTGGGCTGCCCACATGCCGCGGACGCTCTCGCGGTTGACCTTGATAGTCTGGTTTGGGGGGGAGTACAACAGATGAGTGAATAATCATTAAAAAGAAAAACGTACTCGGAACTTGGAGAACTTCATGTTGAGCATGACGACGTAGTGCTCCTCATTGTGGTTCTTCTCGTTCACGGCTTTGCGAATGCTCAGCAGACTCGGCCGGTCGGCCATGACGGCGTTGGTCCACTCTGCCTCGCCTTCGGAGCAAATCACGATCGTCTTGGAGTACTCTTCGATAATTCCGTGCAGCTCATCTGCAACACGACACGAATCAGTTGCATATATTTCTTATGCTGTACCTGGGTCGTTGTACTCGTCCGACAGAGCGACATAGTCCTGGTAAAGCTTGAGGGTCATGCGGACAGACCGTTTTATTATCTCCTATTATAAGCATTAGTCGTTTTTTTTTTTTCAATCGCTCGCTTATTTACCAGGAGGGACACGTCTCCATAGATCCACTCGTCCTGCACAGCAGTAACCCGAATGTCGCCACGGAACAGCTGAGAAAACATGTACAAGAGGGCGTCCCCGGAAGATCCAATGCCGCCCGAGTTGGCAAAGAGCGATCGACGCGCCACAAGCGAGAGCCCAAAGCAGAGGCGCAGAAGGCGAGGCGCAAAGGTGACGGTGCGCGGGTCACTCGAAGACAAAAAGTAGTCGAGCTTGTCAGCGTCTTTGTCGGCTTCCTGGGGTGTCCTCGCCCCGTCCGCGGCGGGATCCTCCACAGAGAAAGACCCGGTTGACACACCTAATTCCTTTCTATTAAAAAAAAAAAAAAGGAACATTATGATCAGCAAAGATGTACTCGTCTTGTCAATCTTGAGCTGCTTGCGGATGCTGCGCTTGCGGAAGCGAACACATGTCTTGATCCAGGGACCAAAGGCTTTTTGAAACGAGGAGATCGAGATGCCGCCACGCTTCGAGTCATAGTCGACGTTGTATGCGGAGGACAGGGTGTAGTCGCGGGCAACAAAGTTTGCGGGCAAGGTCATGAGCGGTTCCAGGAGTTCCCTTTTATTTTATTTTTTTCAAACCGTTTATTCCCGTCGTCGTCTGGTTCTTCTTACTGTGAGCTGAGCCAGGTCTCGAGGTTGGGCGACTCGATGAGGTGGTAGAGCATTGACTGAATCATAAACTTGACCAGGACCTTGCGCATAGAGAACGCGTAAAACATGTTGGCGGCCGGGTTCAGAGAGATCGAATACGTCTGGAGGACAGTGTACTGGTTGAGGATCTCCCAGGTGCGCCAGCGCAGGCCCCACCACGTCCTCGGCTTGAACATGTCGGGCATGAGTCCGCCGCAGTTGAACACCACTAGATCGTTGTCCTCTGGGTCTTCTGTGATTGCCTCGAGTTCGCGTTCCTGTGAATTTTAATTTTTTTTTTTTTTTTTAAAAAAAAACAGAGAAATAGTGCTATCTCATAAGCAAACCTGGCAATAGGTGCCCTTAAATTCGAGGCCGCGAATCTGGAAGGTGACAAACCCGTTGCCGAGTTGGATGAGGTGCATGACAGCCGTGAGCTTGTCGCTGACGAAGATAAACATGTCGCCGTTCTCGATGTCGCCGCCGTACCGACCGCATTGGATGTCATCGTACAGTGTCTCCGAGAGGGTCTTGGTGAGGTGCTCGTAAAAGATGCTGTTGAGGTTGTTCAGGTTGGACGCCGTGTTTTGGTCCAATGCGTCAGCCAGGCGCTGGTTGTCGTCCTTTAGTCGATTTGTCCTGCCAGGGAAAAAGCACATAAACGATAGTGTCAAGGCAAAGGGCCGTACTTGTAGTGCCGCTCCCAGAAGCGGACGGGACGCATGTACGACATCAGAAAGGCGGGAGAGCCACCAAGTGGGTAAAATGGCGCGGAGATCAGCGACGACACAAGGATCTGGAAAAAGATCAGGACAACATCTAAAGGGGGAAAAAAAAACGCCGTTAGTTCGAATGGATCGGTCCAGGGGTTGGGCTCATACGAGGAAACACCAGGGGATGGATAGCGACGTGGAAAGAGGAGCCCCAGAGGACGTTCCACGGCGCCGTGTAGGTGAGGTAAAAGTTGGTCTTGAGGAAGATCTCCTTGGCCTTGGGGACGATCGCCGAGATAATGTACGTGCTGAGGACGATGGACTCGTTCATCTCGGCCAGCTCAAAGTACGAAAACATGAACCCGAGGAACACCGACCACGAGATCGTGGGCAGGTCGTAGAAGGACAGTCGCGCCAGCTTTCCCGCGGCCACAGTCAGTACGAGTGCGCCCCACCAGATGCCCAGACGCGCACAGAGGTAGTCTGCCGAGGCCGACATCATGCACAGGACGACAACGGGGTAGAGGAGGAACGACTGGAGGCGTTGGAGGACGATGACGACTCGTTCAAACCATGTCTCCTGCGTGCGGGCAGAGACCTCGTAGCGCTTGTACTCTGCGGCCCTGAGGATGGACTTGGTGAGGACTCCAAAGGGGTGAGGACGTCGCAGTTGCGGGATCAGGTACTGTGTGCAGAAGGACAGGAACACGGCCAGCGCAGAGAAGACGGCGAGGGTCTCGAAATACGCAAAGACCGGCGAGAGATGAAGGAGAAAGACGATGATGAGGATTGCGATCGACGCGATCGAGTCGTACAGCAACCACCCTGGCGACGGGTGCGTCTTCTCCTCGATAAGCTTCGTAAAGCTGCCGTCCTTTTTGAGGGCTTCCTTGACGCGAGCACTGAGAGGACGCTGCATTTAGCGATAAACAGTACAGAAAAAATAACACGCACAAGAGCACGGGCCAGTCGTGCAGCTGCCATCGCTCCGTCGCCGCGGCAAAGTAGGCGTAGCTGAGCAGGAGGCCCGCAAAGAGGGCAAACACCTTGGACAACTCTGGGTCGCCTGACGATCCAGAAGCAGACGACGACGACGACGACGACGAGAACGCGCCCACGCACGCGAAAAACGCGGGGAGGATGAGGACAAGCGACTTGACCAGCTCAAACACGCCGCCAGTGATGTTTTGCGTCGCAGTCGTGCCCACGACGTACATCAGAAACTGCTCCAGGACGTGGTTGACGAGCGTGTTGACTTGCGGCAGCATCGCCAGGATGTGGAAGATGGGCAAGACAATAATGACGACTGGAGAAAGGAGAATTGTCACAAAAAAAGCCTGTTGCCAAGGCGTGGCGTACCCAGAAGAACCTGGACAATCACGTTCAAGATGGGGGCAAAGGCGAACGTGACTCCGTAAAAGTTGTGAGTAACTTGCGATGTCGCCAGTCCTGCATCCCGCCCACCCAAAAAAAAAGTTTGGAAGGAAATTTCTTTTTTGAGGCGTAATACCTGCAAAGGCGTTCAGAATGAGGATCGCTGCGGCGACGATGACAACGTAGAGGCCACGCGTGTAGCTTGTGAGCTTGTTGTCGTGCAGCGGAGATCCGGCGTCCGGCTGAGGGCTCTTTAGCAGCGAGAAGTGTGCCGTGGCGAGGACAATTGCAAAGAAAAACTTTGGGGCGGTGAAGTCGTAGTAGTTGAAGATCTGGTAGCCCAGCAAGGTGACAGCCCAGGTGAAGAACAAGGAGGCAGCGACCTCGCCCCACGACATTGACCGGTCAAGGAGCCCTTCGAGATCCGCGCGGTGGATGACGTCGGGAAATAGCCGTCGGGTCTGGGTTTGCGTTATGAAACACAAAAAATAAAGAGAGGCAACGGCTGTACCTTCAAGTTGACTGCGGCCACCCACTCGTGGAAGAGTTGACTAAAGGGCTTTGAAGGAGCCTTATCTGCCTTGTCGCCCTTCTTCTTCTTGTCCTTCTTTTTATTGCTGCTCGCTTGCGGCGGCTGTTGCTCTGGCTGAGGAGGGCTAGGCTGTGCTTCTGTCGCCGCAGAGGTGGCATCAGCAACAGCCGGGGCACTTGTGGCAGATGTGGGCTCATCGGCGGTAGAGGCACTAGCAGCTGGAGGCACCGGCGTGCCACTCGTACTCGGTGGCGGCGATGGCACGAGGGCGACAGGGTCGATTGCCTCGTCCGACGATGACGATGCGTGCTCTGCGATGGCACCCGCGGTGGACGACGATGAGGACGCGGCGGCCGCGGCGGCTTCGGCGGCTTCGGCAGCGGCAGCGGCTAGTGCGGCCTCGGCAACTTCGTCGTTGGCAGAAGACGCCAGTGCGGCCTCGGAAGCCTCGTCTGGGCTCTCATCAATGACGTAGTGTTGGACCTCGCCGTTCTCGTCGATAAAACTGTGCATGACCCCACGGCCAGCAGCTGGTGCCGCCACAGGTATGTTGAGCTCGGCCAGGTCGACCTCGTCGAAATCGAGCACACCAGCACCGCGATGCACCCTCCCCGACATGGACGCAAGTGACGAGCGAGAGGGGACAGACGTAGATCTGGGTATCCCCGTAGCAGAAGGCGGGGACAGCGTGCTAGCTGCCGTTGTGGGCGCGGGGACAGCGTCCGTCGCTGCCGTGGCCGCAGGTGCGGGTGCCGCCGGTCTTGGTGGCGGGTCGAGGTGTGTGTGCAGCCAGTGGTTGATTATTTTGCTAGGTACGATTGCTATTTGCCAGTATTAGTAGGTAGTCAGGAGGAACAACGCACTTAGGGCGGTGAAGAGGACATAGAGGCCAAAGCCGATGTAGTCTGTCCCAAAGACCTGCTCGTTTGGTTCACGGTTATGTAAGCAGCCAACGGCGGGTCAAATAGCTACCATCGTGCACGCAAACGGCACGAGGCACAGAGCCATGAAGATGTACAGGTGCAGCGTGTTATGCCAGAGCGACAGCTGCTGGTCGAAATAGAAGCCGCCGAGGAGCGTGCCCATGACGCCGCGGCGCAGGAAGCGAGACGCGAACGGCCAGCCCTTCTTGGCCCCGGGGGCGGGCGCCTCGTCCATGAACTCGAACAGCAGCAGCCGGCCGACCGACGCCTCTGCCGAGTCCATTTGCTCTTTACACAAGACAGAAGGTGAATGACATGCGGAGCACGTTGGCATTGCCACGTAGACAGATAGGAACGCACACACCGTCGCCGGCGACACACAGAGGAAAGAAGCAGCATGCCGCCCCCTCTCCCCGCCACCAGAAGGACGAGGAGGATGTGGAGAGAGGAGGGGTGGCCAACAACAAGGGGAGAAGGGGAGGGGAGGGGAGATGAAAGGGGCTCAGATGTGTTTACACCACGCACTTTTTTATAATTTATTTATGTTGCACGCGGGAAATGGGGCCGCGGCTGTCTGCAGACGAGCGGGCACCAACGCCAAGGACAAAGTGACAAGCGACCAGACCACTCAATAAACAAACGACGCACAGAAACTGATGGGTGACGAATCACAATGGGCACAAAACCGCGGGAAATGGCAGCTGTCACTTTTCTTCTTTCTCGAAAAAGCGGAGGACCCATGTGGCCTGTCGTGCCTCTCCCTCCCTCCCTCTAGCTCTTATCCCCGGAAAACTTATCGTTGGTAACCCCCCCCAAAAAAACGGAAGGAAGACCAACCCACCCGCCACACAGCAAATGGCCGCCCCCGCCTCGTTCGTACGCGAATAAAAAACTATTGCAGACACTCAAAAAGACTTCTTGGTTGGGGTGGTGGCCTCCAGAACGTCGCCCTCAACAAGCCCCTTGAGGCCGAGGACCCCGAGATCTATGCCATCATCCAGAAGGAGAAGCACCGCCAGTTCTCCGGCCTCGAGCTCATTGCCTCCGAGGTATTTGCACTGTCTTTCCCGGGTTGACCTGACGTGGGTTGGTGCAGAACTTCACCTCACAGGCCGTGATGGAGGCCAACGGCTCGTGCCTGACCAACAAGTACGCTGAGGGTAAGGACGGCACCAGTGTGGCAAGATAAGACCACTCATGCGTGTCGTGCTCGTAAAAAAAGGTCTCCCCGGCGCACGCTACTATGGCGGCAACGAGTACGTCGACCAGATCGAGAACCTGTGCATCAAGCGCGCCCTCGCCGCCTTCAACCTCAAGCCGGAGGAGTGGGGCGTCAACGTCCAGTCGTACTCGGGCAGCACTGCCAACTTTTCGACCCTGACTGCTCTCCTCAGCCCCCAGGACCGCATCATGGGTCTCGACCTTCCCTCCGGTGGCCAGTACGACATATTATTGCTGTTTCCTTTTGTCTCGGTGCTTAATGGCTCCCCCTAGCCTCACCCACGGTTACCAGACCGCCAAGAAGAAGATCTCGGCCTCGGCCATCTACTTCCAGTCGCTCCCCTACCAGGTCAACATGAAGACCGGCTTCATCGACTATGACAAGCTCGAGGAGAACAGCAAGCTGTTCCGCCCCAACATGGTCATCTGCGGTGCATCGGCCTACCCCCGTGACTGGGACTACAAGCGCCTCAAGGCTGTAATGCCCTTGCCCCCTCCCCCCTTTTTTGGAGTCCAGAATTAAGTGCAATGAAAAAAATAGATTGCCGATATCAACGGCTCGTACCTCATGGCCGACATCGCCCACATCAGCGGCCTTGTCGCTGCTGGCGAGGCTGCCAGCCCTTTTGAGCTGTGTGACGTTGTCACCACGACCACCCATAAGACCCTCCGTGGCCCCCGTGCCGGCCTCATCTTTTACCGCAAGATCAAGGACGGCAAGCCCACCGACTTTGAGGCCCGCGTCAACATGGCCGTCTTCCCCAGCAACCAGGGCGGACCCCATGAGAACACCATCGCCGCCGTCGCCGTCGCCCTCAAGCAGGTCGCCTCGCCCGAGTGGAAGCTCTATGCCCAGCAGGTCCGCAAGAACTGCCTTGCCTTTGCCCAGGCCCTCCAGGTGATAAAAAAAAAAACAGTGCGGAAAATAAAAATCTCTAAACGCCCATCAATTTGTGAAGAGCCACGGCTACAAGCTCGTCACCGACGGTACCGAGAACCACCTCGTCCTCTGGGATCTCCGTCCCCAGGTATTCCTAAAGAATTATTTTGTAAACCTAATGTTTTTTTCATGTTATAGGCCCTCACTGGCAGCAAGTTTGAGAAGATTGCCGAGCTCGCCAGCATCACCGTCAACAAGAACACTGTCCACGGCGACGTCAGCGCCGTGACCCCCGGTGGTGTCCGCATCGGCACTGCTGCCCTTACCTCGCGCAGCTTCAAGGAGGCCGACTTTGTCAAGGTCGCTGAGCTCCTGCACCGTCTCGCCGTCGTCGCCATCGCCATCCAGGAGAAGGCCGGCAAGCAGCTCAAGGACTTTGTCGTCGCCGCCGAGGCCAGCGAGGAGGTCAAGGCCATCAAGGCCGATGTCGAGGCGTTTGCCCGCTCGTTCCCCATGCCCGGCTTCTCGACCGAGGGCCTCTAACAGCCGCACGCCTCCAATCGAAAAATCCCCTCTTTCTTTATCATTTGTCGTTGTCGTTTGTATAGGCCCTCCCTCTTCCCGCCAGCAGTACCCGGTGACATAATGAGAGGCAACGTCGCAGCGAGCGGAGAGCGGAGAGAAAATGGAAAACGACGGAACTGAGCAGTCCGCGACTTTTTGGACCCGGCATTGTCACCCATGTCGTCGCGTGTTCGGTCGCCCTCCGCGTCCTCCCGCGACGGCCCGCCGCCCGGTGTGCCGCTCGCCAGCGTGTCCGGCTCGTCCATCAGCTCCGCTGACGCTACAAAGGGCCCGACCGTGGCCTCGTCGTCGGCACCGTACGAGCTTGCCAAGCAGCTGACAAAGGTACACCACAAAGGCAGCGCCCCGGATCCCTAAACAGCGAAACACACGTCCCCAGGAGAAGCACAAGCACCTGCTGTACGTCGCAGGGTACCTCAAGAAGCGAGCGCAGGTCGAGTTTGCCTACGCCAAGATGGTGCAGAAGCTTGTGCAGCAATCCCTGGTTTGTTTGTGTGTTTGTTCGTCTTTTTGACAGCCCGCTGTCTCGTCCTTCTTGCAGGAGGACATGGTCGACTGGACAGAGGACGACGCCTTCTACGAGATATGGACGGCCTTCCTCGACGTCGAGAACGAGTACGCTGAGGGGCACGCGGCCTATGGCAAGAACGTGGACACGCTGCCCGACAAGCTGAGCACGCACTGGTACCCACTCACTCACGCCACTACTCGGTGGCACGGTCTAAGCGGTATTACAGCGCCGCATCAAAGAAGAACTACCTCAAGATCAAGAACGACACCAACGTCACGTCGCGTCAGAACCTGTCGCCGCTGTTGTACAAGCTGTGGCAAGCGTCCGATACCAAGCTCAACGAGACACTGGACCAGCACTTTCAGTGGCGCACCGAGCTACTCCAGTAGGTCCCATGTAGCACCGCCACCACCACCACCCTCTTCTAATTCTAGCATCACCAAGGACGCAGGTCGAAACGAGCAAGACAATGTCGGAGTCGCTCAAGGAGGAGGCCAACGAGGCGCAGAACTCGGCGTCACAAGACAACGAGGCGGGCGTGGATGAGCTGCTGGACTCGCTGCCTGGATCGGAGGTGACCGACAACCGCGCCAAGTTCCGCAAGGTTCAGTACATCCCGTCGGGCCAGAGCGGTGGTGGCGTCAGCCGCACCAAGACCTCGCTCGAGATCAACATGGACGATCGCACGTTCCAAATCGGCCACCAGAAATGGAAGCTGGACAACCTGATCAAGTTTGAAAAGCTGCCGCGGTTCCACTCGGCACGCGCGAAAGAGTCCACTCGCGAGCGCAAGAAGAGCTCGCAGGTGCAGCTGTACTGGCCCGGTCAGGTCTGTGACACGGTCGTCTTCAAGACCTTTATCGACGAGGAGGTCTTCTGCTCTGTCCTCAAGATCCTGCTGCAGCAGCGCTTTGCCGACGTTCCGCTCCAGTATATTTATTGTTTTCACCATTACAACTAAAAAACTACCGTTAGGCCTCTCATCGGGGAGACGAACGCGCCACCGATCGTCATTAGCGACACCGTGGGCCGACGCAGTGCGCCCATCATGACGCAGACATGTGGTGTGGTGAGCCTGTTTGTGGGCACGTTCAACATGGGTGGAACCCAGCTGCCCAAGAACGGCATTGCGGAATGGATCTCTCCCGGCCACGACCTCTACTGCATCGGTGTGCAGGAGATCGGTTTGAGCGCGATCAAGGGCGACAACCCCGAGGACGACGAAGAAGACATCACGGCCCTCGTTTGGGAGCAGATCAAGAACTCGATCGAAGAGTAATTTTGTCGTATGGTTGGATCGTTCTCAACGGTTCTTTTTGTTTTTTTTTTGTTTTTTAAGGATCGTTTTCACGGCGTCAACGATCCAGGAGCCCGGCGAATGGACGACTGTCTATCACCATGCCATCAAGCGTACGCTATAGAGTTGCTTTTCGCCTAATATATTGAGATGGCAGGCTTCATGGATGAGTGTGAGGATATGGTCGTTCATACGAGTGCCGAGCTGGTCGACATTTTCCAATCCCTGCTGGAAACAAACCACCTCCCGGAGGTGCTCGTGACGCAAGAAAACGTTCAGAAGAGCCTTATCGAGTTTTCACGCGTCATCCAAGATGTCCTGCAGACCGACGCCACCAAGGCCCGCCAAAGAGTACACGAGTGACATTTTCCCTAATACTAAAGTGAAACTGCGGATGTTGCAGGAGGCTGCCATCCATCGCACCCTTGCTCAAAAGAAAAAACTGACCAAGGAGGCGACCCATGACAGCTGGTTTGAGGCGATTGCCGAACATCTGGGCGACTCATTCGAAGTCCTCGCGACCAATAACCTCTGGGCGATCCGCATGGTCGTGTTTGTACGCAAAGTGTACGTCCCCCACATTACACAGGTCGAGCAGGCCAAGGTGGCCACGGGCATCGGTGGTGTTGCCGGCAACAAGGGCGGCGTCGGTGTGAGTTTCAGGCTCCTCGACAGCTCGATCTGCCTGGTCAACTCGCACCTGGCCGCGCACCAGGACAAGATCAAGGAGCGGTATTCAATTTTTCCAATCCGAACAAAACTGACTGAAGGCATACAGCAACCACGACTACTACCGCATCAGCAAGCATCTTGACTTGGGCTCGGTGCACCTGGATGTGCTGAACCAGTTTGACCACGTGTTCTGGCTGGGCGACCTCAACTACAGGTTCACTTTAACAAGCATGCGCCGTTCTGTTAAAAAACTCCTGTCTGTACAAAGGATTGACCTGCCCCGGGAGGAAACCCTCCAATTCATCCAAAAGGAGGACTACGCGTCCCTGCGCAAAGGCGACCAGCTCGTCAGAGAGATGGACAACGGACGCGCCTTTGTGGGTTTCAGCGAAGCCCACGCGCCCACCTTCCCCCCAACGTACAAGTACGAAAAGGGCGCAGACGTACGTCTCTCTCTCTCTCTCTGAGGCCGTCACCTACTTATTTTCGTGCATTTCTCAGGGCAAGAGGGCGTACACAGACAAGAAGAATCGCACGCCGTCCTATTGTGACCGCATTCTCGTTCGATCCGCGCACGCCAGGTACGATTTGCTACGGTTTTTTCTTCTGTGTATTTCATTTCTCTTTTCCAGGACTACTTTCCAGCCCGAGTGCATTTCCTACAATGACACGCCCTCGTTTGTACTGTCGGACCACTCGCCGGTGGCTGCGACCTTTTTCCTGCCGATCCGGAGACCGTACATCCCCAAGAGCATCGGCGAGGTCAATCTCGAGGTTTCGCGTTGCAACATCCGCCTGACCGACGTCGTGCTGTCGCCAATGGTGACGACAAGTGCGCCGTCGTCGAGTGGCGTCTTCATCCGCTTCCACGGCGACTTTGTGCCCGTCGTGTACACGAGCGCGATCACTATGGCCAAGAAAGAGGGCTCGTGGCGCTGGGAGAACGACGATTTGCCGGTTCTGCGCCCACACGTGCCCGACGTCGAGTACATCCAGGCGCAGGTCCTCGTCCTGTCTTTCCACATGCGCCTCGGCAAGGACTCGGCCGCAGATAAGATCGGCCAGTGCATGCTCCCCCTCTCGCTCTCCGATGGCAGCTCCGCTCCTGCAGCCTTCGCAGTCGAAGTTACGTACGCAGGTCGCATTGTCGGCATGGTCCGTGGCCAAATCGCCCTGCAGGAAATCATGTCGAGCTCGTCACCACCGCCACAGCGCAAGTCGATCTCGGCCGACAGTGTCTCTTCGGACGGTGAGGGTAAGCGTTGTTAACGATTGAATAAAATATATATTTAAAGGAAAACTCCCTCAGACGAAACACCTGTTTACCTGCAAACGACCTTGAGTCGGAGAAAAAAGCTGACGCCGCCACAGCCATTGCTACTGCAGCTGAATAAGAACGCCTTTTTCACTTCTCCGTCATCGCCGGGGTCGCCGTCGCCGCCGAGTCCACGGAGCCCGCCCACGACAGGGGCACCAGTGCAGCCTGCATCGCCGTCCGCTTCGTCAAGCGACCAGGGCAAGGACGCGCCGCAGATCAAGGAGAAAAAGGGGCGTTTCCGTTTCTTCTTTGGCAAGAAGCGCAAGCAGACGTCCAATTGATGCGAAATAATAATCATTCGATACGAGTACTTGCTTTGTTCAGTTTTATTATGAGTTTGCATTTATCCAATTGGGAAGAGAACATTTTTTTGGTTGTTTATTCCAGATCCCATCGCCATATCGAGCTATCCTCGCAGACCGCGATGAGGTGCTTTGAGTTGCGGCTGAGGCAAACCTGCCGCACCGTGACCTTGCACTTTGGATGGCTCAGTTTTTCCGGCGCCCTGCTGTGGAGTTTGATCGGAGAGAGCAGACTCGCTGACAAGAAGGGGGGATAATAAATCGGTAAGAAAATATTCCAATTGAAACGGCGGTAAACGTACTGGGCGCATACGACCCCACATGAGAGAGATCCCAGACAAAAATCCGCCCGTCGATATTGCCGCAGTACAGGTTCTGATTCATGGTGTCGATGGCGAAGCGGACGTACCAGATGTTGCAGTTTTCCATCTTGTAGTCTTGCAGGTGGATGATTGAGCTACTCTGGCTCTCGCTCGCGCTTGACGTGACCTCGTCGGGCGTCCACAAGGAGATGCAGTTGTCGGTCGACTTTGAGAGGACCAGATCGCCCAGGAAGCGCACGCAATCGACATAGTTGCGATGCGACGAGTTGTTGGTGTGCTCGGGGACGTGCACGTGGACGGTTGGGAACGTCCTCCGTGATATTTGCAGGTTGTGGTCCTCGGATACTATTAAACTATACTACTTCATTTCATTTCGTTTATGAAATATTTACGTCTGAGCGCGTCCTGGACCGACTGCTTAGCTAGCGACCATACTTTTACCGTGTTGTCCATTGCGCACGATAGGATCTTTAGCCCGCTGTGGTGCCAGTCCTAAGAGCGTTGTTGCTTTTGTGAGCGCGACACAACTGGATGCGACATACCACCGACAAGACCTCGTTTCGGTGGCCATCGTCCCCGCCAAACACTGCGACGCAGCACGACGTCTGCACATTCCACAGGCGGACCGAGTGGTCCTTGCTTGCGGTGAGCACAAACTGCGGCTGCGTGGGGTGCGTTCTGATCTCGTTGATGGCCTCGCCGTGTCCCGTGAGCGAGTGGACGACCGCGTTCGCGGACGTGTCGATGATCTTGAGCACGCCCAGCAGCCCGCCCACGAGGATCCACGGCGCGCCCGTGGCCGGATTGCACGTCCACGCGACCGCGTACAGCTCCTCCTGGTCGTTTGCATCGCGGTAGGCCTGCAGCAGGTTGAGCTCCTTGCTGGCCGCCGTGCACTCGTACACGTAGACCATCAGACTGCCCACGGCCGCAAACGTCGCGCACGACGGATCGAACGGGTCAAAGCACACGCCAAACAGCGGCTTGTGGTGCGTTTCCTTGATGTGTGTGACGTACGCGGGCAAGTCCATTCTTCTCGCACACTCGGGAGGGAAATTCAAACTTTCAGTTTCAGTTTTTTTTTTTTTTTCCGCGGCGTGTTTTTCGCGTTGTTCGTCGCGGGCCGGATCGACCTTTCATCGCAGCATCGACTAAGCGGCAGCAGTGACAGTGCACAAGCCAAAAAAAAAATGTCGAGCGTAAAGATGACTCGCTTGGGCTCGATGGGCCTGCTGCACAAGGCCGAGTCGATGGTGGCTCCCCCCATTGGTAAAAAAAAAACCAACACACACCCCAAGCCTCAGTGGTAGCGAATAACAGCCCCCCCAAAAAACAGGAGGAGTGCTGATGGACCCGGCCAAGGCCGCCTTCTTCATCCGCACCGGGCCCAACGTGTTTGCCCCGACCAACATGACGATCGGCCCGTGGGATGCCAACTCGCAACACGGCGGTCCCCCTGCCGCTCTCGCCGCGCACATGATTGTCGACAGCAGCAAGGCCGACGGCAAGTTCCTGCTGAGCAAGTTCAGCTTCCATCTGTACAGGCCCGTGCCCGTGGCCAAGCAGCTGCGCGTGCAGGTCAAGCCGATCCAGCAGAGCAAGAACGTGTGGCACGTCGAGGCGGTGCTGACGACGGCCGACGAGGTCGACAGCAAGCTGGTTGCCCGCGGCGAGGGCCTCCTCCTGCGCGAGCTGGGGCTCAAGGCCAGCGAGGATGCCGAGCTGCTCAAGCTCGCGAGCGGGCTGTGCGATGCCAAGGACGCCGGCGGCGTGCCCCCGTATCCGCACCAGCTGGCCGACCTCAAGCCGCAGGCCAAGTACACCTCGTGGATGCCCAACATGCCCACGTACAACTCGTTCTGCGACCTCAACGCCATCCGGGGCAACGACGCCGTGCTGGACCTCAAGCAGCCATCCCAGAGCGAAATCGCCGCACGCGTCGAGGGCGCCCTCGTCTACGCCGCTCCTCGCACCTGGGAGCTTGTCCGTGACGCGGAGCCGGCACAGAACCCGCCCGTGCGCCTCAACCCGACCCTCTTTGCCATCATCCTCGCCGACTCGGCCAACGGCATCAGCGGCATCCTCCCCTTTGGCAAGTGGATCTTCACCAACGCCGACTACACGATGCAGTTCTACCGCGCACCGCGCCTCACTGGCTGGGACGGGGACGGCGCCAACGCCCAGCCGCTCGGCTTCAAGTTCCGCTCCCGCCTCGAGCCTGCCAACCTGCACGGGCTGTCCTTTACCGAGATCCTCGACACGACGGGCCTCGCGGCCATCAGCACACAGCACCTCTGCGTCCGTCCGCCCGGTGGCATCTCGTCCCTGTGATTGTCAGATTAACAATAAAAATGCTGTCAGCATGAATCCGTCACAGCATGAAATTTTCTTCTTGCGAGCGACTTTACTTCACAGCTCTGCGTATGCTTTCGCCTGACCTAGCACAAGCACATCCTGACCTTTTTGTTGTCTTGGTTCGACACAATTTGTGATCGGCAAACGGCGTGATGCGTGGTACGCGTGCGGTGGCAAGTTGCCAGCCAGCCAGCCAGCCAGCCGAGCAAGCCCAGTTTGTTGAGCGGCAATGTCGTCGCCCTCGGATGGTGCGTCCCCCCTCCCCCCTACTCCTTTCCTTTTTACATGTTTATTTTCAGTGTGCCCTGCGTGCGTGGAGCCGTACGTGAACGACGAAAAGGCCACGCTGCCGTGTCTGCACCCGATTTGCCTCGCCTGCGCCGCCAAGAAGGACGAGGGCGACTGCCTGTTCCTGCGCGAAAACAGCTACTGCGGCCAAAAGTACAAGAAGCACGAGGTCGTCGTCGGCCAACTCAATGTTGCAATCATGCAC
>Ga0302233_10001379_pt1 | contig 16869 bp, 12 predicted proteins | sample II_Palsa_N3_1_FD_193516 | JGI IMG/M metagenome (GOLD analysis project Ga0302233, IMG submission 193516) | Peat permafrost microbial communities from Stordalen Mire near Abisko, Sweden - II_Palsa_N3_1 | ecosystem: Environmental > Terrestrial > Soil > Palsa > Peat permafrost | place: Sweden... | reverse complement strand
TGTCAGCCATATCGCGAACATGAAAAATCCGCAGATTCCCGCAGCACTTGCCGATGTAATCGGCGGGGTGGTGTCGTTGAATAACTTCCGGCCCCATACCAACTATAAGCCCAAGCCGGAATATACCTACGTCAGCGGTACGACGGCGGTGCACGCAGTGGTGCCGGCCGACCTCGCCACCATCTACAATCTGAATCCCGTGTTTAAAACTGGCGTTACCGGCCGGGGGCAGACGATTGTCGTGATCGAGGATACCAACGTTTACAGCACGGCCGACTGGGCCAAATTTCGCTCGACCTTCGGTTTGTCCGGCTACACCACGGGTTCCTTTAGCCAAGTCCATCCGGCGCCGGCAAAAGGCGCGAATAATTGCTTGAATCCGGGTGTGACGGGCGATGAATCGGAAGCAGAACTCGATGCGGAGTGGGCCAGCGCCGCGGCGCCGGGTGCTGCCGTGGTACTCGCTTCCTGCCAGAACACCAACACCACGTTCGGTGGCTTGATTGCTTTGCAGAATCTGGTGAACAGCCGCAATCCGCCGGCCATCGTCAGCATGAGCTACGGCGAATGCGAGGCGTTTAATGGTGCAGCTGCGAATGCTGCATACCGTGCCATATATCAACAGGCGGTTGCCATGGGCACTTCGGTGTTCGTCTCGTCGGGTGACGAGGGCGCGGCAAGTTGCGATGCGGATCAGCCCACGGCCTATCATGGCATCGGTGTCAGCGGCTTTGCCTCGACACCTTATAACGTTGCCGTCGGCGGTACCGATTTCGGCGACACGGCGGCCAAGACCTCGGCAATATATTGGAGCTCGGCCAATACCCCGGCGTATGGTTCGGCACTCTCCTATATCCCCGAAATTCCCTGGAACGATTCCTGCGCCAGCTCGCTGCTGGCAACTGCCAACGGTTTCAAGACCACCTATGGCGCGAGCGGGTTTTGCAATAGCACGGTGGGTAAGTCGATCTACTTCCTGACGACCGCCAGCGGCAGCGGCGGGCCGAGCGGCTGCGCCACGGGTAATCCGGCGAATGGCGGGATTGTCGGCGGGACCTGCCGTGGGGCGGCCAAACCTGCTTGGCAAGCTTCGCTGGTCGGCAACCCGGCTGACGGCGTGCGCGATATTCCCGACGTTTCCCTGTTTGCCGCGAATGGCGCTTGGGGCCACTACTACGTCTACTGCGACTCCAATGTGGCTAATGGAGGCGCAGCGTGTACGGGTGCTCCCAGCGGCTGGTCGGGCGCGGGAGGCACGTCGTTCGCTTCGCCGATCTGGGCCGCTTTCCAGGCTTTGATCAACCAGAAGACGGGGGCGCGCCAAGGTAATCCGAATCCGGTCTACTATGCGCTTGCCGCAGCGGAGTTCGGCGCGGGCGGAACCAGCACCTGTAATTCGAGCCTGGGCAAGGGCGGTGCTGCCGGTTGTATCTTCCATAACATCAGCAGCGGCGACATGGACGTGGTCTGCGCGGGCAAGTACAACTGTTATCTGCCGAGCGGTTCGTATGGCGTGCTGTCGCTGAGCAACAGTAGTTATTCGAAAGCCTACAACGCTGCACCGGGCTGGAATTTTGCCACGGGTATCGGTTCGGTCGACGTCGACAATTTGGTGAATGCTTGGCCAAGGTAGAGGCGCTGCCGGTTGATACCGGCTCTTGAAAAGACAAAACCCCACGCAGCAAGGTGGGGTTTTGTCTTATGCGCGGCGCGCTTCAGCTTGCGCGCCCGTACTCGTAAGGCCTGCTTACTTCTGGGCCAGCATGCTGCGATGCTGCAGGTATTCAGCGAACTCGTTTTTGACCTCGGGATGACGCAGGGCAAATTCGACGGTCGCCTTCAGGTAGCCAAGCTTGCTGCCGCAATCGAAACGCGTGCCGTTGTAACGATAGGCGATCACCTGTTCGTCGGACAGCAGCGATTGAATTGCGTCGGTGAGTTGGATTTCGCCGCCGGCGCCCGGTTTTTGCGCGCGCAAATGCGAGAAAATCCGCGGCTTCAGAATATAGCGTCCCACCACACCGAGATCCGAAGGTGCATTTTCAGGCGCCGGCTTTTCAATAATGCCGGACAGCTTGATGATGTTCTCTTCCCATTCGCGGCCTTCGATCACGCCATACGAGCGGCTATCTTCGGGGCGGATGGTTTCCACACCGATAACCGAGCTGTGATAATGGTCGAAGACATCGACCATTTGCGACAGGACGGGCGGCTGACCATCCAGCAAGTCGTCGGCCAGCACCACCGCGAACGGATGGTCGCCCACCAGTTTCTCGGCACACAGCACCGCATGGCCGAGGCCCAGTGCTTCGGGTTGGCGTACATAGAAAAAGTCGACATGGCTGGGTTTGATGCTGCGCACCAACTCCAGCAATTTTTCCTTGCCGCGGGCGGCGAGTTCGGCTTCGACTTCATACGATTTGTCGAAATGATCTTCGATGGCGCGCTTGCTGCGGCCGGTGACAAAAATCATTTCGGTGATGCCGGCTGCCATGGCTTCTTCGACCGCGTATTGAATCAAGGGCTTGTCGACCACAGGCAGCATTTCTTTAGGGCTGGCTTTGGTCGCCGGCAGAAAACGGGTGCCGAGACCTGCGACAGGAAACACCGCTTTTGTCACTTTTAGCATTTTATAAAACCTCGCGTCTCGAAGAGTCCATTCTAGGCTGGCAGGCGGGCCAGTTGTGCGCCCAGCTTAGCCAACGTATCGGTAAATTCCGCCAACCTGATCCGCTCCTGTTCTACCACTGCCGGTTTGGCCTTCGCAACAAAACTTTCATTTTGTAACTTGGCGGTGCACTTCGTTACCTCTGCGCTCAAACGGTCAAATTCTTTTTGCAGTCGTTCGCGCTCGGCGGCAACGTCGATTTCGACCTTCAGCGCGAGTTTATCCGTGCCGACGATGGCCACGGGCGCACCCGGCGCCAGCGCGTCGAGTTCCGCCTCATCGGCAACCACCGTGACTTCCGACAGCTTGGCGAGTGCTTGTACATACGGCGCGATCGAGTGTAGGCGGGCGGCATCGCCGCTTGCCAGTAATGGTACGCGCACGGCCGGCGAGAGGCTCATTTCGCCGCGTAAATTACGACAAACGTCCACCACAGCCTTCAATTGCGCCATCCATAACTCCGCCGTTTCGTCGATTTTCTCGAGGTTTGCCTGCGGGTACGCTTGTACCATGATAGATGCAGCGCCCGGTGCGTGCTCGGCCGGATAGCGTCCGGCCAGCGGCGCGACCTTCTGCCACAAGGCTTCGGTCACAAACGGAATGATCGGGTGGGCCAGGCGCAAAGTGGTTTCAAGCACCCGCAACAGGGTTCTGCGGGTGCCGCGCTGCTGGGCGGGCGTGCCGTTCTGCAATTGGACTTTGGCGAGTTCGAGATACCAGTCGCAGTATTCGTCCCAGACAAATTTGTAAAGCGCGCTGGCGATATTGTCAAAACGATAGCTGGCAAAGCCTTTCTCAACCTCGCTTTCGACCCGTTGCAGCAGCGATACGATCCAACGGTCGGCTTGCGAGAAGTCGAGGTAGCCGTCGGGGCCGCAGGTGTTGTTGCACTCGCCGACACCGCAATCGTGGCCTTCGCAGTTCATCAGCACAAAGCGCGTGGCGTTCCACAGCTTGTTGCAGAAGTTGCGGTAGCCTTCGCAGCGTCCCAGGTCGAAATTGATATTGCGGCCCAGGGTGGCCATCGAGGCAAAGGTGAAGCGCAGCGCATCGGTGCCGTAAGGCTGGATGCCCGTGGCGAATTCCTTGCGGGTTTTCTTTTCGATACTCGCGGCTTGCTTGGGGTTCATCAGGCCGGTGGTGCGTTTGGCGATCAGCGCATCGAGCGCGATACCGTCGACCACATCGATCGGGTCCAGGGTATTGCCCTTGGACTTTGACATTTTCTGACCTTCGGCATCGCGCACCAGGCCATGCACATAGACCGTATTGAACGGCACCTGGCCCGTGAAGTGGGTGGTCATCATGACCATCCGCGCGACCCAGAAGAAAATAATGTCGAAGCCCGTCACCAGCACCGACGAGGGCAGGAAATGCTCTAGTTCCGGGGTTTTCTCGGGCCAGCCCAACGAGGAAAACGGAATCAGCGCGGACGAGAACCAGGTGTCCAGCACGTCTTCGTCGCGGCGCAGTGTGCCCGTATAACCGTTGGCGCGCGCCTGGGCCAATGCCTCTTCTTCGCTGAGCGCGACGTAGACCTTGCCTGCATCGTCATACCAAGCGGGGATTTGATGGCCCCACCACAATTGCCGCGAGATACACCAGTCCTGGATATTTTCCAGCCACTGATAGTAGGTGGTGCTCCAGTTTTCCGGCACAAATTTGATTTCGCCGGAGCGCACCACATCGAGCGCGACTTCTGCGATCGACTGACCCGGATGCCGCGAAGTGGCCGGCGCGGGCTTGCTCATCGCCACAAACCATTGATCGGTGAGCATCGGTTCGATCACCGTGCCGGTGCGGTCGCCGCGCGGCACCATCAATTTATGCGGCTTGATCGAATCGAGTACGCCGGCGGCTTCAAGGTCGGCCACGACTTGCTTGCGGGCGTCGAACCTATCCATGCCCTGGTAACGCTCGGGCGCGTTGTGATTGATCTTCGCGTCCAGCGTCAGGATTTCTATCATCGGCAGGCCATGCCGCTGACCCACTTGATAATCGTTCAAATCGTGAGCCGGCGTGACCTTGACCACGCCCGTGCCGAATTCGCGATCGACGTAGTCGTCGGCGATTACCGGAATCTCGCGATCGGTCAGCGGCAGGCGCACGGTCTTGCCGATTAAAGCTTGATAGCGCTCGTCTTCCGGATGCACCATCACCGCGACGTCGCCCAACATGGTTTCCGGGCGGGTGGTGGCAACCGTGACATGGCCCGAGCCATCGCTAAGCGGATAGTTGATATGCCACAGCGAGCCGTCTTCTTCTTCGCTGACGACTTCGAGGTCGGAGACCGCCGTCATCATCACCGGGTCCCAATTGACCAGGCGCTTGCCGCGATAAATCAAACCTTCATTAAACAAATGGACGAAGACCTCGCGCACCGCCTTGGACATCTTCGGGTCCATCGTGAAATATTCGCGCGACCAGTCGATGGAAGCGCCCAGGCGGCGGATCTGGCGAGTGATGGTGGAGCCCGACTCTTCTTTCCAGTCCCAGACCCGTTCGACAAATTTTTCGCGGCCGAGATCGTGGCGCGACAACTTTTGCGCGTCGAGCTGGCGTTCCACCACGATTTGCGTGGCGATACCTGCGTGGTCGGTGCCGGGCAGCCACAGGGTGTTGGCGCCCCGCATCCGATGGTAGCGCGTCAGGCCGTCCATGATGGTCTGATTGAAGGCGTGACCCATATGGAGCGTCCCGGTCACATTGGGCGGCGGCAGCTGGATCGAGAAATTGTCCCGCTCGGCTGCGAGCGTGGGCTGCGCATAGCCGCGCTTTTCCCATTCCGGCCCCCAGTGGGCTTCAATCGTCTGCGGCTCGAAGCTCTTGGCCAGTGCGTCGGGGGCCGATGCTGCGGCCGAAGCCAGGCCGGGTTCCAGGTTTTCGCTGTCGCTCATGGTGAATTTCGCCGAGGTTACGTGTAAAACCTTCAATTATAAGGGGTCGCGGCGTGAATCAGCGCATATTCAGGGTTTTTTAGCCGCGATCGGGCGGTGAACTGCGGCTAGGCGACAGCGGCGTTTCCTTGAGTTGGCTTGAATCAGCTTGCCTGAGTCGGCACAATTTGCAGCGCGGCGACCTCCCCAATGTGCGGCGAACCCCGGAAAATGCGGCGCGGCTCAAGCTGCCCAGTGTTTTTAACTACTGCAACTTCAAAACAGTCACCAGCACGCCAACGGCCATGACGATGAGTGAGCCCAGCTTGATGACCATGGATTGTCCTAGGGCGTGCATATCCTTGCGCAAATCGGCAACTTCATGGCGGACCTTGGTTATTTCATGGCGTAGGTTGGTGTCCAACTCCTTCATTTCATGGCGTAGGTTGGTGTCCAATTCCTTCATTTCATGGCGCAGACTGGTGTCCAGCTTTTCGAAATCGTGACGAATAGCTGACTCATATTCGCGCAAATCGGCTTTAGTTGCCAAGTCGGCCGTTTCGTGCGAATCACGTACTGCGATAGAAAAAGCCTCGGCTTGCTCCTCAGGCACACCTGATTTTTTAAGCGTTTTAACGAATGCCAGTGTATCGAATGTGACTGTGCCCATAACTCAAACTCCTGTTGCCCCAATGATAGTCGATTTACCTGAAAAACCTGGGTGGATCAGGTCAGGAATGGCATTGATTACCTCGGGTCGAGCTTATTGCGGAACAGTTTGCGATAGGCGGCTTGACATGCGTCGGCGTCAGGACCCAAGGCGTGGTATTGGGCCTGTTGTGGAGTCAGCGGGATGTCGGGCATGGTGATGCGAGTGCGACGAGGCATGGTGGGGTCTCTCGGTAATCGAATGACAGATATCGAATCGTCGAGATTAACCTGTTCTATAGGTGGTTCCCATTAGGCCGTGTGGCGAGGGCTATTCGTGCAGCAGCGTGATGCCGCAATGCGACTTGATCCGAAAACACAGGGTTCAATCGGTGCTTTCAAAAATTCAGCCTACTATCCGTCGGCACTCGATCCCGCTCAAAATTTATCGTCAAGCACTCCGCATTGATTGATCTGGCGCGCACTTCAAGCTGCCGCGTGCCGGAATTCATATTCGATGCGTCGAGCGCGACACCGCGGATACCTTTAACTGCCGGCTCGCGGCGCTCTTTGGAGTAACAAAATATGTTGGATATCGATATTGCCGCGCCATATGTGCTTGTCCAGACTCGCCATGGGCCGATGCTGGCTAATCGTCACGATCGTTTTATCGGTCAAGCGTTGATGCAGTACGGTGAGTACAGTGAAATTGAGGCCGAGTTTTTGCAGCGCTGGATTGATCGTCCCAGTGTGGTGGTGGAAGTCGGCGCGAACATTGGCACCCATACCTTGCCCTTGGCAAAACGCGCGGCAGCAGTGGGCGGCGAACTTGTGGCGTTTGAGCCGCAGCCCTTTGTATTCCAGAATCTGTGCGCCAACCTGGCATTGAACGGCATGGAGAATGTACGCGCCTGGCCCTGGGCGTGCGGCGCCGAGGCCGGCACCCTCTATTTCCCCCAGCCGAATTACTCGCAACCCGGTAATTTCGGTGCAGTCTCGATGCGGGCAGATGCGACTGCTGGCATGGTTTCGGTGCCCTGCGCCAGGCTGGACACTCTGCTCGGCGACAGTGACGTGTCGTTGATTAAGATGGATCTCGAGGGCGGAGAGCTGGCTGCGCTGCAAGGTGGACTTCAGACACTACGGCGATGCCGTCCGGTGCTATACCTTGAAAATGATCAGGTGGCGCGATCGCGAGCCTTGATCGAATGGTTATGGGCCGAGGAATACCTGCTGTGGTGGCATATCTGCCCGCTATTTAACCCGGAGAATTTTCGGGGCGAGCGCGCGAACGCCTACCCGAATATCTACTCCTTCAACATGCTTGCCTTGCCTCGGGAAAGCAATGCCGCGGTGCCGCCGGGGTGCAAGGCAATCATCGACGCAGGAGCGCACCCGCTGCATCGCGCTTAGGGCGTTTCAACTACTGCAACTTCAAAACGGTCACCAGCACGCCAACGGCCACGACTACGAGCGAGCCCAGCTTGATGACCATGGATTGCCCCAGGGCGTGCATGTCCTTGCGCAGATCAGTAATTTCATGGCGCAAGCGGCTTTCCAGTCCTGTCATTTCATGGCGCAAGCTGCTTTCCAGGCTAGCCATTTCATGGCGCAAGCTGGTGCCCAGCTTTTCGATATCGTGACGAATAGCTGAATCATATTCGCGTAAATCGGCTCTTGTTGCCAGGTCAGCTGTCTCGTGTGAATCGCGTACTGCGATAGAAAAGGCCTCGGCTTGCTGCTCAGGTACACCTGCTTTTTTAAGCGTCATAACGAATTCCAGTGTGTCGAACGTAACTGCGCCCATAACTCAAACTCCTGTTGCCCCAATGGTAGTCGCTTTATTTGAAAAACCTGGGTGAATCAGGTCAGGAATGGCATTGATCGCCGGCGCGTATCCGTTGCGGAACGGTTCGCGATGGGCGCTGATGTGCCTCGGCGTCACGGCCTAAAGCACGGTAGAGGGCATGTTGTCGGGGCGGCTGGATGTTGGGCAAGATGAGGCGAGTCTGGCTAAGCATGGTGGGTTCTCTCGGGAGTCGAATGAACGATATCGAATGATCGAGATTAACCCGTTCTATACGCCGTTCCCATTAGGCCGTGTGGCGAGGGCTATTCGTGTCAGGCATGGCAAACGGCATCATTAAAAGCTGTAGGGGAAGGCGTAACGCCTATGTCATCCAGCGCAGGACGAAGCCGCTCCTTCCCCGTAAAGGTCACGCAAATCAGCTTGCCTGAGTCAGCACAATTTGCACCGCGGCGACCCACGTTCCCATTGCGGGTTTGCGCGCCATCGGGTTGCTGTTGTCCACGCCGACCCAGAGCGGCATGACGACCGAGTCGGCGGTGCCCGGGCTATTGGCGAACAAGCGATTCGCGGCATACGTCGTGGGCATGGTGGACAGCAGCGTGCCGTTTAATTTAACGCTCAGGGGAATACTGTCCGCGCCATTCTGCAAGGCGGGCGGGCTGAGCAATGAAACCAGCACATCGCTGCCGTGATTGTTGGACGAAATCACAACGGGGCGGGTCCAGGATTCGAAGAACGCGGTCGGGCTCCACGGCAAGCTGATCTCGGTCTCCAGCGGCAAACCGTCGCTGGTGGTGATGCTCAAGGTGGAGCCGATATAGGTGGTCACGTGAAACTGCACTTGTGTATCGGGGTAGGCCGAGTTCATGGCGCACAGTGTGGTGAATGCGGCGAGCCCGAGTGTGGGTAGGAGTCGAGAGAGGTTCATCAGTTTCCCCGTTAAGGATTGACGTCGGATTGCGGCTTTATTGCGCGCTTTCGGTCTATAAATGTCAAACGGGAAAAGTCCTACTGTTGTTGATTTGATCTTGTTATATGGATGGGAGGGGCGATAATAAAAAATTTACTCGTTAATATTATTGAGATAATAGCTTGGTCAAGTAATGTGCTGTCCAATAAGCGCCATAATTATTATCTCAATAATGTTTTGGCTTGATTTACGCCTTGAGGGGTGGGGGTCTTAGACGGTTCATGTGACTTGCTCTTTGTCGTTAATTAATTAGGATTGCGAATATTGTTGGGGTGTCGATGGATAGGGTCTGTAATTTAGGATCGGTCTTATTGGGGCTGAAGCATCCTATTGCACCGGTTGATGGATGTTAAATTGAAAGCATTAAAAACAAGAAGGCATTGCAATTCATGTGAAGTCTAATGAATTGCGCAATTTAACTATGACGATTACCTCCAAACGTTTGCCGCGCGTGGCGTGCGTTAGTTTCTATGGCGTTGGCGGCGTGGCCGACATTTGGCAGAACGGCGCCTGCCAAAATTACCTGTTGATCTGCGAGGTGCTGGCCCGGCTGCCGTCGATCAAACGTGTCTATTTGGTCGATTTTGGCAGTAGTCAGCTGACCACTGCGGATCTTGCCCTGTTGGGCATTCGCGCCGAGGTGGCGCAGCTTGAAGATGTGATCGATCAAGTCGACCTGCTGGTCGAGGCCGGCGCCAAGCTTTCTGCTGAAACCGTGCAGCGTGTTCGAGATCGCGGCGGCCGTGCCGTCAGTTACCGGATCGGTAACGACTACATCATCGATATCGAGCGCGCCATCTTCGACTTGCCGGGCGGCAGCCTTTATTTCGGCTCACGCTTCGACGAGGTGTGGGTCTCGCCGCAACATGTCGACACCGCGAAATCCTACTACGAAATGACATTTCGTTGTCCTGTGCGTACCGTTCCGTTTATCTGGTGCGACCATTTCCTGCAGGCCGGTATCATGATGTCGACACTCGATGAGCCCTATGGTTACCAGCCTGGCCGTGCCACCAAGCGGGTTTCGATATTCGAGCCGAATCATAATGTCATCAAAACCTCGCACTATCCGATGTTGGTCTGCGAGCAGGCCTTTCGGCAGCAGCGCGAGCTGTTCGAGGCGATCTACGTCACCAACACCGAGCGCTTGCGCTCGCATGGCGGCTTTGTGCCGTTTGCGCAGTCGCTCGACATGGTTACCGAAGGGTGCGCGCACTTTGAAGACCGCTACCCGACGCCGGCATTTATGGCCGGCTTTACCGATGTCGTGGTCACGCATCAATGGGAAAATTCACTGAACTACCTGTATTTCGATGCACTATGGGGCGGCTATCCGCTCGTGCATAACTCGCCGGCGCTGCGCGGTTATGGCTACTACTACAAATCGTTCGATGCCAAAGACGGCGGGCGGGTGCTGCTCGAGGCGATACGTCAGCACGACGCGCGCCTGCCTTTGTATCAGCGGCAAAGCGCCAAGCTGCTGTGGTCGGTTAACGCCTTCAATCCGCGCAATATCCTGGGTTACGAGCAAGCGGTACGGGCGGTGTTTGCACGTACATAAAGCTGCGCGGCGAGTGCTGTAAGCACTGGGGGCTGGCTATGCAGTCAGGTGGCTTGCGTCGCCAGCCTTTCTTCGGCTCAGGGCCGTGAATAACTCACGACTTAAGCTGACAACAGCCGCCGGCCTGGAAGTTCTCCCTTGATTTTTAATAACAGATTCCGCAAGCGATCCTGATCGCATGGCGGATGGATCAGGTCGGGCTGGCCATTCAGATTCGATGATTGCTATTACCATTTCTTGTCTTAAATTTCAAATTTCCCGATTATTAAATATAGTAATAAGTTTTACTTAATATATTGCATTCATATTTAAAATGAAAGTATTGGTATTTTTTTACTGTGATTTTTTTGCCACTTTTAGCTGTTGACATTGATGTTTGTGACTTGCGGTAAATTCACTTTATGCGTTCGTAAGTATTTGAAAGTAAACGGATTTTGCTTGCTTATATTTTTTTTCGTTCTATGCATAAGTCTATGAAAGTAAACAGATTTTTTCATCTCTAATTAAATTTAATTTTGAGACTGGAGGTCGTTGTAACACAATTGTCAGCAATATTTTAGATGCTCCGCAATGACTTATTTTTCATGGATAGTTTTTATTGATAAATATGCATCTTGAGAGTCAGTGCGGAAGGCTTGCTTGATCAATGAAAAATATAAAGCGCGTAATTTTTTTAAATTTATATCGATAGCCTCCGAGTATGGGTTTGGTATCGGCTTGGGAGAGAGCCGGCACGGCGAGCTGTGGCGGTGCGACGGAGTACGGCACGGCTTTATCGCAGCTTCATGAAAGCCGTATTGACTCTTAAATTGAAATTTATGAGCTTTTCTATCTCAAATATAGCGTAATTTTAAGTAATTTTTCTCATGGTCTGGGTTTTTGTTCATTTTTCAATTAATCAACTGCTTACTCTAATAATTCGCTCGCGCCGTATTTTTGATGGCGCGTGCAACACGCTCATCTGCGCCATTTTTACCCTGGGATTTTTGATACTTCATATGACGACAACTCTGTTCTCCCTGCGTGCGATGCGCACGTCAGCGCTTCGCTGCCTGTTTGTGGCGTCGTTGGCGGCATCGGGTCTTGCGCATGCACAAGTCTCGGTGTACCCGATGGAAGTTCGCGTAACCGGCGGCCAGCCGTCGATCACCACTATCGATGTGACGTCGCAGTCCGCGGAAACTTCCTATGTCACGGTCGCCGTGAAAGAGGTGCTCAATCCGCGCGAGCCTAACGAAAAGGAAGTGCCGATCGATTCGATGCAGCCGGATCAATTGGTCGTGCTGCCGCACAAATTTATTCTCGCGCCGCATGCCCGCAAGAAAATCCGCCTGGTGTTTATGCGGCCGGTCGATCATGAACGGGTGTTCCGGGTTGCGGTGGAGGGCGACAAGGGCGTCGACATCGATGTGCCAACCGGCGCATCGGGAGTCGACGGCAAGAAGGTCACCAGCAAGGTCAGCATGCAAATTCAATGGGCACCGCTGGTGCGGGTGTTGCCGCTGGCGCCGCATGTGGCGTATAGCGCGCGCCGGGCGAACGGGGCGTATCTGCTGCGCAACGACGGCAATGTGCGTTTCATGGTGCGTGCTTTGGTGTTGTGTCCGGCGGGCAGCAAGGAGGTTAGTGCCTGTAAACCTGTCAGCGATAAGGGCAATGCCGAAGGCAACCTTTATCCGGGCTCCGAAGTGAAGTTGCCAGACGGCAACGGCGACGGCGCGGCATTGCATTTCGAAATCGTCAGTCAGGAGGGGGATGACGTCAGGCAGGTGCAGGCGGACGAATTGCTGATCAAGCCCGTGAAGTAGGGTTCCCATAAAGAAGCTGTATAGCGAAGTCGTGATGCGTCGGCTTGATCGGGGAGGAGCCGGCGTCATCTAATTTTCAATACTCCCTGAAATTTGTGGAAAGAGATTACTGATGAAACTCAATAAAATTTTGCTCGCCTTCGGCTTGCTGGGTGCCGCCATGTCTTCGGCATATGCGGACCCAGCTTCTGCTGTGATTAACCCACAGTATGATTTCCAGGTGACTACGGAAATAGGTGCAGTACTCGCTTTGACGCACGGCGATGAGAGTCCAATTCAGGGGACGGTAGCGGTGCCATTGCAGTACAACGGTACTAGTGTCCAAGGGAATTCAACGGACTATCTGGTCTATGCAACTGATCGGAGCAAGGGTATCACCGTTGCGCTGAGCGGCGATATTGGCATGATGAACGGCAACGCTGCCTCCGCCGCCATTATTCCGTTGGCGGTTTCGTTTGGCGGTGCGCCTCTGACGAACGGAACAACGACGTCTTACACCACAGCGCAAGTCTGGGGCGCAGCTGGCCTCACAACCCCTGGTTTTTCGGTCACTATGCCGCTGGTGTTTACCCCGGGGGCTATGCCCGCCTCGGCAGCCGGCCGTTACGCCGCTAACGAGACCTTGACGCTCGGTACGGGCACCTAAGTCAGCAAGTTTGTTTGGCCGACCTTGAGTAGGTGGTCGGGCCGGAGAGGGGATACTTCTCCTCTCCGGATTCACGATGCATTGAATGAGTCTGGCTTCCAATGAAAGTAAATAAAATTTTTATTGTCTTCGCGGCGGTGGCGCAACTGATACTGGGTGCGATCATGCCGGCCTATGCGAATACACAAAAAGATGTGACGGTCACCGCGACGCTGGACAGCATGGTCGTGCTCGAAGATGCCGCCACCGGTTTGGCCTTCACTACGCCGCCGCCAGTGGGTCTCACATGGGATGGCTCGAGTTTTACTACTTGGAGTCATCAAGTTTTAATTGCAACGAATAACCATAGCGTCGGTGTGCTCATGAAGCTGGCCTCGCCGGCCGCACTTTCGCTTAACGGTGCAGGCACGGGCACCACGATACCGTTGAAAGTTGCCTTGAATGATGTACCGATCACCACCGATGGCGTGACCTTGGGCGCCGCCAATCTGTTCGGCAGTGTCGGCCTCGGCCCGGCTGTTTCGTTTGCCGAATGGCTGAGGATAGGCGCCGATCCGCCCGAAACAACACCGGCTTCAGGCACCTGGAGCGGAACCGTCAGCATCGTATTGTCTCAGGCAACATAAAGTGCATGGCGTCTGCGCCAATTCGCTCTATGGAGGCGTGGTGTTCCGCAGTGGACGCTCACGCCATTCCCGGCTGCTTGATGAATCCGCCAGCTTGATTTAAAGGCCGGGAGCCGTCATGAATTTCGACGTCATATATTAAGTAGTGCTTATAATAATGCGAAACAGAAAAGTGATAAAAGGTTTTTCATATAGCGTGTTGGCGGCGGCGTGCTGGGCGCTGGTGAACGGCGCATATGCAGCCAATATTGTGCCGCCTCCCGGCTTTGAAGATCTGTCGTCGGGCTATAGCGATTTCACGGCCATCACTTTTCTGGGCAAGCAACTGCCTGCGCAGCAGGTGCGCGTCACGGATAAAGCCGTGCAGTTTATCGATCCGCGCGCACTCCTGCCACGGCTGAATATCAAGCCGGCGCTTGAGGCCGAAGTGCTGGCAGCCTTGTCGCAACCGCTGGCGCGGCATGACGATTTGCTGTGCACCGCGAGTGCTCCGGTGGCTAAATGCGACTACCTTGAGCCTGCCACGGTGGGGATTATTTTTGACGATGCCAATGGCCGCACCGAACTCTTCGTCAATGAAAAATACCTGCGTGCACCGCCGCAGAAAGTTGCTCCATCGCGTTACTACCAGGAAAACCAGGATGTTATTTCGGGCTTTGTACATAGTCAGTTAATCAATGTGGTGCAAAGTCCCGGCGTCAGTTCCCTGTCGATGAACGGGATCGGTGCGCTCGGTGTCGATGCGCATAGCTATTTCGGCTTGCGCTGGATGTTCGACGAAAATAGTCAGAACGGCAACACGTATAGCGACCGCGATCTGCAGGATCTGTACTATCGCTATGATTTCGGCAGCCACAACTATGCGCAGGCGGGGCGCATGGATGCCCAGGATCTGTATTCGGCGGCGGGCGGCAGTTTTTCCTTTAACTCTCTGCCGCTGCCGGTCTTCAACGGGGCCCGGCTCGGCACCGGCCTGGCTTATGTGAATCAGTCGGTGGATTTTAGCGCGAACCCGTTGACGGTTTTTTTGCAGCATAATTCGCGCGTCGATGCTTATCGCGGCAGTCAATTGCTGGGCTCTTTCAATTTAAGCGCCGGCTCGCAGAATCTCGATACCTCGCGCTTCCCGGACGGCAGTTATCCGGTCACCCTGAAAATCTATGAGGGCACGCAACTCGTCAGTACCCAGACGCAGTTGTACACCCGTACCAGCGGCGCCGGGCGTCCAGGCAATATCGATTGGTTTGTCCAGGGCGGTCAGCTGCTCGGCAAGGATGCCGCGACCGGTTATCAGCAGGGCTCGTCGCATACCCTGCAGTCGGGCCTGCGCCTGCCCCTGTGGGGCGGTATGGCGATGACGCTGGGTGTCTCGGGGGATCAATACGCCAAGTATGGCGAGGTGCAGCTATCAGGCTCGCGCGCCGTCGCCCATACGGATGCGACAGTCTCTTCGACACTGTCTTATTTTCGTGGCGACAACCAGGTGCATGCGGATTGGGAGCAGTTGACCTGGAGCGATGGTATCAATCTATCGGTTTACCATAACCGCCTCTCGACGCCGCAATGTAGCAACGTCGCTTCGCCGCTGGCTTCATTCAATGGTTGCAGTAATAACTGGAACCTGTCGGCCAGCCGTGCGTTCGGCAACTGGGTGTTGAGCACTTCGTATAACTACAATAGTTCGAATGCCGCGCCCCAGGTGTTGCAGCCCGTGCAGCAGAATTACGACCCTACGCTAGCCACCTCGACGTACGCCTATTCGCAGCAATCGGGCAGTAGTTATAGCGTTGGCGCGACGCGCTCGTTCACACTCGGCAAGACCATGCTGTCCTTGCAATTGAGCGTGTTTCGCAATGGCGCGAATCAATCGGCGGTGGGCGGCGGCACCGGCGTGTTTGTCAACCTCACTTTCTCACCGCGTCCGCAGACGTACTCGTCGCAACATACGGGATCGACCTCGCTGGGCTTGACTACGCAGCGTACCGCCGGCGATGTGTCGCGCGATTACTCGTTCGACCATGCGGAAACCTGGAGCGGCGGCAGTCAGCGAGAGCTCGACCTGCATCTCGACGACCAGGATGCGGCGCAACAAAATGCGCTGGTCACCGGCCGTTACTCGGGCCAATGGGGCCGCTTAAGTGTCTCCGGCGGCACTTCGCATATGCGCGGCAGTAGTAGCGATTCGACTCTCAGCGGCAGTTACGATTCGGCGTTCGCGATTACGCCGGCGGGCGTGGCCTATGGTCTCGACACCGGCAATTTGACGGAACCAGGGGGGGGCATTCTGGTTAAAGTCGGTTCCGTGGGCGATGAAAGCGCGCTGCAGGTCGAGAGCGCCAGTATTCCGAGTATGTCGGTTTCATCGGGGCATACCGCGTTGATTCCGGTTGATGGTTACAGCGTCGGCAGCGTGCATGTGCACGAACTCGAGAAAGCCGATGCCGGTGTCTTGAGTATCACGGGCGGCACCGACGCCGGCGGCTTCCTGATCCCAGGGCATTTTTACCTGGATAAGGTCAACGCCTCGGCGCAATACACTTTTATGGGGCGTGCCCTGTTGGGGTCGAAACCGATCGCGGGCGCGATGTTGGTGGCGCAGCCGGGCGGTATCGCCATGGGCCCCGTCACCAATGAATACGGCGATTTCCTGGTGCAGCTTCCCTCCAAGAAAACCAGCGTCAAACTGTTTGCGGTGACGGGCCAGCAAGTCTATGCCTGCTCGATCAAGCATGTGGAAAGCGGTAGCGGCGTGATTTACGTCGGCGACCTGTCATGTCAGCTAAGCAGCCGCGATGTGTTGGGCGCCGACATTCTGAAAAAGGCCGACAGCGTATTTCAGTCGGCGCAAAACGATCAACCCAAGGAATAAGAGATGCAACAGCGCCTTATCTCAACACTCTCAACTGCCTTAGTCGCCGTGTCGCTTGTCGTCTTGACGCCGGCGGTGCAGGCCAGGCAAATCGGACCGACGTTTATCTACACCCTCGATAAGTCAGCTTTAACCGCGCCCAAACAATCGCCGCAGGCCACAGTGTCAAGCGCAGTGATGTTTGAGGATACGGCGCCGTCGCCCAATCTGAACGGCTGGGTTTGTGCCAGCGACAGCGATGTCAAGGGTGCTTGCACACAGACTACGATGGGCCCGAATACGGCAATTCCAACCTTGGTGAAAGTGGCCTTCACCAACCAGACTACGCACGCCACCGCCTGGGTCCCCGTCAGTATAACTAAATTCTGGATGTCGGTTAACAGTAGC
>Ga0302233_10001376_pt1 | contig 16883 bp, 19 predicted proteins | sample II_Palsa_N3_1_FD_193516 | JGI IMG/M metagenome (GOLD analysis project Ga0302233, IMG submission 193516) | Peat permafrost microbial communities from Stordalen Mire near Abisko, Sweden - II_Palsa_N3_1 | ecosystem: Environmental > Terrestrial > Soil > Palsa > Peat permafrost | place: Sweden... | reverse complement strand
CGTTTGGCATCGAACTGCTGCCTCCTCCGCCAAGGGGAACGGCGGCTATACTGCCTGCGCTTCCACCGCTGACAGGACCAGATGCAGTCTGTGCCTTGCCAAGCTTGCGCACCTCCTCCTTGAGAGTCTTGTTCAGGGCTTTGAGCTATGATATTACAAGTGGTCAGTATCTCCAGAAACGATACTTTATTTTCTGTCACCTGAGATTCCTTTACTCGCCAGTCCTCTTCCTTGCCATCGAGATCCCGCTGGAGACCCTCGAGTTTCTCCGTCGTAGCATGCAATTGCTCCTCGATCTGGACATACTTGTCCAGCTGCTGCTTGAGCTGTTGTGCCGCAGCTGTCAAGTCACGACCGTTGGCCTGCGACATGCTCAGGCTGTCCTCGGTGTTGCGCAGCTGGGCGTCGGTCTGATGGAGCGTCTCGCGGCACGCTTGCAGCTCGCGTTCAAGCCGTTCGCTGTTGGATTGTGCCTTTGTGTGTGTGTGTGTGTGTGTGGTTTAGCGTAAGAACGTGAAAATGTAGTCGTGTACAACGTCGAGCGAAGATGCTTTTGCTTGAAGTGATGCAAGCGAGGCTTCCTGTTCGGCGCACAGCTGCTCCAGTTGTTTAACGCGCTCGCTGGAGGGGGTCGTGCTTGTTTTACTGGGAGAAAAATGTTTCTTTGCTTTACCTGAGCCTCTCTCCAAAAACGACCAGAGTCTGCTTCTCGTCCTCGATTGAACGGAAATTATGCCGCAGCAAGTCTGTCTCTTGTTGCAGGGACGCCGCCAACGAGGTCTGAAGACAGCAAAGCTAAAGAGGAAACTCATCCAGCTAATAATATTTTTGGAAACCTTTTCCTTTAGTAGTTGCTCGGATCGCTCGTAGTCGGCCGAGACCCGCTGAAGATCGTCCTCGCGTTGTCCCAGTTGGGTCTCGAGCTCCTCGTAGTGCCGGCTCTGTCGCTCGAGCTGTGCAATGCTTTCGCTGAGCTCGCTTGCCTGCGATGCGTGTTTGGTCCTCCATTCCTCCTAAGAAAGCAAAAAAATTTTAATAAAAAAAGATAATTATTGGTTTTTAACATGTTACGAGGGACGCCTCAAGAGCACTGAGCGAGTGCGAGTTCTCCTCCATCATATGGGCTTTGCGCTCGTTCTCCTGTCGCTGGTATGTGACGTTTTCCTGCAGCTGTTGTAGGCTTGCCTTTGTCGTCTCGAGCTCGCGGCCGGTAAACTCATTCTCTTGCAGCAGCGCTTGGTTCGCCTTTTCCAGGTGCTTGCAAAAGTCGGCGTACTCGTCGAGCTCGTGCTGCTTCACAGCGACCTCTTGCTGCAGGGCGTCCACTCGACCCTCAGCGGCCGATAGGGCTGCCTTGCTCGTCTGATGAAAATAAAATTGAAGTCGACAGAAAGAAATTTATTTTTCAGGCTACCTCAACAGCCTCAGATAGCTCCTGGCTGAGACTCTTATTGGCATTAGCCGATTCGAGCTGTGTTTCGAGTTGTTCCTTGAGATTTTGCAGGTCCTGGCGGTCCTGTTTGGTAGAGCTGAGATCGGCCATCAGACGCTGCAGCTCCGCGTCCTTGGCGGCTGCCAGTTGCTCTGCTGCCTGTACCTTGGCGTTGCTATCGATGGATAATCGCTGGAGCTCTCCGTCCTTTGCCTCGATCGTGGCTTTGGCTTCCTTTTCGGCCGCTGCGAGCTTTTGCTGGACGCTGGCGAGATCGGCGGACAGCTGCTGGTGCTCGGCATCCTTCGCCGCTAGCTTGGCAATGAGCTCCTGTAGGCCAACGTCGCCCGAGGTCAGCTGGGCTTTCAGTTCGGCGAGGTCGTTTTGCGCACTAGCATGTTGCTTTTCCAAGGACGCGAGTTCCTCCTGCAGCTCCTCCTTCTGGGTCGTAAACTGTTTAGATGCTTCTGAAAGTTTGGCCGCTAGCTCCTCCTTCTGGGTCGCGAGCTGCTGGTGGGCAGTTGACAGCTGCTCGGCCGTCTCAGCGAGTTTTGTCTCGAGCTTCGTCGTCTGGTCTTTTGCTTGCACGCTCTGTTCTTGCAGGGCCTTTTCCATCTCGGGGATCCGCTTGGACACCGAAACGAGCTCATCGCTGAGCTGGCGGTTGGCGTCGTTGAGCTCAGTTCGAGTGAGGTGGAGGTCGCTCAGAAGTTTTGTGCGCTCTGCCGTCAGAGACTGGATTGCGTCGGCCTCGGTCATCGTTGTCTCATCCAGCCGTTTCTGCAGAATGTCCTGGCTCTCCTTGGCTCGGAGGAGATCGTCCTGAGCCTGCTGTAGCTGGCGGGCGGTGGCCTGCGCCTAGTTATAAAAAATATAATTGGCAACGGTTATGAGCAAAAAGGAGTACTTTTGAATGCAATTGCTTTTCATTCTCCTCCAGTTGAGCGATCGACGCTTCCAGTTTGCCATTCTGCTCCATGACGGCTGCGAGCTGGGCCTTGCTTGTTGAGAGCTCAGTTGTCTTTGTTTCGAGAGCGGACCGAGCAGTAGATAGGTCAACATGCAGTTCTTCCGCTTGAGACGTCAGCGTTTGCCTTGTGGATGACAGCTCTTCTTTCGTGGCCGACAGTTCTTGCTTTATCGCTGCGATCTCTGCGGTTGCGCTCGATAGCTTTTGATTTACCGATGCGATTTCTGTCATTGCCGTCGCTAGCTCTTGGTTTGCCGATGTAACCTCGGCCGTTGCGGTCGTGAGCTCGCCCTTGGTGGAGGAGAGTTGCTGCTTTATTCCCGAAAGTTCAGCCTGAACGGACGAAAGTTCAGCCTGAGCAGACGAAAGCTCGCTCTTTGTTGAAGCAAGTTCAGCCAGAGCAGCATCCTTGTCTTGAGACAGCTTGGCCATCATTCGTGCCGTCTTATTGTTGTTATTAATAAATAAATAAATGAAAAAAAAGTCAACTCTCCTACCTCGTCCTTGTCTCCAGACTGTGAGGCAAGTTGGTGTTCGACGGCTTCCTTTTCAGACACGGCCGTTTTCAGTTGAGCGATCAGGTCGTCCTTCTCCTTGGCCGCATCCGCACTGACGGCCTGCAGTTTGGCCTCCAGGTGTTGCTTTTCATTGACCATCTCGGCACGCAGCTGTTAGTAAAGCATGATTAGTTACAAATTATGCTCTATGTTGACAGCTACCGTCTCCTCAAGTTCAACGGCCTTGAGCAATTGTTCCTGCAGGCGTGATTCGCTCTTGGAAAGATCCTCACTGAGCTTGTCCACTGCTGCCTTTGCGTCTTGGGCGCTCTTTGCGGTCTTGGCAGCGTGCTCCTCTGCCGCAAGACGCGCAGCAGTCTGGTCCTTGGCCTCTTGGCGGTACGACTCGAGCTCCTCTCGGAGGGTCTACTCTTGGTAAGCAGCGTTTCCAATGAGATAAACCACAAACCTTGAAAAGTGCGGCGTCCGTTGCCTTTTGCTCCTCAAACGCCCTTGAAGCATCCAAGAGCTGCTGTCGATACATCTCGGCGGCCTGCTTGAGCTCTTCGATCTCCTTGGTTGAAGCAGACGAGGAGGAGGCGTTGTCATTGTCGGCAGCCTGCGACAGGACCGACGTGTTTACGGCTTCAAAATCGTCGACAGCGTCCTGTGGCTGCTGATCAGACGATGCAGCAGTCTCGCTTGTGGCTCCCGTGGCTTCCACACACACACAAGTAAGTACTAAAGTCCAATGCAGTTGGATTATTTACCCGTGTCGAGCTTCTGCTTGAGCGCCTTGTTTTGGGCGGTGAGGGTCGTGAGACGTTCCTTCAGGGCGGTGCGGTTGTCTGTGTACTTTTTCAGCATGCTCGTGAGCTGCATGATCTTGCCCTCGAGCGCTGCATTGCTCTCTTCAGAGGTCTTGAGCTTGGTGCTGAGCGCATCTATTTTACAGAGACCACGATCAATGGAATAGCCATCTGTCAGCCCCTACCGAGCTCTGCCATCTCAATGGACAGCGGCTGTGCGTCATCCACAGTGGCCGCACCAGTGGAACTTGTTCGCTTGATCGCCAGCTGTTGTCCCAGGAGCGCAAAGTCCTGCTTCATCTTTTGCATCTGCGCATCGCGGTCCTCCAACTTGCTCTTGAGCGACGTGACCTCGCCAGTCGTCTCCTTGTTGGCATCGCTCAGGCGTCCAATCTCTTGCCTCAGAATCTGAAATCGCCCCATTCAGGTCAATTTGTATGGGGGCGCATACCTCTTGAGACTTGGTCATGTTGAGGTAGTATGCGAGCATGCCCTCGGGGTCCGCCAAATCCGTGAAGGACGACGTCGCTTGCACAATTTTCTAAACAAAACGAGGTAATTCAGCAACGGAAGCCACAGAGGGCTGATACACGCACCTGAAAGTTCTTGCGCTCCTTGACGATGTTTTTGTACGCGGCCGCCAACTCTGAAAGAACAGATGTAAGAACTTTTTTGATTTGCCTTTGGCCACGCACCTTTGAATTTTTTGTCGATCAGCTTGAGCTCGCTCACTTTCTTGTCGTATCGCGCCTGCAAATCCAGTCCCTGGTCGTCCTCCATCACCGCAGAGGCACCAGCCCCTGTCACCACCACACACACACACATTAAAGATGACACGCATGCATTCAGTTCGTGCTTACCATCTGCATCGCCACCATCGTCGCCACCAGCGGCCGGTGGCACAGCCGTCCCAGTGGCAGCCGCAACGGTACTGGCTAGCCGTTTCAACATGCCAGTCGCGCCCCCCCCCCCCTAAATTCAAAAGAGTGAGCCGCAAGGACGTCAGCGACGATTTTATTTGGAAAGCAGCCACATTTACACCAGTGCACCCACTTGAAGCGACCATGAGCTCGCCCAAGCCCAACAACGGCCTCTTGTCGCCCGCGCCGTCGACGTCGCCCAACGGCTCTGGCGTGACCTCGCCGTCCAGCGCCAAGCAGCTGAGCGTGCGCACGGGCAGCACCGAGTCTGGGAACGGCGTTGCGTCGGCGTCGGGCCAAAACGGGTCACAAGACCTGGCGACCAACCGCGAGCAGCTTCAGGCAAAGTGGGATAAGCAGTTTGACGAGATCATTGACGCGCTGGCGGAGGCGCGTGCACGGTACCCGCAAGCCGAGAAGGAGGTCGAAAAGCTCTCTGGTACGCCCTCATTTTTTCATGTTTGAGCCATGTGTTTGTTGTTTACACTTACACCTCCATTAATAACCTCGCGCTGTTTCGTTCTTTGCTTTGCCGTGCTGTAATAGACGACCAGAGCAAGGTGCAACGACTGCTACAGATAATGGACCTGAAGAACCTGGCCCTGGAGGGCTTTGACGCCAAACTAAAAAAGGTGTAGTGATCTCTTGCCCCACTGCACTCACGCACTGATTGAAAAAAAGGCCACCGCCCAACTGGAAGAGTCTCGGGAACAGCTCACTCTGACCAACAAGCTGTACTTTCAATCCTTGGTTCGTATTCGACTATTTTTAGCTTTTTTAAACATTTGTTGTTTTCTTTCCTTCTGTGTAGGTGCTCAATGTCAAGATGCACAAGCTGTACGCCAGCAGCACGCCGGCCAAGAATGTCGACTCGTCTGCTGTCTACGACCAATGCATCGCGCAAAACATCCCAATCTCACAGTGGCCCAACTTTGTCAATACCAACTTTTCATGAATCCAAAGGGCTCCTCTCAAAAAAAATCAATCTATTTTTTCTGCACTGTTCTCACTCACCTCCTCACTCCACCCTAAAAGCAATCCCCAAATGTGGTATTCTACCCTCTTCTTACACGTATTTACAAAATGATTGCGAAAGACGGCATGCATGTAAATAAAGCGTGTCACACTTTTGCTTTCTCGATCAGATCGCTCAAAAGAAGGGTCGAAAAACATGGGCGGTCAGGTCAGCGCTGAGAAGCACCACGAGTCGGCTGTAGTCCACGCCAACAACGTCGTGTACATTCACGACGCCATGGTACTGCCACCCCACGCTCTCGAATATTTCTAAACAACGTAGCCCTGAACAACGAATGAACGCCCCGCCAGAAACGTGCAATGCAAACCATTATCGGCGTTGACGTGGCAAGCCTTGGCGAGAAGAACGAGGAGGCGTACCTGTTCGCGGTATAGTAGGGCTTGTTCGGGTGCTTGAGATCTAACAGGTTGGTCTTATCGCAGTTCTTTGTCAAGGCCTTTACGCTGTTCCTGGTATTGTCACGTCCAGATGTTTTTTTTTTAATTATTGTTGTCGCACGCTCAAACAGGAGGACCATCACGACATTGAGGAAACGGTAAGGCCACCAGTGTGGATTTCTCGACAAGCCCCCCACTACTAAAACGATCTCCGTCCAAGATCACGTTTGTGCTCGCCGTCAAGAAGGAACCTGAACGCGTACGTTTTTCGTTGTCTTCTCTGTTGACTCTTGCGAATACAGCTCAAGCCCATCATTGAAAAACTCGAACAAGAGCACCACACGCTCATCGTCGAGCTCAAGAAGCTGGTCGATGTACTGCAATGTGACCAGTCGGCTTTATTTACATCTCTTTTTTTTTTCTCTTTTCCAGCTTACAAAGGACATCAAGCAGGACAACGTCACGCTCGCTCTCTTGACCGAAGTCCAGACGATCGTCAAGACGATCCAGGAGCCCCTGGTCGCCCACTTTGACTTTGTACGAATCAACTGTCCCCTCCATCGAAAACTGACAAAGTCACGGATTTCTCCTTGCAGGAGGTCACCGAACTCAACAGCGACCACTTTGAAAAGTTCTACACCGATGCAGAGCTCCTTGATCAGACCAACAAGGCCGCAAAGAAGGTATCATCTTGCACGGTTTGTTTCCTTAATTTTTAAAATCTTTCCGTCGTTGTCCAAAGGCTCAGGAACTCGATGGAACGATCGGCCTCGTCTTTGTCGTCTTCAACATGAGTCCCCAGGAGCGCGCCAAGTTTGGACCACTCCCGTGGGTCCTCAAGAACGCTGTCTTCCCCTTCCTCGCCAGCAAGCACGGCAAGGTAAAACTTATTTTTAACAAAAGACACTTTTTGTGTGTGTGTTGTTGTTGTTGTTGATCTCCTGCTTCCTTTTTTTTTTCTTTCAGGTTTGGGACAAGTACAGCAAGTACGTTACCAAGTCGCCCAGTGGCTGGTACGTCTTTGAGACCGCTGTCTGAGTGCCTTCTCCTTCTGCCGTATTTTATTCCGGTTTGCCTCCCCCCCCCCCGCCTAGTACTGTATGCTTCCGCGACGTCCTCCGTAAAATAAACCCAAGAGTTGATTGAGTGTCGCGCGATTTTTGTCGACCCTATGACATAGGGTACGTACTTTAAAATCATGGACGCGACGTGTTTTTTCGCACGAATCACCTCCGCGCCAAACGTGGTCCCCTCCTTATGCGATCACCTATTGGCGTGGGCTCTTCGTCGAGTTGCGAAATAGGAGAGGTAATTTCTTTGCGGGTGGTGCCTCCTTTTTCGTCTGTGTTGTGCGGCTGACTCTCTCTTTGCTGTCGTGCGTCGCTGTGTAGGTTCATGATTAAGTGTGGCGCCCCCTTTGGGCCGGGGGGGGAACGAGCGGTGCATCACCTGCCGACCACCTCCTGTTGACAGTGGTGGTGTGTGTCGAGGGGGTGGCACAGCATTATAAAGGCCGCCCTCTTGCCCCCGGCGCCCTTCATCAATTATTTTTATTATTATTTTCGCTGCAACTATGCGCAACATTGCTGCAGTTGGCCTGATGGCGGCTGCAACGGTGCTCGCGGCTGGTAACGACACGTCCTCTGGGTGGGTGGGGACTCTTTGTGCTGACCGTCGTTTTCTCCTTCTTTGCTTTCTGGGTGATCAGGTGCCTCGGCCCAGACGTGCTATGTGACCAACGGCCTGGTCAACGTGGACAACATCCCCGACTGGACGCTGTGCATCAGCCGCTCGGACACCAAGACAGACGCGTACCCCAACGGCGCGCACCTGACCTTTGGCGCGCTGACCACCGCTGACCCTCTGACGCTGACCTTCTACGAGGACACCCTGTGCCAGGTCGCCGCTGAGACCATCACCTGCGCCCAGCTCGGCTTCACCCAGTGCAGCATCGACTCGCAGACCCACCTCGTCAACGTCTGGAACCTCGGACCCGACGTCAAGTGCGTCCGCCGTGGCGACACCCACACCAACGCCGTCCCCAACGCCGCTGGCCAGATCCACTTCCCCACCCCGGCCAAGGTCGGCAACATTGAGCTTGAGCTCTTCTCGGACTCGGGCTGCACCAAGTACATCCAGTCCCTCTACGACATCTACTGCACGCTCAAGGCCCCCACCGGCATTCCTGGCAGCGGCAGCGAGGGCTCCTACGGCAGCGGCAGCGAGGGCTACGGCAGCGGCAGCGAGGGCTACGGCAGCGGCGAGGGATCTTATGGCAGCGGCAGCGAGGGCTATGGCAGCGGCGAGGGCTCCTACGGCAGCGGCAGCTACGGCTACGGCAGCGGCAGCCAGGGCACCGGCAGCCAGGGCACCGGCAGCCAGGGCAACGGCAATGGCAACGGCAACGGCAACGGCAATGGCAATGGCAACGGCAACGGCAACGGCAATGGCAACGGCGGCCACGGACACGGACATGGCCACGGACACGGACACGGCAATGGCGGCGGCCAGGGTGACAACGGCAACGGCAATGGCAACGGCAACGGCAACGGCAACGGCAATGGCAATGGCAATGGCAACGGCAACGGCAACGGCGGCCACGGACACTGCCACTGCCCCGGCGACGGCAACGGCCATGGACACGGACACGGACACCACGGACACCACGGCGGACACGGCGACGGCAACTGGGGCAACGGCGACGGCAACTGGGGCAACGGCGAATGGCACCACCACCACCGCCACCACCACTGCCCGCCCGCTGGCACCGCTGGCCCCACCCTTGCCCCCACCGCTGCCGCGACATCTGCCCCTTCGCTCACCTGCCCTCCCCTCGTCTGCGTCTGCCCCGCCAGCCCCACTGGCCCCCAGGGTACCAACGGCACTGACGGCACCAACGGCGCCGACTCGACTGTCGCTGGCCCCCAGGGTGCCCAAGGACCTGCTGGCGCTGCTGGTCCCGAGGGTCCTGCCGGCGCTAACGGTCTCAACGGCACTGACGGTCTCAACGGTGTGAACGGCACCAACGGCGCTGCCTCGATCATCCCCTTCAGCTCTGGCGCCCTCGTCTCTGGCACCGGTGTCGCCCTCGCCTCGGTCGCTGGACTCATCCAGAACGCCCTCGGCTTCTCTGGCTTCGCTCTCACCAGTGGCCTCACCGGCGGTCTCCTCCCTTCCACGTTCTTTGTCGCCCCCCGTGATGGCTACCTTACCAGCATTGCCGCTGACCTGACCGTCACTCTCGCAGTCACCCTCGACGCTGGCAGCGAGATCATCGTCACCGTCTACACTGCGCCCCCGAACTCGGCCCTCTTCACCGCCACCGACCTCCAGGCCGTCATTTCCGTTGGCGGTGCCATCTCCATCGGCCAGGCCTTCTCCGCGCCCATCGGCCAGTCGTACAACGTGCCCGTCGTCCAGGGCACCAGCATTGCCGTCATCGTGGCCCCCAGCGGCGGTATCGGTGTCGCCATGACCGGACTTGTCTCGGCCGGTGTCGCCTACACATAAACCATACATTTTCTTTTTTTCTTTTTTCTTTTTCCTTCTTTTTTTTTTTTTCCCCCTCCTAAAGCTTCCCTATCGCTTGGTCTCCAATTTTCAGGGTGGCCTTTTTCCGTACTGTTTTTTTTTTTTTTAATTATCCTCTCGTCTCTTTCCCTAAAAATACAATTTTGTTCGGACGACGAGATCATTTATTATCCAAACGTAAAAACTTGGAACTTGGGATTGGGGGCTCAGTTCAGTAGGGTCCATCCAGCGCAGCCTCTCAAACTGAGGACTGTCAGTTGAAAAAAAAAAAACGGGGATTTCCAATTTTCAGGCCACGCCAAACTTGAAAACATGCCCGAAACCGCCTCCTCGGTCGCTGCACCAAGGCGATGGTCCACATCGTTCCGATTGGTTGTGTTTCTGGTGACGACGGTGCTCCTGTACGAGCTCTACAGCTGGTGGCGGCGGCGGCGCTTGGCACAGCTGCAGATTCAGCAGCCACAACTACGAAGGCAACAACAACAGCAGCAGCAGCAGCAGCAGCAGCAATCGTACCACCAGCAAGACAGCGTCGCCACCGTCGCAAGCGGGGGCAACACGATCGTGACCATTGCGGCCAACGATGTACGTCTCTCTCTTGCTGTGACTTGTGCCTAAAAAAAGGATGGATGCAGCTCTTGCTCCAGTTTGAACGCAATACGTTTGTGTTCCGCCAGGGCATGCGTGCCGTCCTCCAAGAGCTGGCAAGGCAGTTTGCAGTCGTCGTGCTCGTGCAGGTCATCTCGGATGCGCAAGAGCAACAGATCATGGAGCTGCTCAAGGGCATTGGCGGTCTGAATCCAGATGTAACAAAAATATACAAAGAGAAGCTGTCCTCCCCTTCTCACACTCGTCCTGCAGAGGGTGTTGTTCCACGAGACCGAGGAGGGCAAGACACACATGGTCCGCCAGATCGATCCGCGCGTTCACATTGACAGTGCGGTTTTGTTTTCTATTTTTTATTTATTTTATTTATTTATTTTAATAGACGATCGCAATTCGATCATGCTCCTGTACAAGCACATTAGTCGCCTCGTCTACGTCGCGCCCCGGCTGCTCACTGTCGCCTCTGCCCGCAACATCGAGCATGTCGAGACCATCGACCAAAGCCGTACCCTCTTTTCCAACACGACCATGTCCAAGCTGTACTCTCTATCCACTTCCTCCTCCTCCTAATTAGCTTGGCTCAACTGTAAAGGAGAAGGAAAAAAGAGAAGGAAAATTTTGCAAGATCTACGGGTATGACACTCCTCTGAAATGGCGCCGTCAGTTTGTTTTGCCACGTGGCTCCGTAATGAAGGTCAAGGTCATCAGCCGCTCTGCCAGCGACTACACTCGCACACGCTCTCAGGTTTGCCTCATGGCTTTGATGCCACTGCGCTGTATTGATGTCGTGTTGTTGTTGTTTGCCAGGACATCTTCAAGGTGCACCGCAACGTCAAGCCCGAGCTGCACCAGTTTGAGCAGGCGCGCGAGTATACCCGCGCCGTCAACGCCGTCAAGCTGGACCGCATCTTTGCCAAGCCGTTTGTGGGCGCCCTGAGCGGCCATGCGGACGGAGTGTACTGCCTTGCCAAGCACCCACGTCAACTTACGTGCGTCGTGTCGGGCAGTGCCGACGGCGAGGTGCGTGTGTGGAACCTGGGCTCGCGCGAGTGCGTGTGGAAGGCGGGTGCGCACAAGGGCTTTGTGCGTGGCGTGAGCGTGACGTCGGCCGGCGACGGGATCCTCTCGGTGGGCGACGACAAGTGCATCCGCCTGTGGAGCATGGACTATGACAACCGCAACTGGACAGACCCCGTCGACAACGAGCCCGAGGCAGTGTTCATGGGCAAGGCGAGCTACAACGCTGTCGACTACCACCAGAAGAACGAGTGGTTTTGCACGGCCAGCAATGCAGTCGATGTGTGGGACGTAAACAGGTAACACACACTCTCGTCTACGGTCGTCGTTTATTGACGCTCATTCTTTTGACCAAAAAAAAAAAAGGTCTGAGCCGATCCACTCGTTTGTGTGGGGCGCAGACACGATCAATACCGTCCGCTTCAACAAGACAGAGACACACGTGCTCGCCAGCTGTGGCAGTGACCGCAACATTGTCCTGTACGATATCCGCACCAAGTCGCCCTTGACCAAGCTGGTGCTCGATATGCGGTCCAACGCGATTGCGTGGAACCCAATGGAGGCCTTCAACTTTGCAGTGGTGCGTGGACGCTATTTTTGGTACTTGCTGAAGAAAGGGAAAATTCACTGCAAATAGGCAAATGAGGACCACAACTGCTACATGTTTGATATGAGGAAAATGGGAAAGGCCCTGAACGTGCTCAAGGACCACGTCTCTGCTGTGTATGCGACTTTGAAAAACAAAAAACAAGGGAAAAAACAACATTTAATTATTTTATAAAATAAAAATAAAAAAAAACAGAATGGACCTCGATTTTTCCCCGACCGGCGAGGAGATCGCCACGGGTGCCTACGACCGCTCTGTGCGCATCTTCCAGACCAACAATGGGCACTCTCGCGAGGTGTACCACACCAAGCGGATGCAAAGGGTATTCTGCGTCAAGTACACGATGGACAACAAGTACGTGCTCTCTGGCTCTGACGACGCCAACATCCGTCTGTGGAAGGCCAACGCATCCGAGCAAATCGGCAAGCTTGCGCCGCGCCAACGTGCCGCCGTCGAGTACAACGACGCTCTCAAGGAAAAGTTCCAGCACCTGCCCGAGGTCAGCGCCATCGCCAAGCAACGGCGCATCCCCAAGGCCATCTACAATGCCACAACGTCCAAGCAGACGATGGTCGCGGCCCTCAAGCGGCGACAGGACAACGAGCGCAAGCACTCTCGGCCAGGGGCTGTGTCGTACTTGCGCGAGCGTGAGAAGAATGTGGTTGCTGTCGAGGAATAGTAGAAAAAAATTTTTTCTTTCCTTGCTTTTGGAATCAAAATGCCTGCAAGGTGGGAAACAAACAAGCAAAGGCGCAGAATAAAAAGGAAAGTAAAAGAAAAAAAAGAAAATTTCTTGAACGGTGGCCATTTTGTGTGTGTGACAGCCCCAACATGTGGACGCAATTGTTGGCCGTTTCCGCCGTTGGCATCGCCGTGTACGTGGGCCTCGTGTTCACATCGATCCCGCCGCTGAGCTCGCCCGTGACGTCGTTTGACGCGTCGCTTCGCACGGCCGCGCCGTCGTCGCTGTTCACGACCTCGGCGGCCAAGGACTATAACTATGGTCGCTGGAAGGCCCCCGTGGCCAACATTACCTTTGTCGAAGACGCGGCGGGCCTGTTGACGTCGCAGTCGCTGTACCGCCACTTTACGCAGAAGAAGTGGAACTTTTTCACCGTTGCTACCGATCGCTTCCTCGTCGCCACCGCCTTTGTCCAGCTCAACTACCTGGCCGATGTCTTTCTCTACGTTGTCGACAAGAAGGTAATCCCCCTCCCTTTGCTGCCCCATTTAAAAAATCACCGTCAAGCAGGAAGAGACCGGTCGCGTGTGGGAGTACCACGGCCGTCTGCCCATCGGCTTTGGCCTCGACATTGCCGCGTCCTCGATCGACGGCTGCACCACCTGGGCCAGCAACCCGCTGAACCCCGACAAGAAGGACTCGTCGGTTTGCTACAACAAGGAGACCAAGCAGTGGGTCGCCCAGGCCGATGTCACGGTGGAGAGCAGGGGCGAGAGCAGGCCCATCAAGTTCCAGTTCACGATAGAGACCACCCAGGGCCTCGTCCTCCTTTTCCCCTTGGACGACACGCTCAACCGCCCCGCCTACGTCCACAAGGTCGCCGGCGCTCCCACCGACGGCGAGCTCGTCTGGAACGGCCAGACGCACAGCCTCAAGGGCCACGGCACGATCGACTGGACCAAGGCCAACGCCAAGCGCGACACCGTGTGGAAGTGGGCCTCTTTTGCCGGCGCCGGCGCCGTCACCATCACCGAGGGTGAGAACGTCTCCAAGACTACCTCGAGCATCGGCATCAACCTGTCCTCGGACGTGTACGACGTCCAGGGCCATTCACAGGAGAACGGCCTCTGGATTGATGGTAAATTATTGTTATTACTATTTGTTTTGCATTTTGTTGTTAAAAAAAAAAGTGTAAATTTTTCAGGCAAGGTCTTCTCGCTCGCTGGCGTCAAGTTTGCCGTGCCCGCCATCAAGGACAAGGAGACGTGGACGGTGCAGTCGCTCAGCCAGACCGAGACGGTCTCGCTCACGTTCAAGCCCATTGCGTCGCGCTCTGACAACACCAACGTCGTCCTCCTCGTCTCTGACTTTACCCAGTCGGTCGGCACCGCCGACATCGTGGTCAAGTTCAGCCCCAAGGCCGGCGTCCAGTACGAGGTCGAGCTGCACGACGTCCTGGGTGTCATGGAGGACCACCACGCCATCTGGTGAGTAAAAACAAGAGGACACACGATGCAAGGATGCAAGCAAAACACAAGAAACCACTCAAGATCCCCCGAGAACCATAGAACCATCCCCAGTCGTTCAGAGTTTCAGAAGAAAGAAAAAAGAGATGCAAGTCGAGGTACTGCGACACCCTACTCAGCGGCGGCGTGCCCCGCCCAAGGCCCCCACGGGCGCCCTCCTGTGGTTCCTGCGGTGCACAGCCCTGGTCGTGTTTGTGCTGTGCCTGTGGTTGGCCGTGGCCGTGGCGTGGAACTTCTCCAACGCGGCCACGACGCGGCACTCGGCCGTGATCGCCTTTTTTGACCCGCACGTGCGCGATCCCGTGGTGTGGCCCGAGCATCTGTTTATCGAGGAGGGCGAGGGCGGGCAAGAGCAGCAACATCAACAGCAGCAGCAGCAGCAGCACGACCACCGTCACAAGCACGCCGCGGGCGACGGCCTGTACTCGCACCTGTCGCTGTTGCAGTACGACTTTGGGCGTTGGCGTCATCCTGTGCGCGACGTGACGTTTCTGGAGGACGAGGCGCAGCGTTGGACGTCGGTGGTGCAGCGGTTCTTCACGCAGAAAAAGTGGAACTCGTTCACGCTCACCAGCACGCGGTTCTTTGTCGTGGTCCACCTCGTCCAGCTGAACTACCTCGACGACGTCGTGCTCACGGTCATCGAGCGGCCCACGGGCAGACGGTGGACGTACCACGGGCACAGCATGCTGGGAATGGGGCTGCGCATGGCACCCTCGAGCATCGACGGCTGCACCGAGTGGACCGCGTCCGTGCTGCACCGCATCCCGCTCGAACACGAGGAGGCCGCAGAGGACCTGTCCATCTGCTACGACCGTGTGGACGGCGTCTGGCGCGGATCGGTCAGCCTGCTCGCCGAGGCCATGCACAACGCCGGCGGCAACGTGCCCATCTCGCTCGTGTTTACCGTCCAGATGACAGATGCACTCGCAATGCTCTTCCCACTCGATGGCACCCTCAAGAGGCCCGCGTACATCCACAAGGCCGCCGGCGCAGAGTTTGTTGGCAAGCTCATCGTGGGCGACGAGGAGCACGACCTGGACGGCCTCGCCGCTCTTGACTGGACCAAGATCGACGCACTCCGCGAGACCACGTGGAAACGTGCATCCTTCAGTGCCCAGGGCCAGCTCACGACGATCGTGCGACGACGACGAGGCAACAGTGGCGACCCCAACGCCACCACCGCCGTGGCCGAGCCCCAAGAGAAGGACGACGAGGTCGTGAGCGAGAGCACCGCACCCGCACGCATCGGGATCAACCTCTCCGCCGACGTGCTCGACTATCGTGGCCACTCGCTCGAGAACGCCATCTGGATCAACGGCACGCTGTTTCCCCTCAGCGGCGTTTCCTTTGTCGTGCCCAAGTACCACAAGCACCGCAACACATGGCATGTCCGCTCGCTCAACCCCACGACCGAAACCGTCCGGCTTGTCTTCCAGCCGCGCAGTTTCCGCGAGGACAAGACCGACGTCGCGGCCCTCCTCCTCACCGACTCGATCCAGGTCTACGGCCTCGCAAACATCACGGTCGAGTTCCGCCCCGAGCCAGACCTCCTCTACAAGCTGCAGATCGATAATGCGGTCGGCCTGATGGAGGACCACAGAGCCATCTGGTAGAAACAGGAAACCCAATTTGTGAAATAAAAACATACACTGTACATGGATTTTAATTTGATGCGCTGCTCAAAACCGACAGGGATGCTTTGCTAAAGTCATTGAATGGTGCTTTGAACGTGGCGCCGATCTCAGATTCAAACGAGCCGCACGAAATGGGAGGCTGACATACAAGTTTCGGAAAAGATGGCAAAATCTCAATTCTACGCCGCGCTGCTCAAGGAGATCGAGGCTGTGCTCGAGGGCCAGCGCAACTGGGTACGGTATTTCCGTTACGCGGTCGCCCGGTCTGTGCCCTTAAACGGTTGTTTGGGTCAGGTTGCGGGGATGGCCAACGTGTCCTCGCTTGTGTACCACGGCCTCAAGCCGCGCGGCGAATCGCACGTCAACTGGGTCGGTTTCTATGTGCGCGACAAGGCCGATGGTACGCTGATCCTCGGCCCGTTCCAGGGCGAGGTGGCGTGTGTGTTGATCGGGCCGGGACGCGGCGTATGCGGCGCCGCAGCAAAGACAAGGGAGACGCAGGTACTGTGTTGTTCGTGTTAGGTAATATGCGCTAACAAACCAACAGCTCGTTCCCAACGTGCACGAGTTCCCTGGTCACATCGCGTGCTCAGACAAGACCAACTCGGAGATCGTCGTGCCTATGTTTAACAGCAAGGGCGTAACGTTTTTATGTCTTGTGTGCAGGTGACATAACCCTACCTGTCCTAGAACGTCGTTGGTGTGTTTGATCTGGACGCGACCAACGTCAACGGCTTTGACAAGGAGGATCAGGCGGGCCTCGAGGCGATTGTCGTGCGTCTGATGGAGCTGATTGACTGGCCCGTCGAGTGGTAGTTGGGCATTCTTCGTGTGGGCGTGTTTGTTGTTTTCCAGTACTTTACAACAGCAACAAAAAAAAAAAAAGATCGTCGCTCAGAGACAACAGCCAGGACAGTTATGAAGCATGTCGTGGATGAACAGGTCGCAGTCTAGACAAAACTCGTTCGTGCATTTGGTGCACGCATACACATTCTCCCCGGGGGCGACTTTGCGGGCGCAGGCAAAGCACTTTGGCGTCGAGGGCAGCTGCTCCTTGAAATGGTCGAGAGGGAGGAGGTGGTGGTACGAGCGCGCCAAATGGGGCGACGGCACGAGCGTGAGGCCGCAGATCGGGCAGTCGGACGGGAGATCGCACACTTTCGAGCGGCACCGAGGGCAAAAGTACCCTCCCTTGGTCCACTTTTGATGGCTGTACAGCAACAGAACATTTCAATA
>Ga0302233_10001373_pt1 | contig 16905 bp, 19 predicted proteins | sample II_Palsa_N3_1_FD_193516 | JGI IMG/M metagenome (GOLD analysis project Ga0302233, IMG submission 193516) | Peat permafrost microbial communities from Stordalen Mire near Abisko, Sweden - II_Palsa_N3_1 | ecosystem: Environmental > Terrestrial > Soil > Palsa > Peat permafrost | place: Sweden... | reverse complement strand
CATGCTTTACGGATCGGTATCCAAAGGCTACGAAGCTGGCGGCTACAACGGGCAGTTGCCGGGCGCCAGCTATCAACCGGAAACCGTCTGGAACTACGAAACGGGTATCAAGGCCTATCTCCCCGACTATCGAGTGCTGGTCGACGCTTCGCTCTATCACTACAAATATTCGAACCTCCAGTCGCTGACGCTGGAAAACAACGGCAACGGTGCGCTGCCACTGTATGTCGTCACGACCAGCGATCAGGAAGCCACCGGTATGGACGCCGAAGTGCATTGGCAGGCGACCGATGCCTTGCAGCTGAACTTCACCGCGGCATATATCGATTCGACGTATGAAAAATACCGTGCACCGGACGGCACTGACCTGACCAATCAGCCAACGGGCGAACCGTTGTGGTCAGCGGCTGCCGGCTTGGACTACACCTGGCACAACGTGTTCAACGGTGATGTCGTGGCGTCCGTGCAGGACGCCTATCGCGGAAAGACGCGCTGCAATGACGACTCAGTCGCGCAGGCACAGTGTCTGGTCACCCCGGCATTCAAACTCGGCACAGCCCAGAATCGCACCGACGTGCGCGTCTCCTGGTCCGCGCCGAACCAGCCATGGGGTTTCGCAGTTTTCTCCACCAACCTTTTCGACAAGCGCTACGTGAGCCTGGTCAACACCGTAAGCGCCAGCACGCTGGGCACGCCGTTTGCGTCCATTACGCCGCCGCGCATGTTCGGCGTTGAAGCCAGTTACAAGTTTTAACGACGGCTCGCAGACCACCCCACGCTTTACGGCGAGCTTGGGAACGTCGTTCCTTTTCATGTCTTCACAAATTCGGCCTCGATGAGAATAGTGACTTCGTCAGCTTCTAATGGAACCCATTCCCCCACGCCAAACTCTGATCTCTTGAACGTAGCTTCGCCAGAAAAGCCGATGCGTGATTGTGCAAATCCACGGTAAGTGACGTTTAGGTCTACCGGCTTTTTTACGCCGTGAAAATCCAAAATTCCGTCGACAAGCATATGATCGCCGACCATCTTTACCGTCGCCGAGTTGAACGAAATAGATGGGTATTTATCCTTCTCGAAATATTTATCCGCGATTTTTATATCGAACGCCTGATCGCCCGTGTCTACTGATGTCGGATCGATAGAGATCTCGACATTTGACGCGGTTGCATGATCAGGATCGAATGCGAATCGACCTGAGACAGCGTCGAAGCGAAGGGTGTAGTGAGACAAGCCCATGTGGGCAAGTTTCGCGATAACGGAAGTATGGTGCGGGTCGAGTCTGTATTCACCCGCCACGACGACCTTTGGGTCCTTTGAAACGTTCAAAACTTTGTATTGGGCCACTGCGGTTGCATCTTCGACAGAGCTTCGATCCTTTTGCGCGGAAGCAGCAATCGGTACTCCAAATAACAGCATGGCAGCGGCAGCGTTACGGACGAGTTTTACGTTAGTAAAAGGCATCTTAGTTTCCTCCGATGTTGGGTGACCGAAGCCACCGGATCAGGGCGACTAATGTTGGCTTGTTCAATGACGTGCTCAACTATTCAAGTTGCGACGTTTGCTGTAATCGTCGAGAGATCCAGAGCGGACCCAGCGGAGCCGCGACGCTATTTCTCAGTAATCCCTTCAGCCTGATCCATCCGCATCATGAAACCCCAGCCGTAACGTCCTCTCATATCGGGCGTATTGCCGTCGATGGCGACGACGACGACGTTCGAGCCTTTGTGCAAAGGAAGATCGAAGCCGTCGTTCTCCAGTGACAGGCGACCATCGGGCGGCTTGCGGCCACCTTTTACGTTGTAGAGATTCTTGCCGGAAAATACGGGCTTGCCGTCAGCGAAAACCCAGATCTCACGCAGCCAACCCACGGCCACGTGCCGAACTTGTTCGCGATCGGACTGCACCGTGGTGCGAAGCCAGATCACTTGCGCAGGCGCGTGTTTCGGCGTTGGGACGTGAAATCGGCTCAGATTGATAAGGCCACCGTAGTCGACCGTGACGGGTGACCAACGCGAACCGGGCGATGGCATGTTCGACAGGCTGAGATGTTCCGTGCTGTCCATCGATACGGGATCGGCGCCTTGCCACCGAACGAGGTAACGACGATCGCCTACGACGGGGTCCACTGGAGCCTTGGGGTTGAGGCCATTGATCACGCCAGGCGCAAGCGTGAGGTTGGCGTAGTAGGCGGTGCCCTCGAACGCGATGGTTCCGGTGCTCGCATCGCCTTCCAGATGCGCGACGCGTAGCGAGGGTTCCGTTCGACCATTCACATAGACGTCCATACGTTTGCCTGAAATGACGAGGCGAATGTGATTCCATTCGTGTTCGCGGAAGGGCGCCGACGCCTGATACTGCGGATAGACGTCCCACAGCACACGGCCTTTGATGATGGGCACGTATTGCAGGCAGTCCTGTGATGCGGGGCAGTCGGGACTGACCCGGATATAAAGCATGTCGGCGGTGTCTTCGCCGTCTTTCTGGTGAAAACGAATGCCCGGCATTTCATCGCCAACCGGCTTGATGTCGAACTCGATGGTGCCACTGTCGAAGTGTTTGTTTTTCAGCGCAGCAAAGCCTTCCTCACTCTCGGAGGTCACCTGCAGGATGCCCTGCGGGAACGCCTCCCGGGCGATGAACGTGGCGTTGCCGCTTGTATTCCAGTTGTCGGCAATCAGTGGAATGGGCAGGGGAGGGACTGTCGAGGCAAAGGCCGATGCGGCGCTCAAGACACTAGCCACCAAAGCCGAATGAATAAATCGCTTTTGCATGAATATCTGCCGCAGGTTGAGTGCGTGCACCCTAGCGACGCGTTCCGCCGGCGTCTCGTCAGATGATGCGAAGCGGATCGAGAACGTGTCGAGACGGCTGATTCACGGGCCTATTGGATTTTTGCAGCCACCGTAAAGATCAGCATCATTTTCAAAATGGCGGGAGGTACTCGTCGTTCGCTTGGTATTGCCCCTTGACCGTTTGAGGGTGCCCTTAGGCCAGTTCGTAACATTTGTGTGCCCGTCACGCTCAGGAAAACCTATTTTTGCGGCGTCGCCATGCGCATCTATTCAATGAGGCACTATGAAAAAGATTATGTTCATCGGGGTCATCCTTCTGCTACTCGGTTGCAACGTCACTGCAGCAGATCAGCCCGATGGCACCACTGGTACGACATCAAAGGATGTGGCAGACATCCAGCACGTTATGGAAACTTTTCACCACGCCGTAGCCACACATGACGGCAAAGGCGTCTCCGAACTCTTTCTCGATCCGGGCAGCACATGGGTGACCGTGCTGTCCGACAAAGCGTTCACCGCCGCACGGGCGAAGAACGCCTCGACGCAGAAAGTCCGCGTCAGCAGCTATAAGGAGTTTGCTGCCTTCGTATCGAGCACAAAATCGAATCTCGATCCTCGCCATTCTGACGTTCGTATAACGAGCGATGGCACGGTAGCCTCGGTCTACTTTCACTTCGACTTTGTCATCGATGGCAAAGTGGAAAACCGCGGCGACGAAACCTGGCAACTGGTCAAGACGGTAGATGGCTGGCGTATCGTTGCCATCACTTATTCGTCGAATCCCGGGGCGGTATGAGTCGATCAAGTGTTCGCCGAATCCGGCAATGTGAGTATCGATCGATGCGCCCCTGTACGATGGCCTGAGCGTTCGGCGAAACTTGTGAGGATGATGGTGCGCCAGATCTTGAACCATACTCAGACTGTGGAAAACAGCGCTTATCCCAAGATGCGTCTGGCGTTCATTTCGCTGCTGGCCTGGACGGCCGTCGGTGTCGTTTTCGCGGTGCCACGTTTTGCTTCGGGCGCAGCATGGTGGTTCGTGTTGCGCGCTTCCTTGGCGGATTGGTGGGCCTGGGGATTGATGGTTCCGGTGATCGTTGCGGTGGATCGACGCCTGCCCATTGCAGTGAACAGTCTGGGGACTCGGCTCGCCGTCCACATCGCCATCGGCATTCCGACCACTTTGGTGTACAGCTACGTCGCTGCGCTGCTTCAGGTGATAGTCGGTGCAATGGCATGGCCAGACGCGATGGGCTTCGGTCCCTTGCACGATGCCCTGAAGGGTGGATTGCTGTGGGATCTTCTGGTTTACCTGCTCGTGGTCGGTGGTTGGCAAGCGGTGCAATACAGCCAGCACTATCTTGCTTCGCAGCTTAGACTCGAACGGCTGGAGCGTAATTTTTCCGAGGCGCGTTTGAATGCCTTGCGCATGCAGCTCGATCCGCACTTTCTTTTCAATGCGCTGAATACCATCTCATCCCTCGTCGGAAGTCAGCCCAAGCTTGCACGTGGAATGATCGAGCAGTTAGGCGATCTGCTACGTCTTTCACTGGAGTCCGGACGTCGGCAGCAGGTACGCCTCAGCGAGGAACTGGAATTTCTCGGCCATTACCTTGCGATCCAGAAGACGCGCTTTGGCGATACTTTGCAGGTCGTCGTCGATGTTCCTGCTTCCGCTCACGATATCCTGGTGCCAAGCCTGATCTTGCAACCGCTGGTCGAGAACGCGGTCCGCCACGGATTGTCGCCGCGACCTGGCGGCGGCACCGTTTGGATACGGGCGGCGATCGACGAGGCCACGTTATGCATCATCGTCGAGGACGATGGCGTCGGGCTCGGTGATGAGTGGACGGGCGATCATGTTGGATTGGGGCTAGGCGTCACCCGCGAGCGCATTGCCATGCTGCATCCCACACAGAATGCAGATCTTCAAATCGGCCCGCGCGAGGGTGGCGGCACGCGTGTTTGTGTCTCGATACCCACGCACGCGATGGAGGTACATGGCGATGAGTGATGGTCATGCTTATCGGGTTCTTATCGTCGACGACGAACTGCCGGCGCGCCTGCGTTTGCGCGAATTGATGGATAGCGATCCCGACGTCGGCGAAATGATCGAAGCCGAGAACGGGCTTGATGCCGTCGAAGCGATCCTGCAAAAGCAGCCCGACGTCGTTTTTCTGGATGTCCAAATGCCGGGGCTCGATGGCCTGGGCGTGATCGAAACGATCGGCATCGAGCGCATGCCCGTAACGGTATTTGTGACGGCCTTCGATCAACATGCCGTACGTGCCTTCGAATCGGCCGCCATCGACTATGTGCTCAAGCCATATGGCGACGAGCGCATGGAGGCCGCTTTCTCTCGCGCAAAGGCGCGCCTGGACGATAAGTACGTACGCGAAGTCGGCCAGAGCGTGCTCAAACTGCTCGACAATCACCGCGTGGACAAACCGTATCTCGATCGCGTCGTCATACGGGAACGCGACAAGACCGATCTGATCCGTGTCGAATCGATCGATTGCATCGAAAGTGCGGGCGTCTACGTGGCGTTGCACGTGGGGAGTGAACGCATCATTCATCGCGCAGCACTCGGTGAACTCATCGGACGGCTCGATCCGCGCCGCTTCGTTCGCGTGCATCGCTCGACCGTCGTCAACATCGACAGCATTCTGCATTTGGAACCGGCCACGCACGGGGAGTTCGATCTCGTTTTGCGTGGCGGTCAGCGTGTCCATGTCAGCCGCACGTTTCGACCACTGCTGGAGGCTCGGCTTGGGCAACCGTTGTAGAAAGGGGCAGGGCCATCTTGGAAGGTGACGGCATGGGCTTCGGTCGTGGGTCGAAGCTAGTGAAACGCACAAAAACGCCGTAGCGGCCGAACGCGAGGCCCAAGCGGCACACGTTCGTGCCATCGAGAATCGCGCGCATGCTGAAATCGATCGCGCACGCGAGGAGACCAAGTCCCTATAGACAGCGTTGCACCAGAAGGAGAGGGAGGCATCGACTGTTGCCGCGCGACTCGAATCGGCGGTAACCGAGGCAGGCACGCACTGGCGATGGCCTGAGGGTGCGACTGAAAAGGTGCGCCTGCAGATCAAACACGAGCTCGCCCTTATCGAGGACCTTCATTACGAATCGTATTTCCTGACCGTTCAAGACATCGTGCGCTTCGCACGAAGCGTCGGGATTCTGTGTCAGGGCAGGGGATCGGCGGCCAATTCCGTGATCTGCTTTGTGCTGGGTGTGACCGAAGTGGACCCAGCGCGCATGAACCTGCTGGTCGAACGCTTCATCAGCAAAGAGCGCAACGAACCGCCGGACATCGATATCGACTTCGAGCACGAACGGCGCGAAGAAGTCATTCAATACATCTATGCCAAATACGGCCGGGACCGGGCGGCCCTGGCCGCCACCGTCATTTGCTATCGCGGCAAGAGTGCGGTGCGCGATGTGGCCAAGACTTTGGGGCTGCCGTTGGATCAGGTGAACCAGCTCAGCTGCGTGTTTGCTTGGTGGGATGGTGAGGCGGATATCGCCGACCTTCTTCGCGAGCGTGGCTTTCATCCCGGCAGTGCCGGGATCCGTCGGGTCCTTCGGCTTACCGGCTAACTGTTGAACAAACCGCGGCATCTGTCGCAGCATGTGGGCGGTTTTGTGATCGCCGATGCGCCATTGAGCGAATTGGTGCCGGTAGAAAACGCGGCGATGCCTGACCGCACGATCCTTCAGTGGGACAAGGACGATCTGGACACCATGAAGCTGCTCAAGGTCGATTGCCTGGCCTTGGGCATGCTGACCTGCGTGCGTAAATGTTTGGACCTGTTGCGCCAACATCGGGGGCAGGACTACACCATGGCCACCCTGCCACCGGAAGATCCTCAGACCTACACCATGATCCAGCGCGCTGACACGCTGGGTGTCTTTCAGATCGAGAGCCGAGCGCAGATGGCGATGTTGCCACGGCATCGCCCCGAGAGGTTCTACGATCTGGTGATCCAGGTGGCCATTGTGCGACCCGGCCCTATTCAAGGCGACATGGTGCATCCGTATCTGCGGCGGAGGCGCGGCGAAGAACCTGTGACGTATCCCTCCGACGACCTGAAAGAAGTTTTCGAGCGCACGTTAGGTGTACCGCTGTTCCAGGAACAGGTGATGAAGCTAGCCATCGTGGCGGCCGGCTATACGCCTGGCGAAGCCGATCAGTTGCGACGCGCAATGGCCGCGTGGAAGCGTCACGGTGGCATGGGAAAACACCGCGAACGCATCATGACCGGCATGGTCGAACGCGGCTATACGGCCGAATTTGCGGCGCAGCTGTTCGAGCAGATCAAGGGCTTCGGTTCCTACGGTTTTCCCGAGTCGCACTCCGCCAGTTTTGCCGGCATCGTGTATGCCTCGTGCTGGCTCAAGGCACATGAACCCGCCACATTCGCCTGTGCACTGTTGAACAGCCAACCGATGGGTTTTTACTCGGCGAGTCAGATCGTCCAGGATGCGCAGCGACACCGCATTCGAGTGCATCCCGTCGATGTGCGTTACAGCGACTGGGATTGCACGCTGGAAAAGGATCCCCGGCAAACCGATGGCTCACCGCTTATTCGACTAGGTTTTCGACAGGTGCGCGGGTTTCGCGAAAACGTCGCGCGGCGCATTGAAGCGGCCCGACAAGAGCGAGCGTTCGATGACATTCCCGACCTGTGCGCACGTGCTCAGCTGGACAAGCCTCATCAGGAGCGGCTGGCCGACGCCTCCGCGCTGCGCGGGTTGGCCGGTCATCGTCATCGTGCGCGATGGGCGACCGCCGGGGTGGAGGCGCAGTTGCCGTTATTTGGTAACGCCAGTCCTGAGGAGCGGGTGATTGTGTTGCCCGCACCAAGCCAAGCGGAAAACACTTTGGCGGACTATGCGCGTACCGGGCTGAGCTTGGGGCCACACCCGCTGCACCAAATTCGTGCGCGATTGAAGGCAGCACGTTGCACCGATTCGAAGGCACTGCGCATGCGTCCGGATAAAAGCCATGTGCGTATCGCCGGTATGGTGACCATGCGCCAACGTCCCCAAACGGCCAGCGGAATCACCTTCGTGACCATTGAGGATGAGCACGGCATGGTCAACGTCGTGGTGCGGCGCACGATTGCTGAACGGCAGCGACGCGTCCTGCTGGAATCCCAACTGCTGGCGATCGACGGGCAGTGGGAAGTCCAGGATGGCGTCTGCCATTTAATCGCCCATCACTTGCACGATCTGTCCCACTTGCTCGGATCGCTCGATACACGGTCGAGAGATTTTCATTAGGGATGATTTGTTACCAAAGCTGTCACGTACCGATGGCTAAGGTCGGGAAAGTAGTGCGACGCTTTTGCTGCGTCGCCAATCAAAGGAGACACCGATGAACAGGATTCCCGCTGGCACTTGGGTTGTCGTCGCCGATGGCACCCATGCCCGTTTGTTCAAAAACGCCGGCAAACAAGACGCGCTTCGCCTGATGCAGGAAGACATCATGAAGTTCGAAATCATTGACGAACAGGCACAAGGTCCCTCGGGTCATCGCCCACCTGAGGAAAGCCCCGAGCAGAACGATGAGGCGACCTTTGCTAAGCAGCTTGTCCATCGCCTCAATGCCGCCGCATTAAAGCAAGAGTTCGAGCATCTGTTCTTGATCGCGGACCCGAAGACGTTGGGCGAGATCCGACCACAGCTCCATGCCGAAACAACCAAGCGCATCATCGGCGAATTGGCTAAGACGCTTACCAACTCGACCTTGGAGGATATTGAGAAAATCCTGAAAGCAAACGAGTAACCAAGACATCACATTCTTTGGCTCTTTTTTCCTCAATGCTGGCGAAATGTTTTCATGCCGCATCCTAGGTCTGCTAGTCATGCTCCAAAGCTTAGTGGCGAAGTAGCTGGTTGACTGAGTCTGCCATTGCCAAACGGCGAGTAGCGAAACGATCAGGTCATTGCCGTAGGTGTACTGAAAGGCAGTGCCACCGCACCCGTGCTGACGATCGCTGAAGTGGCCGCGTCTAGTGGAACTTGCTCGCCATCAAGTACTACCAGGATGCGTCCGGATGCGATCTCGTCTTCAAATTTTCGGCTGATAGAGTCGGGTACATTCATTCCTACCAGTGCACCGGTCCAGGCGCCCATGGCCGCACCGACCACAGCCATCGCGCCGACACCGGCGATAGTCAATCCCAGCGGCGGCACTGCTATGGCTATCAAACCCAGCAGCAAGCCGCTGCCTCCGCCCAGCGTCACACCGCGCAAGGCGCCGGGGCTTGAATCGTGGTGGTCGGTCAATCGGTGGTCGGGAATCTCTTCAAGCTCGATGTCGTCGCGGGCCACGAGCGAAATATCCTTGTCGGGTATATTTGCCCCACGCGCTGCATCCATCGCGGCTCTTGCTGTTTTTAGATCGGGCGTACTAAATAAGCAACGGGTTTTCATGATGTGCTCCTGTGGCTGCCATCTCACCGCATGCCTGGTTTAAGCAGCTCGCTCAAGTTCACAGGATTGTTTCGACGCCAGTCCGGAGATGGCCGTCTGCAACCTCTGCATCTGCCCTCGACCGAATAGCTGCGTCGAGCTTTTTGCGCTAATTCAGCGTTACCGACGATTCCCAGACAGGCTGATGCCGCAACCTGTAAACGCATCAGACAACTGATGGTCCCGACAAGCGTGCGTTGAGACCATCGTTTTAACGTTACTGAAGACCACTAAATCGATGGGGGCGTCAATAAATGAAAATTTGACGCTGCCACTGTGCGCCGAGATTCCTTGTAAATAAAAAGGCGCCCGAAAGCGCCTTTTGCTCCGATGCACAGCACCTGCTCACCTTAAGCACTTAATGTGTGGAGCTGCCTGAAGCAGGATTGCCCATGGAGTCCTTGCTCTTCATCGAATCATCGGATTTCATGGAATCGCCACTTTTCATGGAACCGTTGCTCATGGAACCCTGGTTCATTGATTTTTTGTGTTTCATCGGCTTCGCGCTATCTTTTTTCATGCTATCGCTGGACATCGAATTACCGCTCTTCATCGAGTCCTGCTGCATGCTGCCATTGGTTGTTGCCGGGGGTGTCTGTGGCGATGTAGGTGGCGTCGATTGGGCAAACGCCGCTCCCGATATAAGAGTGCAACAGATAGCCATCGATTGAAGTGCTGGTTTGATTGAATGCATGGTTAATCCTCCGAGAAAGCGCCTTCAGTGAGGCGGTACGGAGGCGCATCCGCATCGCTTTATCCTGCGCTTAAATCTCTATTTATCGAGAAGCGCCGATCCATTACGCGACTTAAGCAATGAACGCCCTGTGAGGGGCCAGTGATGAGCGTACTAACGCTTCGCTAGATCGATATAGACAAGTTAAACGATAGGCGGGGCGGACGTTTGATATTTAATGTCCGAAGTCTTGGTGATCTGCCGACGTCCCCCCGATTTTGAGTAGCACATAGGTTTGGAATCCAATCCACTGAGCCATCACGGTCTCGCGCTCACGATGCAATCTCAAATAATGCTGGAGAGATGCTAATGCAAATTAAAAATAAGCTAGTGGGAACCTTGGCGACTGTTGGCGCTTTGGTGCTCAGCCCCTTAGTAATGGCGCAGACAGGTGCAGCCGCTTCGTCGAAGCAGGACACCATGTTTGTCGCCAAAGCATCGGCGGGAGGCATGACAGAAATCCAGGCAAGCCAGTTGGCTGATTCCCATGCACAGTCCGCCGCCATTAAGAGCTTCGCCTCGACCATGGTGACTGACCACACCAAAGCTGGCGACATGCTTTCCTCCATCGCTCAGAAGGATGGATTCACACCATCCACCGCGCCTATGCCGATGCAACAAAAGGAGTTGGCGCAGCTTGGGACGCTGAATGGCCCAGCCTTCGATAAAACATATAGCGCCATGATGTTGAAAGATCACCGCGAGACGATTGCGCTTTTCAAGAAAGAGGCCACGGCGGGCAAGAACGACGATTTGAAGGCGTTTGCTTCGCAGACATTGCCCACACTCCAGCAACATATGACGATGGCGAAAAAACTCTGATCGCAGCAAGCCATGATTGCGACGTTTGATTGGATCTAGAGGAAACAAAGCGCCTAGCGTGCTGAGTGTTTTATCCAGAAAATTTCTGTAGCACTTTCCGCCATTCATAGAGAGCAACAGCCCATGAGCTCCCACCCCGCACCGCGTCGCTCTGTCGTCGTGAGAGCGCTCTACGGACTTCTCAATCCGATCCCGTTCGGATTTTTTGTCGCCGCGTTAGTCTTCGACATCATCTATGCACGTACGGCCGTGGTGCTGTGGGGAAAAAGTGCCGCCTGGCTCATCGCGATCGGCCTGCTGTTTGCGGTCATCCCGCGTCTAATCAATCTAGTGCAGGTTTGGATAACCCCTCGCGGTTTTGCCGCGCGCTCCGACAAGCTCGACTTCTGGCTCAACCTGTTGGGCATTGTCGCGGCGATCTTCAATGCATTCGTGCATAGCCGCGATGCTTACGGCGTGATTCCCGAGGGCGTCTGGCTCTCGGCCTGCACCGTCATTCTGCTAGCCATCGGCCACATCGTCATCGCCTTGCAGCGCGACGCACCGAGAGATTTCATCCGTGAATAAGATCATCTACCGCAGCGTGCTCACGTTGGCCCTCGTGTCTATTCTGGCTGGGTGCGACGAAAAGGCGTCACTGGATCAGGCGCAGCAGTCGGGCAGTGATCCCTCACTACCCAAGGCTCAGAACTTCCTGAAGCCACCCATGCAAGTTCCCGACGGGGTAGGTTGGAAACAAGGGCAGGCGCCTAAGGTGGCGGCTGGATTGAAGATCGAAGAGATCGCCAGCGGTTTGAAACACCCCCGCCAGCTCTACGTGCTCCCCAACGACGACATACTCGTGGTGGAATCCAATAGCCCTGGCACGGAACCGGTAACGACACCTAAGCAATGGATTGCCGGCCTAATCAAGAATCGCTCAGGTAAAGGTGCCAAGGGCGGCAACAGAATCACGCTTCTACGCAAAAGCGGCGCAACTGGCGAATGGGAGAAACATATCTTCCTCGAGAATCTGAACTCGCCCTTCGGTGTACAGCTGATTGGTGATTCTCTCTATGTCGCCAACACCGACGGCATTGTGAAGTTTCCCTACATGACGGGGGAAACGCAGATAACGGCACCCGCCGAGGCGTTCACGGACCTGCCGAACACCATCAATCACCATTGGACTAAGCCACTGCTGGCGAGTCCCGATGGCAAGAAGTTGTATGTCGGTATCGGCTCCAACAGCAACATCACTGAGAACGGGCTGGAGGTGGAATATCGACGTGCTGATGTGCTTGAGGTCGATGTCGCTACCGGCGCCAGTCGTATCTATGCCTCAGGTCTGCGCAATCCGACAGGGCTACAGTGGGAGCCGCAGACCGGCAAGCTCTGGGCCATCGCCAACGAACGCGATGAGATCGGTGCCGATTTGGTGCCGGACTACCTGACCGCTATCCAGGAAGGCGGCTTCTATGGCTGGCCCTACAGTTATTACGGCCAGCACGTTGATACCCGTGTGATGCCGCAGCGGCCGGACCTCGTCAAAAAGGCGATCAAGCCGGATTATGCGATCGGCTCGCATGTCGCCCCATTGGGTCTGCTGATGTCTAGCAACAACGCCTTGCCGGGCAAGTATCACAACGGTGCGTTTATTAGTGAACACGGCAGCTGGGATCGCTCACCGCTGAGCGGTTACGCCGTCGTCTTTGTGGCCTTCCAGCAGGGTAGGCCGGTTGGCATTCCTCAGCCTGTCGTTACGGGCTTCTACTCGGACGACGAATCAAAGCTCTACGGCGCGCCGGTCGGGCTGGTACAGGATAAAGAAGGTGCCTTACTGCTCGCGGACGATGTCGGTAATACCGTATGGCGTGTGACCGCAGATACCCGCTGACGGTCGACTGGAATCCGGCAATAGACCTGCCACATCATCCGGTTATCCGTTGTGACCCTTAGTCATTTTGTTCAACCACGATTAGCGCGTATTGATGAAGGTTTCGCGCGCTGCGCACGTGACTGGGTTGAGGCTTGACGATCCAAGCGCACAGGAGCAAAGAATGAATCATCGAATGCCAGTGAGAAGCGCGCCAAAGCCTGGTCGATTGGGAGCTATTGAGATCGCCGACGTACGCACCGAAAGGACCAAGCGCGAGTTGGAGCGAAACGTTGGTGCGGAAACACCGGGAGATCCCGGATCAAGTGGCTCAGCACATGGTGACGGAAACATCGTCCGTAGCGGTGATGCGGATTTACCGCTGGACACAAGCGGTATCAATGACGCGTGACAGACCGCGAGGCCGCAATCGCTACACAGTAAGCCCTGTGATTCGCCGCTTCCAGAAAGCGGCATTTTTTTGTGTTTGAAGTTCACGTCAGCACGACTGGCGCGTGCCTATAACGAAGAGGCCGCAACGTTGCGGCTACTTGAAGGAACCGCATGATGGACAAGAACCGAACCGAAGGTACCAAGCACGAAGTCAAAGGCGCTGTTAAAGAAGGGATTGGCAAGGTGACCGGTAACAAAGCCAAGGAAGCGGCCGGCAACATCGAGAAGAACGCTGGCAAAGTTCAGCACGCCGTGGGGAAGGCCGCTGACAAAGAACGCGATGCCGCTAAAAAGCACTGACTCCGTGCACAGCATTCAAAGAAAAAGCCAGTCATTGCGACCGGCTTTTTTTCTACGGTCCTCCGTTAGCCCTTAGTGCAACCGACGCGCCGGATACTTCCGCAGGTGGTAGACGCGATGGATTTGTCCAGCGCCCAGCCAGCCGCCGACGGCAGCTGCCAACAAGGACAGAAAGCCGCTGAGGAAAGCAATCCAAAGCGTCAGCGAAAGGTAATGGACTGCTCTTTCAGCCGCCATTTTTGATTCCGATCGGGCAGCATCAATCTGCGGCGTCAGTTTCTGAAGAGCGGCAGCCGCTGCCTCGGTGCTGATGCCCGTATCTGCCGCCATCAACGCGGCGGCGACATCGTCTTGACCGGCGAGAAGGGCGGTGATGATCGGCGATGAATTACCGTGTTCGCGGCCGGTCAGTTGATACGAAATATTCGCGTCGAGCACGCTGACTGCGGGGGTCATTGCAGATCCGCTGTGCCCCTCGGATCCGGGCCCATGTGCATCTCCGGGGTGTCCCGACATTGCATGACCCAGGCCCATGGCAAGCCACAGCGCAGTCGCCGTCAAGGATAGGCCCCAAACCGTCACGCCATGCAACGCGCCGCTGGTGTCGTCATTGCGTCCGTCGAACCACGCGGCAAACATACCGCCCAGGAAGAGTGCTGCGACCCAGGTAACAATCATCCAGATGGCCGTGCCAATGCCAATGCCTTTTGCACTGCTGGCCGCGTTCCAGGCGTCGAAGCTCGCGAAGCCCAAGGCTAGACCGGCGACATACAGCAAGCCCGCTGCTGCCGTGGCAACGAGCCAGCCGGCGATGACTGCTCTGAACCGCATAGCTGGGTGTTTCAGCGCGACCGCGTCGCCGCTGGGTGAGTAAGACATATCCTTCTCCCGGTAACTGAATGGTTTGGCTCATGTGGGGCGAATACAACGATCCGCCTCTCAGCTCACGCGCAGCCTCTGAGCAGCGCAAATAAGATCAGCAACGGAATGGGAACGCCCATAAGCCACAAGAGAACGTAGCCAATGCCTCCCTTTTCTTTGGACGAAGGCGGTGGTGTCGAATGTGTCTCATTCATGATGTCTCCCTCTTGCGCAAACGGTTGACCGCTTGGCGCTCGTCGTCCCCGAGCCGCCGCGGTGTTGCACTCTCGCCCGAGCGGGGTCGAGAGATCGTGATACTGCTGCGCGACCGCCTGGCAAAAGAAAGCGGCATTAAGCCGCTTTTTATCGTGCGCACCGATAGGAAAGCGACCGCCCGACGTCGCCATCAGTCCCGGGTCGCCGTCAACCGACCCAGCAGAAACGCGAGACCGGCCGTAATGAGCACTGCATTAAGCGGACGATCGGATGCCCATTCACGCAAGCGCTCAACCACATCCCCAGCCTTGGCCTGTACATCGCCAGCCGCCGCGCGCGCTTTACCTCTGACCTGTTGGTCGGCGTCGCCCGCTAATGCACCGGCCGCGTCCTGGATGCGGCCGGCAACGTTGTTGACGGTGCCTTCGACTTGATCTTCGTTCATGCGAATAAACCTTTGGGGTTGATTGATGTTGGCTACAACATTGGGTGAAGCTTCATGAAGAACATAGAAAAAAGCGTTATTGCGTGACCGGTAATTCAACAAGTAGCGACGGTCAAACTTGTTCAAGGCTTTCTACCGCTCTCGGCCTCATGGGGACGCGTTCACCAGGCAGAACCGCCGCCGGCGCCATCGGCTGGGTTGGATTGGTTCGACCGAGCGTGATGTTTTTCGACGCGCGAACGTAGCGATTGGCATATGTCCATATTTCGCCGCTGTCGGTGATAAGCACCACCCAATACAAATCGGATTCCGGGCCGTAATCCAGCATTACGTGCGCGAAGCCTTCGCCCTTGGGCGTGTTCATGGGAATGGGCGGATTGAGCTGCATCATGGTCATTCTCCCGGGCGATGCTGCAAGCTGAGCTTCGCGCAGTGAATTCGCCGAGAAGCAAATGCATCGGCGCCTTTCATGATTGGTGCCAGACGCGAGCGGCCATCAGATACAAAAAAAACGGGTCAACGACGCGGTTTTTCACGTGTCGGCAGCAGTATTCTGCGGGAATTGTTGGACTCTGCGACGTGATGACCAACGGAGTCGGAATGGCCGTACCGTTGCTACCGATGGTGTCCATAGTGACTGGCGCAGCTTGGTAATTCGTCATCGACAGACTGTCAAACAGCCATGGACCTTCGCGACATCACCACATGCTCACGGTGTAGCGACGTGCTCTGCATGTTTCGGCAATCAGACTGTCGATTCAACTCGACGGAGAACACCATGAGCACATCAAGCACGGCAGCGAAGTCGGCCGCGGGGAAAAAAGGCTTCAGACAAATCGAATAGCGAAACATCGAAGCTGATTGGCCGCCATGTTGCCATGCTCGCAACTGACGGCTTCGAGCAATCGGAGCTGATAGAACCGAAGCGATTGCTTGAAGAGGCTGGAGCAGAGGTCAGTGTGATTGCTCCGGGTGGTGTTGCACAGATCAAGGGATGGGACAAGAAAGACTGGGGCAAGTCGGTTGATGTTGACGTGGCCTTATCCGATGCAGACGCATCGGACTACGATGCGCTTGTACTTCCCGGTGGCGTGATGAATCCCGACAAGCTTCGACTTGAGCGCTCAGCGATAGAGCTGATCGTGGCTTTCGGTAAGTCGGGCAAGCCGATCGCGGCGATCTGCCATGGGCCGTGGACGCTAATCGACGCGGAACTAGTGAATGGTTATACGATGACTTCATGGCCCTCGCTGCGTATAGACCTAGAAAACGCTGGTGCCACGTGGGAGGACCGCGAAGTCGTCCACGACGGGCAGTTGATCACTAGCCGCAAGCCGGATGACATTCCTGCCTTCGTAAACGCGCTCATCGATCATTTGGCTGCGTGAGTTTGATCCGGAGTTGAGCCGGAAAATTCTGACTTTCTCAGACCGATCATAAAATCATCCAACGTTAGTCACGGTCTGAGCTCTCGCCACGTAGCCTCTCTTACGCTGGACAGAGGCCAGTTATTAGCATCGTCGCAATGAGCAAAGGTTTGTATCGCGATCAGGCGCGCTTGCACTCGCCCAACTCTTTGCAAAAGAGGAGGGCGTCGGAGCAGGGCGAAAACAGTTACCTTTGCGCTGAAGGTGGCGGCAAAATGTGGCGGTTATTCACATTTTAAGATGCGGAGTCGAAGCCGTCTGAATTTTTTAGCGACGAACCATTGTTGCTCGTGAAGCCGTTTCACAGATATTTATCCCTAATGCAGGCGTGTACGGGCGGGTAGGGACGACAGCAACGGGCTTCGAAGTCAATTGAGAGGTGCCGCCATGACCAATTGATCGACCGGATAGCCGCGCTGCTGTGCGCGATCCTTGACATCCTGAAACAACAGACGGTTCATTACGGGAGTACGCGACAAAATCCATAGGTACTTTCTACTAGGACCGCCAAC